>Ga0208898_1000086_pt1 | contig 105265 bp, 92 predicted proteins | sample VirMetDEL_Mar_4_FD_184513 | JGI IMG/M metagenome (GOLD analysis project Ga0208898, IMG submission 184513) | Aqueous microbial communities from the Delaware River and Bay under freshwater to marine salinity gradient to study organic matter... | ecosystem: Environmental > Aquatic > Marine >... | reverse complement strand
CCGGCAAGAACTGGGGCTCGATGCAGATCCCACGGATCGGCCAGGAGGTGATTGTGAGCTTTCTGGAAGGCGACCCGGACCGGCCGATTATTACTGGGCGGGTGTACAACGCGGAGCAGACGGTGCCGTACAAACTGCCCGAGAATGCCACACAAAGTGGTATGAAAAGCCGCTCCAGCAAGGGTGGCTCACCCGCCAATTTCAACGAAATCCGCATGGAGGACAAAAAAGGCGCCGAGCAACTCTATATCCACGCGGAGCGTAATCAGGATATTGCCGTAGAAAATGACGAAGGCCATTGGGTGGGGCATGACCGCCACAGCACTGTGGATCACAACGAGACGGTCAGAATCGGTAATGACCGCCTGCGCGCGGTGTTGGCTAACGATGCTTTGCATGTCGGCGGGGCCAAGAGCGACAGTATCAACACCCAATACCTGATCGAGGCAGGATCGCAAATTCGACTGGTCTGTGGAAAGAGCGTGCTGGAGTTCAATGCCAGTGGCGAGATCAACATCTCGGGTACCGCGTTCAATATTTACGCCAGTGGTAACGGCAATATCGATACAGGCGGCCGGCTGGACCTCAATGCGGGCAATGCTTGTGCCGTGGATAACAAGGGTAAAGGCATCAAAAGCGTTATTGATGCAGCGGTGAAAGCCTTCTTTCCCAAGCGCTGACAAGGCAGACAGAGCGCCTGCCCAGTCGATCAGGTCGACAGCAAAAGATAGCGCAGCGCTTTGTGATATTTGGCGATCCGTTCCAGGTCCTTGGCCTCTAAGGTGGGCAATCGCGTGAGGTTGAGGTTGTCCCGGATATCTTCGATTTTCACCTTGCGCGCCAACTCGTCAGGCCGAATCCGCGCGATAACGTCTTCGTAGACTTCGCCAGGACGCTTTGAGAGACAGTCGATGGCACGTATCACGTGCTCGCTGAGGCCTAATTGTCTTAATTCATCCAGGGTGACATCACTGTCTTCGACAACATCGTGCAGAACGCTGACAACCTGCTCATCCAATGTCTCGAATTTCAACATCAAGCGCAGCGGATGCAGAATGTAAGGCTTGCCAGACTTATCCAGCTGCCCAGCATGAACACGACAGGCCAGCGCAATGACGGTGTCGAGAATACTCATTGACGTGTAAATCCTTTTTCATATTGCTCACGAGTGATTTCCCGGCCCGAGCACAACGCTTCCCGATACAGACGATGGTCAGGAGCAACCGGCTCAGTACGCTCTTGTGCGCCATAGAACTTGACGTATATTTTTTCTCTCGATGATCCCAGCGATACATGACTTCTTCGAAGTTGTAGTCGATGAACACATCCCGGGTCAAAAGCGCTTCAAAATCAATTGCCACTGCTCCCCCTTATCGCGTCGTAATAGGCTTTGCTCTTATTGGCAATGGCTTTTGCTTCGGCACTGTTTGGGTCCAGCACTCGCCACGCCTCATAGTACTTGTGGCCCAGCCCATCTTCGACGTTGGCTTTCGCCGCTACCGCATTGTAGGTGCCATCACCCAACAACCTACCGAGCGCGTCAGCACTCCTTTCCATAGATCCTTTCAGAAGTGTGGGTAGACGATGTTGAAACGTCAGATCGCCGTGCCTCGGTTCGTTCCCGGCTGAATCAGCAACAGCTCGTCCAACTCGCGCTTGCGACAACGCATGACGAACGGTAGAGCAGCGTTCGGGTCACGCTTGAACAGTTCAAAAGTTGCCCGATCAATTTCATAATATTCCTCGTAATCGACCATACCGTTGCTGACCGGTATGGATACGTAAAAACGACCCGACTCCTTTTCGATTCCAACGGAAAACATGTGCTCCCGACTTACAAAAACATCCTGAAATTTCATGATCACCTCTAAAATCCTAATGGCGTCCAACTGAAGTCAGTGGGCGCAATACTGCCTGCGTCAATGACTGCCTCACTGCTGCCCGTAGGCAGTTTACCGCCAGGAATCCATAACTCATTCGCCCCGGCCTCGTTCCCGGAGGGAATCCGTAGATTCAAGTCTTTCGGGGCGGGGATATCGATGCGAACCAGAGTGCTGTTATCCAGCGTGTTTTTCGGTAATCCAAGCGCCTGCTCCAACGCTCTCGGGTCACCCTTGGCGTTGGCCAGCAATTGATCCGCCTCGTGCTTGGGCATAATGAAGGAGGTGCCATCACGCTGAGCAATTCCGTACTTGTCGAGGTTGGACTTTGTCATGAAGCGCGAGGCGCCTTTATCGAACTGGGCTAGATGTTCGCTTACGTACTTAGGTGAGAGGTAGGTATCGGCATTGGGTCGGCTTCCCTTCGGCATTGCCAGGATATCAGCCTCAGTCACGCCAAGTTTGTACTTAGGCGTCGCCAACCTTGCCATCTTCGGACTCAGCCCTAGCATCGCCATACCTGCCACGCCTTGGAGCAGATCTCGATAGCCCGGCCCAAGCCGGTCACCCAATTCACCCAGTAGGGTCATGCCGCCTAAAACCAGGCCGCCGATCACGACAAACTCGACAAGTACCGCAAGACCCACCATGGCGGCCATTACCAGTGCAGCGCCGGCTGCCAGCAGCCCCATAAGCTCCAGCCCGGAATGCATCCAACCTTCGATATCAAGAACAAACGCAACCGAAACTGTCGGCCCACCGATAAACGTATTGGGGCTGCCACTCTTGATATGTGCACCGCAGACCATTTTGCTATGCAAGCGGGCCGCCGGCTTGCCGTTGATAAAGACCGTGGCACTGCCTTCGGCGATCAATACCGGAAACGGCCACATTGGGTGACTTATCGGAAAACCGGTACAGGACGAGGCGATGTCCTCTCCCGCTCGCATCGCATTGAGGCCATTGATATAGACATTGAAACTGCCCTTCAACAACTTCCCCGTGGTAGGTTCGGGTAGGTTGAAAAGCGTATTTAGACCTTTGACGATTTGGAACATCGACAAACCGCCCGCAGCGACCGAGCCTGCCATGATCGCCACCGCCACTCCACCTGTGGCAACGGTGGCAGCGATGACTGCAGCTCCAATCAATGCGCCCGCCACAGCGCCGGCGATCATCGACATGACCCCAAAACCGTGGGCTATTTCATCACCCAAGCGTGCTGCTGCTTGCGCATCCATTGCGTCTATCTGCCGTATTGGTTAAACCGCTGCCGTGTATGAATCAGGTGCCTGACACAAGGGGTTTGAGGCTGCTCATGGCAATTTTCCAGGCAGTCTCGTGATGAGCCAGATCACTCGGCGTGGTCGTCAATGTGGTGATCAGCACGGCCGGTTTTCGTTCGATAAACATCTGGCGCAACATCAGTTCGCGCCCTTCACGCTTCCAGGTGTAATCCAGCAATGTGGCGGCATGTTCATGCAGCACCGTGTCCCATCGTTGGACCAACTTGAACTCAGGCAATTGCTGCTCTGCGCTCTTCACTTGCTTGTCGATGTAATCCGCGAAGATCGCGTCGCCTTGGGAGGCATCACGACTGATGACAAAACTGGCTTCCTTGGCGCCGCCAACGGCCGGCAGCTTGAAGATATTGATACTCTGGTCCTGCCAGGCATCAGGGATGTCGAGGTCCGCTTCTTGAATTCTGTAGAGGGTCACAGTGATCGCTTTCCATGGATGTGAGTGACTCGGGAAAGCGCAAATACTCGGGTAATGCGCCACAACAATCAAGCCGAGGGAGATTCCCTGGTCCCGTCCCACCAAAAATGGGCACCCAACCCAGTCGGCATGCCCATTTTTCCTACCGTCCCGCAGCCCTTCGAGACCGCACCGCTATTAAAATTTTACGGACAGGGCGGACTTGCCTAAACAAATCCGCCACTCTCCACTCTTGAATCAAGAGTTTATCAAGACTACGTTACATCCGATTCTACAAGCGTTATCAATCTTTTAATCATTCTGTTCATGTGCTTGTGGCGCAGTTCAATCGCATCCATACGAGACTTGTCAGTCGGTGCATCCGACGACTTCGGCGCTTCATACGGTTTATAAACAAGGTCGTATCGTGTACCCAGGTCTTGCAACTGGGCTTCTATGCCATCCATGGTTTTTTCTTGATTGGTCAAGCGCCCGGCTGTGTCTTTTGGTGCCTCCGATTTTTTACTAACCGCATTAGCCTCAGATCCTTCGTTAATGGAAAGGATCTGGTTGACCATCAACTCTGTTTTTATTTCACTGTCTTCGAGGCGCGCGTCTATTTTTTGCTTTTCTGTTGCAGCCGGGTCTACGGTCGTGGTCGTGCCGTCCGCGTTCTTTTTTGCCGCGCCTGGCATTGCAGCTTGCGCTTCGATTCTATCGATGATGGCTTTGGAAGCCATATGTTCCCCCACACTCAACGGGATATTCACCAGTGAATTTACCCCCCCACTGATAAGTGAGTTGCGCGCGCTGGACGCCAGTTCAGAAGAGAGCGGCGGGAACCCATTTTTATCGTGTAGATCGTTAATATTTTGCGTGGTCTTGAAAGAATCCTTAATGCCAGGTGATCCTTCTTTCAGCGGTGGCATTGGCGGCCTTGGCGTTGGCTTTGGCGTTGGCGTTGGCTTTGGCGGTGGCGTTGGCTTTGGCGGTGGCGGCGGCGTTGGCTTTGGCTTTGGCGTCCTTGGCAGCGGTTTCCGCTGGGAAGATTTAAGGGCAGTAGCACCACTCATACCCGAAGCACCCACTTTCTCATTACTCGCCGTGGGATATTCAATACCCCCTCCGTTACCCGCATTCGAACCATATACAATCTTCGAGGAGTCAGCCGTTTGCTGCCCATTACCCGACGTCAACGGAACTGAGTTTCCTGGCACAGTTGGCTGAGGTGATGGAGTAATTGGAGGAATATAAGTTAGATCAGTGAGTTTCATTGAGACACCTCTTTAAAATAGTCTTGAGCGCGTCCCTGCAATCTCGACTAATAGGTGGCGCCTCGTACCCATTAAGTTCCAGTGCGTAAGTAATCGTCCTTTACAAACAATAAAAAACTCTGCCCCGCTAATATTAATAACTGTATAAGCCGTGAGCCCCCTCCTTGCGCCTCGATTGCTTTTCCACGCGCACAAAAAATGGGCACCCGACCCAGTCGGCGTGCCCACTTTTTCTACCTCCCCGCCCCCTTCGAGACGATACCGCTATTACGGGTTGACGCTGTCTTTGAGCGACTTGCCCGGCTTGAACGCAACGGTATTGCTGGCCTTGATTTTCACAGGCTCACCGGTTTGCGGGTTTTTGCCGGTGCGGGCGCCGCGGTGGCGTTGCAGGAAGGTGCCGAAGCCAACCAGGGTGACGCTGTCCTTGCGGTGCAGGGCGCCGGTGATTTCTTCGAGAACGGCGTTGAGGACGCGATTCGCCTGTTCTTTGGTGAGGTCCGCTTTTTCAGCGATGGCGGCTGCGAGTTCTGGTTTACGCATAAGTGAAGCCTCTTTGACGGTTTTTTGTTGTTATGTCCGTGCTGCTCTCTAATGGAGCAGCGCCCAAGGCGCCGCAGGCTCTACTCTGCGGCAGACGGGAGTGAGGATGGCATGCCCTCGGACGCCGCGCCAGTCTCGTGGCGACCTTTCTAGGGTGAAAAATAGGGTTATTCCGACAGAACGACCGGTATTTACGCCAGCAACGGCGGAAGTTCTTTGTTCAACGCCAGTTTTTCCATCACGGCGCTGCCGGTCAGCGCGTAGCCCAGCAGGCGGCCGCTGGCATCGCGGCACAGGGCCTTGATGTCGGCGCCCTGCCCTTCGACACTCCACACGCCTTCGGTGCCCCGTGGCGGTGGCGAAACCACCAGCGGGCAGACCGGGGTTTTCACGGTGACCGGCATCGGCCCGTAGCTGACGGCCGTGGCATTGCCCGCCAGCGTCTGGGCCAAGGCGCGGGCGCAGCTCATCAGCGGCATGACGTACAGCAGGTTCAGGCCATCGACTTCGGCGCAGTCGCCCAGGGCATAGATGTTGGCGTGGGAGGTCTTGAGGTGGCGGTCGACCACGATCCCACGGTTGACCTGCAAGCCGGCAGCCGCGGCCAGGTCGACACGCGGGCGCAGGCCGATGGCCGAGACCACCAGGTCGCACTGGATCACTTCACCGTCCGACAGGTGCGCTTCCAGACCTTCGGCGCTGCGTTGCAGGCGGTTGAGCACCGGGCCCAGGTGGAAGCGCGCCCCAAGGCCTTCCAGCCCGGCTTGTACCGCTGCGGCCGCCGCTGGGTGCAGCAGGGTCGGCATGACTTGCTCGCACGGTGCCACCAGGTCGATTTCGTAGCCGCCGAGGATCAGGTCGTTGGCGAATTCGCAGCCGATCAGGCCGGCGCCAAGCAGCAGCACGCGGCGTTTACCGACGGCTGCCGCGCGAAAGCGGGCGTAGTCTTCAAGATCGTTGATCGGGAAAATCAGCTCCGCGGCGTCGCCTTCGACCGGCACGCGCACGGTTTCCGCGCCCCAGGCCAGGACCAGGTCGCGGTAAGTCACCGCTTCTTCGCCGATCCACAAGCGCTTGTGGCCCGGGTCAATACCGGTGATACGGGTATGAGTGCGTACCTCGGCCTTGAGTTGCTCGGCCATGGCGCCGGGTTCAGCCATGCTCAGGCCATCGGCTTCCTTGTTCTTGGCAAAGCCGGTGGAGAGCATGGGCTTGGAGTAGGAGCGCCCATCATCCGCGGTGATCAGCAACAACGGGGTATCGCTGTCGAGCTTGCGAAACTCGCGGGCCACGTTGTAACCGGCGAGCCCTGTGCCGATGATCACGACAGGTGCGTTCATTCCTTTCTCCTTGTAGTACGTTTCTTAAATTCGCGATTACGCGATTTCAATCATTTCGAAATCCACTTTGCCCACGCCGCAGTCCGGGCACAGCCAGTCTTCCGGAACGTCCTCCCACAGGGTACCCGGAGCGATTCCGTCGTCCGGCCAGCCGTATTTCTCGTCATAGATCAGGCCGCAGACTATGCATTGCCACTTCTTCATTTACTTGCTTCCTCAGGGTCCAGGCAGGTTGGCCGACGGTCGATAGATCCCGCGTTGCCGTGCGGCTCAGCGCGTTTTGTACTGATCGGGGCCTGCAGATGCAAGTACGATCGACACAAGGCACCGGTTCAGCCCGGCAAAAGAGCCGGACGCCATGGTAAGCTCGCCGCCTCTTTTGCTGCCAATATTGACGCACCGTGCCGCACTCAATCGCCCTTCCCGATGCTTGCCAATGGCTGACCCAGAGCCTTCTGAGCCCCCTGCCCGCGCCGTTGACCCTTGACTGGCTGTTCGACGAGGGCTCGCTGACGCGGCGCCTGACGGGGCTGTCCAGCGACAGTTTCAGCGTGACGCCGCTGTGCGAAGGCTGGCAGCCGTTGCGCGACGATGAGTGCGCGGCGCTTGACCTGCCCCAGGCCAGCATCGGTTGGGTGCGCGAGGTGTATTTGCGCGGGCATGGCCAGCCGTGGGTGTTTGCCCGCAGCGTGGCGTCGCGCAGTGCGTTGCAAGGCGACGGGTTGCATATGGACGAGCTGGGGAGCCGCTCCCTGGGCGAGCTGCTGTTCTGCGACCGCGCCTTCACGCGCCGGGCGATCGAGGTCTGCCATTACCCGCGCCCATGGCTGCCCCCCGCGGATCAGCTCGACGGGCTGTGGGCGCGCCGCTCGCGGTTCGATCGCGGGGCGCTGAGCGTGCTGGTCGCCGAAATCTTCCTGCCGAGTCTGTGGCACGCGGTGCATGACCACCCGGAGAACCGCTGATGTATCAACGCCTGCTCAAATCCTTGAACCGTCTGAACCCCAGGGCCTGGGATTTCATTCAGTTGACGCGCATGGACAAACCCATCGGCATCTATCTGCTGCTGTGGCCGACGCTGTGGGCGCTGTGGATCGCCGGCAAGGGCTCGCCGTCCTTGATCAATATCCTGATTTTCGTGCTCGGCGTGGTGCTCACTCGCGCCGGCGGCTGCGTGATCAACGACTGGGCCGACCGCAAGGTCGACGGCCACGTGAAGCGCACCGAGCAACGCCCACTGGTCAGCGGCAAGATCAGCTCGAAAGAGGCGCTGGTGTTTTTCGCGCTGCTGATGGGCATCAGCTTCCTGCTGGTGCTGCTGACCAACGCGACGACCATCCTGCTGTCCCTCGGCGGCCTGGCGCTGGCGGCGAGCTATCCGTTCATGAAGCGCTACACCTATTACCCGCAAGTGGTGCTGGGCGCGGCGTTTTCCTGGGGCATGCCGATGGCGTTCACCGCCGAAACCGGCAACCTGCCTGCCGCCGCGTGGCTGCTGTACATCGCCAATGTGCTGTGGACGGTGGGCTACGACACCTATTACGCCATGACCGACCGCGACGACGATTTGAAGATCGGCGTGAAGTCTACCGCCATCCTGTTTGGCGACGCCGACCGGGCGATCATTCTGACCCTGCAAGGCCTGGCGCTGGCGTGCCTGTTGCTGGCCGGCGCGCGGTTCGAGCTGGGCGGCTGGTTCCACCTGGGGTTACTGGCGGCGGCGGGCTGTTTTGCCTGGGAATTCTGGTACACCCGGGACAGGGACCGGATGAAGTGCTTCAAGGCGTTTTTGCACAACCACTGGGCCGGGTTGGCGATCTTTGTCGGGATTGTCGCGGATTACGGCTTTCGATGAGGGGCCAGGCCCCTCATCGCGAGGGCCCAACTAAGGCTTGGCGACTTTCCAGGCCCCGTCCATCTTGCCGTCACCGGTCATGTCGCCGGCCTTCTTGTCCATGACGAAGGTGTAGAGCGGCTTGCCGCTGTAGGCCCACTGACTCTTCTGGTCGTCACGGGTGATCACGGTCCACTTGCCCATGGGCTTGTCGGTGGACGCCGCCATCAATGGCGGCCAGTTGGCGGCGCACTTATCGTTGCACAGGGATTTGCCATCGGCGTCCTTGGCAAAGGTGTAGAGCGTCATGCCGTTGTGATCGACCAGTATCCCGTCTTTGGTCGTCGCGGGGTCCGCCGCGAATGCCAGGGTCGGCAGCGTCAACGCCGCCGTGACCAGCAAGGCCTTCCAAGAAAAAGTACTGTAAGTCATCGGAACCTTCCTTTTGTGGTTGTCAGGATTCGGACCCAAAGCGTAGTCCACGCAGGCGGGAATTGCGCGAGCAGCTAAATTACTGTCACACGACTGCAATAATTCCGTTATCTAATGCGGCGCAAGACAGTTAAATGACAAGAGGACTTTAGGCATGGTTGGCAGGAGCATTCTGATCGTCGACGACGAAGCGCCCATTCGCGAGATGATCGCCGTCGCGTTGGAAATGGCCGGCTATGACTGCCTGGAGGCGGAGAACTCGCAGCAGGCCCATGCCATTATCGTCGACCGCAAACCGGACCTGATCCTGCTCGACTGGATGCTGCCCGGCACCTCCGGCATCGAACTGGCGCGGCGCCTCAAGCGTGACGAGCTGACCGGCGATATCCCGATCATCATGCTCACGGCCAAGGGCGAAGAAGACAACAAGATCCAGGGCCTGGAAGTCGGCGCCGATGACTACATCACCAAGCCGTTTTCCCCACGGGAACTGGTCGCACGCCTGAAAGCCGTACTGCGCCGCGCCGGCCCGACCGATGGCGAAGCACCGATCGAAGTCGGCGGCCTGTTGCTGGACCCGATCAGCCACCGCGTGACCATCGACGGCAAGCCCGCCGAGATGGGCCCGACCGAATACCGTCTGCTGCAGTTCTTCATGACCCACCAGGAACGCGCCTACACCCGCGGCCAGTTGCTGGACCAAGTGTGGGGCGGCAATGTGTACGTGGAAGAGCGCACCGTGGACGTGCATATCCGTCGCCTGCGCAAAGCCCTGGGCGATGCCTACGAGAATCTGGTACAAACCGTGCGCGGCACCGGCTATCGGTTTTCCACCAAGGGCTGAGCCAGCCGGTTTCTGAACGCAAGAGCCTGACTTAACAGCTGACAAGGACGCATGTTCAAGTGAACCAAAACTGGCATGGCACGCTGATCCGCCACCTGCTGCTGTTGATCACCGGCTGCTTGCTGGTAGGCCTGATCAGCGGCCAATACGGCTGGAGCCTGGCCGTCGGCATTGGTCTGTACCTGGGCTGGACCCTCAAGCAATTGCTGCGCCTGCATGAATGGCTGCGCCAACACAAACCCGATGAAGCACCACCCGACGGCTACGGCCTGTGGGGCGAGGTGTTCGACAGCATCTACCACCTGCAACGCCGCGACCAACGGGTACGCGGGCGCCTGCAAGCGGTGATCGACCGGGTGCAGGAGTCCACCGCCGCGCTGAAAGACGCAGTGATCATGCTCGACAGCGACGGCAACCTCGAATGGTGGAACCGCGCCGCCGAGACCCTGCTGGGCCTCAAGACGCCCCAGGACAGCGGCCAACCGGTGACCAACCTGGTCCGCCACCCGCGCTTCAAGGAATACTTCGAGCAGGAAAACTACGAAGAAGCCCTGGAAATTCCCTCGCCCACCAACGACCGCGTACGCATCCAGCTGTACCTGACGCGCTACGGCAACAACGAACACTTGATGCTGGTGCGCGACGTAACCCGCATCCACCAGCTGGAACAGATGCGCAAGGACTTCGTTGCCAACGTCTCCCACGAGCTGCGCACCCCGTTGACGGTGATCTGCGGCTACCTGGAGACGCTGCTGGACAACGTCGACGAGATCAACCCGCGCTGGAGCCGCGCCCTGCAGCAGATGCAGCAGCAAGGCTCGCGCATGCAAACCCTGCTCAATGACCTGCTGTTGCTGGCCAAGCTGGAGGCGACCGATTACCCGTCGGATAACCACCCGGTGGCGGTGCAAAGCCTGTTGCAGACCATCAAGAACGACGCCCAGGCCCTCTCCGGCCAACGCGGGCAACAGATCACCCTGGAAGCCGACCCGTCGGTACTGCTCAAAGGCAGCGAAGGCGAATTGCGCAGCGCGTTTTCCAACCTGGTGTTCAACGCCGTGAAGTACACCCCGGACAAGGGCAATATCCGCATCCGCTGGTGGGCCGACGCCCAGGGCGCGCACCTGAGCGTGCAAGACTCCGGCATCGGCATCGACGCCAAGCACCTGCCGCGCCTGACCGAGCGCTTCTACCGCGTCGACTCCAGCCGCAACTCCAACACCGGCGGCACCGGGCTGGGCCTGGCGATCGTCAAGCACGTGCTGCTGCGCCACCGCGCACGCCTGGAAATCAGCAGTGTGCTCGGCCACGGCAGCACCTTTACCTGCCATTTTCCGCCGCCCCAGGTAACCCGTTCGCGGATGGTCGTGAATGATGAATAACCCGGACACAATACAACACTAAATGTGCGAGCAAGCCCCCTCCCACATTTGGAATTGCATTGTTGCGAAGCAGGTATTCCTGGCTCCATCAGGCAGCAACCACTAGGCAAGCGCTGCGCCAGCCGCTACATTGGCCGACTTGTGTCCGCCTTTCAGGCGCTCCTGTCACCCCTATTGAACATACGGAACCCGCAAAACCCCATCATGGACCCTTCCCCAAGTATCACCCTCGCCACACTCTTCGCCGATTTCGGCATGATTCTTTTTGCACTGATCCTGGTACTGCTCAACGCGTTCTTCGTTGCGGCGGAGTTTGCCATGGTCAAACTGCGCTCCACGCGGGTCGAGGCCATCGCCCACACCAACGGTTGGCGCGGGCAGATCCTGCGCACCGTCCACCGCCAGCTCGACGCCTACCTGTCGGCCTGCCAGTTGGGTATCACCCTCGCCTCTCTGGGCCTGGGCTGGGTCGGCGAGCCGGCGTTTGCGCATATCCTCGAGCCGCTGCTGGGCGCCGCTGGCGTCGAGTCGCCGGAAGTGATCAAAGGCGTGTCGTTCTTTTCCGCCTTCTTCCTGATTTCCTACCTGCACATCGTGGTCGGTGAACTGGCGCCCAAGTCCTGGGCCATTCGCAAGCCGGAACTGCTGTCGCTGTGGACGGCCGTGCCGCTGTACCTGTTCTACTGGGCCATGTACCCGGCAATCTACCTGCTCAACGCCAGCGCCAATGCCATCCTGCGGATCGCCGGGCAAGGCGAACCCGGCCCGCACCATGAGCACCAGTACAGCCGCGAAGAACTCAAGCTGATCCTGCACTCCAGCCGTGGCCAGGACCCCAGCGACCAAGGCATGCGCGTCTTGGCCTCGGCCGTGGAAATGGGCGAACTGGAAGTGGTCGACTGGGCCAACTCGCGGGAAGACCTGGTGACCCTGGACTTCAACGCTCCGCTCAAGGAAATCCTCGCGCTGTTCCGTCGCCACAAATTCAGCCGTTACCCGGTGTATGACGCGCAGCGCAACGAGTTTGTCGGCCTGCTGCACATCAAGGACCTGCTGCTGGAACTGGCGAACCTGGACCATCTCCCCGAGTCGTTCAACCTGGCCGAACTGACCCGCCCGCTGGAGCGCGTGTCGCGGCACATGCCGCTGTCGCAGTTGCTGGAGCAGTTCCGCAAAGGCGGCGCGCACTTCGCCCTGGTGGAAGAAGCCGACGGCAAGGTCATCGGCTACCTGACCATGGAAGACGTGCTCGAAGTGCTGGTGGGCGATATCCAGGACGAACACCGCAAGGCCGAGCGCGGCATCCTCGCCTACCAGCCGGGCAAACTGCTGGTACGCGGCGATACGCCGCTGTTCAAGGTGGAACGCCTGCTCGGCGTCGACCTCGACCACATCGAAGCGGAAACCCTGGCCGGGCTGGTCTACGACACCCTCAAGCGGGTGCCGGAAGAGGAAGAAGTCCTCGAGGTTGAAGGCCTGCGGATCATCATCAAGAAGATGAAAGGGCCGAAAATCGTGTTGGCCAAGGTCCTGCTGCTGGACTGACCGTCAATTGCCCAAGGCAAAATTGGGCAATACCCCCACGGGCTGGTTGAACTCATACGGGATCGATACCAGCCCCGCCTCGGTCCGCTGCTGCACCACAAAGTGCAGGTGCGGCCCGCTGCTGTTGCCGGTGTTGCCCGACAACCCCAGCGCACTGCCCACCGCCACCCGCTGCCCCGGCCTGACGCTGACCGAACCTTGCTTGAGGTGCAGGTACACGCCCTGGGTGCCGTCATCGTGCAGCACCCGCACGAAATTCCCTGACGCATCGTTGCCGCGCCCGGCCTGGTCATTCTCGATCTTCACCACCCTGCCGCTGCGCGCCGCAATGATCGGCGTGCCTTCGGGCATGGCAATGTCCATGGCGTAGCGGCTTTTGGCGTCGGTATGACTGAAGCTGCCGTTGGGGCCTTGGCTCAGGCGAAACGGCCCGCCGCGCCAGGGCAAGGGGTAGCGGTAGGCCTGCTGGGGATAACCGGGCCTTGGCCGGTCGAGCACCGGCCGTTGCACGCGCACGGCCCCCCGCTCCCGGATCACAAACGCCTGGGCGCCGGGGGTTTGCCGGTCGCTGAAAAACACCTCGCCATTGGCGTCGGTGGATTTGTAGAGGGTCATGGCCGGGGTCGACGTGGCAACCGTGGCCAATACGCAGAGCAGCAGTAGGCGAATGAGCATGACGCGAACCTGCCGGGGGGACTGAATGGCAGGCTAGCAAGGCTTGATGACAAGACCGTGTGAGATTTACCCGATACTGAAAACAACGAACTTCACATGTAGGAGCGGGCTTGCTCGCGATTGCGGTAGTTCAGCCAACGAAGATGTTGAATGAAAGACCATCTGGAGCACGCCCCCTTCCACAGGGGACAGGTGGCGTTCTGTGAATCAGGCACCCGGCACAAAATGCTTCTGCGCCGTACCCCGCGCGATCAGCCGCGAGATGTAGTCCAGTTTCTGCGCATCCTGGTCGATAAAGCGGAAGGTCAGTTGCAGCCAGTCGCTGTCGGGCTTGGGCTCGAAGGCGACGACGGCGTGCAGGTAGCCGTTGAGACGCGCGACTTCGGCGTTGTCGCCTTGCTCAAGGTCGAGCACCGCGCTTTCCAGTACCTGAGGCAGGACCTCACTGCGACGGACCACCAGCAGCGCTTCCTTGATGCTCAGGCCCTTGATCACGCATTGCTGGGTGCCGCTGGACAGCCGCAACTGACCCTGCCCGCGACCACTGGCGGGCGCAGCGGCGGCAGCCGCCTTCACGGGCGGGCTGTTGAGCAGGCCTTTGCTCGGTGCAGCCGCCGCGATAGGAGCGACCTTGACCGCTTCGGGCTTGCCACCGGTCAGGGCGCTCAGGGAGTCGTTGCCGAACGCTGAGTTCATCTTGGTCGGTGCGCTGGCGACCAGGGCGTCGAGGCGCCCGACCTTGTGCAGGGCGTGCTTGACCTTGGTCAACAGCTGTTCGTTGGTGAACGGTTTGCTGACGTAGCCGGAAACCCCGGCCTGGATCGCCTGCACCACGTTCTCTTTGTCGCCGCGGCTGGTCACCATCACGAACGGCATGGCTTTGAGCTGCGGTTGCTCACGGCACCAGGTCAACAGCTCCAGGCCGGACATCTCGGGCATTTCCCAGTCGCACAACACCAGATCGAAGGTTTCGCGCATCAGGATGGCCTGGGCCTTTTTGCCGTTCACCGCATCTTCAATCTTGATCCCGGGGAAGTAATTGCGCAGGCACTTCTTCACCAGGTCGCGAATAAACGAGGCGTCATCCACCACCAATACACTGACTTTACTCATCGACCCTTTATCCTATAAAAACGCGGCACGCAGAACGCCTGACTGGTGGCATTTTGCCAAAACTCTGTAGTCGTGTTGGGACTTTCTTTCACCCCACGCACAAAAAAATCAGCGCCCACAAACGAAAACGCCCGACCAAAGGCCGGGCGTTAATATCTCGGGCAACCTTACTTATCGTCAGATTCGCCCGGAACATTAGGGATTTGATCGGTAGATCCTTCAACTTCGGCTTTCATGCGCTTGAGGCCCATGTGCCGCACGTCGGTGCCACGCACCAGATAGATCACCAACTCCGAGATATTGCGCGCGTGGTCGCCGATCCGCTCCAGCGAGCGCAGCACCCAGATAATGCTCAAGACCCGTGTGATAGAGCGCGGGTCTTCCATCATGTAGGTGGCCAGCTCGCGCAGGGCGGTCTTGTACTCACGGTCGATGATCTTGTCGTACTGGGCCACCGACAACGCCAGTTCGGCGTCGAAACGGGCAAACGCGTCCAGGGCATCGCGCACCATGTTGCGCACCTGGTCACCGATATGCCGTACTTCCACATAACCGCGCGGCGCTTCGCCTTCTTCGCACAGTTGGATGGCGCGGCGGGCGATCTTGGTGGATTCATCGCCGATACGCTCAAGGTCGATCACCGACTTGGAAATACTGATGATCAAGCGCAGGTCGGAAGCCGCCGGCTGGCGACGGGCGAGAATGCGCAGGCATTCTTCGTCGATATTGCGTTCCATCTGGTTGATCTGGTCATCGATCTCGCGCACTTGCTGGGCCAGGCCCGAGTCGGCCTCGATCAGCGCGGTGACCGCATCGTTGACTTGCTTCTCCACCAGCCCGCCCATCGCCAGGAGGTGGCTGCGCACTTCCTCAAGCTCGGCATTGAACTGCGCGGAGATGTGGTGGGTAAGGCCTTCTTTGCTAATCATGTTGGCGTCCTTGGAGCGTCCGGAAAGGTGCGGAGAACCGCAGCGTCAATGCAATCTGAACCACAGCTTCCTAGCCGTAGCGACCGGTGATGTAGTCTTCGGTCTGTTTCTTCGCCGGATTGGTGAACAGGGTATCGGTATCGCCGAACTCCACCAGCTTGCCCATGTACATGAACGCGGTGTAGTCGGAAACCCGCGCCGCCTGTTGCATGTTGTGAGTCACGATGACGATGGTGAACTTGGACTTGAGCTCGTAGATCAGTTCTTCGACTTTCAACGTCGAGATCGGGTCGAGTGCCGAGCAAGGTTCGTCGAGCAGCAGCACTTCCGGTTCCACGGCGATGGTACGCGCGATCACCAGGCGTTGTTGCTGGCCGCCGGACAGGCCGAGTGCGGAGTCGTGCAGGCGGTCCTTGACCTCGTCCCACAGCGCCGCGCCTTTAAGCGCCCATTCGACCGCTTCATCGAGGATGCGCTTCTTGTTGATGCCCTGGATGCGCAAGCCGTAGACCACGTTTTCGTAGATGGTCTTGGGGAACGGGTTGGGCTTCTGGAACACCATGCCCACCCGGCGACGCAGCTCGGCCACGTCTTCACCCTTGCGGTAGATGTTGCTGCCGTAGAGGTTGATCGCACCGTCCACGCGGCAACCGTCGACCAGGTCGTTCATGCGGTTGAAGGTGCGCAGCAGCGTGGACTTGCCGCAGCCCGACGGGCCGATGAAGGCGGTCACGCGCTGCTTGGGGATGTTCATGCTGACGTCGAACAGCGCCTGTTTGTCGCCGTAGTACAGGCTCAGGCCCGGCACTTCGATGGCCACGGTTTCCTGGGCCAGGCTCAGGCTCTGCTTGTCACGACCCAGGGCAGACATGTTGATGCCATGGGAATGGGTTTCTTGTTGCATGGGATGCTCCCTGTGCTACCAATTCGTGTTGTTGAACCGCCGGGGGCGGTTTACTCAAATTCTGCGTATATCGTGGTCTAGTGTGGGAGGGGGCTTGCCCCCGATAGCAGTGTGTCAGCCAGCATATGTGTTTCTGATACGCCGCTATCGGGGGCAAGCCCCCTCCCACATTTAGTCCGCGTTTACTTCAATTAACTGTCCAGCGCCTTGTACTTCTCGCGCAGGTGGTTACGGATCCACACCGCCGACAAGTTGAGCGTGGCGATCACCAGCACCAGCAACAGCGCGGTGGCATATACCAGCGGCCTTGCGGCCTCGACGTTGGGGCTCTGGAAGCCGACGTCATAAATATGGAAGCCCAGGTGCATGATCTTCTGGTCAAGGTGCAAGTAAGGGTAGTTGCCGTCCAGCGGCAGCGACGGGGCCAGCTTGACCACGCCCACCAGCATCAGCGGCGCTACTTCACCGGCGGCACGGGCCACGGCGAGGATCATGCCGGTCATCATCGCCGGGCTGGCCATCGGCAGCACGATCTTCCACAGCGTTTCCGCCTTGGTCGCGCCGAGTGCCAGCGAGCCTTCGCGCACAGTGCGAGGAATCCGCGCCAGGCCTTCTTCGGTAGCCACGATCACCACCGGCACCGCCAGCAGCGCCAGGGTCAGCGACGCCCACAACAGGCCCGGCGTGCCGAAGGTCGGGGCCGGCAGGGCTTCGGCGAAGAACAGGCGGTCAACCGAGCCACCCAATACATACACGAAGAAGCCCAGGCCGAACACGCCGTAAACGATGGCCGGTACGCCCGCCAGGTTGTTCACGGCGATGCGGATGATCCGCGTCAGGGCGTTCTGCTTGGCGTATTCACGCAGGTACACCGCCGCCAGCACGCCGAATGGGGTCACGATCATCGCCATGATCAGGGTCATCATCACGGTGCCGAAGATGGCCGGGAAGATCCCGCCTTCGGTGTTGGCTTCCCGTGGGTCGTCGCTGAGGAACTCCCAGACCTTACTGAAGTAGAAGCCGATCTTGGTCATCGTGCCCATGGCGTTCGGCTGATAGGCGTGGACCACTTTGCCGATGCCGATTTCGACTTCCTTGCCGTTCGCATCGCGGGCAGTCAAGGCGTCGCGGTTGAATTGGGCGTGCAGGTCGGCCAGGCGCGCTTCGATGTCCTGGTAACGGGCATTCAGTTCGGCGCGGCCCGAGTCCATGTCGGCCTGGGCGGCGGCGTCGAGCTTGCCTTCCAGTTCCAGCTTGCGACCGTGCAGACGGATACGTTCAAGACCGGCGTTGATCGCGCCGATGTCGGACTTCTCAAGGGTCTTGAGCTGGGCCGCCAGCTTGTTCACGCGGTCGACCCGAGCCTGCAGCTCCGGCCACGCAGCCTGGCCTTCGGCGATGACCTTGCCATCCTGCTTGACGTTGACCAGGGTGCCGTAGAAGTTGCCCCACTCACGGCGCTCGATGGTCATCAATTCCAGCGGTTTGGTCTGGTTCTTCAGCCATTCGCCGACGATCCATGTGAAGTCGTTGCCATTCAGATCGCGGTTACCGACTTTGATCAGCTCGCGGGTCATGAATTCCGGGCCCACGTCGGGCACGGGCAGGCCAGCGCTTTTCAGGCGCTCGCGCGGCACTTCTTCTTTCTGTACCACTTCGCCGATGACGATATGGTTGGCCTGGCCCGGGACATCGTAGTTGGCCTGGATCAGGTCAGCCGGCCAGAAGTGGCCCAAACCACGCACCGCAATCACAGCCAGCAAACCAAGGGTCATGATGACCGCGATGGACACCGCGCCACCGCTGATCCAGACGCCGGGGGCGCCGCTCTTGAACCATCCATTCAGGGAGTTCTGTTTCACAGACTTCTACCTTTCTTAAAGCGACGAGTATTTCTTGCGCAGACGCTGACGAATCAGCTCGGCGAGGGTGTTCATGATGAAGGTGAACAACAGCAGCACCAGCGCCGAGAGGAACAGCACGCGGTAGTGACTGCCGCCCACTTCCGACTCGGGCATTTCCACCGCGACGTTGGCCGCCAGGGTGCGCAGGCCTTCGAACAGGTTCATCTCCATCACCGGAGTGTTACCGGTGGCCATCAGCACGATCATGGTCTCGCCCACGGCGCGGCCCATGCCGATCATCAGCGCCGAGAAAATCCCCGGGCTGGCGGTCAGGATGACCACGCGGGTCATGGTCTGCCACGGTGTGGCGCCCAGGGCCAAAGAGCCCAGGGTCAGGCCGCGCGGCACGCTGAACACGGCGTCTTCGGCGATGGAGTAGATGTTCGGGATCACCGCGAACCCCATCGCCAGGCCGACGACCAGGGCGTTGCGCTGGTCATAGGTGATGCCCAGGTCATGGGAGATCCACATCCGCATGTCGCCGCCGAAGAACCAGGTTTCCAGGTACGGGCTCATGTACAGCGAGAGCCAGCCCACAAACAAGATCACCGGGATCAGGATCGCGCTTTCCCAGCCATCGGGAACCCGCAGGCGAATGGACTCAGGCAGGCGGCTGAAGATAAAACCGGCCACCAGGATGCCAATCGGCACCAGCATCAGCAGGCTGAAAATCCCCGGTAGATGCCCTTCGACATACGGCGCGAGGAACAGGCCGGCGAAGAAGCCGAGGATCACCGTCGGCATCGCTTCCATCAGCTCGATCACCGGCTTGACCTTGCGGCGCAGGCCCGGCGCCATGAAGTACGCGGTGTAGATCGCTGCGGCAACGGCCAGCGGCGCGGCCAGCAACATGGCGTAGAACGCGGCCTTCAGCGTACCGAAGGTCAGCGGCGCGAGGCTCATCTTGGGTTCGAAATCGGTGTTGGCGGCGGTCGATTGCCAGACGTATTTAGGCTCGTCGTAGTTTTCGTACCAGACCTTGCTCCACAGCGCGCTCCACGACACTTCCGGGTGCGGGTTGTCCAGCAGCAACGGTTGCAGCTTGCCGTCGGCTTCGACGATCACACGGTTGGCCCGTGGCGACAGGCCGAACACGCCCGGGCCATCGACCACCGGGTCCACCAGCAGGGTGCGGTGGGCGGTGCTGTGGAACACGCCGAACTTGCCGGAAGCGTCGAGGGCGGTGAAGCCTTTACGACGTTCTTCGGCGGTGATTTCAACGATGGGCGCAGTGCCCATCTCGAAGGTGCGGATCTGCTTCAGGCGCTGTTCGCCATCCGGGTCACGGGCCATGAACCACTGGGCCAGGCCGCCCTTGGAGTTACCGACGATCAGCGAGATACCGCCCACCAGTTGGGTGCTGGCGGTGATTTCGGCGTCGCCGTCTTCCAGCAGTTTATAGCGACCGTTGAGGCTCTTGTCGCGCAGGCTGAACACATCCGCCAGGGCACGGCCGTTGATCACGTACAGCCATTGCTGGCGTGGGTCGATGAAGATCGCCTTCACCGGCTCGGTCATCTGCGGCAGCTCGATACGCTTCTGCTCGCTGGTGACTTCGCCGGTCATCATGTTTTCTTCACGGCTCAGGGACAGCACGTTCAAGTGCGAACCGGCCGAACCGGCCACCACCAACGAGGTGTCGGTGACGTTCAGCGCGACGTGTTCCAGCGGGCGACCGGCGTCATCCAGCACGATCGGCGTTTCGCCGTAAGGGTATTCGATGGCCGGGCTGATGGTCTTCTTGCCGTCCGGGTAGGACACCTTGTAGGTGTGGCGGAACACCAGGGACTGGCCATTGGACAAACCGAGGATCACCAGCGGGCTGCCCGGCTGGTCTTTACCAATCGACACGACGCTGACGCCGGCCGCCAGCGGCAGGTCGATGCGCTTGAGTTCGGCGCCGGTGCTCACGTCGAAGAACAGCGCCTGGCCTTTGTCGGAAACCCGCATGGCGACTTGGTTCTGTTCTTCCAGCGAGATCATCAACGGCTTGCCCGCGTCTTGTATCCACGCCGGTGTCAGCGCGGCTTCCTTGGTCAGCGAGGCGCCCTGGAACAAGGGCGCGACCACGTAGGCCAGGAAGAAGAAGATCAGGGTGATAGCGCCGAGGACGGCGAGGCCGCCGATCAACACGTACCAACGGGTCAGGCGATCCTTGAGCGCGCGAATGCGGCGCTTGCGTTGCAACTCAGGCGTATTGAAGTCAATACGCTTGGGGGGAGAAGTCGTCGTCATAGTGGAATTGGCCAGATCATTCATGCGCACACCCTAGCGGTCCTGTATGACAGAAAGATGACAATGCAGTGACGCAAGAAATCCGCCGCATGGCAGAGCCGGCAGCGGACTAAAAATTAGGAGTTTCTGTAGGAGCGCGCTTGCTCGCGAAGAGCGTTAACGATAACGCGCCGCTTCTGAATAAACGCGGTGCTCTATCATCTTTCGCGAGCAAGCCCGCTCCTACAGAACGGCCGGTTTTACCCGGCCCAGCAACTTAGTTGCCTTCTTTCAGACCCAGGTCAGCCAGTGCCTTGGCGGCAACTTTGGCTGGCAGTGGGATGTAGCCGTCCTTGACCACAACTTCCTGGCCCTGCTTGGACAGAACCAGCTTCACGAACTCGGCTTCCAGCGGTGCCAGCGGCTTGTTCGGGGCTTTGTTGACGTAAACGTAGAGGAAACGCGACAGCGGGTATTTGCCGTTCAGGGCGTTTTCTTCGCTGTCTTCGATGAAGTCAGTGCTGCCTTTCTTGGCCAGGGCCACGGTCTTCACGCTGGCGGTCTTGTAGCCGATGCCCGAGTAACCGATGCCGTTCAGCGAGGAGCTGATCGACTGCACGACCGAAGCCGAGCCTGGTTGTTCGTTCACGTTAGGCTTGTAGTCGCCTTTGCACAGGGCTTCTTCCTTGAAGTAGCCGTAGGTGCCGGATACCGAGTTACGACCGAACAGTTGCACTGGCTTGTTGGCCAGGTCGCCGGTCACACCCAGGTCGCCCCAGGTTTTGACGTCGGCTTTGGCACCGCACAGGCGAGTCGAGGAGAAGATCGCGTCGACTTGCTCCATGGTCAGGTGCTTGATCGGGTTGTCCTTGTGTACGAACACGGCCAGGGCATCCACGGCAACCGGGATAGCAGTTGGCTTGTAGCCGTACTTCTGCTCGAAGGCCGCCAGTTCGGTGTCCTTCATCTTGCGGCTCATCGGGCCCAGGTTGGAGGTGCCTTCAGTCAGCGCAGGTGGCGCAGTGGCAGAACCAGCAGCTTGAATCTGGATGTTGACGTTCGGGTATTCCTTTTTGTAACCCTCGGCCCACAGGGTCATCAGGTTAGCCAGGGTATCGGAACCGACGCTGGACAAGTTGCCCGACACACCAGTGGTCTTCGTATAAGCCGGAATAGCCGGGTCAACACCAGCGGCCACCGCGTGGGCAGTCGCAACGCCAGCAGCGACAAAAGTCATTGCCGCCATCAAACGCTTCAGTTTCATGCCTTACTCCTAGCAGATAGGGATAGTTGGATCGGGGCCAAGTATTGATAGGCCGTGTGAACACTCTATGTCTGGAATATGACAATTAGATGAAAGGCCAGTATTGGAAAGGAACCAGGCTAGGCGCGAGAAATATGCGGAACAACTGGAGTGTGCGGGGCGACAACGCTCATGTTGCTTGAATTTAGAAACACTTTGTAATCGTTGCTTCATCAACGCTGCCTGCAGCCTGACCAGCGAACGGCGAGTCCAAGGTTGACAAAACAAAACCAAAGCATAGTCTTGTCAACCTAAGGAGATCGCACATGATCAATGACCGGATTCGCCGCGCAAGGCTATTGCGTGGCATGTCGCTGGAAGCACTGGCGCTCAGTCTCGGCGATATAACCAAGCAAGGCCTGAGCAAATATGAAAAAGGGTTGAGTACCCCGAACTCGCAGCGCCTTCTACAATTGGCAAAGGCGCTGGAGGTGAGCCCTGAGTATTTTTTCCGCCCCCAAGCACTGCCACTCGCGCCGCTGGAGTTCCGCAAACTGGCGAAAATGCCCAAATACCGCCAAGTACAGGTTGAGGAACAGATCCGCGAGCATCTAGAGCGATACATCGCCCTTGAAGAGTGCTTCGATCCGTTGGATATCCAGACTGCCAAAACTCCCGCACAAATGCTGTCGGTGTCCTCAATTGACGACGCTGAACGAGCCGCAGATCAGCTCCGCAAATATTGGGGCATCGGTGAAGATCCTATCGCCCATCTGACTGAGCAATTGGAAGAGCATGGCATCAAGGTAGTAATGCTGGCGGGGCCCGATGATTTCGATGGTGCCTGCGCAGCCACTAATGAGGGCGAACATGTACTGATCGCATTGAATGCCCAGCGGCCAGGTGAGCGTATCCGCTTCACCGCAGCCCATGAATTGGGGCACTGGGTAATGAAACTGCCCGACGATATGCCCGAGCGAGATAAAGAAAACTGCTGTCACCGCTTTGCGGGGGCTTTTCTATATCCAGCTAAAAGCGTCACCGGCGATTTTGGGAGCCATCAACGTTCACGCGTCCACCCCCGTGAACTCTTGATAGCCAAACGCCAATATGGGCTCTCAATGCATGCAGCACTCCGTCGATTGAAGGACCTCAATCTACTGGGGGAAGGTGGTTACAAATCCCTAACCATCCAATTCAGTAGCAACGGTTGGCGCAAGGCGGAACCCGAACCGCTACCTTGCAAGCCGCCCCAGCGTTTCGAATCACTGGTGTTCTGGGGATTGGCGGAGGGCCTTATCACCAAATCAAGAGCGGCAGAGTTACTGCGGCGCCCAATAAAGGCTCTAGACCCCAATTTTTTGGGCTCACTGGAGAGTGCATGAGCCTGATCTATATCAGCGACACCAATATCTGGATTGACTTCAGAAATGCGGGATTGCTGGAGCATATGTTCAGGCTGCCATTCACTCTGTGCTGTACCGATTTCGTGATGCACGAACTTGAGGACTTCCCCCACGATGAACTGCTCGCTCGGGGGCTGGTTGTCGAGGCATTTGACGAAGGCGGTGTGCAGAAGCTCTTAACGCTTAAAGTCGAACACAACAACAGTTCCTTGGCTGACGTTTCCTGCTACTTGCTCGCACAAGCAACCGGAAGACCGCTACTCACTGGAGATGGAAAGCTCCGTCGCCAGGCCATTCGGGACGGACTGCAAGTGCATGGTGCGCTTTGGTTACTCGACCTAATGGTCGAATATCAGGTCATCAATAATGCCGTTGCAGCAACGGCACTAGAAAATATGCTGACCGGGGGCGCGCGCTTACCCGTATCAGAATGCCAAACCAGACTCTCGACTTGGCGCGTGACATAGAAAGTCAGCATGGACATTGGATAACCAATGAAACGACACCCCATCATGACTAAAGCTATCTACCGCCCGCGCTTCCACAGATACCCACCCACCCCCATCCCCATCACGCACAGGACGGCAACGTAGTAGGCCGGGCCCATCGGGCTTTCTTTCATCAGCAGCGACACCGCCAACGGCGTCAGCCCGCCGAACACGGCGTAGGCCACGTTGTAGGAGAACGACAACCCGCTGAAGCGCACCACCGGTGGGAAGGCTTTCACCATCACGTAGGGCACCACGCCGATGGTGCCGACAAACAGGCCGGTCAGGGCGTACAGCGGGAACAGCCAGTCAGGGTGGTCCAGCAGGCTGTGATACAGCGTCCAGGAGGTCGCCAGCAACAGTGCGCAACCGACCACCAGTATGCGGCCGGCACCGAAGCGGTCGGCCAGGGCGCCGGAGGCAATGCAGCCCAGGCTCAGGGTCACGATGGCCAGGCTGTTGGCTTGCAGCGCAACGGTCGGGCTGAAGTGGTAGAGGGTCTGCAGCACGGTCGGGGTCATCAGGATGACGACTACCACGCCGGCCGACAGCAGCCAGGTCAGTAGCATCGACAGCACGATGGCGCCACGGTGGTCGCGCAGTACCGCGCGCAGCGGCAGTTCGGCGGCCAGAGCCTTGCGTTGCTGCATCTCGGCGAAGATCGGCGTTTCATGCAGCCAACGGCGCAAGTACACCGACAGCAGGCCGAACACACCGCCGAGCAGGAACGGGATACGCCAGGCGTAATCGGAGACCTGCTCCGGGCTGTAGAGCGTGTTGATGGCGGTGGCCACCAGCGAACCCAACAGGATGCCGGCGGTGAGGCCGCTGGTCAGGGTGCCGCAGGCGTAGCCGATGTGGCGTGGCGGCACGTGTTCGGAGACGAACACCCAGGCGCCCGGGACTTCGCCGCCGATCGCCGCGCCCTGGATCACGCGCATCAACAGCAACAGGATCGGCGCCCACAGGCCGATCTGCGCGTAGGTCGGCAGCAGGCCCATGATCAGGGTCGGCACGGCCATCATGAAGATGCTCAGGGTGAACATTTTCTTGCGCCCCAGCAGGTCACCGAAGTGCGCCATGATGATGCCGCCCAGGGGGCGCGCCAGGTAACCGGCGGCGAAGATGCCGAAGGTCTGCATCATGCGCAGCCACTCGGGCATGTCGGCGGGGAAGAACAGTTTTCCGACCACGGTGGCGAAAAACACGAAGATGATGAAGTCGTAGAACTCCAGCGCCCCGCCCAAGGCAGACAGCGACAGGGTTTTGTAGTCGTTGCGGGTCAGCGGGCGCGACGGTTGCGCACTGCTTGCGGGCACGGAGGACATGGCAAGGCTTCTCTTATAGTAATCAGCGTAATAAAGACGGCACGCCCTGGACTTGCGGCGGTCTGGCAAGATAGCAAATCGCCGGAAAAAGCACAGCGTCGAACGGTTGATAGCGCAGCGCGGTGAACTATTCACGGCGTAGGGAGTCGGTCAACCAGGGCAGGAGAACAGTTGCCGGAAAAAGCTCCGTTACAGCGTCTATTTACCGACCAAATGAGCGCCGAGAGGTCGTCGCGACGCCAGCGTCTCGATATACTCGGCCCTTGCAAGCGCCAGACCCGCAGTCTTGAGGGGCTGCTGTGCCAAAACGCCGTTGGGTGCCATCCAGCCGGTTTGGCAGAGTTTCCCTTTAGTACGCCTTACGAGAAACACAGCTCGCGTCGTGCGTTGGTGCTGAAATGTTTTTCTACAAGACGGCTATCCATTTGAAACACCCATGAAGCGTCACGGCTCAGAGGCACCTTCGGCATGATCGAACTCGAACAAGAAGATCCCATCCCACAAGGCGATCTCGCCCTGCAAATCACCGCGCTTCCGCGTGAAACCAACGGTTTCGGCGATATCTTCGGCGGCTGGCTGGTCTCGCAGATGGACCTGGCCGGTACGGCCATGGCCAGCAAGGTCGCAGGCGGGCGTGTCGCCACCGTGGCCATTGATCGCATGGCGTTCCTGGTGCCGGTGGCCGTGGGCGCGCAATTGTCCTTCTATACCCAGGCCCTGGAAATCGGCCGCAGCTCGATCCAGATGATGGTCGAAGTGTGGAGCGACGACCCGCTGTCCAGCGAATGGCGCAAGGTCACCGAGGCGGTGTTCGTGTTCGTCGCCATCGATGGCAGCGGCCGCACCCGTTCGGTACCGTCGCGAGCGCGTTAAACCTCGCCGGGTTTTGACGGTCAATTGCCCCATTGCCTGCTATTAAGAGTGCTTTGTTATGCCGACGCCCCACGTTGAATCCGTGAAAATCGACGAGCTGGACTGCTGGCGCATCCGCCACAACGGCGCCGAGCTGATGGTGGCCCAACAGGGCGCGCACCTCTTCAGTTACCAACGCGCAGGCGAACAGCCGCTGATCTGGCCGAACAAGGCAGCCGTCTTCAAGGCCGGCAAAGGCATCCGCACCGGCGTACCGGTGTGCTGGCCGTGGTTCGGCGTGTTCGATCGCAACCCGCACAGCGTGCAGGCCATGCGCCAGAGCGACCAGCCCGCGGGCGCCCACGGTTTCGTGCGTACTGCACTCTGGGAATTGGCCGCCACCGAACTCGAAGGCGACACCCTGCGCGTCGACCTGGTGCTCCCCGTGCCCGCGGGCGGCTTCCCCGGCTGGCCGCATCAGGTCGACCTGAAGCTGAGCCTGCGCCTAGACGATCACCTGCACATCGGCCTGACCAGTCATAACCGTGGCACCGACACCGTGACCCTCAGCCAGGCGTTGCACACCTACTTCGCCGTGAGCGATGTGCGCAACGTGCAGGTCGAGGGCCTGGACGGGCTTGCGTATATCGATACCGCTGACGGCTGGGCCACCCGGCAACAGGCTGGGCCGCTGCACTTCGGCGCCGAGACCGACCGCATCTACCTCGACACCCCCGCGCAGTTGCATATCGTCGATAACGACTGGCAGCGGCGCGTCCGGCTCAGCAGCGAAGGCTCCCACTCGACCGTGATCTGGAACCCCTGGACCGAACGTGCCAAAGCCTTCGACGACATGGCCGACGACGGCTGGCAGGGCATGCTGTGCATCGAGACGGCGAATGTGCTGGATGACGTGGTGGCGCTGGCGCCGGGCGAAAGCCACACCTTGGGCGTGAGCATCACCAGTAGCGCTTTGTAAACCCAATCAAAATGTGGGAGGGGGTGTTGCTCCCTCCCACATTGGTCGGTGTTGTGGTTTAGAGATCCGACTCCTTCACCACCCGCACCTTGCCCGCATCCAGCGCATACGCCGCATCGGCCAGGTCGTTATTGACCGTCTCCACCTTCAACGTACCCGTGACCCACAGCGGCGTGTAGATATCATCCAGCTTCAACCCCTTGGGGTAACGCACCAGCACCAATTGGTTCGGCGGCGGTGGCGGCACGTGGATGCACGCGCCTGGGTACGGCACCAGGAAAAACAGGGTGCTGCGGCCCTTGGCGTCGGTTTCCAAAGGCACCGGGTAACCGCCGATGCGGATGTTCTTGCCGTTCATGGCGGCCACGGTCTTGGTGGAATACATCACCGCCGGCAACCCTTTGCTCTGCTTCAAGCCACCTTTGTCGGTGAAGGTGCCCTGGGCTTCGGGGGAGTTGTGGTCGATTTCCGGCATTTGTTCGAGGGCTTTCTGGTCCGACAGCGGCATCAGGTCGAGCCAGTCGGTTTCCGGCAGTTCGCCAGCATGAGCCAGGCCTGGGCCCAGCAGGAGAAACATCAAGAGGAGACGGCGCATGGAGGAGCTCGACAAGGTAAACAGTGCCGGCATTCTAGCCCTCTGCGCCTGCGCAGCGCAGAGGACTTTGTCGCTCGATTAGTTCTTTTTGATCAGGCCGTAGATCACCAGCAGCACAATGGCGCCCAACAATGCGCCGATGAAACCCGCGCCCTGGCCTGCCTGGTAGATACCCAGTGCCTGACCGCCGTAGGTGGCGGCAAGGGAGCCAGCGATACCCAGCAGGATGGTCATGATCCAGCCCATGCTGTCGTCGCCGGGCTTGAGGAAACGCGCCAGCAGGCCGACGATCAGGCCGATAAAGATGGTTCCGATGATACCCATGGCATTTCCCTCTGATTGAATGTGAGTCATGAAAAAGCCTAGCCAGGCTTTATCATCCTGCAATCAGAGAGACGGCGGCCGCCAATGGTTCCCGCCGTTCCCGGGATTATTGCTCGGCGATCAACGCTTCGACCTTGAGGATCTGCGCTTGCAGCGTCGCGCGGTCCTGGCAACGCAGGTTGGCGTGGCCGACCTTGCGCCCGGTCTTGAAAGCCTTGCCGTAGTGATGCAAGTGGCAGTCGTCGATGGCGATGACTTTTTCAACCGGCGGGACCACGCCGATGAAGTTGAGCATGGCGCTCTCGCCCACCTTGGCTGTGGAGCCCAGCGGCAAGCCTGCCACCGCGCGCAGGTGGTTCTCGAACTGGCTGCACTCGGCGCCTTCGGTGGTCCAGTGCCCGGAGTTGTGCACACGCGGGGCGATTTCGTTGGCCTTCAGGCCACCGTCGACTTCAAAGAACTCGAACGCCATCACGCCGACATATTCCAGTTGCTTGAGCACACGGCTGGAATAGTCTTCGGCCAGGGCCTGCAACGGATGGTCGGTGCTGGCCACGGACAGTTTGAGAATGCCGTTGTCGTGGGTGTTGTGGACCAACGGGTAGAAGCGGGTCTCGCCATCGCGGGCACGCACGGCGATCAGCGAAACTTCGCCGGTGAACGGCACGAAGCCTTCCAACAGGCAGGCCACGCTGCCCAGTTCGGCGAAAGTGCCGACCACATCGGCAGCGGTGCGCAGGACTTTCTGGCCCTTGCCGTCGTAACCCAGGGTGCGGGTTTTCAGCACGGCCGGCAGGCCGATGCTGGCGACGGCGGCGTCCAGGTCCGCCTGGGACTGGATATCGGCGAAGGCCGGGGTCGGAATGCCCAGGTCCTTGAACATGCTCTTCTCGAACCAGCGGTCACGGGCGATGCGCAAGGCTTCGGCGCTCGGGTAGACCGGCACGAACTGCGAGAGGAAGGCCACGGTTTCGGCCGGGACGCTTTCGAACTCGAAGGTCACCAGGTCGACTTCTTCGGCCAGTTGGCGCAGGTGGTCCGGGTCGCTGTAGTCAGCGCGCAGGTGTTCACCCAACGCGGCCGCACAGGCATCCGGCGCCGGGTCCAGGAAAGCGAAGTTCATCCCCAGCGGCGTTCCCGCCAGGGCCAGCATGCGACCCAGTTGGCCGCCACCGATTACACCGATTTTCATCGTCAACAACCTCAGGCGATACGTGGGTCTGGATTGTCCAGCACGCTGTCTGTCTGCTCAGCACGGAATTTTTTCAGCATCGCGTGGAACTGCGGGTGCTTGGCGCCCAGGATGCTGGCGGACAGCAAGGCGGCGTTGATCGCGCCGGCCTTGCCGATCGCCAGGGTCGCCACCGGGATACCGGCCGGCATCTGCACGATGGACAACAGCGAATCCACGCCCGAGAGCATCGACGACTGCACCGGCACGCCGAGTACCGGCAGGTGGGTCTTGGCCGCACACATGCCTGGCAGGTGCGCTGCACCGCCGGCACCGGCGATGATCACCTCGATGCCACGGGATTCTGCTTCATCGGCATACTGGAACAGCAAATCCGGGGTGCGGTGGGCAGAGACCACTTTCACTTCATACGGAATGCCGAGTTTTTCCAGCATATCGGCGGTGTGGCTAAGGGTGGACCAATCGGACTTGGAGCCCATGATCACGCCAACCAATGCACTCATCGTCGTGCCTCTTCTCTCTGGGCGCCCGCAGGCGCGTCAAAAAACAACAAGCCACGCGGGAAATCCGGCGTGGCTTGGTGTACGAAATTTGGCCGGTTGGACCGGCCGAAGGCCGCGCAGTATACCGTAATAACGCAGATAAACAGCCCCTGGAATGACCATCTGTCTAGCGGCGCAAACCGGCGGTTTTATTGACTTAAGAGTCAGCGAAAACCCCACAAAACCCCTCCCACAGTTAAGCGGTGTTGGACTCACGTATTCTGCGCGGCTCCACCTTCCAGCTTGCGCCACAACAACCGCACGTTTGCCTTACGCACCAAGGCACAGCGGTACAAACGAATCTCCAACGGCACATGCCACTGCGGCCCGCCGCAGACCACCAGCTCACCCCGGGCCAACTCGGCACGCACGCTCAGTTGCGGCACCCAGGCGATGCCCAGGCCTTCCAGGGCCATGCTTTTGAGGCTGTCGGCCATCGCGGTTTCGTAAACCGTGGTGAAGCGCAGGGCACGTTGGCGCAACAGCAGGTTCACCGAACGCCCCAGAAATGCCCCGGCGCTGTAGGCCAGCAGCGGCACACTGCCTTCACCTTCCAGGTCGAACAGTGGCTTGCCCTCGGCATCGGCGGCGCACACCGGGAGCATTTCGGTATTGCCCAGGTGCAGTGACGGGAAGATCTCCGGGTCCATCTGCATCGCCGCGTCGGGGTCGTAGAACGCCAGCATCAAATCGCAGCCGCCTTCGCGCAGGGCATGCACGGCATCACCGACGTTGGTGGCGACCAGCCGGGTGGCAATGTTCAGGCCTTCGTTGCGCAACTGCGCGATCCAGCGCGGGAAGAAGCCCAGCGCCAGGGAGTGGGCCGCCGCCACTTGCATGACTTCGCCCTGCCCGCCTTCCAGATGGTGCAAATGGCGCAGTACTTCACCGAGCTGCTCGACCACCGTGCGCGCGGTCACCAGAAACAACTGCCCCGCGGCCGTCAATTCCACCGGCGTGCGCGAGCGGTTGACCAGGGTCAGGCCCAGCGCGGCTTCGAGGCTGCGGATACGTCGACTGAACGCCGGCTGGGTGACAAAGCGCCGCTCAGCAGCCTGGGAAAAGCTGCGCGTCGCCGCCAGGGCGCTGAAGTCTTCCAGCCATTTGCTCTCAAGGTTCATCAGTTCCTCCCACGGGTATGCACCATTTTGGCACACACGCCCGCCATGATAGCCGGGTCACACGCCTATTATGCCGTTTGTGCATAGGCCAGTGTTTAACAGCATTGGCCCAAAAACTTCCACAAGCCTAGCATTCACAGCGTTCCGGCCAGTTCCGGGTCCATATCGAGATGATTTCCGTCATGTCCTCCGCTGCATCATTCCGCACAGAAAAAGACCTGCTTGGCGTACTTGAAGTACCTGCTCAAGCGTATTACGGCATCCAGACCCTGCGAGCGGTGAATAACTTCCGCCTCTCGGGCGTTCCGATTTCGCATTACCCGAAATTGGTGGTCGGCCTGGCAATGGTCAAGCAAGCCGCCGCTGACGCCAACCGCGAGTTGGGCCAGCTCAGCGAAGCCAAGCACGCTGCGATCAGCGAAGCCTGTGCCCGCCTGATCCGCGGCGACTTCCACGAAGAGTTCGTGGTGGACATGATTCAAGGTGGCGCTGGCACTTCAACCAACATGAATGCCAACGAAGTCATCGCCAACATCGCGTTGGAGGCCATGGGCCACAACAAGGGCGAGTACCAGTACCTGCACCCGAACAACGACGTGAACATGGCGCAGTCGACCAACGACGCCTATCCGACCGCGATCCGCCTGGGTCTGCTGTTGGGCCATGACGCGCTGCTGGCCAGCCTCGACAGCCTGATCCAGGCGTTCGCCGCCAAGGGTGTCGAGTTCAACCATGTACTGAAAATGGGCCGCACCCAGTTGCAAGACGCCGTGCCGATGACCCTCGGCCAGGAATTCCGCGCCTTTGCCACCACCCTCAACGAAGACCTGGCCCGCCTGAAAACCCTGGCGCCGGAGCTGTTGACCGAAGTGAACCTGGGCGGCACCGCCATCGGCACCGGCATCAACGCCGACCCGCGCTACCAGGCCCTGGCCGTACAACGCCTGGCCACCATCAGCGGCCAGCCGCTGGTGCCGGCGGCGGACTTGATCGAAGCCACCTCCGACATGGGCGCCTTCGTATTGTTCTCCGGCATGCTCAAGCGTACCGCGGTGAAGCTGTCGAAGATCTGCAACGACCTGCGCCTGCTGTCCAGCGGCCCACGTACCGGCATCAACGAGATCAACCTGCCGGCCCGCCAGCCTGGCAGCTCGATCATGCCCGGCAAGGTCAACCCGGTGATCCCGGAAGCCGTCAACCAAGTGGCCTTCCAAGTGATCGGCAACGACCTGGCCCTGACCATGGCAGCCGAAGGCGGCCAACTGCAGTTGAACGTGATGGAACCGTTGATCGCCTTCAAGATCTTCGACTCGATCCGCCTGCTGCAACGGGCCATGGACATGCTGCGCGAGCACTGCATCGTCGGCATCACCGCCAACGAAGCCCGCTGCCGTGAGCTGGTGGAGCACTCCATCGGCCTGGTCACCGCGCTGAACCCGTACATCGGCTATGAAAACGCCACCCGCATCGCGCGTATCGCCCTCGAAAGCGGCCGCGGCGTGCTGGAGCTGGTGCGCGAAGAAGGCTTGCTCGACGACGCCATGCTCGACGACATCCTGCGCCCCGAAAACATGATTGCTCCACGTTTGGTCCCGCTGAAGGCCTAAGCGTTTGTTGCACCGCTCACCAGGTTGAGGGACTAGACACCTCTCACCTTTTGAGGGCCTGAAGGCTCGTTCTTCAGGCCCTTTTTTTGTCTCAAGGTTGTGAAATGACGCCCATAAAAATTCCAATATCGCCCCTGCCCGCCACACCCTGGCTGAAACCTTTAATCAGCCCAGGCAGACGGATCACGTTCGCCTAGGTATAGTGCCGCCCCTCTTCGCGTCAGCGGCCATCGGTAACGAGGCCCGGACACACGCGAAAACGCATGAATAACAACACCCGCAAAAGGATCCGGTCGAACCGTCGCGCACTGCCTGGTGCCAAGTGACAGCGTCGAACCGTCCTGCGTTTGCCATTAGAAAAATCAGCGAGGAACACTCCATGCTCGAAGTCATCAACGACTTCCTCTCAGGGAAAGTACTGATCGTGCTCATTGTCGGGCTCGGCGGTTATTTCACGATCCGCTCGCGTTTCGTTCAGTTGCGTCACTTTTTCCACATGTTTTCGGTGTTTCGCGACAGCCTGAAAAACAGCTCCGACCAGCTCAGTTCGTTCCAGGCGCTGATGCTCAGCCTGGCCGGCCGCGTCGGTGCCGGTAACATCGCCGGTGTCGGCATTGCCGTGACCCTGGGCGGCCCCGGTGCCGTGTTCTGGATGTGGGTCACCGCGTTGGTGGGCATGTCCTCGAGCTTTATCGAGTGCTCCCTGGGCCAGTTGTACAAGCGCACCGACGCCGAAGGCAGCTTCCGCGGCGGCCCGGCTTATTACATCCAGCACGGCCTGCACAAGCGCTGGCTGGGCATGGTGATGGCGTTCCTGCTGCTGGTGACTTTCGGTTTTGCCTTCAACGGCCTGCAAGCCCATGCCGTGACGCATTCGCTGAACAACGCCTTCGGCCTCGACACCACCTACACCGGCCTGGCCCTGGCGGCATTGCTGGGCCTGGTGTTCATCGGCGGGATCAAGCGGATCGCCTCGATCGCCGACCTGCTGGTGCCGGTCAAGACCCTGGTCTACATCGCAGTGACCCTCTACGTGATCGTGCTGCAATTCGACCATGTGCCGGCCATGCTCGCGACCATCGTCAAGAGCGCGTTCGGCCTCGACCAGGCCTTCGGCGGCCTGGTGGGCAGTGCGATCATCATGGGTGTGAAGCGCGGCGTATTCGCCAACGAAGCCGGTTTGGGCAGTGCGCCTAACGTGGCGGCGGTCGCGTCGGTGGAACATCCGATCGCCCAAGGCGTGGTGCAAGCGTTCAGCGTGTTCCTCGATACTTTCGTGATCTGCACCTGCACCGCCTTGCTGATCCTGCTCTCCGGTTTCTACACCCCAGGCTTTGAAGGCGACGGCATTGCCCTGACCCAGAACTCCCTGGCGGCCGTGGTCGGCGACTGGGGCCGGATGTTCATCTCGGTGGCCCTGGCGTTGTTCGTGTTCACCTCGATCATGTACAACTACTACCTCGGCGAGAGCAACCTGCGCTTCCTGGTCGGCAACAACCGCAAGGTGCTGATGGGCTACCGCGCGTTGGTGCTGGTGCTGATTTTCTGGGGTTCGATCGAGAACCTGAGCACCGTGTTCGCCTTCGCCGACATCACCATGACGATGCTCGCGTTCGTCAACCTGTTCGCCCTGGCGTTCCTGTTCAAGATCGCCATGCGTATCCTGAATGACTACGACAACCAGCGTGCAGCGGGGATCAAAACTCCGGTGTTCGACTCCAGCCAGTTCCCCGACCTGGACCTGGACCGCAAGGCCTGGCCGGCCAACCCGGTGAAACCGGAGCCTGCCGCTAAAGCGCCTGCTGAATCGATCGCACTGTCGCAACGCTAAGCGCAGATGACACGCCGCCTGGCCTTGGGCATGCTCTTGGCTTGGCGGCGTTTTTCGTTCAGGAGATTTTCGATGCAAGCAGCTAACAACGTCATGGTGCTCTACACCGGCGGCACCATCGGCATGCAAGCCAGTGCCAACGGCCTGACCCCCGCATCCGGTTTCGAAGCCCGCATGCGCGAACAACTCGCCAGCCAGCCGGTGCCTACATGGCGCTTCCGGGAAATGTCGCCGCTGATCGACAGCGCCAACATGACCCCAGCCTACTGGCAGCGCCTGCGCACTGCCGTGGTCGAAGCCGTGGACGACGGTTGCGACGCGGTGCTGATCCTGCACGGCACCGACACCTTGGCCTACAGCGCAGCCGCCATGAGCTTCCAACTGTTGGGCCTGCCGGCGCCAGTGCTGTTCACCGGCTCCATGCTCCCGGCCGGCGTACCCGACAGCGATGCCTGGGAAAACGTCAGCGGTGCGCTGCTGGCCCTGGGCCAAGGCCTGGCGCCGGGTGTGCAGTTGTACTTCCACGGCACGCTGATGGCGCCGACACGCTGCGCGAAAGTCCGCAGCTTCGGGCGTCACCCGTTCGCCGCGTTGCAACGCCAGGGCGGCGTGGCCCGCGCCGCGTCGATTCCTGCAGCGCTGGACTACCGTCAGCCCAAGGCCCTGGCCAATGTCGGCGTGCTGCCGTTGGTGCCGGGTATCGGCGCGCCCCAACTGGACGGTTTGATCGGCAGCGGCCTGCAGGCGCTGATCCTGGAATGCTTCGGCAGCGGCACCGGGCCCAGCGATAACCCCGAGTTCCTCGCCAGCCTCCAGCGCGCGCAGGCACAAGGCGTGGTCGTGGTCGCGATCACCCAATGCCATGAGGGCGGCGTGGAACTGGACGTGTACGAAGCCGGCAGCCGTTTGCGTGCAGTGGGCGTGCTGTCCGGTGGCGGCATGACCCGTGAAGCGGCGTTCGGCAAACTCAACGCGCTGCTCGGCGCCGGGCTCGACACCCAGACCATCCGGCACCTGGTGGAACTCGATCTGTGCGGTGAACTGGCCTGAATCGTACAGCCGAACCCGCGTAAAAACTCTCGGCCAACTATATAGTTAGCCTCCTCCCTGCCTTGCCGCTTTCTAGCATGCCGAAGCTGTTCTTCCGGCAGCGTCCATGAAATGGCAAGGCAGGAACCCATGAGCCAACAAACCTCCACCCTTCGTTACAACCCCTCCGATACGCTGGTCACCCAACTCTGCGTCGGCCCCGCCTTCCGGGAAGCCGCCAGCACGCTGTTACGCCGCTCGTTGCAAGAACTCTACCCGGACCTGGGCATCGACCCGGACATCGCCATGGTCGGCACGCCGACATGGGGCATTGTCGACGATGAAATCGTCGCCGGCCCCACCGCGCACCAAACCCTCACTGACATCCTCACCAATCAGGCCATCTCCGGTGAACCCGCGCTCTACATCGAAGGCGCGCACTACCTTATCCAGCCAAAAAACCAGCAACCCACCGCGCACCTGCCGGTACGCATCACGCAGATCGCCACCCTGATCAACCTGCTGGCGCCAGTGATGCTCACCGCCTACCAGGAACAACAAGTGGCGTTCTGGAACTCCAGCAACGGCACCTCCGGCCCCCACTGGCAAGCCTTGTCCAGCACGCTGCGCTCGGTGTGGAACGTGACCCGCGTCGACGGCTGGGACGAACAGGACTGCGCCATGGCCCGCACGCTGTACGCCGCGCCTGAACTGACACGCCGCCAGAGCGACGATGCATTCGCCTGCCGCTCCTACCTGGTGGACGTCGATCAGATCGACGGCGCGACCGTCACCCACCTGGGCCTGCTGTCGATTGCCGTACTGATCGGCAACCACGACGGCGAGACGCTTATCCTCACGTACTCCCTGTTCAACGGCTACGAGAAATTCGCCACGCTGGAGCAACTGGGCCAGAGCTTGCCCGGCTACGTAGGTCGCCATGCACCCACTGACATCCAATGGCGACTGTTCGAACCCACCGGGCATTTTTTCGATCACCAGGCTTGCACGCTGATTGCCCAACAGCTTGCGTTCATCGGGCAGCTCGACACTCAGCAACTGCGGCGCACCGCCCCCAGCGAATCCTCACTCAACCTGCCACCGGCCACCCAAGAGCTGGTCGGCGAAAAGCAACCCGACCTCAAACCCTACCTCGACGCACTCCCGTCCTGGCTGACGTCCGCCTCCACCACCGACCTGAGTCTCTACGCACGCTACCTGAAAGACCTCGCCGCGCTGCACAGCCTCAACGCGGGCAAGTCCTACGACGATGACATCCCGCACATCCAGACCTACGCGCTCGACAGACTGCGCGCCGAAATGCTCAAGGACCACACCGACGCGGCGAACCTGCGCCTGGAGAACATCGAGATTCAGGTACGCAGCCCGATTGTGTGGGGCAGTTTCACCCTGCCGGGCAAGGTCGACACCACCACCTTCAGCCTGGCCGACCTGGCCCTGCAAAACCTGATCGGCCTGCCCCTCGGCGACAAAAGCGTGCGCTTGCGCAACAGCAGCACCGTGCCGGCGTGGCTGACCGTGGCATACATCGAAACGCTGATCCGCAAGGTGGACGTCGGCCAACACTACCCGGCCCTGGCCAAAAGCAAGTTGCTCGACAACCCGCTCGAATCCAGCCGCCGACGCGCCCTGTACAGCAGCCATTTGCGCATCCAACTGCCGCTGCAAGCCTTGCAATACAAGATGAGCCGACACGCCGGGATCGACGAACTGGGGTATCGCTACGTCGCTGCCGTGCTGGCGCCAGAGGCAGCGGACCGTCAGGTCGACGGGCAAGCCATCGTTCTTCGTCCCCTGGCCTTCCTGCCGAAAAACCGCAGCGCCGACACGCAAGACGTGGTGAGCAACATGTTTGTGATTGGCCCCCAGGACACGAACGCCGGGCCCTGCCTGTTGTATCGCCCGATGGCGGAATTACCACTGCTGCAATATCCGTCACCGGCCGACCTGCTGTATGCGATCCGCCAATCACGCCACCTGCGCGACTCGGTCCTGGCCTGGCTGCCGGACAACGTGCGCGACGACTACGCACGCTACGCATTCCCTGGCGAACTGCCCTCGCCCTGGGCAGTCGTGACGTTGCTGGTGGACCCGGTCAAACTCGTGATGATGAGCGGGCCCATGGACCTGGGCATGCAAGCGCTCAGCGGCGAGCTGCCCGACGAACTGTTCAAGGCCAATGCCAACGCGCTGATCACGCTGGCCGACCGTCAGTCGGCGTCGAATGCCGAAAGTCGCTGGGCCTCGCTCAAGCAGGCGGGCTGGCTGATATTCAACGCAGCCCTGCCGTTCCTGGGCCGCACCGTGAACACCGCCGCCTGGATCTGGCAGATCCTGGATCAGGTGCAAGCGGTCGTCGACGCGCAACAGCAGAAGGACAAACCGGCCGAATGGTCCGCCCTGGCCGGGCTGTTGCTCAACCTGGGCATGGTGTTGACCCTGCACATCGCCAGCCGCGAAGCGCCGTCAGCCCCCGCCTTGAGCAAGGACGAGCCGGCACCGAAACCTGCCGCCCGGCCCGAGGTGATCGCCAAGCCCGTGACAGTCAAACAATTGGCCAACCTTTCGGCAGTTGAGCTGCCAGGCAATCACCCGCATGCACTGCACACCCTGGCCGCGATCAACCGCAGCCCCAGCGACCTGGGCAGCCTGCTGGACAGTTTCAAGGTCGAAAAGCCGAAGGTGCGCAACAAAGCCTCATCGCGCATCGGCCCCCATCGCCACCTCTACCCGCTGCTCGATAAATGGTACGCACAGGTCGGCGAACGCTGGTTCGAAGTGACGGTGGATGAGAATGACGAAGTGCAGATCACCGATCCCCAACAACCCGCGCGCAACGGTCCCTTTCTGATCGGCAATCTCAAGGGCGAGTGGTTCATCGACACCCGGCTGCGCCTGCGTGGCGGCGGTTCAAGAAGCCGGGAGCGCAAAGCCCGGGCGCAAGCCGAACGCCAGGCCAGCCAACTGCGCAGGCAGATCACCGCCTTCGAGCAACAGAAAAAGACCGCCCAGGACACCCTGGAAAAGACTTATCAGGCACTGGTCGACGCACCGCCCACCTCGGCCCAGGCCGCGCAAAGGGCTTACCTCGATCAACTGGAGGCCCAACGCACAGACTACGAGACCGCCCTGAAAAACCTGAAAGAATTGAATGTACTTGCCCCAACGCCGGACTACCTGCACAGCGCCGTGGGGTATCTCAAGGCTCAGTTGAGCCTGAGCTGGGCCGGGCTCAACGAAGTGCTCAAGGCCTTTACACCCAAACTCCGTACAATCCTCGACCACATCGCGAAGCAGGCCGCCGACGCACGCGTGCGCAACATCCCCGACGCACTGCAAATGAACGCAATACTGCACGGCATGATCGAGCGCCTGGACTACTTCGAAACGCGGTTCAACGAACTGCGTGACCTGCCCGGCGAAGGCCTGCGCCTGATCAAGAACACCAAAAGCCTGCTGCCTGCCTACAGCAGCGGCGACCTCAAGGCGTTGCAAGTCACCTTGGCCCGCAACCTGTGCCTGCGCGAAACCACCACCCTCAGCGCACCACTGGCATGGGCCGCCGTCGACCATATTGTCGACGCCTGCGACATCGCCATCCAGGCCCTGCGCGACACCCTGCGCGAGCGCAGTGACAAGCGCATCGACGAACAGATCGAGACCCTGAGCAGCCTGATCGAACAGTTCACGGTGCTGGGCGAGCGCCTGCAGGACTTTCCCACGGAATTCCCCAGCGTCTCCCTGACGGAACCGTTGACCCGCCTGCGCGAGCAACTCGGCGAGTACACCAAACGCGCCAGCACCCATCTTGCGCAAATGGCCGACCGACGCACCGCGCTGAGAGCCACCCCCAGCCCGCCGCCCGTCCCGCCACACCCGCAGAAAAAATTCATCCGCACCCGTTACCACGGCATGGTCGTCGGTGAGCCGCAATTGTCCGCCACAGGCCTGGACACCGGGCTGGTGGATGTTCGCTCGCCCCTGTCCAACACCGTGGTGGCCACGTTTCACGAGAAACCGGACGGCTTTTGGGTGCAACGGGCCAGGAGCGAACAAACGGTGAACACGCCCATCGACCTGCAAACCAGCGTGGACGCCGGCCAGAACCTGCTCGACGGCCTACCGGACTTCAAACAACGGATCACCGGCCTGGCCAGCCAAGCCCAACGCACGCCCATCGGCATCGAATACTTGTACCATCAACACGCCCAGCGCCTGGAGCAAGCCACGCGCAGTATCGAGCAAGCCCTGAGCCAGAAGAACCTCGCGCAAGGCGACGTGGCCCTGGCCAGCACCGTCAAAAAGACCCTCAGCGACGCCACCACAGCCCTCTATCAACAATCCGTAGACAATGTGCTGAGGATGACCCAACAGCACCCGCCGACACCCTCCGGCGTGCAATGGTTGAAGGCCCGCAACGCGATAAGCATCAAAAAAACCATCAGCCGCCGACGCATCAAATCCGCCCGGCCGGATTACCTGGACGAATACACCATCACCGACCGCAGCACCCATAAGGTGCTGTGGTATGCACACTTCCACTACTCGACCGACTGGACCACGCCCAGGGCGTTTATCAACGCGCGCCTCAAGACACCGCAGGAACACAGCCTGGGCGCGGCAGCCGACACCACCAAAGACCTGAGCAGCGCACAACGCGTGGCATTCCACCGCAGCGAGATCAACGAGAGTCAGGCCAGTACGCTGTTTTTCAACCTGGCCTGACACACGGCCGACGGCACACAACTTGCTCTTTCACCGTACCTGACACGTTGGAGCCGTCGATGCTGCACGCTCATCTCACCACCCTCAACGCGGTGTCGCTGGTGCTCGCCACCTTCAAGGCCCAAGGGCTGCCCAGCGAGGCCTTGCTCGCGGGCAGCGGCATCTGCGCGGCGGACTTGAGCCGCGCCGACACGCGCATTACCACCAATCAGGAAATGCGCGTATGCGCCAATGCCGTGGCCCTGCGCCGGGATGTCGGCCTGGCGCTGGGCCGCCAGATGCATGTATCGGCCTACGGCATGCTCGGTTACGCGCTGCTGACGAGTGCCACCTTCGGTGACGCTTTGCGCCTGGCGCTGCGCTATCCGGCGCTGCTGGGAACACTTTTCAAGCTGAGCCTGGAGGCGGACGGCGAGCGCATCTGGTTTACCGCCGCGGACTATCGCGAAACCCCGGCCATGCAGATGTTCAACGTCGAACTGTGCCTGGCCTCGCTGAAGGTGATCTGCGACGACCTGCTCGGCCAGCCGCTGGCGCTGCTTGGCGCACGTTTTGAATACAGCGCGCCGGATTATCGCGCGCGCTACAGCGAGTGTTTCGCCTGCCCGCTGCAGTTCGACGCCGGCACCAACGCCTTCGCCTTCGACAAGCGCTGGCTGGACCAGCCCCTGCCCCTGGCCGACGCCGTGACCCACCAGGCCATGGCCGAGCGGTGCCGCAAACAGAACCTGGAGTTCACCGGCCGCCAGGCGTGGCTGGGCAGAATCCGCCAGTTGCTCACCAGCCAACTCGGCGCCGCGCCGGGGATCGAAGGCCTGGCCGCACAGATGAACTGCTCGCCGCGCACCCTGCGCCGCCACTTGCACGACCTGGGGTGCAGTTATCAGGAACTGCTCGACGAACTGCGCTTCGAGCGCGCCAAGCAATGGCTGGCGGCGGATGAACTGCCGATCTACCGCATCGCCGAGCAACTGGGTTTCAGCGAAACCGCCAGCTTCCGGCATGCCTTTGTGCGCTGGAGCGGCGTGGCGCCGAGCCAATTTCGTGCATGACGCCCCATTGATGGGCGAATTGCGGACACACAATTTGGCCCGATTTATCCCCTTTTGGCCGCTCCTGCCGTTCTCATAAAGCGCCCCGCCCGCAAGACTGCAGGCACCGATACCGCCTGCGGAGAACAACAAAATGCTGACGATCTACTCGGACGATCACCACCTGCACCACGGCCGCTGTGAGCTGATGGACGGGCAACTGATGCCCTGCTTCGAAATGCCCTCGCGCGCCGACCACGTACTGCAACGGGTCAAAGCCCGTGGGCTGGGCCCGGTCCTTGCCCCGCAGGACTTTGGCCTCGCGCCGCTGCAACGTGTCCATAGCCGCGACTACCTGGACTTCTTCAAAGGTGCCTGGCAACGCTGGACCGCATTCGGCGAGGACGGCGACCTGTTGCCCTACACCTGGCCCGCCCGCACCTTGCGCCGCGTGCTGCCCACCAGCCTGCACGGCCAGCTCGGTTACTACAGCTTCGACGGCGGCGCACCGATTACCGCCGGCACCTGGCAAGCCGCCTACAGCGCCGCCCAGGTCGCGTTGACCGCACAGCAAGCGATCCAGCGCGGCGCCCACTGTGCGTTCGCGCTGTGTCGCCCGCCGGGGCACCACGCCGCCAGCGACTTGATGGGCGGTTATTGCTACCTCAACAACGCCGCCATCGCCGCCCAGGCGTTTCTCGACCAGGGCCATCGCAAGGTGGCGATCCTCGACGTGGACTACCACCACGGCAATGGCACTCAATCGATCTTCTACGCACGCAACGACGTGCTCTTTACCTCGATCCATGGGCATCCGGAGGCGGAGTTCCCGTTTTTCCTGGGCTACGCCGATGAGCAGGGAGAAGGCGCCGGGGAAGGCTTCAACTTCAACTACCCGTTGCCGGCCGGTTCCGGGTGGGCGCGCTGGAGCGCGGCGCTTGACGAGGCGTGCAGGGAAATCGAGCGCTATGACGCCGACATCATCGTCGTGTCGCTGGGTGTGGACACGTTCAAGGACGACCCGATCTCGCAGTTCAAGCTCGACAGCCCGGATTACCTGGCCATGGGCGCACGCATCGCGCGCCTGGGCAAACCCACGCTGTTTGTGATGGAAGGCGGCTACGCCGTGGCAGAAATCGGCATCAACGCCGTCAACGTTCTAGAAGGTTTTGAGGGGTCCATCCAATGAACATGCTCAAGTCGCTCGTCCTCTGCGCCGCCGTTCTCGGTGGCGCGGCCCATGCCGAAGAGAAAACCCTGCGGGTCTACAACTGGTTCGACTACATCACGCCCAAGGCGCTGGAAGACTTCAAGGCGCAGAACCCCGACGTCAAACTGGTGTACGACATCTTCGACACCAACGAAGCCCTGGAAGCCAAGCTGCTCACCGGCAACTCCGGGTATGACGTGGTGGTGCCGTCCAACGTGTTCCTCGCCAAGCAGATCGAAGCCGGAGTATTCCAGCCCCTGGACCGCAGCCGACTGCCGAACTGGAACCACCTCGATCCCAAGCTGATGAAGCTGCTCGAGGCCAACGACCCCGGCAATAAGTTCGCCGTGCCCTACATGTACGGCACCATCCTGATCGGCTTCAACCCCGACAAGGTCAAGGCCGCGCTGGGTGCCGATGCGCCGGTGGACAGCTGGGACCTGATCTTCAAGGAAGAAAACATCAGCAAGCTCAAGCAGTGTGGCGTCGCGCTGCTCGATTCGCCGTCCGAGATCCTGCCGCTGGCCCTGCAGCACCTGGGCCTGGACCCCAACAGCAGCAACCCCAAGGACTATGAAAAAGCCGAAGCGCTGCTGATGAAAGTCCGCCCGTACATCACCTACTTCCACTCCTCCAAGTACATGGCCGATATCGCCAACGGTGACATCTGCGTGGCCGTCGGTTATTCCGGCAGCTTCTCCCAGGCCGCCAACCGCGCCAAGGAAGCCAAGAACGGCGTGATCGTGGACATGCGCCTACCCAAGGAAGGCGCGCCGATCTGGTTCGACATGCTCGCCCTGCCCAAAGGCGCGAAAAACCCGCAGGACGCCTACACCTTCATCAACTACCTGCTGCAACCGCAGGTGATAGCGCCGATCAGCGACTTCGTCGGTTACCCCAACCCGAACAAAGACGCGACGGAACTGGTTGACCCAGCGATCCGCCACAACCCCAACCTGTACCCCACCGAGGCGGCGATGGCCACGCTGTATACCCTCAAACCCCTGGGCCGCGACGCCGAGCGCGCCCGGACGCGGGCGTGGACCAAGATCAAGTCGGGGACATAGGGGCGGCCCGCTATCTAACTACCACCTCCGGACGGGCACGCGCCCTAACGTGGTCGAGGTCCTGGGTTGCCGTCGGCAACCCGCCTCACCTCGCCCGTCAGGAGCCCGCCCTTGCCCTCATCGCCTCCCAGTGCCAACGACCTGTTGACTCAACTGACCACCGGCCCCTCCTTGCGCGAAGTCGCGGCCGCCACCCTGCGCTCGAGCTTGCGCGAGCTGTACCCGGATCTCGACATCGACCCCGACCTGACCCTTCTGGTGACGCCGCACTGGCAGATCACCGCCGAGGCGATCCTGCCCGGAGCCCCGCGATTTCAAACACTGACCGGCGCGTTGTGCCGCAGTGCAACATCCGGCGCACCTGTCACCTGGCTCGACAGCGAGCACTACCTGATCTATCAATCCGCCACCGGGCCGAACGTGCATCTGCCGGTCAAGGTGGACTCCGTCGGCCGCCTGATCAATGAGCTGGCACCGTTGCTGTGCGTCGCGTACCAAGAGCAGCAACTCGCGTTCTGGAATGCCAGCAACCACCCGAACGGCCCACGCTGGCGCACCTTTGCCAACGCCTTGCGCGCGATCTGGAATGTCGACAGCGTGGAGGGTTGGGACGAGGATGAATGCAACGTCGCCAGGGCGGTTTTTCACACGCCGGATTACGCCCAGCGCTTGCCCCAGGACAAATACGCGACCAAGGCTTATCTGATCGACGTCGACCTGGAATACGCCACACAGGTCAAACACCTCAACCTGTCGGCATTGGCGGTACTGGTCGGGCGCCTCGGCGAGCGCGACATCATCCTCAGCTATTCGATCGCCGACGGTTACGCCGCCTTCAAGAGCCTGCAAGCGCTTGGCGACGCCCTGAGCATTCAAGTGGCCACTCCACAGGCGACCAAGCTCCACTGGCGACTCTTCCAACCCTCAGGGGACTTTTTCGAGCAGCAGGCCTGTGCGTTTATTTCCCTGCAGATTCAGGCAATCGGCGCAATCGCGTTCAACAGCGGTGAGCTGATCCCGACCATGGCGCACGACAAGCCAGGCAGCGAAATCGCCCCCCGCGCCCCGCTGAATCAAGACAGAATCGGCTGGGTACATCGCGCCTTGCCCGACTGGATACTCACCGCGTCCTCGTCGGATCAGGCCACCTACGGGCGCTACATGATGGACCTCGCGGCCCTGCATCTGCGGCACGCGGGTAAAGCCTTTGATGACGGGATCAAGCACATCGGCGATTTTGCCCTGGATGCGATCCACACCCTGATGGTCAAGGACCACCCCGGCGTGGCCCGCACGACGCTCGACAGCGTGCGGATCAGCGTCACCAGCGTGCAAGCCTGGGGCACCCTGATCGTGCCGGGAAACACCCAGACCCAAACCTTTACCCTGGCCGAGTTGGCCCTGGAAAACCTGATAGCCCTGCCCTTGGGCAACAAAACCGTCGGTTATGAAAACGGCAGCGCGGCGCCCGCCTGGATGACGGCGGCCTACCTGGAGCACTTGATTACCCAGGCGAACGTCGGCATGCACTACCCGGCCCTGGTCAAACGCACGCTGCTTGACGACGCTGCCGAGTCCCTGCGAAGGCAACGTCTCTACACCGCTCAATTACGCCTGCAACTGCCGCTACTGGCGTTGCAGTACAAAGTACGAGGTGTCCACGACCTGAGCGAACAGGGCTATCGCTATGTCTGCGCGGCGATGCATCCAGACAGCGCAGCCCGTGTGGTCGACGGCGCGGCGGTGGTCATCCGCCGCTTGTCCCTGCTCCCCAAACGCCGTCTGGGCTCGGCCGTCGACGTCGTCGGCAACATGTTCGTCATTGGCCCTCAAGACCCGAAAAAAGGTCCTTGCCTGCTCTATCGCCCGCTGTCCAACCAACCGTTGATGCAGTTCCCGTCACCGACCAACCTGCTGTACGCGATCAAACAAGACACGCCATTGCGCCAATCGGTCCTGGCCTGGCTGCCCGATAAGGTGCGAACGGCTTACGCGCAATTTGTGTTTCCCGGCAGCCTGCCCTCGCCGTGGGTATTTACCAGTGTGCTGAACGACCCGCTGAATGCACTGGTGATGACCGGCCCCGTCGAACTGGGGCGGGAAGTGCTGCCAAACGACGACTTCGCCACACTGTTCCGAGCCAACGCCGACGCGCTGGTCACCCTGGCCGACCGCCAATCGGTGTCCAATGCCGAGGCGCGCTGGGAGAGTTTCAAGCACGCCGGGTGGCTGATGTTCAATACCGTGCTGCCGTTCATGGGCCGCGCCGCGGGCGCCGCGACCTGGATCTGGCAATTGATGGATGACCTGCAACAGATGGTCGACACCAATGAGGTCGGTGACCGTTCAGCCGGGCTCTCGGCGCTGGTGGATATCTTGCTGACGCTCGGCATGGTGTTAACGACGCATGTCGCCACGGCGCATCGGCCCGAGTCGTCCATCGGGAAGCCCGCCAAGCCGCGCGCATTGCCGCCGCCGGAGGTCAAGGTAGAGGTCGTCCAAAAGCCGGATATCGCAACGGCAGAGCTGCCCGTCGACCACGAACACACCCTGCACATCAGTGGCGCCCTGAACCGCAGCGCGCAGAACCTGGGCACGTTCCTCGACAGTTTTGCGCAGGCCAAGCCCGATCAATTGGGTACGCAACAGACCGTGGAAGGCCCTCATCAGCATCTCTATGCCAAAGCCTCACACTGGTACGCCCCGGTGGGTACACGATGGTTTGAAGTGACGGTCGACGAAAACAACACCGTGTTGATCATCGATCCGCGCCAACCAGGCCGGCGCGGCCCGCCGCTGATCGCCAATCGCCTGGGGCAATGGTTCGTCGACACGCGCTTGCGCCTACGCGCAGGCGGCCTGCGCAGCCGGCGCAAAAAAGGCGAAGCCCTCAGGCCGCCGAAAATCACCGATTTACGCCGGCAACTGGCAACCTTCGACAGCGAGCAAGCCCAGCGCCAGCACGGTCTTGAAGCCTTGCAAGGCGCCATCGACCGCACGGCGGGTGACGCCAAAGCCGCGGCCAGAACCACCTTTCTCGAACAGGTGGATACGCGTCTCAAAGAATTCGACGTACCGATTTCCCAGCTCAAATCCCTGAATATTCTCGACACGGTGCCCAACTATCAGGACGCCATGGTCGGCTACCTGGAACATCAGCTGTTTCTGGCGCGCTCCGCCATCAGCGAACAACAGATCCCGTTTCGCGAACGACTGGAAGCCATACAGGACCACCTCGACATCGAGGGCGTTGAAGAAGAAGCCTTGCCCACCGTTCACTACCGCAACATGTATACCGCGACACACGCCATGGCGGAGCGCCTGGGCTACCTTCAGGCACGCTTCAAGGAGGCTCGTGCCCTGGGTGCGCGCGGGGTCAGGCTGATCCAGCAGCATGAGCCGCACCTGCCCGCTTATGCCCTTGACGATCTCAAGGCGTTCAAGATTACCCTGGGCCACTTCCTGTGCGTGGCCGAAGGCGCATCGGCCACACGCGCCGACGCCAGGGAAGCCTTGCGCCGTATCGTCGATGTGGCGGAGCTGGCGGTCCAAAGTTTCAGAGAGGCCGCACAACCGCGCAACATGGTGCCGCCGGAGCAGTTGATCGAAACCCTGGACAGCCTGATGGATCAGTTTTCCAGGGTTGACCAGAACCTGGTGGATCTGCCGGCCGAGTTTCCCAATGACCTCAACAAGCCCGACCTGGAAAACCTGCGCAAGCAAGTGGACGAGTTCGCTCGGCTCGCAGAGAAACAACTGACAACCCTGCTTCGCGAACGCAGAGCCATGGAGCCCACCGCGGGCCCGTCGCGCACCGTCCCCAGGGCGAAGAAAAAATACATCAAGACGCGTTTCAAGGGGATGGTGGTCGGCGAAGAGCGTGAAAGCCCCGACGAAGACGGCAAGACGCTGGTCGACGTAAAGGAACCCCTGACCGGCAAAGTGATTGCAACCTTCCATGAGAAGGAGCCGGGGGTTTGGGTCGAACGCGAGCTGACGCCCAAGCCCGCTTCCCGCAGCCAGGCGCGTAACCTGGCAAACAGCATCAGCGACGGTCAGGCGCTGGTCGATGGGGTCGAAACCTTTATCGCCAACAAGGAAGCCTGGGCGAAGGAAACCCGGCAACTGCCGGTGGAAATCGAAGAGCGCTTCCACCAGCACGCCAAAAAACTGCAACGGGCCAACCAGGATATCGAAGAGGCGTTGACCTCCAGCAACCAGACCGAAAGCGCCTCGCCGTCAGCTGCGTTGACTAACCGCCGCCTTGATGAGGCGATCACCCAGCTTTACCGGGAAGGCAAACGGATCAAGCTCGAGGTGCTCAAGCGCCGACCACCGGAGGCGGCGCACGTCGAATTGCTGTTGCGCGAGGGCGCCGTCACGGTAGACCCGCCTGTCGGCGCCCGCACCCGACTCAGGGGGCGCGACAAGGGTTTCCTGCAGGAGTATGCGGTGGTGGACGTCAACACGAACCGTCCGTTGTGGTACGCACACTTTCACTACCCCACCCTCACCGGGCCGGAGGAAGCCTACACCGCCGCCCACCTGAAAAACCGCCAACAGCGCCTGATGGGCGGCCGGTTCGAACCCTTGAGCGACATCGCCGTGTACCGCAGTGAAATCGGTCTGCATCTGGCCCGCTCGCTGTTCCTGAAAGCCAAGCCTCAGCCCTCAGCCTGACCGGTCCAGGCCTGGCGCAACCGCGCGAGCGCCTGACGGATCGCCGCCTCGGGCACTGCGGCAAAGCCCAGCACCAGGCCGGCGCGTTGATCGTCCGGTGGCCCGGCCTGCGCCAGCCAATAGCTGCTCAGGCCATTGACCTCCACGCCCACTGCGCGGGCCTGCGCCACCAGTTGTTGTTCGCGGGCGAGGCTGTCCACCCGCACGGTGAGGTGCAGGCCCGCCGCACTGTTCGGCAGGCTGCCGACCCCCGGCAGCTCGCCCGGCCAGCCGTTCAACAGGACGTTGCGCCGACTGAGCGCAGCGCGACGCATGCGCCGGATATGCCGCTGAAAGTGCCCCGCCGCCATGAACTCCGCCATCACCGCCTGGGTGCTGACCTCCGAGTGCCGCACATCCACGGCGCGGCGCTGGGCGAATGCGTCGACCAGCGTCGGCGGCAACACCAGGTAACCCAGGCGCAGCGCCGGGAACGCGACCTTGCCGAACGTCCCCACATACAACACCCGCCCGCTGCAATCCAGGGCCGCCAGCGGGGCCAGCGGCGCGCCGCTGTAACGGTACTCGCCGTCGTAGTCATCCTCGACGACCCAGCCACCGCTGCGTTCGGCCCAGGCCAGCAACTCCAGGCGCCGGGCCAGGCTCATGACCACGCCCAATGGGTACTGATGGGACGGCGTGACATAGGCCAGGCGGCAGTTGTCGAGGCCGTTCAACACGCTGCAGTCGATCCCCTCGCTGTCCACCGCCACACCTTGCAGCCGCGCACCGGCCAGGGCGAAGGCATGACCGGCGGCGCGGTAGCCGGGATTTTCAATCGCCACGCCATCACCTGGGCTCACCAGCAACTGTGCACAAAGGCTGATTGCCTGCTGCGCGCCACTGGTGATCACAATTTGCTCAGCCGTACACTGCATGCCCCGCGAGCTGCGCAGGTAGGCGGCGATCAGGCCGCGCAAGCGCTCGTCCCCGGCCGGGTTGCCATAGCACAGTTGCTTGAGGTCCGGCTTGCGCCAAAAAGCCGCATTCAGCTTGGCCCAGACGTCAAAAGGGAACAGGTCAAAGGCCGGAACCCCCACCCGAAATGCCCGTGGAGGCCCCGTGGGCGGCAAGGGCAAATGGTTGTTTTCGAGGCGCTCCAACGCCGCGCTGTGGATAACTTTTTCGCTCGAAATATCGGCGTTTTTCAGCTCGATTGTGGATAAGGCTGGGGATAAGCCTGTTGAAAACCCTGTGGACAGTTTTGTGGATAGTTTTTTTGAATTGGGCAGTTGGGCGACATACGTCCCGTCGCCGACCCGGCTTTGCGTAAAGCCCTCGGCATACAGCTGATCGTAGGCACGCACCACGCTGTTGCGCGAAATCGACAACGCCGCCGCCAGGTCGCGCGTGGCGGGCAAACGCGTGCCGCCGGCCAGTCGCCCGTCCAGCACGCGTTGGCGCAAGGCTTCGTACAGCTGACGGGTCAGCCCCTGACGACGATCCAGCTCGATTCCCGCAGGGTTGAACGACAACGGCGGCGCAAGGGACGACATTGGGCAGGCTCCGAAATTGGACCCATGAAATGGGTCATAGATGGCTCTTACAACGAACCATTAGCCTGCCTAGGATGCAGGCATTCGCCAAGGAATACTTTCATGTACACACCACGCGCCTTTGCCCTCGACGATTTGCCCGAACTGCAGCAACTGATCCAGCACACGCGCCTGGCGCAGGTGGTGACCGTGGGTGAACACGGCCTGCTGGCCAGCCACCTGCCACTGCTGCTCAACCCCAACGAAGGCCCGAACGGTACGCTCTACGGCCACATGGCCAAGGCCAACCCGCAGTGGCACGACCTGCAGAACGGCGGCGAAGCGCTGGTGATCTTTGCCGGGGCCGACGCCTATGTCAGCCCGGCGTTTTACCCGAGCAAGGCCGAGCACGGCAAAGTGGTGCCCACCTGGAATTACCTGGCCGTGCATGCCTACGGCACGGCCGACGTGTTTACCGACGCCGAGCGCCTGCTCGGCGTGGTCAGCGCCCTCACCGACCGCCACGAAGGCCGCCGCGCCCAGCCCTGGAAGGTCAGCGACGCCCCGGCCGACTACATTGAAGGCATGCTCAAGGCCATCGTCGGTTTCGCCTTGCCCATCGAACGCCTGATCGGCAAACGCAAACTCAGCCAGAACCGCAGTGCCGCCGACATCCAGGGCGTGCGCGAGGGGCTGGCCGCCAGCCTCGACGTGCGCGACCAGACCCTCGCCCGTTTCATTCCCCAAGGAGCCCCAGAATGAGCCCGATCGACATCCGCCCCGTCACCGCCGCCGACCACGCCGCCTGGCTGGCGCTGTGGCACGCGTACTTGCAGTTCTACAACACCGAACTGCCAGACGCCGTCAGCCAGAGCACCTGGCAACGCCTGATCGACGCCCGTGAGCCGACCCACTCCGCGCTCGCCTGGCAGGACGGCAAAGCGGTGGGCATGGTCAACTTCATCTACCATCGCTCCAACTGGAGCATTGAAAACTCCTGCTACCTGCAAGACCTGCTGGTGGCGCCGGCCCAGCGTGGCGGCGGCGTGGGCCGCAAATTGATCGAACACGTCTATGCCACGGCCAAAGCCGACGGCTGCTGCAAGGTCCATTGGCTGACCCACGAGACCAATGCCACCGCGATCCAACTGTACGAACGCATCGCCGAACGCCCTGGCTTCATCCAATTTCGCAAAGGTCTTTAAGGAGCGCAGCATGTCCACCTCTCTCGCCGACTGGCAAGGTGCCCCGGCGCCCACGGTCCAACTGCTCGAAGGGCGTTTCATCCGCCTGGAAAAACTCGACCCGGCGCGCCACGCCGACGGTCTGTGGCAAGCCCTCGAAGGCCCCGGCGCCGACCCCAAGCTGTGGGACTATTTGCCATATGGCCCGTTCAGCGACCGCACCGCGTTCGATGCCTGGCTGAATAACCATGCCCAGCACAACGAGCCGTATTTCTTCAGCGTGATCGACCGCGCCAGCGGCGATGTGCAGGGCATCCTCAGCCTGATGTCCATCGTCCCGGCCCACGGGCGCATCGAAATCGGTCACGTCACCTTCGGCGCGCCGATGCAGCGCTCGCCGAAAAGCACCGAGGCCGTGTATCTGTTGGCCAAGCATGCTTTCGAACTGGGCTACCGCCGCCTGGAGTGGAAATGCAATAACGGCAATGCCCGCTCCAAATACGCCGCCGAGCGCCTGGGGTTCAGTTTTGAAGGGGTGTTCCGCCAGCACATGGTGGTCAAGGGGCAGAACCGGGACACGGCGTGGTATTCGATTCTGGACTCGGAATGGCCGCCGATCGGGGCAGGGTTTGAGCACTGGCTGTCGGAAGCCAATCAGGCAGGTTCAGGCCAATTGAAAAGCCTGGCGGAGTGCCGCGCCTAAATCCCACAGACAGCGCAGCACCAGAATATGAGAGCGGGCTTGCCCGCGAGGCGGTGGGTCAGTCGAGATTGATTTTCGACTGGTCTACCGCTATCGCGGCGTAGGTATCTACACATCCGATGGCGCTGAAAACCCCGGTCGTATCGCGAGCTTTTGCTCTGTTTTTGATTTTGATCTTAGGCGCCCCGTTAACCACGCTGGCCGAACGCAGGCTTGAATCCGTGGGCAACCCGGCAGGACGCCGGGTTAGCCGTCCTGGGCCAGGGATGGCCCATGACGGCGGCCCACGGATTCAAGCCTGCGTTCGGGCATGCCGAGCCTAAGCGAGGCACCGAGTGGTGGGGCAAGAGCGTTAATGAGATGGTCAGCCCGGCGAGAACCTCAGGTCTACACTACTGAGGTTCTCACTTTTCCTGAGGAGGTTTTCTCATGAACAGCGTAACGCTTCTAGGCATCGACATTGGCAAGAACAGCTTCCACTTACACGGCCAGGACGCACAAGGCCATCAGGTACTGCGCAAGAAGCTCAATCGAAGCCAGTTGCTGCCATTACTTGCACAAATGCCCCCCTGCAAAGTCGCCATGGAATCCTGTGGCGGGTCACAGTTTCTTGCCAGAGAAATCACCAAGCTCGGTCATCAGGTCCAACTGATAGCGCCGCAGCATGTGAAGGCTTACGTCACCGGCAACAAGAACGACTTCATTGATGCCGAGGCTATCTGTGAGGCCGCATCACGTCCCAGAACGCGCTCTGTACAGGTCAAGTCGGTTGATCAGCAGGTGTTGTCGACCGTGCATAAACTGCGTAAATCACTGGTGAGTCGGCGCACTGGAGTGATCAACCAGGTGCACGGGTTCTTACTGGAGTTTGGCGTTATCTTTCCCGCTGGCTATGCCGCGCTGGATCGGGTTCCTGCATTGATGGAAGAGCACAATCTACCGCTGCGCCTGCGGCAGGCTATTAGTCGGATGCTTGATAACATTCGTCAATTGACCAGCGAAATCAAAGCACTGGATATCGAGATCAAGCAGCAGGTGAACGGGAGTGACGCTGGCAAAAGATTACAGAGCATCCCCGGCATAGGCCCCCTCATCGCTAGCGCGCTGGTGGCCGATGTCGGGGACGCTTCGATATATAAATCGTCCCGAGATTTTTCGGCTTCGTTGGGGCTGGTGCCACGGCAATACTCTACCGGAGGGCAAACCACGCTCCTGGGTATCAGCAAGCGCGGGGATCGGTATTTGAGAACCTTGCTGATGCAGGGCGCCCAAACCCTGCTTTATCGAATCGATAAGCGAAACGACGCCCTTGGAGTCTGGGCCAGAAACCTACTGGCTCGGAAACCTCTTAACAAAGTTGCCTGTGCGCTGGCTAATAAAATGGCCAGGATTGTCTGGGCGCTGCTGACCAAAGGTGGCACCTACAACGGGCATTTCACCGTGTGACCCAGCTTTACCACCGGCTTTTGCGACGTCAGTAATTGATGGCGATAAACGGCAGATACCCTGGCTGAGAACCTGATAAGCAAAATAGCTTTCGAAGCTGAAGCGCTTTTAAGGACAGGCAGGAGCGAATACTCATCAAGGGCCGAACGCGTAACCGCGCTCACAAGGAGCCCGGATACATTAGCGCAAGCCTGATTTACCGTTCATCGTGACTGGATAGCAAAAGGTGGGCTGACCATACATTTGCTTACTTTTGCGCTTTTCAAAAGTGAGCCGCCGTAAGGGCGGAACCCATAGCGGCCGTCACCTGAATAATGGATATGTACTCATTCCAACCCGAGCGAAGGGTCGGCCCACAGGCCGCCACGGGAGCAAGCCCCCTCCCACACTCGATCCTCAGTGCAATCCGCACTGGGTGTCAGTCGGCAAGCTGCTCGGCCAACACCGCAATATGCTCCGGTCCGATCCCGCAGCAACCGCCCAAATGGCTGGCGCCGCGCTTCTGCCAATCGGCAGCCCATTGCAGGTAGCCCGGCGGGTCAAGGTCGTCGCGCAACGGGTCGAGGCCGTCGTTGGCCGTGGCCTCCTTGGGCTGTGGCGGGAAGGCGTTGGCATAGGCGCCGATCTGGATCGCCACCCCCAGGCGCTCGAAGGTCTGGCGGGCCGCATCAATCGCCGCGCCGATCACCTCCGGCTGGCTGCAATTGAACAACAACACCTGCACGCCCAGTTGCGCAGCTGCTTCGGCCGCCTCGGCCACCGGCTCGCCGGAACGCAGGCGCGGCACCTCGTCGGTGTCCTCGTCCTTCAAGGTAAACGACAGCCAGAACGGTTTGCCGTCCGCCGGCAGACCGGCATGAATGGCCCGCGCCTCGATGATCGAACTCTGGGTTTCCGCCAGCCACAGGTCGACATAAGGCGCCAGGCCGGTCACCAGGGGCGTCAGCAGTTCGCTGACCCGGTCGGCCTCGAACAGGTCGGGCCGATACGAGCCGAACAGCGGCGGCAGGGAGCCGGCCACGCGCACTGCTTGGCCGGACGTCACCACCGCGCGTCGCGCCAATTCACCGGCCAACGCCGCCAGGGCCTGGCCCTCGGCGGCAAACCGCGCTTCGCCGATATGAAACGGTACGACGGCGTAGCTGTTGCTGGTGATCACGTCGGCACCGCTCTGGATGTAAGCCGCGTGTACCGCTTCCACCGCCTGCGGCGCTTCGCTCAACGCCAGCGCCGACCACTCCGGCTGTCGGAACGGCGCGCCGCGACGTTGCAGTTCGCGGCCCATGCCACCATCGAGAATTACTGTGCGTACTGCGGCCATATGCTTTTTACTCATAAGCTTATGAAAATAACTCACTATGAGAGTCGCTCTTATAACTATTTAATACGGTAAATTCGCTTCATAACAACTTCTTTTTTATTCGGGTGCCTCTCTTGAAACTCAAACCGCTACTGGCCCTGGGCCTGACCATGCTGGCTGCCTCCACCCAAGCCTTCGGCGGTGCAACCCTGGACCGGGTTGAGCAAAACCACGAATTGGTCGGCGTGCTGATGGAAAGCTATCCGCCTTTCTCGTTCCTCAACGAGCAGAACCAGCTCGACGGTTTCGACGTCGACGTGGCCAAGGCCGTCGCGCAAAAACTCGGGGTCAAACTGCGCCTGGAAACCCCGTCCTGGGACGTGATCGCCGCCGGCCGCTGGAGCGGGCGCTACGACATCTGCATCTGCTCGATGACCCCAAGCAAGGCCCGCGCCGAAGTGTTCGACTTCCCCGTGGAGTACTACGCCTCGCCTGCGGTGATCGTGGTCAATGCCAAGGATGAGCGCATCCACGGCGCCAAGGACCTGAGCGGCAAGAAAGTCGGCCTCACCAGCGCCTCCAGCTACGAGAGCTACCTGAACAAAAACCTGGTGATCGAAGGCGCCGAAGACACCCAACTGCAGTACCCGTTCGAGAACGTGCAGATTGCCCCCTACGACACCGACAACGTAGCCTTCCAGGACCTGGGCCTGGGCGCCGGCGTGCGCCTGGATGCGATCCTCACCAACCTGGTCACCGCCCAACCGCGCCTGAGCCAGGACAAGCGCTTCAAGCTGGCCGGCGAAGCGCTGTACGCCGAGCCCAACTCGGTGGCCATCGAAAAAGGCGACCCGCAGTGGGACAGCAAAGTGCGTGAAGTCTTCGCGCAGTTGAAGCAGGACGGCACCTTGAGCAAGCTGTCGCAAAAATGGATCGGCGCCGACATCAGCCAATGACCGCGTTCCCCACCCCACCCAAACCACCGGTCAGCGCGTCGCGGCTACAACGATTCTTCGGTTTTCGCACGCGCCTGTACCTGACCTGGGCCGCGCTGTTCTGCCTGTTCGCCAGCTTCTTCCTGAGCTTTGACCTGAAGTTCTCGATCATCCTCGACAAGCTGCCCAATCTGGTCGGCGTGCATCTGGCGCCCAACGGGTTTCTGCAAGGCGCGGCGCTGACGGTGTTCCTGTGCCTGTGCTCGATCGTGGCGTCATCGATACTGGGCTTTATCACCGCCCTGGGGCGCCTGTCGAAAAGCGCGGTGGCCTTTGGCGTCGCGAGTTTCTATGCCTCGTTCTTCCGTGGCACACCGCTGCTGATCCAGATCCTGCTGATCTACCTGGGTCTGCCGCAACTGGGCCTGGTGCCGGGGGCCATCGTCGCCGGGATCATCGCGCTGTCGCTGAACTACGGCGCCTACCTGAGCGAAATCTTCCGCGCCGGCATCCTCGGCGTGCCCCACGGCCAACGGGAAGCCGCCCTGGCCCTGGGCATGCGCGACAGTGCGATCTTCTGGCACGTCACCCTGCCCCAGGCCATGCGTACCATCGTCCCGCCCGCCACCAACCAGTTCATCTCGATGCTCAAGGACTCCTCCCTGATCTCGGTGATGGGCGTGTGGGAAGTGATGTTCCTCGCGCAATCCTACGGCCGCTCCAGCTATCGCTACATCGAAATGCTCACCACGGCGGCGATCATCTACTGGGTGATGTCCCTCGGCCTGGAACTGATCCAGGCGCGTATGGAGCGGCATTACGGCAAGGGGTATGTGCGACGGGGGTGAGGACTCAGTCATCCCACTCGCGACGCACCTTGACCACGCCCATCTGTAAGCCAAAGGGGCGGAACACGGCGTTCAGCGATTTCAGGGTTTGATTGCCCTCGCCGTGTTCGATATGCACCAGGGTACGCACGGAAATTTTGCACATCTTGGCGAACTGGCTTTGGTGCAGGCCCGTGACTTCGGTGCGCAGGCGGCGCACGGCTTCGCCAATTGCAAGGGAACCATCAGCCAGCCCCTGTTCGACACGTTCGATTAACAGGGCGCGGGCATCCAGGGTAATGGTCATTTCAGCCCCCATTGCTTCAGACGCATGTCCAGTTTCCCCAACGGGACGCTGGGGTGGTTCAAGGTGACCGCTGGCAAACCGCCTGCAGCCAAGATGTCCGGCAGAGCTCGCAGGTGTTCGGCGTCTTGTCGCAGCCGCTCAAAACTTTGCTCAGGGTCAATAATCTCGGCCAGTGCATCGCAGACCCCTCGCCAATTGATATCACCTGCCCTGCAACGTCCATCAAAACCCTTTTCAGGCTCCGAGAACTCCAACCGCATAGCGTCACGCCAATGACCAGCGGTGAAAATCTGCAGTATCAAAGAGTAGGTCGTTTCCATCTGCATTTAAGTGCACCTGGCAAGCAATGTTCGGGACGCGTACTGCAATATAGTGCATTTCCCGCTCAGCAGATGACCAGATTTACGCATTAAAATGCATTTGTATCGCCAGAATTATTCTAAAAATGCATTTTAATGCAAATGAGATGGCCATTTATCCTGTCGCGGACAAAGCCCGATGCGTTTTTAATCGCACCGCACTACAGACAACTCCCGCAAACCAGGGGTCGATAGCCTGACAGTTATCGCCCCGCCATCTCGCTAAATTTCCGGCCTCATTCATCAGAGGTTGGGATCACATGCCCTTTACACCCCCACGATTTGCACTTGTCATGGCGCTTGCGATCAGCGCCACCAGCCTTCAACACGCCCAGGCGCGGGGCGATATCGAATACCGGCCGTACCATTTCCAACCCTATGAGGCGCTTGATAATGAGTGGGCAGACGCAGCGTCTGAAAAAGCCGAACCCATCGACGGTTACCTCACTCAGCGCGCCACCACGCACAATGGCCTGCAGCTCGCCAAGGCCCTGGAACCTGCGCTGGTTCAGTTGCTGGAGTCCGGCGAACTGACCTCCGAACAGATCAAAGCCCTGGAAAAATTCGCCGACGCGCTGGACAAGCAGCCCGGTGGCATCGGCGCAGCCCTTGAGCAATTGGCCGCCAGCCAGAACGCCAACCTCGCCGCCGCGACCCAGAACACCACGCAGCAACTGAGCAGCCAACTGCTGTCGATCCTGCGCACCCTGCCCGCCGATGACGCTGGCCACTTCTGGGTGCAAAGCCTGGGCAACGACGGCACGCTCGACAAAAAAGGCGGCAGCGCCGGTCTGAAACATGACACCCAAGGCCTGTTGCTGGGGGCCGACTGGGCGCTGGACCACGCCTGGCGTGTCGGCGTGATGGGCGCCAAATCCAGCAGCCACCTCGACGCCGCGCGTTTTTCCGCCGACCTCGACAGCTGGCACCTGGGCAGCTATGCCGTGCGGCAGGACGGCCCGTTGGCCCTGCGCCTGGGAGCGATCTACAGCAGCCATGACGGGCAGAACAAGCGCAGCGTCAAGTTGCTCGATTACACCGAGCAGCTCAGGGCCAATTACAACGCCAACAGCCAAACCGTCTTCTCCGAAATGGGCTACCAATTGGGCACTGCGGATTTGAGCGTGGAACCCTTTGCCGGCCTCGGTTACCAGCGCTATCACCGCGACGGTTTCAAGGAGCGGGGTGGCCTGACCGCGCTGAACGTCGGCTCGCAAAACCAACAGAACCTGAGCAGCACCTTCGGTCTTCGCCTGGCGTCGCTGTATCGGTTCGATAACCAGATGAGCCTGGCCCCCCACCTCAGCGCCAGTTGGAAACACCTGTACGGCGACGTCGACAGCCGGGTCAGCCAATCCTTTCGCGCTGCGCCGGGGCTGATTGACAGCTTCACTGTCCAGGGCACGTCGCTGGACCGCGACAGCCTGAACGTCCGAGCCGGCCTGGACCTCGCACTCTCGCCGCAACACACCGTGGGCCTGACCTACGCCAGCGAAACAGGCAACCATAGCCGCAACCAGGGCCTGATGGGCCAATGGCAAATGCGGTTCTGAGCCCACGCTGCGCGCCGGCCAAATTACAGGCGAAAAAAAAGGGGAGCACCTGCTCCCCCGAGGATTAAACGGTAGTGTCGAAGGCTGGATCAGCCTTCGATTTCAATCAGGATTTCGCCAGGGTTCACCCGGTCGCCCTTGGCTACATGAACGGCGGTCACCTTGCCGGCAATCGCGGCCTGCACTTCGGTTTCCATCTTCATCGCTTCGGTGATCAGCACCGCCTGGCCGGCCTTGACGACGTCGCCTGGCTTGACCAGCACGTCGACGATATTGCCCGGCATCGTGGTGCTCACATGGCCTGGCTCGGTGGCTTGCTTGCGCTTGCTGCCGCCCCCGCCGACAAACTCGTTGAGCGCTTCGAACACCACTTCTTCGGGCATGCCGTCGATGGACAGGTAGAAGTGACGCTTGCCTTCAGCTTTCACGCCAACACCGGTGATGTCGACGCGGTAGCTTTCGCCGTGGACGTCGATGACGAACTCGGTCGGTACGCCTTCGCCACCCGCACGGGCCACGCCGCCGGCTTCCGGGATCGGCAGCAACACTTCCGGAGTCAGGGTGCCGGCGTCGCGTTCTTCGAGGAACTTGCGGCCAATGTCCGGGAACATGGCGTAGGTCAGCACGTCTTCTTCAGATTTGGCCAACGCACCGATTTCGCCGCGCAGCTTGTTCATTTCCGGCTTGAGCAGGTCGGCCGGGCGCACGTCGATCACGTCTTCGCTGCCGATGGCCTGGCGACGCAGTTGCCCGTTCACCGTGCCCGGCGCTTTGCCGTAGCCGCCTTGCAGGTAGAGCTTCACTTCGTTGGTGATGGTCTTGTAGCGCTCGCCGGCCAGCACGTTGAAGAACGCCTGGGTGCCGACGATCTGCGAGGTCGGGGTGACCAGCGGCGGGAAGCCCAAGTCTTCACGCACCCGCGGAATTTCAGCCAGCACTTCGCCCATGCGGTTGAGTGCGCCCTGCTCTTTGAGCTGGTTGGCCAGGTTGGAAATCATCCCGCCCGGCACTTGGTTGACTTGCACGCGCGTGTCGACCGCGGTGAATTCGCTTTCGAACTGGTGATACTTCTTACGCACGGCGTAGAAGTACAGGCCGATTTCCTGCAGCAGTTCCAGGTCGAGGCCGGTGTCGAATTCGCTGCCTTTAAGGGCGGCGACCATCGACTCGGTGCCCGGGTGGCTGGTGCCCCAGGCGAAGCTGGAGATCGCGGTATCGATGTGCTCGGCACCGTTTTCGATGGCCTTGAGCTGGCACATCGCAGCCAAACCCGCCGTGTCATGCGAGTGGATGAACACCGGCAGGCTCTGCTCGGCTTTCAGTGCCTTGACCAGCTCGCCGGTGGCGTATGGCGTGAGCAGGCCGGCCATGTCCTTGATCGCCACCGAGTCGCAGCCCATGGACTCCATTTGCTTGGCCTGGGCCACAAACGCGTCGATGGTGTGTACCGGGCTGGTGGTGTAGGCGATGGTGCCCTGGGCGTGTTTGCCGGCGGCCTTGACCGCTTCGATGGCCACGCGCAGGTTACGCACGTCGTTCATCGCGTCGAAGATGCGGAACACGTCGATACCGTTGACGGCGGCCTTGGCGACGAAGGCTTTGACCACGTCGTCGCTGTAGTGGCGATAGCCCAACAGGTTCTGGCCGCGCAGCAGCATTTGCAGGCGGGTGTTAGGCAACGCGGCGCGCAATTTGCGCAGACGCTCCCACGGGTCTTCTTTCAAAAAGCGCACGCAGGCGTCGAAGGTCGCGCCGCCCCAGACTTCCAGGGACCAGTAGCCGACTTTGTCGAGCTTGTCGCAGATCGGCAGCATGTCGTCGGTACGCATGCGGGTGGCCAGCAACGATTGGTGAGCGTCGCGCAGGATGGTGTCGGTGACAAAGATCTTCTTGCTCATTGTTATATTCCTCACAGGCCTGCGTGGGCGGCGATGGCGGCGGCGATGGCCAGGGCCAGCTCTTCGGGTTTGCGCTTGATCGAGTAGTTGGTCAGCTCAGGGTGGCTTTCCACAAAACTGGTGTTGAACTGGCCGCTGCGGAATTCCGGGTTGCGCAGGATTTCCTGGTAGTAGGCGGCGGTGGTCTTCACGCCTTGCAGGCGCATGTCATCCAGGGCCCGCAGGCCGCGGTCCATGGCTTCTTCCCAAGTCAACGCCCACACCACCAGTTTCAGGCACATGGAATCGTAGAACGGCGGGATGGTGTAGCCGGTGTAGATCGCCGTGTCGGTACGCACGCCGGGGCCGCCGGGCGCGTAATAGCGGGTGATCTTGCCGAAGCTGGGCAGGAAGTTGTTCTTCGGGTCTTCGGCGTTGATCCGGAACTGCAACGCAAAACCACGGTGCTGGATGTCTTCCTGCTTCACCGAGAGCGGCAGGCCCGAGGCGATGCGGATCTGCTCGCGAACGATGTCGATCCCGGTGATTTCTTCGGTGATCGTGTGTTCCACCTGCACCCGGGTGTTCATCTCCATGAAGTACACCTCGCCCTCGGCGAGCAGGAACTCCACGGTGCCGGCGTTTTCGTAACCCACGGCCTTGGCTGCGCGCACCGACAGGTCGCCGATGTAGGCGCGCTGTTCAGGGGTCAGTTGCGGGCTCGGGGCGATTTCGATGAGCTTCTGGTTACGGCGCTGGATCGAGCAATCGCGCTCGAACAGATGCACCACGTTGCCGAAGCTGTCACCGAGGATCTGCGCTTCGATGTGCTTGGGGTTGACGATGCATTTTTCCAGGAACACTTCCGCCGAACCGAAGGCCTTGGTGGCTTCGGAGATCACGCGGGGGAAGGCTTGTTCGAGTTCTTCACGGCTGTTGCAACGACGAATGCCGCGACCACCGCCACCGGAGGTGGCCTTGAGCATCACCGGGTAACCGATGCGGTCGCCTTCGGTGAGGGCTTCGGCGATGTCGGCGACGTTACCTTCGGTGCCGGGGGTGACCGGTACGCCGGCCTTGATCATGCTGCGGCGCGCTTCGGTCTTGTCGCCCATGCGGCGAATCACTTCCGCGGATGGACCGATGAATTTAATCCCACGTTCGGCGCAAATGTCCGCCAGTTCCGCGTTTTCCGAGAGGAAACCGTAACCGGGATGCAACGCATCGCAACCGGTTTCCACGGCCAGGTTCACCAGCTTGCGCGGGTTCAGGTAACCGGCCAGGGGCTCGGCGCCGATGCTGTGGGCCTCGTCGGCACGCTTGACGTGCAACGCGTGGCGGTCGGCGTCGGAATAGACCGCGACCGAGCGAATGCCCATCTCGGCGCAGGCACGCACGATTCGCACGGCAATTTCACCACGGTTGGCGATCAGGATCTTTTTTATCACTTGGAAATTCCCTTGAGCCGATTGCTGCGTTCTTCGACCCGCTAGACTCGGGTCGGCGCGTGACTAAATGTTTCAAGCCAGTCGCGAGGCACACACTAAGCCTGCTGAGGGATTAACAAAAATCAATAATTATTGGGTCATGCATAAGTAAAGACTTATAGTTGGCGGACCGGACGCCGCCAAGAGGCTTTAAAAAATGCGTAAGTCATTGATGAGGCTGACATTACGTCAACTGCAGATCTTCAATGAGGTGTGTGATTTGCGCTCCTACAGCCGGGCGGCCGAGGAAATGTCCCTCACCCAGCCGGCCGTCAGCCTGCAAATTCGTCAGCTGGAAGAGCTGATCGGCCAGCCGTTGTTCGACTATGTCGGTAAGAAACTTTACATGACCGAGGCGGCCGAAGCGCTGCAACGGGCCAGTCGCGATATTTTCGGACGCCTGGAAAACCTCGATATGCAGCTGTCGGACATGCAGGGCTCGCTGCAAGGCCAACTGAAACTGGCGGTGGAGTCCAGCGCCAAGTACTTCGTGCCGCACCTGTTTGCCGCGTTCAAGCGCCAGCATCCGGAGGTGCAATTGCATCTGACGGTGGTCAACCGCGCCCAGGTGATCCGCCGGCTGTCGGACAACCGTGATGACTTGGTGATCATGTCCATGGTGCCCCAGGACATGGGCCTCGAATTCCTGCCGTTCCTCAACAACCCGATTGTCGCCGTGGCGCTGCCCGACCACCCCTTGAGCCAGCAAGGAGCGCTGCGCCTGCGCGACCTGGAGCCTTACACGCTGTTACTGCGCGAACCGGGTTCCGGCACGCGGCTGGCTTGCGAGGAGTACTTCAAGGAAAAACGCGTTCACTTCAGCCAGACAGTGGAAGTCGCCTCGGCCGAGGCGCAGCGCGAATGCGTGTTGGCCGGGTTGGGCGTGGCCTTGTTGACACGCCACGCCCTGAACCTGGAACTGGCCACCGGCGGGCTCAAGGAGCTGCCGGTGGAAGAACTGCCGCTGTACCGCAGTTGGTGCCTGGTGCAGGCCAAGGCCAAGCGCCTGTCACCGGTGGCCCATGCGTTCCTGGGCTTTATCCGCAGCGAGCGGGTGCAGATCAGCGCGCTGGCTGAGCGCTTCGCTGGGCAGCCGCGGGTGCCTGCCAGTGCAGTTCCGGGTAGTCCGTGATGCTTTGCAGCAATTGGCGTTGATCACAGCGGTCTTCGATTGCGCGACGGAACGCCATGCGGCGCTGGTCTTCCTGCTGACGACGGGTCTTGACGGAGCTGTTGCTATCTTCGTAGGGCCGGGCCATTTGGAGTCTCCCAATGCGAGTGCGGGGAGTTCAGGATGGGCGCGAGGGATGACGGTTTGGCGGCGCGGGGATGACAGGACGATGAATCTTCTGGACAGATGAGACATGCACATGTGGGAGGGGCTTGCTCCCGATGGCAGAGTGTCAGTCGATGCATCTGCGACTGAACCACCGCTATCGGGAGCAAGCCCCCTCCCACATTTGGATCGCTGTATCGCGCTCAGTCGTCGAGGGCTTTGACGGACTTGGGCGACAGACGAAGGCTGCGCAGGCTGCGCTTGACGCTCTTGAGGTGGTTGACCAGGCTCGGCCCGCGCGCCATGGCCACGCCCATCGCCAGCACGTCGATCACCACCAGGTGGGCGATGCGCGAGGTCAACGGGGTGTAGATTTCGGTGTCTTCGTGGACATCGATCGCCAGGTTGACCGTGGACAGCTCCGCCAACGGCGTCTGGCTCGGGCACAGGGTGATCAGCGTGGCGCCGCTTTCACGTACCAGGTTGGCGGTGATCAGCAAGTCCTTGGAGCGGCCGGACTGGGAAATACAGATGGCCACGTCGGTCGGCTTCAACGTCACGGCCGACATCGCCTGCATGTGCGGGTCGCTGTAGGCCGCCGCCGTAAGCAGCAGTCGGAAGAATTTGTGCTGGGCATCGGCCGCCACCGCACCCGACGCGCCAAACCCGTAGAACTCGACACGCTGGGCCTGGGACATCGCCGTCACGGCCTTTTGCAGCGCCACCGGGTCGAGCTTCTCGCGCACTTCCATCAGGGTGTGCAGCGTGGTGTCGAAGATCTTGAGGCTGTAGTCGGCGACGGAATCGTCTTCGTGAATCGCAAACTGCCCGAAGCTCGCGCCGGCGGCCAGGCTTTGGGCCAGCTTGAGTTTCAGGTCCTGGAAGCCGGAACAACCGATGGCACGGCAGAAGCGCACGATGGTCGGCTCACTGATGCCCACGCTGTGGGCCAGGTCGGCCATGGAACTGTGCATTACGGCCGCAGGGTCAAGCAGCACGTGGTCGGCAACCTTGAGTTCCGATTTGCGTAACAGGTGGCGCGACTGGGCGATATGTTGCAACAGGTTCAAAGGACAGGACTCTTGTTATTGGCAGACGCCAGGGATGTAGCAAGCTTGTAGTTATACTACAAGAATTGCCGTTTTGCCCGTCCGATGCATCACTAAATCGCCCTGCTGCCCTTTGAATCTAAGGGCAGCCAAGTTGTAGCCACAAAGGCTGAAGGCACGTCTCTAGGAAAAATCCGCATTCTTCCGTAACAAATCTGCCAGCCCTTCGGCCTTCATCGGCCGGCTGATCAAGTAGCCCTGCACCTCATCGCAACGCTCCCGGCGCAGGAAATCCAGCTGCTGCTGATCTTCCACGCCTTCGGCCACCACCTTGAGCGCCAAACCGTGGGCCATGGCGATGATCGCACGGGTAATGGCCGCGTCTTCCCGCCCCTGGCCGAGGCCGCGGATGAAGGTCTGGTCGATCTTCACGTAGTCCACGGGAATGCGCTTGAGGTAACTGAGGGACGAATAGCCGGTGCCAAAATCGTCGATGGCCAACTTCACCCCCAGGTCGCGCAGTTGCTGGAAGGTGGCGATGATGTGCTCGACACTGTCGAGCAGCTGGCTTTCGGTCAGCTCCAGCTCCAGGTATTGCGGGTCCAGGCCGGTTTCTTCCAGCACCTGGCGCACCAGGCTGACCAGCTTGCCTTGACGCAGTTGATGCACCGACAGGTTCACCGACACACGTATCGGCGCCAGCCCCTGACGCTGCCACTCACAAGCCTGCCAGCAGGCCTGGCGCAGGACGAATTCGCCCAACGGCACGATCAGGCCGGTTTCTTCGGCCAGGCCGATGAAGTCGCTTGGCGGCACCGTGCCCCACTGCGGATGCTCCCAACGAATCAACGCCTCGGCGGCGTTCAGTTTGCCGCTGGCCAGGCACAATTTCGGTTGGTAGAACACCGACAGCTGGCGCTCGTCGATGGCCTTGCGCAGCTGGTTTTCCAGCTGCAAACGCTCCAGGGTGCTGGCTTGCAGGCTGTCGGTGTAGAACTGGAAATTATTCCCGCCCAGGTGTTTGGCGTGTTGCATGGCCATGTTCGCCTGGCTGACCAACGCCGAAATTTCCCGCGCATTATCCGGAAGCAGGCTGACGCCCATCGAGGCGCTGACCACCAATTCATGCCCTTCCACCGTCACCGGCACGCGCAACTTGGCCAGCAGGCGCGTGGCCACCCGCGCCAGGCTTGAGAGGTTGCCGTAGGCATCGAAAAGCACGGCGAACTCATCCCCGGACAAACGCGCGATGGTGTCGGCCTCAGGCAGGGCATTGATCAAACGTCGCGCCATTTTTTGCAGCAATTGGTCGGCGACGTCATGGCCCAGGCTGTCGTTGAGCAACTTGAAACGGTCCAGGTTGATATGCAGCAACGCCAGGCTGCGCCCGCCCTGGCGCACCCGCTGATGCGCTTCGCGCAGCCGCTCGCGAAACAGCGAGCGGTTGGCCAGGCCGGTCAATTCGTCATAGTGCGTGAGGTAGCGCATGCGCTCCTCGGATTCACGCCGCGCCGAGAGATCGGCGAAGAAGCCTACGATATGGCTGACGTTTCCTCGAATATCGCGCACCACGTTCAGTTGCAGCCACTGCGGGTACAACTCGCCGTTCTTGCGCGTTTCCACCAGCTCGCCCTGCCAGGTACCGTGACTGAGCAGCGCCTGGCGGATCAGCGGAAAGTGCCGCCGAGCGTCGCGGCTGCACGGCAACTCCACCACATTGCGCCCGAGCATGTCATCGATATCAAAGCCGGTAACGCGACTGAAGGCCTGATTGACGGCGAGCAGCGCGTAGTCCGGGTCGAGGATCACAATGCCTTCGCTGGCCGCTTCGAATACGGTCGAGGCCAGGCGTTGCTGTTCCTCCAGCGCCTTGCTTGCGCTGATGTCGCGGCGCGTGCCGAGCATGCGCGTCACGCGACCGCTGGGCGCACGCTCCACGGCGCGGCCGCGGTCTTCGATCCACACCCAGTGGCCATCGCCATGGCGCACCCGGTATTCCACCAGATAGTCCTCGCTGCGGCCCTTGAGATGCTCCACCAGGGCACGCTTGAGCAGCGGCAAGTCGTCGGGGTGCAGGCGCGGCTTGAGGTGGCTGAGCATCGCCGTGACGAACTCGGGCTCCAGGCCGAACAGTTCCTTGAGCTGGGTGTGGTGGACTTCGTCGGTTTGCAGATTCCAGTCCCACAGGCCCAGTTCGCTGGCTTGCAAAGCCATCGCCAGGCGCGCTTCGCTTTTATTCAGGGCCAGGCTGGCGGCGTCCAGCTCCTGGCTGCGTTGCGCCACGCGGTCCTGCAGGCCGATTTGCGCTTCGCGCAGTTCCTGCTCGACCTGGCGGCGTTGTTCGACTTCGCGCACCAGCTCCTGATTCAACTGTTCACTGCGCTGCTGTGCCTGTTGCAGATGCTCGATCAGCGCCTGGTTCTGAAAGCGCCGCAACAGCCCGTGCTGGATCAGGCGGTTGACCTGCCACGCCACCACACTCAAGGACGCCAGCAGAATCAGGCCGAGCACACCCCAGCCCTGTTGCTGCGCGGCGCCGTTCCAGAAGAGATAGACAATGGCCGGCACCAGGCACGGCAGCGCGAATGACAGGAACGCCGGCAGGCTCACCGCATAGGCAACGCTGGCGGACAACGTCGCCGCGCCGATCAGGCCGAACACCCAGGCTTGCTGCGTAAAGCTGTCTGCCGGCACCAGGGCGATGGCGGCGATGGCCAGGGTCAGGCCGCTGACCGCCGAGCCGAGCATGAACATGCGCCGCCAGATCGGTTGGGCCTGGCGGCTGGGCATCGCCGAGTCGAAGGCGGCCACCTGGATCACGCGCAGCGCGACCAGCGCCAGCAGCCAGACCAGCCAGATGCTGTCGAGCAGGTAATGTTTGGGGTTCCAGATCAACCAGGCGCAGACCAGGCCGTTGACCAGCATCAATAAGGTCGGCAGCAGCGAACCCTGGTAGAGCAGGCGCGTGCGTTCGACCGCCATCTCGGTAGCGTAGTGTTTTCGGATAACCTGCGCGGGCGCCGCCATGGGGCTAAACAGGTCGGTGCTGAGGGTCATAGGCAGTGTTCTTATAATGGTGAGCCCGAAACGTCGACGGAGCATACACAAGCAAGCGCTCGGGCCAAACTGCTGCGCGTCATAAAAACCAGCGTGGCGTGCCGCGCAAATCTCGGGGCCAGACGGCTTGAGCGAGACGCGCCGCGGCCTGTGGCCCATGACCAACCAGTCATCAGCCCCGCCGGAACGCGTGCTCGCCCCGGCACGCGCCGCAGGTTTTCCGTCGGCCATCCGCCAATGGGATTTGCCCCGCTCCCCCGCGGGCCATAGAATGCGCCGATGCGCGATGATCTCTCCCTTTTGCTGAATTCCCTCAACGATGCCCAACGCCAGGCCGTAGCGGCCCCCGTTGGCCGTCAGTTGGTCCTGGCCGGTGCTGGCTCCGGTAAAACCCGAGTGCTGGTACACCGTATCGCCTGGTTGATCCAGGTCGAGAACGCGTCCCCGCATTCGATCCTGTCGGTGACCTTCACCAACAAGGCCGCTGCCGAGATGCGTCACCGCATCGAGCAGTTGATGGGCATCAGCCCGGCCGGCATGTGGGTGGGCACCTTCCACGGCCTGGCGCACCGCCTGCTGCGGGCGCATTGGCAGGAGGCGGGCCTGGCCCAGACCTTCCAGATCCTCGACAGCGATGACCAGCAACGCCTGGTCAAGCGCGTGATCCGCGAGCTGGGCCTCGACGAACAGCGTTGGCCGGCGCGCCAGGCCCAGTGGTTCATCAACGGCCAGAAAGACGAAGGCCTGCGCCCGCAACATATCCAGGCCAGCGGCGATTTGTTCCTGGCCACCATGCGCAGCATTTATGAAGCCTACGAAGCGGCCTGCGTGCGCGCCGGCGTGATCGACTTCTCCGAGCTGCTGCTGCGCGCCCTCGACCTGTGGCGCGATAACCCCGGCCTGCTGGCCCATTACCAGAAACGCTTCCGGCACATCCTGGTCGACGAGTTCCAGGACACCAACGCCGTGCAGTACGCCTGGTTGCGCCTGCTGGCCAAGGGCGGCGACAGCCTGATGGTGGTGGGCGACGACGACCAGTCGATCTACGGCTGGCGCGGCGCGAAAATCGAGAACATCTACCAGTATTCCGAAGACTTCCCGGACGCGGTCACCATCCGCCTGGAGCAGAACTACCGCTCCACCGCCGGGATCCTCAAGGCCGCCAACGCCTTGATCGCCAATAACACCGGGCGCCTGGGCAAAGAGCTGTGGACCGACGGCGGCGAAGGCGAAGCGATCAACCTGTACGCGGCGTTCAACGAGCACGACGAAGCGCGCTACGTGGTGGAAACCATCGAAAGCGCATTGAAAACCGGCCTGGCGCGCAGCGACATCGCGATTCTGTACCGCTCCAACGCCCAATCGCGGGTACTGGAAGAAGCCTTGCTGCGCGAGCGCATCCCGTACCGCATTTACGGCGGCCAGCGTTTCTTCGAGCGCGCCGAAATCAAGAACGCCATGGCCTACCTGCGTTTGCTGGAAGGTCGCGGCAACGACGCGGCGCTGGAGCGGGTGATCAATATCCCGGCCCGCGGCATCGGCGAAAAAACCGTTGAAGCGATTCGCGACCATGCGCGCCACGCCGATGTGTCGATGTGGGAAGCCATGCGCTTGCTGATCGCCAATAAAGGCCTGACCGGCCGTGCTGCCGGGGCGTTGGGTGTGTTTGTCGAGCTGATCGAGAACCTGGCGGCCAAGTGCGCGGACATGCCCCTGCATTTGATGACCCAGACCGTGATCGAGCAGTCCGGGCTGATTGCCTATCACGAAGCGGAAAAAGGCGAGAAAGGCCAGGCCCGGGTGGAAAACCTTGAGGAACTGGTCAGCGCCGCCCGCGCGTTTGAAAACACCGAGGCCGATGAAGAACTGACCCCGCTCGCCGCGTTCCTCGGCCATGCGTCGCTGGAAGCCGGTGATACCCAGGCCGATGAGCATGAAGACAGCATCCAACTGATGACCTTGCACAGCGCCAAGGGCCTGGAGTTCCCATATGTGTTCCTGGTGGGCATGGAAGAAGGCCTGTTCCCCCACAAGATGAGCCTGGAAGAGCCCGGCCGCCTTGAGGAAGAACGCCGCCTGGCCTATGTGGGCATTACCCGGGCGATGCAGAACCTGGTGATGACCTACGCCGAGACCCGTCGCTTGTATGGCAGCGAGACCTACAACAAGGTGTCGCGCTTCGTGCGGGAAGTGCCCAAGGGGCTGATCCAGGAAGTGCGCCTGTCCAACAGCGTCAGTCGCCCGTTCGGCGGCGGCCAGCAGCAGAACTCCAGTAGCCTGTTTGCCGGTTCCGAGATCCCGGAAACCCCGTTCAGCCTTGGCCAGCAGGTCAAGCATGCGATCTTCGGCGAAGGGGTGATCCTCAACTTCGAAGGCGCCGGCGCCCAGGCACGGGTGCAGGTGAACTTCGCCGAGGGCAGCAAGTGGCTGATGATGGGTTACGCGAAGCTCGAAGCGGTCTGACACGCTGACCCCCTCCCCCTGTAGGAGCGAGCTTGCTCGCGAAAAACCCTCAGACAACGCGTCTCATCCAGGATGCCCGCGTTATCGTTGGCGATCTTCGCGAGCAAGCTCGCTCCTACAGACAGAAGGACGGTTCAGCATGAAGGTTTCGCGTCCACCCTTGTTTTTGATGCGCGCGGGCCAATATCTGTAACTAGTCCTACAGACCCTTCGGATTCTGTCTTACGCAAAAGCCCGAAACATTATGTCGCTAGCCACTGTCACGACACCTGTGCAACATGGCGCGCGTGCAATCCACAAATGGGAATTCCCTTTATGAAACGTTTTCTTAGCATCGCCATGGCGCTGTGCATTGGCCTGACGATGAGCCTCGATGCCAACGCCAAACGCTTCGGTGGCGGCAAAAGCATAGGCTCGGCACCGACTCACCAGACCAGCCAAATGGCTCCGTCCGCCGGCGTCGGCGGTGCAGCCGCCACTGCCGGCGCGGCCGGTGCTGCAGGCGCAGCCGCCAAGGCCGGCGGTGCTTCGCGCTGGTTGGGCCCTCTGGCCGGTATCGCCGCCGGTGGCCTGCTCGCATCCATGTTCATGGGCGGCGGCTTCCAGGGCATGCAGATCTTCGACATCCTGATCATGGCGGTCATCGCCTTCCTGATCTTCCGCTTCATCGCCGCCCGTCGTCGCAAGCAGCAGGAGCACATGGCTCCAGCCGGCGCGCCGATGCAGCGTGAAGTGTTCGAGCAGAAGCCAGCCATGGGTTCGATCTTCGGTGGTTCGGCCGCGCCTGCTGCTGCCCGCCCGGTGATCAATGCGCCAGCCTGGTTCAACGAAGAGCGTTTCGTCGAAGCGGCCCGCAGCCACTTCCAGTCCCTGCAGCAGCACTGGGACGCCAACGAAATGGATAAAATCTCCGAGTTCGTGACCCCGCAACTGCTCGAGTTCCTCAAGCGCGAACGCGCCGACCTGGGCGACGGCTTCCAGTCGACCTACATCGACGACCTGCGCGTGCAGCTCGAAGGTGTGGACGATCGCGCCGACAAGACCATCGCCACCCTGACGTTCAGCGGTGTGTCGAAGACCTCGCGTTTCGACCAGGGCGAAGTGTTCAGCGAAAGCTGGAACATGGAACGCGCCCAAGGCGACAACCAGCCTTGGCTGGTCGCCGGTATCCGCCAGAACGGCTGATAGCCACACGCTTGAACAAGCCGTAAGCAAAACCCCGGACATGTTCCGGGGTTTTCTATTTCACGGTTGCACTTATAGCGAGCTACTGTATAAAACGCCCCTGTAAACCGCGCCATCTAGCAAGAGGATCCCGGCCGTGGAAGAAGTCATCGAACAATTGCGTGAAGCCAACGAACCGGTTCCGGTTCCTCTGGAACTGCCTGATGAAGACCAACTGGTGGAAATCGAGGAACAGCTGTTCATCGACATCCCGTTTGTCTTCCGCGAATTCCTGCTAACCGTCAGCGATGTGGTGTACGGCAGCCTGGAACCGGTGACCGTCACCGACCCGCAGTCCCATACCTACCTGCCGGATGTGGCAGCCAACGCCTGGGATGCCGGTGTTGACCGCAGCATGATCCCGATCTGCCAGGACGGCGACGACTACTACTGCGTCGAAGAAGACGGCACCGTGGTGCTGTGGTGCGGCGAAGAAGAACTCGTCACCGAAGAAACCTGGGAGTCGGTGTGGCACTGGGCACGGGACGTCTGGCTGGAAAGCTGACACCTGCGGCTCGCGCGCGGGGCGGCCCAGCCTCCTCAGTGTTCCGGCGTATCCTTGTGGTTATCCAGAGTCTCCAGCAAAGCGACCTGCATCCGCGTATGCACGCGGATGAACCACCGCCAGAGCACGGCCGCCACCGCCGCCGCGACCACGGCGATCAGCACCAGCAACTTGTTGGTCGGCAGAATACTCGCCGACAACGCCGCCAATAGCAGGAAGATCACCAGCAGCGACAAAATCGGGATCACCTCGGCGATCACCCGACGCACGCGCTGGGTATGCCGCCCGGCCATTTCCGGCTTGACGCTCATCTCCGCCAGCAGCATCGACAGCGCCTTGAGCTTGCGGTACGCCGCAATCAGGAACGGCAGCGACAACAGCAACGCCACGCCCCAGATCAACGCCTTCTGCCAGCTTGGATCACTGATCCAGCCCTCCAGATACCCGCCGATTCGCAGCGCGAAATAACTGCCGGTAAAGAAGATCGCCACCACCAGCGCCAGGTTCACCCCCACTTGCAGCACGATTTTGCGGATCATCGACGCCAGCAGCGCCCCCTCGCCGTGGGGCTGAATGCTGCGCAGCCATTCGCCATAGAGGCCAAATACCCGGCTCATGCGCTTGGGCATCACGGCGGCAATCTTCAGCGACAATGGGTCGGCGCCGCGAATCAGGTACGGGGTGAGCAATGTGGTGATCGCCGACACCGCGACCGCCACCGGGTAGAGGAAGTCACTGGTCACCTGCAAGGTCATGCCGAGCGCCGCGATGATGAAGGAAAACTCACCAATTTGTGACAGCCCCATCCCAACGCGCAACGAGGTGCGGCCGTCATTGCCGGCGATAAACGCGCCCATGCCGCAGGACAACATCTTGCCCAGCACCACGGCCACGCTGATCACGGCAATTGGCCAGGCATATTGCAGCAGGATCTGCGGGTCGATCATCAAGCCAATGGCGACAAAAAAGATTGCGCTGAACATGTCGCGAACCGGCTCGATCAGGCGCTCGATCTTAATCAACTGGCGGGATTCGGCCATGATCGCGCCGATCAGGAACGCCCCCAGCACCATGCTGTATTCCAGCTTGACCACCAGCAGGCAAAAACCGAAGCACAGGCCCAGCACGGTGATCAGCAGCATTTCATTGCTGTCGAACCTGGCCACGTAGGCCAGCAAGCGTGGCACCAGCAAAATCCCGATGACTAGCGCGACGATCATGAACAGCGAGAGCTTACCGACCGTGGAAAACACTTCACCGGAGCTGACCGTGCCACTGACGGCGATGCTCGACAGCAAGGCGATGATGCCGATGCCGAGGATGTCCTCGACGATCAGCACGCCGAAAATCAGTTGGGCGAAGCGCTGGTCTTTCATCTTCAGGTCGTTGAGCGCCTTGACGATGATGGTGGTCGAGGAAATCGCCAGGATCGCGCCGAGGAACAGCGAGTCCATGGTGTTCCAGTCGAACCAGCGGCCGATCTCGTAGCCGATCCAGATCATCAGCACGATTTCCAGGAAGGCCGCGATAAACGCCGTGGCTCCCACCTTGAACAGCTTGCGCAGGCTGAACTCCAGGCCCAGGCAGAACATCAGGAAGATCACCCCCAGTTCGGCGAGGGTCTTGATGGTGTCTTCATCGTGGATCAGGCCGAACGGCGGCGTGTGGGGGCCGATGATGAACCCGGCGACGATGTAACCGAGCACCACCGGCTGCTTGAGGCGATGAAACAGGATAGTCACGACCCCAGCCACCAACATGATCACGGCCAGATCCTGGATAAAGCTGATGGCGTGCATGGCGAGGGGCTCCTTGAGGGTACTGGCGCTTTTCCCACGTCCACCGCACCTTTGAAACTTCGTAAAGAGCGGAAGGAAAAGTCTGCCTTGATCGTAAGAAATGCCCTTAGAAAGGCTTTTGAAGGTTAACACCGCGACTTCCGCCGAAAAGCCGGTGCAATATATGGAAACAGATCGCTGCAGGCGTGACGGCAAGCCGCCTACCGGCGTCCCGTAAGAGATGGCGCTGCAATGACTCGAGCATCCACAGAGGTGCCTCCCCACCAATGCCTAACCCGTGAGTGTGCTATGGAACCCGGAAACGCCCAGCTGTCGATGACGGTACTGATGACCCCTGATATGGCCAACTTCTCAGGCAATGTCCATGGCGGCACCCTGCTCAAGTACCTCGACGAAGTGGCCTACGCCTGCGCGAGCCGTTATGCCGGGCGTTATGTCGTGACCTTGTCGGTGGACCAAGTGATTTTTCGTGAACCGATCCACGTCGGCGAGTTGGTGACCTTCCTCGCATCGGTCAACTACACCGGCCACACCTCGATGGAGGTGGGCATCAAGGTGGTGACCGAAAACATCCGCGAGCGCTCTGTGCGCCATACCAACAGTTGCTTCTTCACCATGGTCGCCGTGGACGACCAGCGCAAACCCGCCGCCGTGCCGCAACTGCAACCGCACAACAGCGAAGACCGCCGCCGGTTTGCGCAGGCGCAGCAACGCCGGCAGATCCGCCAGGAGTTGGAAAAGCGCTACCAGGAAATCAAAGCCGACGCACTGTAAGCCCCGAGCTGTATACCCAAGCAAAATGTGAGAGGGGCTTTGCCCCTCCCACATTGGGTTTTGTGTCCTTACAGGCCGATCGGCGTGGCCTCGAAACGCACGCGGGGATGGGCGATGCGATCCTGGGCACGTACCAGCTCCAGTTCATAACTGGCGCAGGCCTGGGTTTCCAACAGCACTTCATGCACCGCCGCCGCGGTGAACTCGAAAGCGGCCACCAGGCTGTCGCCCAACAATACCCGCGCCAGGAACAACCCTGAGGTCAGGTCGCCCACGCCCACCGGCTGGCGGGGAAACGCCAGCAGCGGCCGACGCAGGTGCCAGCTGCCTTCGGCTGTCACCAGCAGCATCTCAAAGCCTTCCGGCAATTTGCCCGGGTAATCCAGGTGCTTGACCAGCACGGCCTTGGGCCCGCGTGCCAGCAGGGCTTTGGCCATGCCCAGGCAGTCGAACAGCGATTGCGGCTTGCGCCCGGAAAAGCTGTCCAGTTCCAGCTGGTTGGGGCACAGGAAGTCGGCCATGGCAGCGGCTTCGTCCAACAGAAAATCACTGACTTCCTGCGGCACAATGCAGCCCTTTTCCGGGTGGCCCATCACCGGGTCGCACAGGTACAGGGCCTTGGGGTTGATCGCCTTGATCCGCGCCACGCCGGTGAGGATCGCCCGGCCCTGGGCCGCGCTGCCGAGGTAGCCGGAGAGTATGGCGTCGCAGTTGCCCAATTCACCGATGGCCGCAATACCCTCCACCAGCGCTGGAATCTGCTGCGGCGCTAACACTTCGCCCGTCCACTGGCCATACTGGGTGTGGTTGGAGAATTGCACCGTGTTGAGCGGCCACACGTTCACCCCGACCCGCTGCATGGGGAACACGGCGGCGCTGTTTCCGGCGTGGCCAAAGACCACATGAGACTGGATCGCAAGCAGATGAGGTGTGCGTTTCATGCAGGGGATTTCCGTAAAACCATTGAAATTCTGGTCGCGCAGTATGCGACCAAACACAGCCTGTACGACAGGCCGACGACACAGTTAAGCTGCTCTCACTTCGTTGGAGTTTTTTTCGCATGCTGACCCTGGGAAACATCTTCGTGTTGATGCTGCTGGCGACCGGCGCCGCCTGGGTATGGCACAACCACGGCCTGCGCGAGCGCGCGTTGGAGCGGGTCAAGCAGCATTGCGCCAAGCTCGATATCGAGTTGCTCGACGGTGCCGTGGCCTTGAAGCGCATCGGTTTTGTGAAGGATGCCAAAGGACGGCGACGCCTGGCGCGCATCTACAATTTCGAATTCACCGTGACCGGCGAAACCCGCCACCCCGGGACCATCACCCAGTTCGGCGCCCACAGCGCGCAGATCGAACTGGCGCCCTACCCGTTCGAAATCAAGACGCCGCTACCCAGCGCCGACGTGATCGAACTCAGCCAGTGGCGCCAGGACCACGCCAAGCACCGTCAATGACGGCAGGCGGCCAGCGCCTGCTGTAGCGCGGCCACGTCCTGTGGCGCGCTGAAAATCAGTTCGATACGCGAATCACGCCGCCATTCGCTGGGCTGCCAGACGAGTGGGCTGTTATCCACAGCGTTGCCGGAGATCCAGCCGTCGGTGCTGTGGATAACCAGTTTGGCGCGGCGCCAATCCAAGCGTGTCAGCCATTGCGCCAGGCGCTGGTGATCGAATGACTGGCTCGGATGCCAGCGCCAACCGATGCTCCAGCCGCCCTCCTGGGCCTGGCTCAAGCAGATCGGCAACGCAGGATCGCTCCACACCGCCGGCATTTGCGCCACGCCCTTGGGCGCCACGAAGTTATCCACAGCCGCTGCAGCCTGTGCGTTCAGGCCTGGCAAAAGCTGCAGTGGCAATTGCGCCTGACGCGTCCAGTAAAACGGAACCTCGGCTAACTGCCGTTCGATCGCCTCGCGCTGTGCGGCGTCCAACGTCTCATCCTTGTTCAGGACCAACAGGCCGGCGCTGGCGAGTGCTTCGCGCTGCGCCTCCGGCAATGGTTTGCCCGCCGCCAGGGCTTGCGCATCCAGCACCAGCACGCAGGGCTGAACCGCGAGCACATCCTGCCATGGCGCCTCGCGCAATTGCTTGAGCACCTGCACCGGGTGCCCGAGCCCCGAAGGCTCGATAAACAGGCGGTCCGGCTTGGCCTTACGCAGCAAGCGACCCAGTCCGACCTGGAACGGCGCACCATTCACACAGCACAAGCAGCCACCCGCCACTTCGCCCAGGGCAATGCCGTCGTCGGCCTGGGTCAGCAAGGCCGCATCCAGACCGATCTGCCCGAATTCGTTGATCAACACCGCCCAGCGCTCGTTGGCCGGGCGTTGGGCGAGCAGGTGTTTGATCAGGCTGGTCTTGCCGGCGCCCAGGGGCCCGGCAATCACATGAGTAGGAATGTTCTGCAGCATAGAGGGCATCATTCAAGCCGTGTAGAGCGTTTGATCCTACGCGGTTATGCCAGCCAATCCAGCGTCAGAATTAACCGTCGCTCATCGACTTTAAGCTGCGGAGAGCGGTGAATCAGGCCGTGAGCTTCGTTGCCATGCCACTTCGTCCCTTTGAGCAACGCCACTTCGCCGCAGTGAATCTGCTCGATACGCTCGCTGGGCTCGGCATCCGCCTGGCCCAACTGGCGGCGGTCCATCACACCTTCGCGCAACCATTGGCTGCCGATGCCGGCATACGTGGTGATCAGGCGCACGGGCACATGGTCGACGTGAAAGCGCGGACACATGGCTTTGTCCAACAGGCGCAAACGCACGCCGATCCGACGGGCACCGAGCAGGCAGGCAAACGCGCCGATCAGCCACGACACATCGGCGATAAACCCTTCGTAACCCTCAAGATCGCGGCAGCAGGCGGCTAATCCCTGCACGTTCGGCACCGCGTCGTCGCTGGCCAACTCGATGACCAGCGACTCGGCCAACGGCTCGTCGAGCGCCACCAGCAAGGCGCCGAACTCGGCGATGTGCAACGGCAATTGGCGCTGCCACAGCGCCAGGTTGACGCCGTCTTCGAGAATCTCGGACAGCGCCAGCGGGGTGTCGCCGCAGGTCTGGCGGATCACCGGGCGCAGGGGGATGAGCGGTGCCAGCATCAGGCGGCCGCCTCTTCATACCAAGGGCCAAAAGGATCGGCCAGCAAGCGCCATGCGTCGACGCCCAGGGCCATTTCTTCATCGGTCAGCAGGCAGGCGTCCAGTTCGGCACGCATCTGCGCGAAGTCGATGTTCTGCCCGATGAACACCAGTTCCTGACGGCAATCGCCAGTGCTTGCTTGCCAGTGGCCCATGATCGCGGCGACGCTTTCTTCGTCCTGCGGCCACTGGCTTTTCGGCACAAAACGCCACCAACGTCCGGCAAAACCATGGCGCATCAGGCCACCGGCCTGGGACCAACTGCCGGCGTCCTGCGGCTTGCTGGCCAGCCAGAAAAAGCCCTTGGAGCGCAGGAGTTTGCCGTTCACCCAAGGGCGGTCGATAAACTCGAAAAAGCGCTGCGGATGGAACGGACGGCGCGCACGGTAAGCCGTGGAGGCGATGCCGTACTCTTCGGTTTCCGGCACATGCTCGCCGCGCAATTCCTGCAGCCAGCCGGGGGCCTGGGCGGCGCGTTCGAAGTCGAAGCGGCCGGTGTTGAGGATTTTGTTCAGCGGCACTTCGCCCATGACCATCGGAATGATCTCGGCCTGGGCGTTCAGGCGTTCGAGGATGGCCATCAGTTCCTCACGCTCGTGGCGGCCGATCAGGTCGATTTTGCTGATCAGGATGACGTCGGCAAATTCGATCTGCTCGATCAACAGGTCGGTGATCGAGCGTTCGTCTTCTTCGCCAAGGGTTTCGCCCCGCGACGCGAGGCTTTCGGCGGCCTGGTAGTCGAGCAGGAAGTTCATGCCGTCGACCACGGTGACCATGGTGTCCAGGCGCGCGATATCGGCCAGGCTCTGCTCGTTTTCATCGCGAAAGGTGAAGGTTTCGGCCACGGGCAACGGTTCGGAGATGCCGGTGGATTCGATCAACAGGTAATCGAAGCGACCATCCCTGGCGAGTTTTCCGACCTCTTCGAGCAGGTCTTCACGCAAGGTGCAGCAGATGCAGCCGTTGCTCATCTCCACCAGTTTTTCTTCGGCGCGGTTGAGGGTGACGTCGCGCTGCACCTCGCCGCCGTCGATGTTGATTTCGCTCATGTCGTTGACGATCACCGCCACCCGCAGGTTGTCGCGGTTGCGCAGGACATAGTTGAGCAGCGTACTTTTACCGGCGCCGAGAAAGCCGGACAACACGGTAACGGGGAGACGATTGGGCATCAGGTCATTCTCATCAGGCCGCCCGTTCAAGCCGGGCTGTACTTAATGTTATATTATAACAACACAAATAAGCCAATCCCTCGCTTGCTCATCATGACCAACGGAGCAATGCTGGCGCCTGTCTACGTCGAGAAACCCTATGAAATATCTACTCTGTAGCCTGCTGTTGCTCATCACGACCCAGGCCTGCGCCCAGGTGCCGCGCCTGTCGGCCAATTGCACGCGCAGCGCCAACCTGCTGGCCTGCGTCGATCCGCTGGGCAATGCCTACAGCGTGGCGACGGTTGGCAGCACCACCTATCTGCGCGGTTTCGAGGCGATCGGCAGGCGCTATTGGGCGCAAACCAACAGCCGCTACGGGCAACTGACGTTCTTCACCGGCTTGGCCTCGGACGGTGAAGCGTGGGTCGGCTACACGCGGCGTGTGGGCTGGACCACGATCAACCGGTTTTCCAGCTCCGGTGGCGCCAGCGCCACGTTCACCTGCAGCCGTGTGACCGGCTGTTAGGCCTGGTTGTGTTTCTGTTCCTGGACCCAAGCCATGTAGCTGTTCACCGGCGGGTTCTTCTGGAAATAGCGCTGCAGGCCGAGGAACAAACCCTCCGCCACCGCCTGTTGATGCCGCACCGTGACCAGCCGCGCACTGTCCCGCGCATTGGAGATAAACCCGGTCTCCACCAGGATCGACGGTACATCCGGTGACTTGAGCACCGCGAACCCGGCCTGTTCCACACGCTTTTGATGCAACGAGGTGATGCCTTCCAGGCTGCCCAGGATCGAGCTGCCCAGTTGCAGGCTGGAGGCGATGGTGGCGTTCATCGACATGTCGAGAATCACCCCGGCCAGCATCGGGTCCTTGTCCTTGAGGTTCAGCAGACTGGTGGCGCCCAGCAGGTCGGCGCCGTTTTCCCGTTGCGCCATGAACCGCGCCGTGGCCGAGGTGGCACCGCCTTCGGACAAGGCATACACCGAAGCCCCCGACGCGGTGATCCGTGGCGCCGCATCCGCATGCACCGAGATAAACATGTCGGCGTTGTGTTTGTGGGCGATCTCCACGCGCTTGCGCAGCGGCACGAAGAAGTCATCGTTGCGCACCAGCTTCACATCGAACCCTTTCTCGCGCTTCAAGCGTTTGGCCAGCAATTGGGCAATGGACAGCACCACGTCTTTTTCGCGCTGGCCCTTGGAACCAATGGCACCGGGGTCTTTGCCGCCGTGGCCGGGGTCGACCACCACGATGATGTCGCGCTTGGGGTGCGCCCTGTCGACCAGCGGCCGGGGTGCGGCCGCTATTGGGTGAGGCACCTGGGTGGCGCTGGTGAGATCAAGCACCAGGCGGTGCCCTTGCCCATCCTGGGGCGGCAACAAAAAGCTGGTGAGCTGCATCGGCGTAGCGAGGTCCAGCACGATGCGCGTATCCGCCTTGCCGAAGTGCCCGGAGCGAATCGAGGTGATCCCGCTGTTCTTCAAGACCAACTGAGAGAAGTCGCCACTGAGCCCGGCGCCGCTCAGGTCGATGATCAGGCGTTCCGGCGCGGTCAGGGAAAAAGTCTTGTAGTTCACCGGGCCACTGAGGTCGAACACCAGCCGCAGCTTGTCGTCCGAGCGCCACAGGCGGGCGTTGCGAATCTGCGTGGCCGACGCGGTGAAGGGCAAGGTGAACAGCGGGCTGACCAGGAGCAGGTTGAGGAGCTGACGTCTGTGCATGACAAATACCGCAAATAAAGGAGCGTCCTTACTCGACATGACTGAAAAAAGGCCGGAGCAGAAAATTCATCGTCGACTCAATCGTTATAATATAACATGTCTTTTTTATCGCCAACGATGGACCTGCTCATGAATGCGCTGACTCTGCCGGATATCGCCGCGCAGGCTTCACGCCAAGCCTTGCCGCTCGACTGGGTGGGCATGTGCGGCATCGCCTTGCCTATTTTGATCGACGACCAACGCCTCGCCGCCACGGCCGATGCCGGCGTCAGCCTGGACGACGGTGCCGCTCGGGGCATTCATATGTCGCGCCTGTACCTGGCGCTGGAGATGCTCGACCAGCAGCCACTGACTCCGGCACTTCTGCGTAAGGTACTGCAGCGTTTTCTCGACAGTCATGAAGGTTTATCTAATAACGCCTACCTGCGTATCCACACCGATCTGCTGCTCAAGCGCCCGGCATTGGTCAGCCCACTGGCTGGCTGGAAGGGCTACCCGGTGAGTATCGAAGCGCGCGTGGAAAACCAGATGTTCCACGTGGAACTAAACATCGAGGTGACTTATTCCTCAACCTGCCCGTGCTCGGCGGCCCTCGCCAGGCAGTTGATTCAGCAGCAATTTCTCGAAGATTTCGGCAACACGCCGTTGCAGCACGCCGATGTGCTGAGCTGGCTCGGTAGCGCCAACGGCATCGTCGCCACGCCCCACAGCCAGCGCAGCAGCGCGCAACTGCGCGTCCAGTTGCGCGGCGAGCAGCTGGCGTTGACCGAGTTGATCAACACCGCCGAAGCCGCCCTCGGCACCGCCGTGCAAACCGCGGTGAAACGTGCGGACGAACAAGCCTTCGCCCTGGCCAACGGGCAGAACCTGATGTTCTGCGAAGACGCCGCCCGCCGCTTGAACCTCGCCTTGAAACGCTCGGATGCCGTCCAAGCCTTCCACCTCAAAGTGATCCACGCCGAAAGCCTGCACGCGCACGATGCCGTGGCTGAAAGCCGTTGGACGAGACACTCAGCATGATCACCTGCACCGCTTTGCGCTGGGGTGCCCCCGGCCAACCCCTGACACCCGCCGTGGACTTCACCCTGGAAACCGGCAGCCTTACCGGCGTGATCGGCCCCAACGGCTGCGGTAAAAGCAGCCTGCTCAAAGTCATCGCCGGCCTGCAAAAGCCACTGGCGGGCAAAATCCGCGTGGATGTGCCGCGTCGCGGCGGCGTGTCCTTCCTGCCCCAGCAACAACACCTCGATCGGCAGTTCCCCATCAGCTTGCAAGAGCTGGTCGCCGCCGGTTTCTGGGGCACCCGACTCACCCCGCAACAACGCAGCGAACGCCTGCACGCCGTATTGGAAGACTGGTGCCTCAGCGGCCTGGAACAGCGCCCGTTGATGGCCTTGTCCGGCGGCGAACTGCAACGCGCCCTGCTCGCCCGCATGAGCCTGGCCGAAGCGCCGGTGTTGCTGCTCGACGAACCCCACGCCGCCCTCGACGAAGACGGCCAGGCCCTGTGCTGGAAACATATCCACGCCTGGCATGACGAGGGCCGCACGGTGGTCGTGGTCTGTCATGACTTGGCCTCCGTGCGTCAACACACCCAGCAAGTGGTGCAGATCAAAAGCACGGGCTGCCGGTTCGGGCCGAGCAAAGAACTGATCCGCCCGCAACCGCACATGCAGGTGGCCTGATGCACTTCACCGCCCACCTGTGGATGCCGTTTCTCGACTTCGTGTTCATGCGCCGCGCCTTGATCGGCGGCCTGGTGCTCGCTTGCAGCACCGCGCCGTTGGGGGTGTTCCTGATCCTGCGGCGCATGAGCCTGATCGGTGACGCCGTCGCCCACGGCATCCTGCCCGGTGCCGCCCTGGGTTTCTGGTTCGCCGGCCTGAGCCTGCCCGCGCTGACCATCGGCGGCCTCGGCGCCGGCCTGAGCATGGCGGGGTTGGCCGCGTGGATCACCCGTCGCACCGGCCTGCGCGAAGACGCCAGCCTGGCCGCCATCTACCCCATCTCCCTCGCCGCCGGTGTGCTGATCCTCGGCCTTGCCGGCAAGCGCCTGGACCTGCTGCACCTGCTATTCGGCTCCGCCCTGGCAGTCGACGAAACCACCTTGACCGGCATGCTCTGGGTCTCTGGTTTCAGCCTGGTCGCCATGGTGCTGATCTACAAACCGCTGCTGCTGGACACCCTCGACCCGCTGTTCCTGCAAACCGTCAGCCGCCTCGGCCCATTGGCCCACGGGCTGTTTTTGACCCTGGTGGTGCTGAACCTGGTGATCGGTTTCCAGGCCATCGGCGCGCTGATGGTGGTGGGCTTGATGATGTTGCCGGCCATCGCGTCCCGCTTCTGGAGCCGGCGCTTGCCGGTGCTGATTGCGGTATCGGCAGTGCTGGGATGCCTGTCGGTGTGGCTTGGCTTGTTGCTGTCGTTCTACTACTCACTGCCCAGCGGCCCGGCGATTGTGCTGGTGGCTGGCGGTGGGTACCTGCTGTCCGTGATCTTCGGTCCGGTGCATGGCTTGCTGCGCCGCCCGCCCTTGCTGTCATCCCAATGAGGTGTCTCCCGATGCGTGCTCTACTCGTGTTGTTCAGTCTGCTACTGCCGTTGTCCATGGCCCAGGCCGCCGACAAACTCCAAGTGGTGACCAGCTTCAGTATTCTCGATGACATTACCCACCAGATCGGTGGCGAACACATCCAGATCAGCAACATGGTCGGCCCCGACGCCGACGCTCATACCTACGAGCCGACCCCGGACGATGCCAAGGCGCTGCTCAAGGCCAAGCTGATCATCAAAAATGGCCTTGGCTTCGAGCCGTGGCTGGACCGCCTGGTGACCAGCACCGAAACCCGCGCCACCGTGGTTACCGCCAGTAAAGGCGTGATCTCCCACACCATGGAAGAAGACGGCGAAACCATCCCGGACCCGCACGCCTGGCATAACCTGGCCAATGCCGAAATCTATGTGAACAACATCACCAAGGCGCTGGTGGCCGCCGACCCGGCCAACCAGGCCGACTACCTGCGCAACAGCCAGGCGTACCTGAAAGACATCTACCGTTTGCTCGCCGAGGCCAAGGCCAAGTTCGGCGCACTGCCAGCGGGCAACCGCCGCATCGTCACCTCCCATGACGCGTTCGGCTACCTGGGCCAGGCCTATGGCATCCAGTTCCTCGCGCCTCAGGGTTTGTCCACCGAGCGTGAGCCTTCCGCCGCCGAAGTCGCCGCGCTGATCACTCAGATCCGCAAGGACAAGGTCAAAGCCGTGTTCATTGAAAACATCAAGGACTCGCGCCTGCTCAAACAGATCGCCAGCGAAAGCGGCGCGCAGATCGGCGGCACGCTGTATTCCGACGCCCTCGCCGCAGAAGGCCCGGCCAGCACCTTTCTCGGGCTGTTCGAATACAACCTCAACACCCTGTGCGCCGCGTTGGGCAAACCATGATCCGCAAGAACCCATCCGGTGATCTGCCGGTGATTGCCGAATCGGCCTACGTCGATAAAACCGCGATCATCTGCGGCAAGGTCATCATCGGTGAGAACGTATTCGTCGGCCCCTACGCCGTGATCCGCGCGGACGAGGTCGACGCCAGCGGCGACATGGACCCGATCACCATCGGCGCCAACTCCAATATCCAGGACGGCGTGGTGATCCACTCCAAATCCGGCGCGGCGGTGACCATCGGCGAGTTCACTTCCATCGCCCACCGCTCCATCGTCCATGGCCCCTGCAGCGTCGGCGACCGCGTGTTCATCGGCTTCAACAGCGTGTTGTTCAACTGCGCCGTCGGCGACGGCTGCGTGGTGCGCCACAACTCGGTGGTCGACGGCCGCGACTTGCCCGCCGCGTTCTACGTGCCTTCGACCACCCGCATCGGGCCCAACACCGACCTGTCGCAATTCCCGCCGGTGAGCGTCAGCGCGTCGGAGTTTTCCGAGGACGTAGCGCGTACCAACGTCGATCTGGTGCAGGGTTACAAAGCCCTGCAAAACGAGTTCTGAACCATGAGCCGCCTGTTGATCCGCAACGCCCGACTGGTGAATGAAGGCCAGGTATTCGACGCCGACATGCTGGTCGCCCACGGCCGTATCGAGAAGATCGCCAGCAGCATCACGGGGCACACGGCGCCTGTGGAAATCGACGCCCACGGTCAATGGCTGCTGCCGGGGATGATCGATGACCAGGTCCACTTTCGCGAACCCGGCGCGCCGGACAAAGGCGGTTTCTACAGCGAATCCCGCGCAGCGGTGGCCGGCGGCATCACCAGTTTCATGGACATGCCCAACACCCGGCCGGCCACCCTCACCCTGGAAGCGCTGGCCGACAAAAAACGCCGCGCCGTCCAGCACTCGGTGGCCAACTACGGTTTTCACTTCGGCGTCAGCAACGACAACCTCGACACCGTCGCCGCGCTCGACCCGCGGCAAGTGGCCGGGGTCAAAGTGTTCATGGGCGCGTCCACCGGCAACATGCTGGTGGACGATCCACGGATTCTGGAGCGCCTGTTCGCCGATGTGCCGACGATCCTGCTGGCCCACTGCGAACATACGCCGAGTATCCAGGCCAACGAACAGCGCTTGCGCGAGCGTTTCGGCGACAACCTCCCCGCCGCCGCCCACCCGCTGATCCGCGATGCCGAAGCCTGTTATCGCTCGTCTTCACTGGCGGTGGAACTGGCCAAGCGCCACGGCACGCGCCTGCATGTGTTGCACCTGAGCAGCGCCCGCGAGTTGGCGTTGTTCGAAGACCGGCCGCTGGCGCAGAAACGCATCACCGCCGAGGTCTGCGTCCATCACCTGTTGTTCGACGACCGCGACTATCACCGCCTGGGCCACCAGATCAAATGCAACCCGGCGATCAAGACCCGCGCCGACCGCGACGCCTTGCGCCTGGCCCTGCTCGGTGAGCGGCTGGATGTGATCGGCACCGACCATGCGCCGCATACCTGGGCGCAAAAGCAGTTGGCGTATGGTGAGGCGCCGTCGGGTTTGCCCCTGGTGCAACATGCGTTGCCGGCGTTACTGGAGTTGGTGGCCGATGGGCTGCTGCCGCTGACCACCCTGGTGGCGAAAACCAGTCATCGCGTTGCCGACCTGTTCGCGATCCCGGACCGTGGCTACCTGCGCGAAGGCTATTGGGCCGATCTGGTGCTGATCAAACCCGAACCCGAAGGCAAGCCGGTCCGCAGCCAGCCGATCCTGGCCCGCTGCGGCTGGACACCGTTCGCCGAGCGCCGCTTTCGCCACAGCGTCAGCACCACTCTGGTGTCGGGCCAGTTGGCCTGGCACACCGGCCAGGTGGTCGACAGCTGCCAGGGCCTGCCCCTGCACTTTCAGCGTTAAGCGCGCGGTTTGACGCTGCCGCAGTTTTCCCCCAGCCACTGGGCGTGACTGTCCAGGCTGCCCTTCTGCTGAATGCCGGTGGCATTGAAGGTGCCGTTGACCGTGGTGGTGAATTCCTTCTGGCTCTGGAAGGTGGCCACGCCGGTGCCCTGGGCTTTCGGGCAGCTGAAACGGAATTTCCACTGGTTGCCGCTCTTGTCGGTCACTTGCTGTTTGCAGCCCGACTGCGGATCGGTCAGCGGGATCGCGTCGGAGGCGACCTGGGCGGGGGTGAGGCACACCTGCACGCCTTTACCGGCCATGGTGATGCCTTGTTTTTCCAGCATGGCGCGCTGTTCGGGGGTCATTTGTTGCTTGAGCTGACCGAGGATCAATGACAAATCCGGCAGGTCCTGGTTATCCACTTTCATGTTGCTCGTGGTCAATTCCCACAAACCAGGCGCCAGCATCTGCGCCTGGGCCGCCACGGGCAGCGACAAACCAATAACCATGGCCAAACCTAGCAGACGAGCATTCATCGGGTAACTCCTGGATAATTGTGGGCATTAGACGCCACAAAAGCGCCAGTGTTGCACGGCAAATAAAATAGCGACATTCCTGACCGAACATGGTCTGTTAGGCACTGGATTGCCTGGAGTACCATCGTCCATGGATTTTTTTGGCCCGCACCTGCTCGCCTACTTCATCGCCACGCTGCATTTTCTCGGGACGCTCGCCGCGATCCATGCAGTGCTGACCGTCAGGACCGCCCAAGGCTCGATTGCCTGGGCGTTGTCGCTGATGTTCATACCCTACCTCACGCTGATCCCGTACCTGATCTTCGGCCGCAGCACCTTCGATGCGTACATCCAGGCGCGGCGCCAGGCCAACCAGGAAATGCACACTGCGATCAACGAGCTGAACTGGCGCCCGTGGGTCGAGGAAGCCCTGGCCGCCCGCAACTCCAGCGCCTACGCCTCCCTGCGAGCGATGCCGAAGCTGGGCCGCATGCCGTGCCTGGCGAATAATGAAGTGCGTTTGCTGATCAATGGTGACGCCACCTTCAGTGCGATCTTCGAGGCGATTCGCCGCGCCAAAACCGCCGTGCTGTTCCAGTTCTTCATCATTCATGACGACGAACTCGGTCGGCAGTTGCATGCCTTGCTGAAGGAAAAAGCCGCCCAAGGCGTCGCCGTCTACGTGCTCTACGACCGCATCGGCAGCCACGCCCTGCCCTCTCACTATGCACAAACGCTGCGCGACGCCGGGGTGCAGGTCAAGGCGTTCGCCACCCGCAGCGGCTGGCTCAATCGCTTCCAGGTCAACTTCCGCAACCACCGCAAGATCGTGGTGGTGGATGGCATCACCGGGTTTGTCGGCGGGCATAACGTCGGCGATGAGTATTTGGGCAAAAAACCGCCGCTGGCGCCGTGGCGCGATACCCATGTGCAGGTCACCGGCCCGGTGGTGGCGTGCCTGCAGGAGTCGTTTGCCGAAGACTGGTTCTGGGCGGCGCGGGAACTGCCGCCGCTGATCCTGCCGGACACCTACCCCGAAAACGGCGTGCTCTGCCAATTGCTCGCCAGCGGCCCGGCCGACCCTTATGAAACCTGCTCGCTGTTTTTTGTCGAAGCGATCCACGCCGCGACCGAGCGGGTGTGGATCACCAGCCCGTATTTCATCCCGGATGAAGCGGTGTTTGCCGCTCTGCGCCTGGCGGTGCTGCGCGGGGTCGACGTGCGCCTGCTGCTGCCGTCGCGGCCCGACCACCGCATCGTGTATGCCGCCTCCAGCCTTTACGCGATCGAAGCGGTGCGCGCCGGGGTGCGGGTGTTCCGCTATACGCCGGGGTTTCTGCACCAGAAAGTGGTGTTGGTCGACAGCGAAATCAGCGCCATCGGCAGTGCGAACATGGACAACCGTTCGTTCCGCCTGAATTTCGAGGTGATGTTGCTGACCGTCGATGAAGCCTTCGCCCAGCAAGTGGAACACATGCTGCTCGATGACTTCGCCCTGGCCCATGAAGTCAGCCAGGAAGAAAGCCGCGAAACCCGCCGCCTGCAACAACTGGGCATGCGGGTCGCGCGGCTTATCTCACCGATTCTCTAACAGACACTGCGGTAAAAATGTGGGAGGGGGCTTGCCCCCTCCCACATTTGGATCTGCGGGGCTGTGGGAAAATGCTTCAGCGGTAGATATCTTCCCGCATCCACGGCAGTTCATGGCTGCCATCGGCGAAGGGTTTTACCGCCAGTATGCAGATCGCACGGCGTATTTCACCGCTTCACCAACAGACACTGCGGTAAAAATGTGGGAGGGGGCTTGCCCCCGATAGCGGTGAATCAGTGCCCAATCCGCTAGCTGACACACCGCAATCGGGGGCAAGCCCCCTCCCACATTTGGATCTGCGGGGCTGTGGGAAAATGCTTCAGCGGTAGATATCTTCCCGCATCCACGGCAGTTCATGGCTGCCATCGGCGAAGGGTTTTACCGCCAGTATGTGGATCCCACGGCGTGTTTCACCGCTTCACCAACAGACGCTGCGGTAAAAATGTGGGAGGGGGCTTGCCCCCGATAGCGGTGAATCAGTGCCCAATCCGCTAGCTGACACACCGCAATCGGGGGCAAGCCCCCTCCCACATTTGCATCCGCGGGGCTGTGGGAAAATGCTTCAGCGGTAGATATCTTCCCGCGTCCACGGCAGTTCATGGCTGCCATCGGCGAAGGGTTTTACCGCCAGTATGCGGATCGCACGGCGTGTTTCACCGCTTCACCAACAGACGCTGCGGTAAAAATGTGGGAGGGGGCTTGCCCCCTCCCACATTTGGATCTGCAGGGCTGTGGGAAAATGCTTCAGCGGTAGATATCTTCCCGCGTCCACGGCAGTTCATGGCTGCCATCGGCGTGGGGTTTTACCGCCAGGATCTGGTGCAGGTTGATCCAGCCCCGCGCAAACGCGTAGGCGCAACCGGCCAGGTACAACCGCCAGATGCGCAACGCCTGCGCTGGAACCATCTTCGCCGCCGCTTCCAGGTTGTCTTCCAGGCGTTCGCTCCAGTGGTCCAGGGTGCGTGCGTAGTGCAGACGCAGGCTTTCCACGTCGACCACTTCAAGCCCGGCTTCGCTGAGTTCGGCGGTCATCATCGCCAGGTGCGGCAGTTCGCCGTTGGGGAAAACGTAGCGCTCGATGAAATCCCCGGCGCCGCGGCCCACGGGGCGTCCGTCGGTGTGCTTGGCGGTGATGCCATGGTTCATCACCAGCCCGCCTTCGCGCACCGCGCCAAACAGGGTTTTGCAGTATTGCGCCAGGTTGGCGTGGCCGACGTGTTCGAACATGCCCACGCTCACCACTTTGTCGAAACGACCGTCCTGGGGCAGGTCACGGTAATCGAGCAGTTGCAGGTCCACCTGATCGTCCAGGCCCTCGGCTTTCACGCGTGCCTTGGCCAGGGCCAGTTGCTCCTTGCTCAGGGTGATGCCGAACACCTTTACCCCGAACTCCCGCGCCGCATACCGCGCCAGCCCGCCCCAACCACAGCCGACATCGAGCAAATACTCCCCCGGCTGCAAGCGCAACTTGCGGCACAGGTGGCGGAATTTGTCTTGTTGGGCCTGATCGATGGATTCGCTGCCGGTTTCGAAATAACCGCAGGAATACGCCATGTCCTGGTCGAGCCACAGCTGGTAGAACTCGTTGGACAGGTCGTAATGGTAGGAAATCGCCGCTGCGTCAGTGGCCTTGTCGTGGAACGAGCGCACCGGACGATTGCCCCCATCGTCATCGACCAGGGCGTGACTCAACTCGTCACACACCCGGATCACCTCGGAGATGGAGCCTTCCAGCTCCAGTTTGCCCTCGACGAAGGCTTCGCCCAATGAATCGAGCGTGGGATGGGAAAGCTTGGACACAATCGTGGGGTCCTTCACCACGATGGTCACACTGGGCTCAGGGCCCAAGTTGAATTCATGGCCGTCCCAGAGTCGAAGACGCAGCGGTAGCTGAAGATTCTGTAAGGCCGGTGGAAGTTGCGCGAGCATGAGTAGTCCCCCCTTGTTTCAGACGTCTGGAAAGAGGGTAGACCATCCGACGACCGGGTAGGAAGCTATCGATCTGATAACCTGCGCTTATGGAATCCGGCGTTCGAGCAAACCGTCCTGAACCCACTGTTTCAGCCATGAGACTGCTTGCAGGGGCGCACCCTCTCCATGACTGACCGCCAAGCGTTCGCACAGTTCTGAAAAACACCAGCCGGTGCTCACCATGCCCGCCAGGGCGCAGGTTTGCGCGGGTTCCAGGCTGCGGTAGCGGCATATCTGCTGATCGCGCCACACCAGGCAGATCTGCGGCGCGTCCAGAGGCTGGCCGGCGTGCAAGGCCGATTTAGCCTTGGCGGCACGCCAGGTTTCGACGGTATTGAAGCGGCAGAATATCTGCTGAACGGTCGGCGCCAGGGTGACCTGCAAGCCCGGCCAGTCGGGCGGCGGCAGTCGCGCCATGTCGTCCAGGGTCAGCGGCGTGCCCGGCGGCGCATCGAACGCCAGGGTAAACGCCCACTCCAGCCGTGCCAGCTCGGCCAACGGCGCGCTTTGTTCAGCCACCAGGTGCTCTTGGATAAACCCCGCAAACCGCTCGCCCAGCCAGCGCAGGCTGTAATGGGCGGACGGATAGCGACGCACGTAGGCCTCGGTCAGCGAGGCGAATTCGTCATCGCCCAGCCAATACCAGAGGGCGCCGAAGTCCTGCCGTAATACGTCCTGCAAGCGCGACAGGTAGGCGTTGTGATAAATCGCCAGGCCGGTTTCCACATCCAGCGTAGGACCACCCAGCAAGGTGGCGGCAAAGCCAATGCCGGCCACGGGCGTTTCGGCTAATAAATGCTCTTCGAAGGCCCGTTGCCAATCTGTCAGGCGCATAGCGTTCTCCTGAGCAAGGCGCTCGCCCCCAGCGACCGGGCCTTGTCCAACTCGCAGAGCAAGTCTTCGAACGGCGGGAAATGGTCGTCACGCTCGAGCAACGTCGAGACCGGGCCCAGGTGCTCCAGGGTCTGTTGATACAGCGCCCACACCGGATCACACACCGGGTGGTCATGGGTATCGACCACGTAATCGCCGTAGTCCATATGCCCCGCCAGATGCAGCTGGCGGATGCTCTGCGGCGGCAGGTTGTGAATGAACGTCCAGGCATCGAAGCCATGATTGCGCGAGCTGACGTACACATTGTTGACGTCCAGCAGCAACTGGCACCCGGTCAAGTGGGTCAGCGCGTTGAGGAATTCCCACTCGGTGAATTCATCCGCCTTGGCGCGCACATAGCTGGAGACGTTTTCCAGCACCAGCGGGCGCTGCAACACATCCTGTACCTGAAGCACGCGACTGGCCACGTGATACAAACTTTCTTCGGTGTACGGCAGGGGCAGCAAGTCATGCAATTGGTGCGCGCTGCCGCGGCTCCAGCACAGGTGATCGGAGATCCACGCCGGCTGGATGCGCGCGGCGAGTTGCTGGAGTTGCTTGAGGTAATCGGTATCGAGCGGATGGGGCCCGCCGATGGACAGGGACACGCCGTGCATCACCAACGGGTAGCGCTCGGCGATTGCGTCCAGGTAGTACAAGGCTTTACCGCCCTGCACCAGGTAATTCTCGGAGATCACTTCGAACCAATCCACGGCCGGCGATTGTTCAAGGATCTGCTGGTAGTACTCACTGCGTAGACCCAGGCCGTAACCCAGGCTCGGAAGGGATGTAGACATCAGGCACTCCTGGGCAAAAGTGTCCGCAGCGGTGACGGCGACCGCTGCGGGGTACGCGGGGCCGATTACGCGCCGACTTTGCCACCGGCCGCGTCGCACGCGGCCTTGGTCATGGCCTTGAAGCCATGGCCCTTGCAGACTGCCTGGCCCTTGCAGGCGTTTTCAGCGGTCTTGCAGTCATTCATGCCTTTGCAGGAGGTTACGCCGTAGCAATGAACCGGAGCGTCGGCGGCCTGGACCTGGGTGGTGACACCGGCAAACAAGGCGGCGGCAGCGAAAGCCAGGGCAGCACCGGAAACGGCGTTTTTGATGGTCATGGGGTCATCCTCATAAATCGTGGTTAGGTCGGCCGAGCGGAATGCTCAGTCGCGACATAGCACTAGAGTGAGGTGCCCCCTTGCCGTTACAGCACCTTCGAAAAAAACCTGGGATTTATTCCTCCAGCTTCGACAGCGGCTCCTGAAACCGCAGCAACCGCCCGGCATTGCCCAGCACCAGCAAGGTGCTGAGGTTGTGCAACACCGCCGCGATCATTGCGCCGGCGGCGCCCAACCAGCCAAACGCAGCGAACACCACGATCGCCAGCGTCCAGCCCAGGCCGATGATCACATTGACCTGCAACGTCTGCCGGCACCGTCGGCTCAAGCGCACACAGGTGCCCAGGCGGCGCAAGTCGCTGCCAATCAACACCACATCCGCCGAGGCCAGCGCAATGTCCGCACCGCCCGCGCCCATGGCCACGCCGACCACGCCGGCCTTGAGCGCCAGGGAGTCGTTGATGCCGTCGCCCACCACCATCGGCCGGAAACCGCTGCTGATTTCGCCCAACACGCGGTTGAGCTTGTCTTCCGGCAACGCCTGGGCTTCGACATCGCTGATGCCCACGTCGAGGGCCAGGCTGTCGGCCACGCTTTGGCGGTCACCAGTCAGCAGCAGTTGCCGCCCCAGGCCCAGGTCGCGCAGCTCTTGCAGGGCCTGGCGGGCTTCCGGTTTGACGCTGTCGGCCAGCAACAGCCAGGCGAGGAACGCACCGTTCAACGCCAGCCCGGCAATCGGGCCATCATGGTCGGGGACGCGGGTGGTAACGATGCCCAACTGCTCGAACAACTCCGGCCGGCCCAAGGCCGCTTCGCCCTGCGCGGTCTGGGCCACCACGCCGAGGCCTTGGCGTTCGCGGATGTCGGTGAGCACCAACAGCTGTTCCTGGCTCGCCAACCCGGCCAACGCGCGGCTGACCGGGTGGCTGCTGGCCGAACCGAGGCTGGCCGCCAGGTTCAACAACCCTTGGCGGTCCGGCGCGGTGGTTTGGATGGACTGCAGGCGCAGAGTGCCGAAGGTCAGGGTGCCAGTCTTGTCGACCACCAGCGAGGTCAGGTCCGCCAACTCTTCGAGGAACGCCGAGCTGCGGATCAGAATCCCATGCCGCGCCGCCACGGCAATCCCGGCAATCGCCGTGGCCGGGGCCGACAGCACCAGGGCGCATGGGCACGCTGCGACCAGCACCGCGAGCATCGCCTGGGCGTCATTGGTGACAAACCAGGTCACCGCCGCCAGCAACAGCACCAACACCATATAGCTGCCGGCGTAACGCTCCAGCAGCCGCGTGATCGGCGGCTTGGAGCGCTCGGCGTTCTGCATCAGGGCGATGACCTTGCCCAGGGTCGACTCGTTGCCGGTACGCGTCACTTCCAGGCGCAACAACCCGTCGAGGTTGATCGCACCGCCGAACACTTGCACGCCGACACTGGCTTCCAGCGGCACCGACTCGCCGGTGATCGGCGCCGTGTCGAGGCTGGCCTGGCCGGACAGCACCACACCATCGGCGGGCACGCGGTCGCCGGCGCGCACTTCGACGATGTCGCCGCTGTTCAGCGTGCCGTTGTCGACTTCGCTGATGCTGCCGTCCGCCTGCACCAGGCGTGCGTGGCTGCGGGTCAGTTTGCCGAGGGCGTGGATCGCTTCCTGGGAGCCGATCACGCTGCGCTCCTCCAGCACATGGCCGAAGATCATGATGATCGGCAGCAACGCGGCGGTCAGCAGATCACCCGTGGCCCACGCGCCGAGCATCGCCAGGGCGATGAGCTGGTCGGTGATGCCATGCAGGCTGGGAAAACGCAGGCTGTACCAGGCCGAGCGCATCACCGGCACAGCCACCAGCAGCGAGGCCACGCCGAGCAGCAACTGGCTGACGCCGCTCTGGTCCGGCGCCAGCCAGCGCCACACCAGGCCCAGCACGAGCAAGCCGAGGGCGAGCATGGCCAGGGTCAATTGCCGGGCGGCGCTGCGCTGCTCGGCGGATGTCAGCATGGGTGCGCTCATTGTTCGGCTCCCTGAATGATCAAGCGGGAGTCGTCTTTGGGATCGACCGTGGTCACGGAACCGGCCTGGCCGAGAATCTTCGGCAAGCGCTCGCGGTACAGGCGCAACAGCAAGCCGGGGTCTTTGACCTGGGCCAGGCTGGCGACGGTGGCGGTTTGCGCCTGCGCGTTGGCCAGGCGTTCGCTGGCCTGGGCGTGGGCGACTTGCACCAGGCGGTCAGCCTGCTGGTTGGCGGTCTGGGTGAGCTTTTCCGCGTCGGTGCGCGCATTCGCCACCGCTTTGTCGGCTTGCTGGCTGGCGGTGAGCACTGCATTGAAGGCATTCACCGCCGGGCTCGGCAGGCTCGATTGCACATCGACGCGGGTGACTTCGATGCCCACCCCCAAGCCGCTGGCGGTCAACTCCGCCAGGCGCTTGTTGATGCCTTGCACCAGGTCGCCGCGCAGCCGTTCACGGCGCTCGGCGGCGCCGTTGTCGCTGCCGATCAATTCGGGGCGCGCCACCAGGATGGTGTCCAGATCCCGCGCCGCCGTCAGGGCCACGGCGCTGCGCGTCACCAAGCGATCCAGCGCCGGCAGCACGTGCTCGCCCTGCAGCACAAACGCATAAGGTTCGGTGACTTTGTAGAACACCCGCACATCCAGCTGCACCACGCCGGCATCGCCGGTCAGCAGGTAGCCGGACCCGGCCAGGGCATCGCTCAACGGCGTGGCGAAGCTGGCCACGCGGTCGGCCTGCACCGCGGCATCGGAACGCAGCAGGTTGCCGACCCGCCGCTCGATCACCCGATCTGCCGCCGGCAACAGCACAACTTGCTCGAACGGCTGCGGCCACGCCAGCAACAGTCCGGCATTCTGAACCCGATCGAGTGCGCCGAAGTGCAGCACCACGGCGCGATTCTGCGGGTCGATCTGCCGCACATTGGAAAACGCCCAGGCCAGGGCGGCCAACACCGTCACCGCGTACAGCGCCATGAACGTCAGGCGCCCGGCCTGAATCCATGGGCTGTCCGGGCTGTCACGCTCGATCATGGCTGGACGTCCTTCGGCCCGTCCACCAGCGCGCGGAACGGCGCGGCGTCGGTGCGCAGGATGATCTTGGTGCCCGGGGTGACCACGGTGCCCAGGGTATCCAGGGAACGCAGCAGGTTGTACAACTGGGGATTGCCGGCGTAGGCGCGACCATAGATCTGCGCCGCTTCGACCCGCGATTGCGCTTCGATGTCGGCGGCTTTCACCGTGGCATCGGCCTGCACGATGCGCGCATCGCGCTCGGCGGCGGAACGGATCTGCGCCGCCTCACGCTTGCCCACGGCGGTGCGTTCGGTAGCGATGGTTTCGCGCTCGGCGCGCATGCGGTCGACGGTGGCGGTGAGCGTCACCGACGGCAAGGTCAGCCGCTCGATGCCCACCTGCGCCACACGCACGCCATAGGTGGTGAGCAATTGTTGATCGATCTGCTGGCGCAACTGCGCTTCGAAATCGCTGATGCGTACCTGGCTGGCGTCGGTATTGATCAGGCTGGACAGGTCGAAGCTGGCCGCCGTGGTTTCCAGCGCCGAACCGACAAACGTCCGAATCTGCCGCGCCGCTTCATCCGGCTGGTTCTGCACCGCGCGCATGAAGCGCTGCACATTGTCGGCATCGCCCTGCACCTGCCACGCCACATAAGCCTGCACGATGATGCGCAGGCCATCGCGGGTACCGACATCCTGCAAACCGCTGGAGGTGGTGCGCAGGCGCAGGTCCACCGGAATCGCCGCTTCGAACGGCGCCGGCCAACGCCAGCCCAGGCCCGGTTCCAGCAGCACCCGCGACGGGTTGCCGAAACGGGTAATCACCGTGGCTTCACCGGAGCGCACCTGCACCAGGCTGGCGGCCGCTACCGCAAACAACACCAGCAACACAGCCCAGGCCATGCGCCGCCAAGGGAATGGGCCGGCGGGCTGTTCGTCACCATGGTGGTGATGATGGTGGTGGCCGTGGTGGTGGTGACCATGATCGTGAGAATGAGCGCTCAACAGACAGACTCCTTATTGAACGGCTTTACGCGGCACCGAAGGATCGGCCGGCAAGGTAAAAGAACGCAGATCGATCGTCGGCGCACTGTCGGCGCCCAGGCGATGATCCAGAATCAACAGCTTGGCGTGGGCCAGGCCCTGGGTCAGCTGGCCGAGGTATTGCTCCAGCACGAAGGCTTTGCCCGCGCTGGCGTAGGCTTTTTGTTCGGCGGCAAAACGCAGGTCCGCCGCCCGGGCCCCGGCATTGACCTCGTGCGCGGTGGCCTGGGCCTGGTCGCGGACGGTGCTGGCTTGCAGCAGGGCCTGGTTGGTTTGTTCGCTGGCGGCGCCGCGTTCGCGGGAGATCAGCGCCTGAGCGCCGATCTGCGCCGCTTGCACGCCGTGGTAGGCGTTGGCGGCACCGGACGGCGGGTGGATGGCTTCGACCACCGTGGCGAGAATCTCCACGCCGCTGTCGAGTGTATGCAGGTCCGCTTGCACGGCGCGGCCGATCTCGTCGGCCAGGCCGGTGCGTTGTTCGCCGAGCAATTCGTCGAGGGTACGCGAGGCAAAGTCATGCACGAGGATGCGGCTGGCAGTGCTGCGGATCAGGGTCGGCACATCCGCGCTGTTATAGGTGGCGGCCAGTGCGGCCTGGTCGGTCAGGCCGATACGGTAGACGAAGCGCACATCCATATTGACGATCTGGAAGCTCTGCTTGTCGCCACGGCTGCTGGCGATCACCTGAGACTTGTCGTTCACATGGCTGGCGTCCCACAACCGGTTGGCGATCAGCGGCGCCGGGCCTTCGGCCGCCGCGAGTTCCGGGCTGGCGGTTTCGCTGACGCTGGTCGCCAGCTCATGCACCACGCCGTTTTCCACGTTCAGCACGCGGCCCAGCGGCCACGGCCACCCGGCATGCAGGCCAGGGCCGAAGACTTGCACCGGTTTGCCAAAGCGCTCATAAATCCCACGGCCTTGCAGGGGCACTTCATGCACCCCCGTCAGCGCCCAGCCGACGGCCAGCACCACCAGCAGCACCGGCAGGAATGCCCGACGCATGTAGGTAAACGCCCAGATCTGGCGCAGGTCGATGCCGAAGCGGTTGTGCAATTCGTGCTGCAAGGCCTGCAGCGGTTGCGGCGGCCAGCGCAGCAGCCCGGCGATAAAACTCTGCGCCATCAGGCGTGGTTCGAGGCGCGGTTGGCGCGGGCTGAACAGTGACAGCGCGGCCCGTAACAGAAACTCCAGCGCGACCAGCGCCGGCAACAGCCCGACCAGCGTCGCCAGGCGCAGCGGCCACACCGACCCGGCACTAGCAAACAGCAGGCAAATCGCGCTGATCCCCAGGCACGCAATCGCCACCCGGCTCAGTTGCGCCAACGGCGCGGCTTCCGGCCATTGCGCGGCGGTTTCCTGGGCCAGGCGCCGCTCGAACACCAGCAGGCCAAAGGCCAATGCCAAGGCCAGTGCAGCGCCGATACTTGCGCCTTGGCCGACCGCTGCCGCGGGCAAGCCCAGGTTCCAGAACTCGACAATGCTGACCAGCGCGAACAACGACCAACCGCCGAGCCACAACACCGGCGCGCCGATCTGCGCCAGCAACCCTCTGCCGAAACGCCCTACCAGGCGCGCCTGCCAGCCAGCGGGTTCACTCTCTGCTTCGAGTAACTCAGGTGCCGACGCTTCCAGCGCCTGGGCACGCCAATCGGCCACCCACCACGCCGACTGCAACCCGGCCACCAGCACCAGCAACGCAGACGCGCAATTGATCAACACCACCGGCCAGATCGACAACGGGGCGAACAGCGCGACGAACAACGCCAGCACCCAGCCGCTGATAGCCACCGCAGTCAGGCTGATACCGGCCTGCCTCAATCGACGGGCATGGAACAGCCCTTGCTGAAAACGCGGCAGTCCTTCAACCGAAGCGCCGTCAGCTTCTAGATCCACTTGCATCCACTCATGCCCGCTCACACATAATTCGTTACGATATAACACATGGCGTGAAATTTTTGTTCGTTAAACACCGTATTCACCTGCAACACAGACCCACTGTGGGAGCGGGCTTGCTCCCGATGGCGGAGGGTCAGGTAATACATGGGTTGGCGGGGCCGCCGCCATCGCGGGCAAGCCCCCTCCCACATTTGGTCTGCATCGCGCTCCGGAACGTGACTACCCCCCCATAAACACGTGCCATCACTGGTGCAGGCCACGATTAATCGGCACACTTCAGGCCAGTTTTTCGCGGGCTTACGGACAAGGAAACGTCACTCCCATGATTTCGATCTATCAGCTCAAACCGCGTTTTCAAAACCTGCTGCGCCCCCTCGTGCAGCGCCTCTACGATAACGGCACCACCGCCAACCAGATCACCGTGCTGGCCGGGGTCATCTCCCTGCTGGTCGGCCTGCTGATCGCCGGCTTCGCCCAACACCTCTGGCTGTTCGCGCTGATCCCGCTATGGATGATCCTGCGCATGGCCCTCAATGCAATCGACGGCATGCTCGCCCGCGAATTCGGCCAGCAGTCGCGCCTGGGCGCCTACCTCAATGAACTGTGCGACGTGATCGCCGACAGCGCGCTGATCCTGCCCTTTGCGTTGATCCCCGGCGTCAGCCTGGCGCCGGTGCTGCTGGTGACCTTGCTGGCAGTGTTCAGCGAATACGCCGGGGTGCTCGGGCCGATGGTCGGCGCGTCGCGGCGCTACGACGGGCCGATGGGCAAGAGTGATCGGGCCTTCGTCCTCGGCGTGCTGGCCAGCGGCGTGGCGCTGGGCTGGCTCGGTGCCGGCTGGGTCGACACGGTGATGTGGCTGGTCGCCGCCCTGCTCGCCTACACCGTGGTCAACCGAGTGCGCCAGGGCCTCAAAGAAGAACAACACATTTCCCCTTCTGCATAAGGATTTTGCGATGCGCGAACAGCGAGAACACACCTTCAGTACCCATGATGGCGTCGAGCTTTTCTACCGGCACTGGCCCGCCACCGCCCCGGCAGGCGGCGAACCGCGCAAGGCGATCCTGCTGTTCCATCGCGGCCATGAGCATTCGGGGCGCATTGCCCATCTGGTCGATGAACTGAACCTGCCCCATTTCGACTTCTTCGCCTGGGACGCCCGTGGCCACGGCCAATCCCCCGGCGAGCGCGGCGACAGCCCCAGCTTCGCCACCAGCGCCCGCGACGTGCAGACGTTCTGCGAACATATCGGCGCCACTTACGGCGTCGAGGCGGAAAATCTTGCAGTCATCGCCCAAAGCGTCGGCGCGGTGATCGCAGCCACCTGGGTCCACGACTACGCACCGAAAATCCGCGCCCTGGTGCTCGCCTCCCCGGCGTTCAAAGTCAAACTGTACGTGCCCTTCGCCCGGCCGGGCCTGGCGCTGATGCGCAGGTTTCGCGGCAACTTTTTCGTCAACAGTTACGTCAAGGCCAAGTTCCTCAGCCACGACCCGGAGCGCGTCGCGTCCTACGACAGCGACCCGCTGATCACCAAGGCAATTTCGGTGAATGTGCTGCTCGGGCTGTATGAAGCGGCCGACCGGGTTGTCGCCGATGCCCAGGCGATCCAGGTGCCGACCCAACTGCTGATCTCCGGCTCTGACTTCGTGGTCCACCGCAAACCCCAACAACAGTTCTTCGACCGCCTTGGCAGCCTGAAAAAAGAGCTGCATATCCTCCCCGGCTTCTTCCACGACACCCTCGGCGAGCGCGACCGTGCGGTGGCCGTGAGCAGCGCCCGGCGTTTTATCCTGCAGAACTTCGCGCACCCGCTGGACCGCGCCTCGCTGCTCGATGCCGACAAACTGGGCGCCACCTGTGCCGAATCCGAAGCCCTCGCCGCGCCGCTGCCGCGCAATTCCCTGCGCGACCTGTACTGGCGCCTGACCCGCGCCAGCATGGGCCTGGGCAAGAACCTGTCGGACGGCGTCAAGCTGGGCTTCGACACCGGTTTCGACTCCGGCAGCACCCTGGACTACGTGTACCGCAACACGCCCACCGGCAAAGGCGCGCTGGGGCGGATGATCGACACCCATTACCTCAACTCCATCGGCTGGCGCGGCATTCGCCAGCGCAAGCTGAACGTCGAAGAGCTGCTGCGCCTGGCCATGGCCACGCTGCGCACCGATGATCGCGAAGTGCGTATCGTCGATATCGCCGCCGGCCACGGTCGCTACATTCTCGAAGCCTTGCAGGGCGTTTCGCCGCTGCCGGAATCGATCCTGCTGCGTGACTACAGCGACATCAACGTGCGCGACGGTGGCGCGTTGATCCGCGAGAAAGGCCTGGACGAGATTGCGCAGTTCATCAAAGCCGATGCGTTCGACCGCGCGGACCTGGCAGCGCTGGCGCCCAAGCCGACGCTGGCGGTAGTCTCCGGGTTATATGAACTGTTTGCCGACAACGCCATGGTCGGCGGTTCGCTGGCGGGCCTGGCCGAAGCCGTGGAGCCCGGCGGCTATCTGGTCTACACCGGCCAGCCATGGCACCCGCAGTTGGAACTGATCGCCCGCGCATTGACCAGCCATCGCCAGGGCCAGGCCTGGGTGATGCGCCGGCGCAGTCAGGCGGAAATGGATCAACTGGTGCAAGCCGCCGGTTTCCGCAAGATCACCCAGCGGGTGGATGAGTGGGGCATCTTTACCGTATCCCTGGCACAGAAGATCTGAACATGCGCGAACCCGGCCTGTTAAAGCCCGCGTTCCTGTGGCTGTTGCTGTTGGCCCCGCTGTTTTTCAGCACCTACGGCTTTGCCACATGGGTCACCAGCCAGCGCAGCGACATCGGCACACTGGTGTTCGATTGGGAAACCCACATGCCGTTCTGGGCCTGGACCATCGTGCCCTACTGGACCATCGACCTGCTCTACGGTTTCTCCCTGCTGCTGCCCAACAGCCGCCATGAACTGAAGCAACATGCGCTGCGCCTGCTGAGTGCGCAGCTCATCGCCGTGAGTTGCTTCCTGATCTGGCCGCTGCGCTTCACCTTCGAACGGCCGGAGCTGGATGGCGTGTTCGGCTGGCTGTTTGCCGTGCTGGCCGGTTTCGACAAACCGTTCAACCAGGCGCCGTCGCTGCATATCGCGCTGCTGGTGATCCTGTGGATCATGTACCAACGCCACACCCAGGGCGCCTGGCGCTGGCTGGTGCATGGCTGGTTCGGGTTGATTGGGGTTTCAGTGCTGACCACTTATCAACACCACTTTATCGACTTACCCACAGGTGCCCTGGCGGGTTGGCTGTGCGTGTGGCTGTGGCCGCTGGAACATCCGAGCCCGCTGCTGAATGCGCGGCTGACCCGTGATTCTACGCGCTGGCGCCTGGGGCTGCGCTACGGCCTGGGCGCGCTGGGGCTGTTCATCCTCGCGCTGACTTACGGCGGGTGGTGGCTATGGCTGCTGTGGCCGGCGCTGTCCTTGGGGCTGATCATGGCGAATTACGTCGTCCTCGGCGCGCCAGGTTTCCAGAAGCGTGCCGACGGTCGACTGACCCCTGCGGCGCGCTGGCTGTATGCGCCATATCTGGCGGCGGCGTGGCTCAATTCACGGCTGTGGACGCGCACGCATCCACAGCCCGACCTGATTGTGGATAACGTCTCGCTCGGTCGGCTTCCTACCGTGCGCGAGCAAGGTTCATTCAAGGCCATCGTCGATCTGTGCGCGGAATTGCCGATTAATCCACAGGGCCGTGCCTATCAATGCGTCCCCGTCCTCGACCTGATCGCGCCGACCCCCGCCGAATGCCTGCAAGCCGCGCAAGCCATCGAACGCCTGCGCGCCAGCGGCCCGGTGTTGGTGTGCTGCGCCCTTGGCTATTCGCGCAGCGCCACCGCTGTGGCGGCCTGGCTGCTGCACAGCGGGCGCGCCGCCACGGTGGATCAGGCACTGGCTATTATTCGTACAGCGCGGACCGAGGTGGTCCTGCATCCCGCTCATCGCCATGCTTTGGAGGCCTTGCCCCATGCCTGCTGATATGGAACTCCAGGTCGTCGCCAGCCTGCTGCGCCGCGGCCGCTCACTGGATCAGTTATCCACAGGCCTGACGCTGCTGGGCGTGTTGTTCGGCCTGGCGCAACTGCTGATGGCCAGCATCGCGCCGATCTGCCTGCTGCTCAGCCTGTGGATGATTATCCTCGGCCTGCTGCAGAAGTACTGGGCGCTGCGCGTGGCCTTCGATGCCGACCTGTTCGCCCTGCTCGCCCGTAACACCGAACGCACCCCGGACCTCGACCAGGCCCTGCAAACCCTCGGACTGCAGTCGCCCAAACGCGCCGGCCGACCCTGGACCGAACGCCGTCGCGGCGCCCTCAAACTGCTGCGCAAGCAAGCCTGGCTGCTGGGCGCGCAAGTGCTGTTGACCCTGGGCGTGATTCTCGCCAGCCCTTGGCTACCTTTCGCCGGATAAGGAATTCCCATGTTCGAACCCGTGGTCGCCACCCTGATTACCTCAATGGCCCGCACCGTCACCGGCGCCCGCAGCCTGTGGCTGGGCTGCGCGCCGGTGCCGGTGCAACGCATCTACTTCGCCAACCACAGCAGCCACGGCGACTTCGTGTTGCTGTGGGCATCGCTGCCGCAGAACCTGCGCAAATTCACGCGCCCGGTGGCCGGCAGCGACTACTGGAACAACAGTGCGCTGCGCCGCTACATCATCCACCGCGTGTTCAACGGCGTGTTGATCGACCGCGAGCGCAAAGACCCTGTGGATAACCCCTTGCAGCCCATGCTCGCCGCACTGGAAGGCGGCGACTCGCTGATCATCTTTCCCGAAGGCACGCGCAATCTGGAAGACGGCTTGCTGCCGTTTAAAAGCGGCCTGTATCACCTGGCAAAAAGTTACCCACAGGCCGAATTGATCCCCGTGTGGATTGCCAACCTCAACCGCGTCATGCCCAAGGGCCGCGTCCTGCCGCTGCCTCTGCTGTGTACCACCAGCTTCGGCGCGCCACTGCAATTGGAAGAAGGCGAAGACAAAGCCGCCTTCCTAGCCCGCACCCGCGACGCCCTGCTCGCCCTCGCCCCGGAGCATTCCTGAGATGGATAGCCAAACCCTGATGCTGTTCGGCGGGATCGGCGCGATCCTGGTACTCGCCTCGCTGATCGGCCTGATCCTCAAGCTGCGCACCCGTGGCACGCCGAATGCGGTGATCGACAACCTCAACGCCCGCATCAACGCCTGGTGGGTGATGGTGGTGATGATCGGCATCGCCTTCTGGCTCGGCACCGGCGCGGTGATCGTGCTGTTCTATGCCGTGTCGTTCTATGCCCTGCGTGAATTCCTCACCCTCACCCCGACCCGGCGCAGCGACTACCCGGCGCTGGTGGCCGCGTTCTACCTGGCGCTGCCGCTGCAATACCTGCTGATCTACGCCGACTGGTACGGGCTGTTCTCGATCTTCATCCCGGTGTACGTGTTCCTGCTGCTGCCGATCCTCGCCTCCCTCGGCGGCGACAGCACACACTTCCTGGAGCGCGCCTCGAAGGTGCAATGGGGCTTGATGATCGCAGTGTTCTGCGTGTCCTTCGTGCCCGCCCTGCTCACCCTCGACATCCCCGGCTATGAAGGCCGCAACCTGCTGCTGATTGCCTACCTGGTGATCGTGGTGCAACTGTCGGACGTGTTGCAGTACGTGTGCGGCAAGCTGTTCGGCAAACACAAGATCGCGCCCAACCTGTCGCCGTCGAAAACCGTCGAAGGCTTTGTCGGCGGCATCCTGCTCTCCTCGCTGATCGGCGCGGCGCTGTGGTGGACCACGCCGTTCAACCCGTGGCAGTCGTTCCTGATTGCGCTGCTGATCAACTTGCTGGGGTTTGCCGGCGGCATTGTGATGTCGGCGATCAAACGCGACCGTGGCGTGAAGGACTGGGGGCATATGATCGAGGGGCACGGCGGAATGCTCGATCGGCTGGATTCGGTGTGCTTTGCGGCGCCGATTTTCTTCCACCTTGTGCGCTACTGGTGGACCTGACCGACACCGCCCTCAAGCCCGACGAAGATCAACATGTGAGGGCGGGTTTGCTCCCGCACGCTCGGCATTGAGGTGACGTATCGACCTCATCTTTTGTCGCAAAGACGCGTGTAAGATACGCCGCATGTTGGCGCTGATGCCGAGTTGACCCAGTTGCCGAGATTTCACTGACCTAGTCTGACTCCTCGTGAATCATTGTCTGTGCTGGATTTTTACAGGTTTGGAGATGGGGCAGTCTTGCGTCGGCAATTGGGTCAATCCGGGGTCAGCATCAACACAGAAGCTATCTCGCAGGCAAAAAAAAACCACCAGGAGGTGGTTTTTCTCAGTTTGCGTATCACAGCAAGGGGTCACTGCCCCGTCGCGAGGTTTCGTTGCTGCACCAAAATCCCCGCCATGTAGGAGAAATATAGCATAAATTGCCATTTTGGCAAGGGGTATAGACTGCTCAGGTGTCTACCCTCTAGCAACCTCTTCCGCGAGCAAATCTCGGGCTATTCCCAAATCACCGGCTATGTCGCCTGACAGCACTTCAGCTAATTTCTTATAGACATTGAGTTCTTCGATCTGAGATTTTAGCACAGCATTTGAATGTCGTAAATCTGCTAACTCTTTTAGATCCTCAACATATGTACCATAGCCGGAAGACTGGATCATAGCTATGATCAAAGATGATCGCTCTGCCTTACTAATCTTCAATTTATAAGATGTACTTCTAATTTTTGTGCCAGCTTGAGCAGGGGGATAAATCCTGTTAGCGGATACTGTCGCAATCATATCACACAAAGCAAAACTTCTTTTACCGCCCCCATAAAAATCTAACTGCGACAACGTTCCTTGATCTAACTCTACTACATTTTTACCTCCGGCTTGGGAGGGATCAGCCGTAGTTGGTATTACTTGAAGAGAGGTATTATTAACCTTAACTACTATACCCAATCTACGCTTTCGCATTTCACCCTTCTGGAGAGTGTTTGTGTATCGTTTATTAGTCCTAACATCCCCGCTCTCCTTAACTATATCTTGAAAAAAACCATACTCTATTTCGACCAAGGAATACGGCTTTACGATTTTATTCAAAGGGGCAAATGTTTTCTTCTGAGTCGTGGAAAGATACACAATAGGCTGGGCAGCAGCATATTGTGACACTATCACCTCATACGTTATGGGAGCATTAGGATTTGGAACTTGACCAACAGATTCAATATCCCATCGATAATTTTCCACTCCGTGGAACTTTTTAACCAAAAAAGCTTTTGAGTTCGGGTCAACACGAGGAATTAAGGCTTCGCATATATCATCGAATATCTCTTGACCAAGAAGAACCTGATTTATTCCCGTTGATACTGAAACGTTCTTTACATAACGAATAACAATCTTTTGCATCCCGGCCTCATCATCGAACACAAACTGAAAGGGTAAAAGCGCGAAATGGTTTCAGGCATCCTCTCTGCGTGCAGCTAGGCGAGCCATGAACTTCGTTATGCGCTTCAGGTCATTAGTCGTCGGACGCCAAGTCAACAGCTAAGGAGACTTTCAAAGCGAGTACATGGGCAGCCTCGTTAAGAGCGGCAGTAGCCTGTTCACTCACCGCAGCTATCTCGATTATCTTGTCTGGATCCATGGTTTCACGAAGGCTTTTCAAATCCATGCTTAGCGTCGCCTCGTTAAATTTAACTCGAGCTTCGTTGAAGGCAGCTAAGGCGTCCTTGAAGAGGTCACTTTCGATCATTGGCATCTGAGGATCCTTTCAGGTGAGGTTTGGCGCAGCCGCAATGCTTTGCAGGTTAATGAATGTGGCGCACAACGTCGAGAGAACCACAGAACAAGCCGAGTAGCCCCTGCATATCCTAGGCTTTGAGGAAACTTCCCACGTAACAAGCATTCCTATAACCCATTGAATTCCCTATTTAAAGTATCTTTCTTGTAATCAGTAGGTCCCGGGGTCGATTCATGGTGCCGGCACCATATAAAACAAGGCCCCGCAGCGATGCGGGCTGCCGTGCGGGTAATTGTGAACGTCCAGTTGAGGCTGCAAACGCATGCTCTTGCTCTGTTCAAACGAACCGATCGACTGTGGTTTCTGAATCAGGGGTGAGGCAAAGCCCAAGCTGGATCATCCCAGTCGGCTGAGCGTCGAGATAAATAACCTTAGGGGCGAGCTTCTGCATGACGATCTCTACCAGAGAGATCGAACGAGCTTGAACGAGCTCGGTGGGCCATAGCGTGGATCACCCAGGAATTCAAGGAACCAGAGAGGCGGGAGAAAAAGATCGTTGCTTGGAGCCCTCGGAGGCTCCAAGCGAGACAGACTTTAATATTCAGAGACAGACTTTAATGTTTACGATCACCAGGCCTTCCGGCGCCAGCCGTATTACTCCACCGTCACCGACTTCGCCAGGTTGCGCGGCTGGTCAACGTCGGTGCCCTTGAGCACGGCGACGTAGTACGACAGCAATTGCAGCGGGATGGTGTAGAGG
>Ga0208898_1000085_pt1 | contig 110110 bp, 107 predicted proteins | sample VirMetDEL_Mar_4_FD_184513 | JGI IMG/M metagenome (GOLD analysis project Ga0208898, IMG submission 184513) | Aqueous microbial communities from the Delaware River and Bay under freshwater to marine salinity gradient to study organic matter... | ecosystem: Environmental > Aquatic > Marine >... | reverse complement strand
TGGTCTAAACCTACTCAACCACAAGACAGCAATCCTAATATAGTTAAGAATAGTAATGGATTGATTGTTATTAAAGACCAGTTAAATAATGAAGAAGGTGCAGCTATGGTAGAAAGTTTTAAACCTGTTATAGAAGAAACATCTTTTAAACAAACTGGAGGCTCTGTTTCATGGGGTTTTGGTTTACAATGGATGAGGGTAAATAGTATGTCTACTGAACAACGTAAAGGTTTAATAATAGGTAAACAACTTAACGGTAAAGAGATTACTCAAGAAATGAAAGATAAATTCATTAACGGTGCTGATGCTCAACAATTAGGTATGCCTTTATACGGATATACAAGTATAGATAAGAATGGTAATCCTCTTCCTAATATACCTACTGAAATTATAACAATGTTGGCTCAAAAAGGTATAGATATATCTGAGTATGATGCTAGTTATAATTCTGTTTATGATAAAAAAGATGGTGGTAGTCTTATTATTCATCAGGATAATACTGAGCTAAATGAATCACCTATAATAACTATCTCTTTAGGTAGACCTATGAAGTTTATAACTTATGAGTTAAATGATCCTAATGATTTTAACATAACTGATCCTAAAAATACAGCTTATAATATAGTAAAAAATGTAATAAGCGGGCAAGCTTTAAAAAATAAAATTATAGATAAACCTTTTAAATATGGAGAATTAACACCAGGAAATATAATGGATTATGCTAAACAGCTAGATAAAATTGAAGGTGGTGATAAATATTCACAACAAGTTTTAGATGCTCTTAAAGCTCAGTTTAAAGGAAAGGCTACTACTACAGAATATACTTTGGAGAATGGAGCTATATTAGTTTTTTCAGGTAATAATAGAAATGTGTTGCATGAAATAGTATTTGATGAAGCTAGTGATAAAAAACCAATGCCAGAAGGTTTTCCTGAATTAACAGTAACTAAAAATAGATATGATAAGAAAACAGATTCTTTTCTTCCTGTACAAGTAAAAACAGATAACTATAGAGTTGTTCTTACTTTAAGAAAAGTACAAGGAACTACAGTAAATAATATAGATACAGCTATGTTAGAAAATACTGTAAAAACACCAGCTGAAAGCAAAGCAACTGAAGGTAAATATCAACCTGCAAAAGATGTATTTGATATTGATAGCGCTCTTGTAATAGAAGGAATAGAGCAAAATCCTGATGTTATTTTTGTTTATGAAGGAGCAGAAACAGAAGGTCTTGGAACTGGTCAAGGTGAAGGTGCAAAACATAAAAAAATAAAAAATGTTAGCACAAACAATGTATTACCTCTTACAGTGAATAGAAATTATGCTCTTCAAAATACTTTTAAAGATGTTAAAGATGAAGCTGGTAATATGGTTATAGATCCTAAACTTAAAGAACTAATAGATAATGATATACAAACACTATTAGCTTATGGTGATAGACCTATCAGATTTAGTAGTAAAGGTTATGGTAAAGAGTTAATTAAACAAGATAAAAAAAGAAATACTCCTATGCCTGCACCACAAGCTTTTATATATTTGTCAGAGCAATTACTAGAAAAATTTGGTTATATTAATCCTGGCTTTTTAAGTTTAGATATGTCTGGAAATAAACCAGGTATTGAAGCAGTACAAGAAGCTCAAGAAATATCTGATGCAGAAATAAAAGAATTGAATAGAGAAGCTGTATTAGATTTAATTAAACTGTGTAAATCATAAAATGTTATGCCTACTTGTCCTAATATAAATAGTCCTGAATGGAAAGCTTTAGTAAATAATCCTAACATAGGTACATTTCAAGCTTATAAAGATTTTTTTGAAAGTGGCACAATTAGAAGTGAGCAAGAAATACTGGACAAACTTGAACAAAGAGAAATGACTCCTATTAACCGTGGTATTAGTGAGCCTAATACACAAGAGTTATATGAAGAGTATGGAATGAAGTTTGAATTAAGTTTAAATATTGATTCTATAAAACAAGATAGAGCTACTGAATTTGCTGATAGATTAAGTAATGCTTTAGGTATAGATTATGAAATGATCACTGCTTCAGAAGCTCAAGAGATTACTAAAGATGCTCAAAACCCTTGGTCTGGACAATCTGCATTTTTCTTTGGTGATAAGGTTTATTTTATCAATAATAGAATGACTACAGATCTTGTGTTTCATGAGTTTGCACACCCTTTAGTAAGAAGTTTAGCTAAACAAAACAGAAAACTTTTTGAAAACTTATTTAACCAGGTACAACAGAGTAAAGAAGGACAAGATATAATTAATAGTGTTTTAGAAAAATATACTGAACTAGATCCAAATTCTGATTTATTTAAAGAAGAAGTAATTGTACAAGCCCTTGAAAAAAGTTATAAAGATAAATCTGCAAACATTAAAAGTAGTAGCCCTTTTACAAAAGCTATTAAAAACTTGCTTTATGCAATTAAGCAAGCTATACGTCAAGTTTTTGGTAAAAGCCTCCCCGTTTCTAAACTTTCTGCTGAGACTACTCTTAATGAGCTTGCTAATATGTTAGAGCAAGGTGAAAAGTTTTCATTAGAAAAACAATTGATTACTAATGAAGATATTGTTGCTTATAATAAAGAAATGATAAATACTCTAACTAAAGAGTTGCAGTCAGTTGAAAAACAAGATATACAAGCAAGCATTAACTCGTTTTATGACAAGTTAAATATTCAAATTGAAATGCTCAAAAAGAATAAAAATCTTGATGAGTTAGCTAGAATAATTTTATATACTACAGGTAATGAGAATATCTTTGATATGAAGAGAGATCTTCAAGCTTATCAAAGTAAAGTTGTTAGAGAAACTGAAAAACTTCAAGATGAAATAGCTGAGTATAGAACTAGAGTCAAAGCTTTAGCTAATAGTATGTATACATTAGAAGTGGTTTTATCTAAAATGAAAAACCATATTAAAGATCTTGAAAAAAATGCTGAGACTAGAGAAGCAATGCATAAAGCTCATTACTATGATAAAATTATTAATTATTGGGATGGGTTTATACAAGAAATAGAAAAAACATTATCTGATGCTAATGTTCCTAATGATGCTAAGATAGTGTCATTAGTAAATTCTATTAGAAGAAGTATCCGTACATCTAAAGATGGTATTAATAAAATGATGGAAGAAGGTGCTATAGATGGTCTATGGCAACAATTAGCACCTATGAATAAAGATATTGGAGAAAGGTATGAAAGAATAATAGCAGAGCTAAAAAGAAAAAAGGCACCCCGAGAAAAAATAAATAGAATCTTTAAAGAGTATCACGGTATGACTGAAGAGCAGTATAACCGTTTTAAAGAATTATCTAATAAGAAAGCAAAAGACGGACTTTCAGTTAAAGAAGATCAAGAGTTAGCAACACTACAAGGTTTATCTAAATCTGGTTTATCTATAAGTAAAGAAAAGATTAGAGGATTAATAAAAGGAGAAATAGGGGACGCAAATTATTTTAATAGTTACTTGGAAGGTTATTTGTATAATACAGACCCGATTATTGGAGGTTTGGCGTTGTACACAAAGAATGCGTTGAATGAAGTGATGATAGTAACACAATCAAAGATGAACACATTTGCTGAAGAGCTTAGACCTTTGTTAGAAGCTGCAGGATATAATCCAACTAATAAAGGTAAGCTTGGTGAAGATGTTGGTTTCTTAGATACTGTTGCAAGATTTAATCCTGAGACAGGTGTTATGGAAGAGAAAAAGGTTTGGACATTCTTGAATCCTTTTAAGAATTATAGATATGATGAAGACCGTTTAGAGCGTAATCTTGCTGATGCTTATGATAATTGGATTATAAATAATACTGATGCAGCTAAGAAAGAATATCTTGATGCTAAAGCAGAACTAAGAGAGTTTAAGACTACATATATGAATCAGGAATATACTTCTGATTTTTATGCTAGAAAAGAAAGATTGCAGAAGACAGCTGTAGGAAGAGAGGTTCTTGCTTATTTAGAAGATTTTTTCCAAAGATTGCGTGAAGTTACAGAACCTAATAATACTGAGATAGATAAATTAGATTCTTATGATATAGTACAAGCATTATGGAGAGAGTATAGACAAGCTCATTCTATGTATGATTTAAATGGTAAATTAAAATCAAATAAACCTGATCCTGTTACTGGTATATCTCCATTAGCTTTAGCTAAAGAAATGCGTCAATACAGAGAAGAAGGTAGAGATTTTTATGAATGGAAAGTAAGAACTAATGCTTTTGAAACTGCTTATAGAGATTATCAACAAGAACTTCTTGCTGAAGGTGTTGGTGAAAATCATCCTGATTATAAAGCAAGAATGGATTTGTGGAAACAACGTAATACTAGAGTTGTTATCAAGCAGGAATGGTATGAAGAGAAACGTAGAATATTAGCTGAAATAAAACAAATATTAGATAAGTTAAATTTGCCTGAGAATGAAAGAGCTAAAATAGATCAAGGTATTGTTTGGGAAAAAATTCTTGAGCTTACAGGTCTTTACAGAGATCAAGATGGTCAAATACAAGGACAGGAATTATCTGAAGGTAGTATACAAGAAGTAAAAGCTTTACAAGAGGAACTTGAAAGAATTAAAAACACTTCTGTAGGAAATAATGGTTTAACAAAAATAGAAAATGAAAGACTTAGTGATTTATTCAATATAAGAAAAGAAAGAGATTTTACTGCTGAAGAATTTAAAGAGTATAAGAAGTATATATCTAAAAAAAATATAGCTAGAGGAAAATTATCAGGTACAGATAGATCTAACTTAATTAGATTATATAAACAGTTAGGTGAGCTTACATCTAGAAGTGCAACAGAATATTATGTTGATATAATGAATAATTGGCTGTCTAAATTAAATACAAATCCTTTATATCTAGAAACTGAAAGCCGTACTATTGAAACTCATAATGCTGACGTTATACTTCAAGATTATTTGATTAATCCTTTATTAGCAGAAAATGAAGAATTCAAAAAATGGTTTGAAGCTAATCATATAAGAAAAGAAAAATGGAATGCTGAAGAAGGAGAGATGCAAGAAGTATGGGAAAGAATATATGCTTGGAATGTAACAGAGCCTTCTGACCCTTCAATGTATGAAACATACACAATAAGAGATAGTGTAGGTAATGTTATTGATACTATGAATGGTATGCCTACTATGAACTATTATTACAGAGCAGTAAAAAATAAATATAAGACAAGTAAAGTACAAGGAGTTACTATTGATAACAGAGGACGGTGGTTGCCTAAGTCTAGAGAAGAAATGGCTAAATCAGATGTTGCGGATAAGTATAAGTATATTAATGAAGAGTACTATGAACTGCAACAAAACAAACCTGAGTTATTTGCATTACTAGAAAAACTAAAAGAACACCATCTTAAAAATCAAGAAGGTCTTGGAAGATATTCCAAATTATATTTGGATATGCCACGTTTTCAAAAAGACAATTTAGAAGGTTTACAAAGTACAAGTTTAAATGATGCTAAGAAAAAAGGCTATACAGGTTTAACTTGGTTAGCTAAAAGAATTAGAGGCTTTTTTAAACGTGAAGCAGATGATGCTGATCAAGGTTTCAATGAGAATCTAAATTTTAATTTAGTACGTGTAGATATGTTTGATAATGAAATTACAAACATTCCTATAGCTGGTTTATATAATTTAGATTATGATGATGTTTCTACAGATATTACATATACTATGATGAGGTATATGTTTTCTGCAGAACGTCAAAAACAGTTGATTAACATCTCACCTTTTGTAAGGTCTGTGCAAAAAACTGTAAAGGATAACCCTATTATTGATACTAAAAAAATAGATAAGGATAATTTCTTAAATAGAAATATTATAAAGTATATTCCTAAAGGAGATAAGGTTAGAGAAAAAGCAATAGACAATTTTATTTCTAGAGAGTTTGAAGGACAGAACAAAGCAGGTGTTGCAGCTGATAGTGTCTTTCTAAATAACTTTTCTAATCTATTATTTAAGAGAGCATCATTTGCTTTCTTTGCATTAAACATACCATCAGCTTTAAAGAACTCTTTAGGTATGAAGTTTCAACATATGATTGAAGCTGCAGGTGGTGAATATGTAGATATACCTAGTTTGGGTAAAGGAAAAATGTGGGCGTATAGAGTTATGGCTGAATACTCTGGTAAAATGCTATACCAAAAAAGAGGAGCTTTAACATTAGATCATCAAATTGTAGAAATCTTTGATCCTATACAAGATAGATTTGCAGAGAAGTTTGGTGAAAGATTATCTAGAACTGTAGCATCTGACGCAGCAGGTTTAAGTTGGTTATATAGCATACGTAAATGGGTAGAAGCACAAGCAGCTATGGAACTGTTTGCCGGTATGGCTTACAAGCAAAAAATAAATAGACGAGTTAATGGTGAAGTACAAGAAATAAGTTACTTAGATGCTTGGGAACTAAACAACGATAAACAGATAACATTAAAGTCTGGTATTGATGTAAGATATGGTAAAAAACCTACACTACATAAATTAAAAGCAGGTGATACTTTGCAATCACTATCTGAGAAATATAATGTCCCTCTTGAAGAGCTTGAAGATATTTTAGGCAAGCAAAACTTCCAAGAAAAAATACTTGAAGCAGAAAGTTATGAAGCAGATAGACAACAAGAACTAGATGATATAACTCCATTAACTGAGGATTCTGATTTACTTGAAAGAGAAAAGTATCAAAATGCTGTAGATTTTATTAATAAAAAATATGATCAAAAAGTAGAAGATACACTTACTATTAAAATAGATAATACTTTATTTAAGTTATTTAAGAATAGACAACAGCAGGTGCAGAATGATATGGGTGGTGCGTATGCTAAATTTGATCAACCAGAAATGCAAAGATATTTATGGTTTAGATTTGTTTCTTATATGAGAAAGTATTTTACTACTATGGCTCTTAAGAGATGGGGATTTTCTGGACGTTTATTTAATCCAAGAGCAAGACTTAATCCTGGATTAGGTGAAGCACAAATGGGTTATTATATTGAAACTGGTAGAACTCTTATTAATATAATGAGAACAGGCGGTAAAGAATTAGCATATTTAACATCTTCAGAAAAAGCAGCATTAATGCGTTTTGGTACAGAGGTTGTTATGCTTTGGCTTACAATGATGGCCTTTGGATTATTTGGCTGGGATCCTGAAGATGAAGATAGAATTGCTAAACTTAGAGCTAAGACAGGAGCATTACCTTTTCCTTTTTCAGAAACAGATCCTAAAAGACCCTTTAATCTTAAAGGTTACTTAGATGTACATGCGTTACACTTACTAATGCAAGTAAGAGCAGAAAATGAACAGTTTAATTTATTGACTGGAGGTGTGCAACAGTATGCGTCATTAACAGATATTAAGTCTGTAGCATTTGGACCTACTATGGATTCATATACGCAAATATACAATGACTTAATGAACATTATGACAGGTAGTTCTAAAGCTCAGTATACAAGAAGAATTGGACCTTATGAATGGCAACAAAAAGGAGGATCTAAATTACTTGCACACTTAGCAACAACTGTAGGCCTTACAGGTAGTACTGTAGATCCTGTTAAAGCTGTTCAAGGTTTCCAAGCATTCCAGGCTAAAGTTAAGAGATAATACTTCTATAGCAGTCTTAGTTGTGAAAAAAAAAAGAGAGAAGAAAAAATCTTCTCTCTAGACACATAAGGAATCAAGTTGGCTTTACTTATCAAATTTAGTTAAGTTATATTTTTTTATAATGCTTCTAAGTTTGCACTGATAGCAACTATTCATACAGCTTGTAGCATAAAGATACTTTCCTTTAGCTCTAAATTTTTTAGATTGTTCTACTGTACTGCCACCACATAAAGCTTTAATCCAAGATTTAACTGTAGGTTTTCCTTTTATTCTAGGAGCATATACTCTTGTTAAAAGAGATACATGACTTCTTAGCGAAAACCAATGAGATTTAAATTTAGTAAACTTATCATCTAGATTATCATCAGCTGCTACTAAATATCCTAACTCCTGACCACGGTACTTATGACCAAAAAGATTATTGCCTTCTACGGCTAATCTTGATATACCAAAGTTACTTTCTAATATGGCCTGTGCTATTACAATACTAGGTTTTATTTTAGGATAAGACTTGACTTCTTTCTGTGTAGCTTCACCTATAAAATTAATGAACTCTTGAATATGTATTTCTTTCCAAGTTTTAAATCTTGATCTTACAATATAATCATTATACTTTATATGTTCTCCTCTCCATTCAGAAGCAGTTAACCATTTTCTATTTACTGGTAATGCAAAAAGATTGTACTCTGTATCTTTGCTGACATCATATCTGCCAGCATAAACTTCAGTACCAAAATCTTCTTTAACTTCTTTTTTATTAGTTGATATAAAATTTAAACTAAATAAGTATATAGCTATAGTAGCTAAAAACTTCTTAGTCATTAGGCTTGATTAAGCATTTTAGACCAACCAATAGCAGCTTCTTTAACGTGAGCCATATATCTTAGCTTTTCTTCTTCTGTCTGTTCTGACTTACCAACTTCAAAAGCTCTTTCTATTGCTTCAATATATTCACCTAAAGTAAACAATCTAGCTTCTTCTCTAATTCCTATTTGAGCAAGATTGTTTTTAAATACATCTGACATAATTATTGTAGTTTAATTAGGAAAAAAAGGAGAGTTAAAAATAACTCTCCCCAAATTTCAAATATGAAAAACGATAGCTAATCTTTAACAAATTGTCCATCAACCATTTTACCTGTTCTATCTTTAATAGTATGCCAGGCTGATTCAAGACAATCTTCAAGGTTCATATCTTGCATGTGAGCTTGTATCAATAGTGTTACCATTATATCTCCAAGCGCATCTTTAATTTCTTCTTTGTCATCTGTTATTATAGCATGACATAGTTCTGATAATTCTTCTACAGTTTTCATAGCTTGTGCATAAGGTTTAGGATCTTTTAGTATTCCTTTTTCTTCTGCCCATGCTATAATCAAACATTCTAATTCATAATAGTCCATCATATCTTTGATTTTGTGTATACAATATATTGAGATAATTTCATATTAAAAAATATATCTTATAGTATTTAAAGGAAAATACTGACTATATATCTTTTTAAATTTATCAATATATTTAGTTTTATTTTTTATTGGATAACGCATTACTCCTGATTGATTTTTTATTTCATTAGAAAACCTCATAAGTTCTCTAGCTTCTGGAGATGCTTTTTGCATTTGTAATGGATGATTAGTTAATGCTATTACCTCACATTTATTTACACCAGCTAGTTCTTTTACATTACAAAATAAGTCATCATACTCATATGTCCAGCCTGGTACAAATATTACTGGGCTATAGTTTATATGTACTTCCCATCCTAAATCAATTAATCTATCTATATCATATATTCTAGATATAATTTTTTGCATTTTAGGTTCTAGAATATCTGAATATACTTGAGGCATTAAACTAACTCTTACTCTTGGTTTTTTGTTAAAGTTATTTACATTAAGTTTCAACAGACCAGGGTATTTAGTAGCCATTGTTGTATTTAATCTTGGATGATCATCATACCGTTTAAGATAATTATATAAAGATTCAGGAAGATGTTTTTGCATAAGTACAAGATCTGTGTTACATGCAATATCTACCATAGTATATACAGGGTCCTGTTGATCTGGTACTTTTGTATAACCTTTTTCCCACTCTACTACAGATTGAAATATGTCATCTACATTAGTATTTACAAATACTCTTTTACCATTATACCTAGACATGTAACAGTAAGTATCAACACAACCTCCGTAACAACCATATATTAGATTGGGTGCTATACAATTAGCACTATTATTATTTGGTTTTGTTATTAAAGTTTTTGTTTTTTGAGTTTTTATCATAATTATATGCGTTCATTATTCTTGCAGGAATTACTTTTGTGTTATTGCATCTATCACAACATCTGCCATTATTGATAGGTTGAGCATTATGTCCCTTGTCAAATACAACTTTTTGCAATCCTTCTTTGTCAGTTATAACATTACCTAAGATGTCTTTATTACAGATACTACATTTCATTTTACTTTTTATTTTAATACATTTTGGATATGGATTCATCTATACCATAGTCAATCAATACCTGCCTCCCTTGATAAATTCCCCAATTCTGATGATTGTATAGATCGCAGTTATAAAAGTCCATGTGAGGAAATGTGTTTTTGATTTCAAATATATAATTTTCTACAAAATAGTTAATCTCTGTGCATCTTTTTTGGATCACTATGCCAAACCTGGACCAGACTAAAGGAGCCAATAGTTTTCTGCACTTACCGGATTCCCATACTGCTTTTTCATTTTTACCCTGCAGATACCCTCTGCGATCTATAGGTATTTTGATGGCATATTTGCCTATCAGAAAAACTACCCTTGTTGATATTTCAATTCTCATCTAAATGTTTTTTTAGTCTATTAATTATTTTAGTGGCTAATTTACCCTCTTGAGAAGAAGAACCATTTTTAAATTTAATAAACTCATAGACACCAACTATGTCCTCTATTTCTTCCAACCTCAATTTTACTTTTACAAAATTATTTTTTTTGCTGATCATCTTTGTTTTGGTTTTCTATCCATCTTCTAAATGCTATTGCTACATCTCCATCATGCCAATTTTTTTTATCAGCAGTTTCTTCAACATCTTCAATAACAAAATTTAATATGCTATCAAAATTATTTGGAGTGTCTATATTTAGTCTGTTAAAAATATCAATCAACATACTTGCTATTTCTTCTTTCATCTTTGTTTTGTTTTAATAAACTTCTCATTCTACTGTTAACATAATCTTCAGTTTCATCTCTTTCCAACCCTGCTTCCATCATTTCTTTATTACCTTGACCATGAATAAAAGCCTGTTTAATTTCCTTCTCTAACTCTTCTATAGTTATTTTTATCTCTTCACTCATCTTTGTTTTGGTTTAATGAGTATCTGGTAGGTAACAGATTTGAACTGTTTCGGGTTCAGGCTTTTTTCACCTTGAGTCGCACCACCCCTTTCTCCAATGTCTGTCAAGTCAAACCCTACCATCTACTCATTTTTGTTTTGGTTTAATTCATTAATACTTCTACCCAACCTTTCTCAGAATGTTCTACTTCTGCATCAATACCTTGATTCTTTAATTTTGTAGCAAGTTTATGAGCAGCTCTCCACAATCCAGGTTCGGGCATCTCATCATGTTCATCATCATAGCAGATAGTACCTCTGCACTCATAAAAATTGTCTTCTGAATTATACTCAAAAGTATATCCATCAATTGTTTCTTTCTTATTCATTTTTTTTTATTTTAGTTATGATATTTATTTATCTAGGCTTAGGGATAGCTAAAAAGAAAGCAGAGTTGTTAAGACTCTGCTTTTTGATTTAACTATTAAGAATAAACTATTGTATCTATGTATGAACTACTTAGTACAAGAGATTCCCCTGTTGATAATGTTATTATATAATGTTCATCATCTCTTTTAAATGTGAAATCAACATTAGAATAACCATATAAACTTTCAAGCTCATCCTTAATTGCTTTTTGAATAGCAGGATCTAAATCTTGATTTTCTTCAATGGTTTCTTCTGTGCTTTCTATTAGAAATTCATTAACAGAATTTAATTCAGATGATTCTTCTTCTGTTTCATCTTCAGTATCATCTTGATATAAGTCAAAGTTTAATTGATTTGACTCATCTTGATTAACTGTAGATTCTACATTTGATACTGGAGGATCTGGTAAAACAGGGGTAGGATCTGGTGTAATTTCTTCTCCTACTGTAAATTCATTTAACACAAGATAATCTTCTCCTTCATAGGTTTGTATTTCAGCTACTTGATATATAATATCTTCTACTTCTACTAGACTACCTATTGCTAAATCACCGTAGTCTTCTGCAGTTACCATTATAGAATTAACTTCTGATTTAACTTCTTCTGTTTCTTCTACAACATTATCTGCAGGAATAAATTGAAGATCTTCTTCATGTTCTTCTGTAACTTCTTCTTCAAAATCATTATCTATAGGAGATGTGTTATCATCATCAGCATCTTCAATAATATTTGTGTTATCCTCATCTACACTATCTATTACTTCATCATCATCTTCTTCTATGTCAAAGTTTACTAAATCAAACTCATCCATAAAATATAATAGAACTGAGGTTTGTATATCTAACCAAAGTTTTGGATGTGTTGATTTCAATCCTATTAATATATGATTATAAGCTGTCCACAATGAATTCTTACCTGTACCATAATGATATCTTTGAGATTCATACTCTTTCATAATAGTAGTACATTGCTCACTTGTGATTAACTTATTTGTAAAATGTAAATCACCCATGAGATGTCCAAACTTTTTATTGACTAGTTTCTCAAATAAACCAGGATACACTGTAGTAGACGTAGGATCTGTTACAATAATGTAAGCTTCTTCAGATAAATACTTTTGCTTCATCTTGTTTTTAATATCAAGAAGTTCTTGAAAATAATCTTGAGCATCAGCAACAATATTATCTATCTGATCTGTAGCTTCTTGTAATGCATTACCTGTATGCTTTCTTTGCCAAGCAGATGTTTTCTTTACCATAGATGCGCCACTTGCATTTACATGCGCACCAACTGCACATCTAAATCTAGTTGATTTATCATAAGAGTTTGTCCATGTAAACATCATAGATAAATCAGGATCATTCAGATACTCAATTCTATAAATACCTTGAGCTACTCTAGCATCTTGATTACATCTGTATTTTTCATCTAATACAACAAAGCCTGCCGCAGCTAGACTTTTTAATGTTGTATCAATAATATAACCATGAGAAATTACCGTATAGGTTTGTGTTGCTGGTGGTAAAGTAGCGTTTATTAAAACACTCTTATCCACAGCTACCTTTGTACTTTTAGGCATAACTTTAATTTTAAAATAAACTTATTTGATTAGTAAATAATTCAGGACTCATAGATTTTATTTCTTTGTTTATTTTATCTAAATAAAATCCATAATCAATATCATAATCAGACCATGATACATCTTGATACTTATTAAATATCTTTTGTAACCATTTGCCTGATACAACATTTATATCCCTGTCATCATTGACATTGTTTTTTATAATTTTTCCGCCTTTATTTGAGATATAAAACCTTAATGTTTTTTGTAAGTTTTCTGTGCTTACAGTTCCATCTTTTACATAACTATATTTGAACTTCCAATTTCTTGTTACTTTAGTTTGACCACAAAAATCAAAAATGTTTTTATTTGTTTTGATATATTTTTTAGGATCAAGCCCGTGTACAAAATAATTGTATATAGCTTTTTGAATAATAGTAAAGCTTTTGTTTTTATGTAATGCTTTCTTCAGTTCAAATCTACCTTTGCATTTTGTTTTTGCATAGTAAAACTTACCCTCTTCTTTTTTAAATAAATACTCTGGATTCTTTGATTGCGTTTTGATAAATGTATCTCTATCAACTTCATTAAATGTAAATATACCAATGTAATTATTTACATCAGGAACAATAAGCTTTTGATACTGGTCATGTTCTAACTGCAGATTAGTTATCTCTTCCCATTCTTTGCATATCTCCATATATTGTGGAATAGCTTTTTTAGGAATCATAATTTCTACACCATCTGTATTAGTCATAATAGGTATAGCACCTAATATTCTTTCAGACAACATAGTAAATAACATCATCAATGATAACTGACCATTAATAGTTATCTGCATTGTAAACTGAGGATCATACAAAAAAGATGCAGCATCATTACTTAAACCATATGTGGAATTAAGCATAATCTTGTATACATAATTCTTAGGATTTGATTTAGGAATCTTTTTTCTTTCATCAAACATCCATTCATACAATTCACAAAACTTTTGTTTTGGTAAATGAGCTGGTGCAAATTTATTTCTAATAGCTAGATTAGGATAGAAACTTGTAACATCTGAAGACATAATAGTCATGTTATCATCTGGTACATATATCCCTTTCTTTACACCATGAACACCACCCAATCCAAAGTCTACATCAACACCTCTATACTTAACATGTTCTTTAAAACTGCCTTTTAAATTATTAGCATCTAGCACTAAAGTTTGAAACTTAAATAGTAACTGTTGAAATGCAGAAACATCAAACTTTAAATAAGGTAAAAGTATTTCACTTACTACAATTTGATTTCTATATGTTCTGCTATTTTTAATTTCATACTTGCTTATACCAGTTCTTTCTTCTAAGAAATGTAAAAATAATTCTTTAGCAATTCTAGGTTCAGATGCACTGTATAAAGGAATGTTATATTCATTAGTCAAACTGCCTCTTAATGTTATCAAGTCTTTGCTATGATTCATAATAGCTTTAGTACTCTTCACATCATTAATACAATACTCAATAATTTTATTTATTAGTTCTTTGCTATCTATATCAGTAGTGTGATGAAGCGGCATGTCTTGAACATTGAGCCAATCCATAGAACATTGAATCCATTTTAATGAACTTCTCTTAGCTGGATTATCCCAATGATTTAATTTGAATACATCAATCTGTTTAATTAAAAGCTGACGCTCACTCCATTCCTGAAATTCTTTTGCGTCTTGTCTATTAATACAATCTTGTGCTTTTATATATACAGCTTCTGCAACTTCAACACCAGACTTGTTAATAAGCCGTGATTTGTTTTTAAGAAGAAAGTTTGTTATCTGAGCATCAAAAGCTAAACCATTAAAAGATATATGCCATTCTTTATTCTTTTTATTCTTATCAAGAAAAACATATAAATCTTTTATATCATTATGAAATTTAGAACAACAAAATATTTTTATCTCTTCAGTTTTATAATGTTCAAATACTCCTATGAAACAATTAGATAATGTTTCATAATCCATGACATAGTGATTCATAATCTGAAATTTTGTAAGCATATAAAAATAACAAAAAAAGGAAGAGAACAAAATATTCTCTTCCCTATTTGTTTGGATTTATACTTATATGTTACTACTTAATTATTATATCACTAGGAAGTATTAACTCTTCATTTGAAGATCCCATTTCTTTAGGTTCTTCTTTGTTAAGAAAATAACGGAAATCAAATTCTCCAGAATTCACAGCAAACATTTCAACAAACTTCTCTTGTTCTTTTTTGTCAATGATGTGATACTCTGAAAGTAAACCTACTAATACTCTTTCTTCTTTATACCAAACACCATTTTCTTTTTGCTTAGTAGATTTAACTTTGTTTCCATTACTGTCTAGTTTTGGAACATATTGAAATTGTTTTTTTTCTTTATTTCCAATTACATATAGTAAAGAAAGTAAAGGATCATATACAACTTCATTGTAAGGACAATTGTCTAAAACAGGTATTAATTTAAATGTTTCTTTATTCTGCCATATAGCTTTAACAAGACACATATTTTTACCTATGTTATTATTATTTTTCATCTGGTAATTTTGAATTAAACGTATGTAAATCTATCATTTTTATTGAAGACTGCAAAATTTCTTTTCTTAAATTAGGTTTTGAACAAAGTTGTCCTACCTCTTTTAAAAGTTCTTCTTTCACATTTAATAGTTTAGAATAAGTTTCATAATATTTTTCAGGGAACAAATAACTCTCTACATGTAATAAATGTCTTCTGTGAGATCTGAAAAAATATAATATTCTTTTCTTATATAATGAAGTTAGCATTGAATATTTACCACTTCTAATTAATGCATAATCATTTGCATAATTAGAAAAATCAAATACATAAGCTAACTTATTATCTTCTAACTCAAACATGTCTTCAAAAAGATAGTTATCTAGTAATGCAGCTCTTTCAAAAGATTTAAAATCTAAATCTTCTCTCTTATGATAAACTACAATAAATCTATTCTCTTCAAACTTAAACATGTCTTTCCAAGCCATATAAGTTTGAACAGGTACAGTACTTACACCTCTTCTAATTTTTAATAGAGGATATAAAAACAACCTGCTTTTTTGAATATAATCTGCATGTAAGGAATTTAAAAGCATTCATTTTTATTTTATAGTTTAACATTAGATAAAGCAAATGCTTTAGGAAGCTTAAACTCTTTACTTTGAAAATGATACTCTGCATCTTCAAAAGTATTAAGCATCATAGCATCCCACTTTTTAAAAGTATCATCTGATACATTAAAAGAATATAGTTGATCATACTTATCAAATACTATAAAATTAAAATTTATAATCCAACCTGCATTAACTACATCAGATAAAAAGTCTTTTACTAGTTTTTTGTAAATGCTGGCTTGTAACCAATAGTTCCAATAATCTACAGACTCTTCAAACTTTTGTATAGACTTGCTGGTTGTTTTAAAATCATTTATTGTAACTACTTGATTTACTACATCAACAACAAGATTATCAATTATACCTTTTAAACCAAAAGAATATTTATCATTTGGTAAACTCATTGACAATTCTAATTCATTATAGACTCCAATTTTTGTACCATCATGTTGTAAATCTAAACCTATAAGATTTCTTGTTTTTTCATCTGCTTTTATGATCTCAGCTCTTCTTGAACATCTATCTAATATAGCAGCATCTATTATAGTTCTGTTTTCTTTTATCTTAAGAAACTCAAAGTAATCTATACCTTTTACATCTGCTATTTTTTCAATTCTTTTAGAATCTTCTTTTAGTCTTTGATGTAAATTCTTTTCTTCAAGTTGTTTTAGAATGACAGATTCATAATCTCTTAATGATTTAGAAGGATCAGGATCTAATTCATATTCTTTAAAGACATTGTTAATAATTTCTATAGAACTTTCGCTTGGCAAAGATTGCGGAGCTACAATAAATTTGCTGTCAAAATCTAAACCATCAAGCACTAAGTAATGTATAACAATTCCCTCTAGTAAATACTTAGCAATTTTCTCCTCTTTATCTTTAAGAACATATTCTTTATAAAATCTTTGAGGAGATTCAAGCAGCTTATTTAAGCTGCTATAACTAAAATTAAATTCTTTGTTGAAGAATTCTGTCTCTAACATGTTTTTGTCAACTGTATTGACTGTATTTGTATTAATCATTTATATGTGGTTTTATGAATCAAATTCTTCTGCTTCAATTTTTAAACAAGGACCCGGTATATAATATTGTTTTATATTAGCATTATCAAAATTAATATAATCTACAGTACATAAAGTTGTTATTGCTTGTACATTAGCTCTAGTAAACTTCTTATTGTCTTTAAGAATATTTGTTAATGTCATAAGACTCATTGATTTTACTGACTCCTTATCTAAATTAAAATAACTTAATAAACTTTTAAAATTTACATGGTTAAACTCTTTATATTTTATAAAAGATTTTCCATATTTTTTTAATATCATTAGTATATACATAAAACTTTTTTCATAATTACTATTAGCAAGTAATTCCATAGTCATTATTATAGAAGCATCATCCTCACTAGCACACATTAATACTAGGTCTTGATACTTTTCTTTATCTATAATAATAGAATCTTCATTAATATACTTTAGTAATTCATCTTGTTTATATACTAAACAATTATCAGAAAGACTTTTAATTTTAGAATTTATAGGCACAATAAACAATGTTCTAGAGCCTTGAGCATATCCTTGTTTAATAGCCCATGAACCATCACTTGTATAAAGTTGCAATCCTGTTTGGACATTGCCAGAAGGATCTTTGGGTGATCTATAATAAAACTCACTTGCTATAGAACTTTTTATGTATACATGTGAAAAATCATTAGCATCAACAAGCATTTTAAATCTTGTTTCTTTTGGATGATTTATATAACGTAACCAATGTTTAAAGTCATCAGATTTCATTTTATAAACATCACGTTTAAACAAGTGATCATTTGTTCTAGGTATTAAATCTGCTGGTGGAATAAATGCTATTGTAGCTTTCTTAGGTAGAATAGTAAAATTAAATTTTTCTTTAGCTTTAAACCTTGGCACTGTTGTTCCAGGAAATAAATATATTGTTTCTTCTTCTAATTTATTTCTTTCTAACTCATTTTGAATATTACAATGATGTTCAAAGTCTTCAAATAAACCACCATGTTCAATTCTTATATCTAACTGATTATGACTTATATAATCTATGTATAAATATTTAGTTAAATTCATGTCTTTAAAATTTTTAAAAGACCCCGAAGGGCCTTTTATTATTTCATAACTAATTTTTGTAACTGAGGATCAATAAATAGTTTTTGGAACTTTGTTTTATTCCCGTGTATAATCTTCTTAGCTAAGTGATATTTTAAATCATTAGTAAATACATCAGGATGTTTAATCAAAGCACTAATTCTATTTACAATTTCTGGTGTTACTGGATTAGACTCTGCATAATTAAGCGTAAAGTTAATTAATCTTGTAGATAAAATGCTAGCTATATCTGCTCTATAATCTACAGCTGGATTACCTCCATCACATATAGAACTAAGCAGCTCATCAATTACTTCTTTCTCATCTTTATGTAAGAGCATTCTTTTAGGACTAATGATTCTATCTAATCTATTGTTAATAAAACTTGTAAACAATGTAGATACTTCAGGGCCTACAGAGCCTTCACCACACATTTGAATTAATGGTAAATCTTTTTCAAATGATGGAATAGTTTCTAGTAGTTTAAAGAATGTAGTTAGAGATCTTGGATTAACTTTTTCATTAACAACTTCAGGATTCATCAATACAAAATTAATACATCTACCATCAACCTTTTGAGTCTCTGCCCATTCAGCCCAACGTTCATGATTCCACTTCAATATTACTGAAACAAATCTAGTTCTTTGAGCAACGTCAATAGAGTTTACCAAATAGTTTCCGTCATCTGGATTAGCTGTAAGAACAATGTGCCAATCATCAGGAAGTTTCCAAGAAAGATATTCTTGTCTATCTACTAACTCCATAACAGCTTGAATAAACTTTACATCAGCACGATTCCAGTCATCAAGAATAAGTATACCGCCTCCTTCTTTGTTTGCAATCCATTCAGGTGGACAATAAGACATTCTTTTTTCTCCGGTAAATCTGTAACCTTGTTTTAGATATTCATTAGTAGCATTTTCATCAACCCAAATACATTCAGATTCTGATCCGCCTGGTACTTCTACAGTTTCATTAACTTTTTTAGTTACTTCCATACCATTAGGAAGCTTAACTTTTTTAAGAACTTGTCTAACTTCTGTTTTCTTTTCTGTACTTGTTCCTTCTTTACATAATTGAAACTGACGCAATGGAAAACCTACAAGATCACCTAAGTCTTCTATCTGTGCTAAGTTTAATTTAACACAACTTAAGTTGTTTTCTTCTGCAATTTGTAAAGCAACGCTTGTCTTACCAAGACCAGATTCACCAATAACTTCTGTTGCTACAGGTTTCTTACCGTCTTTTTGAATGTGTCTGTTGTTGTTAATAATGTGTTGCAAAAATGATTTCATTTCTGCAGAGTCTAAGCTAACTTGATTCATAATTCTAATTTAATAGTTGTTCCTGGCAATTCATCCCAAGCATTACCTTGTGAAGAAAGTACCCATAAAATATTTCCTTTTGCGTTTTCAGGTGCTGAACATTCTCCATCTGTAAAATAGAATAGACAACTAAACTCATTGAGTTTTTCATTGTAATAATCTATAACAGGTTGAAAGTCTGTCCCACCTCTACCGTGTATTTCTAAATCTTTTCTTGGATTAAATTTACTTATGTTAGATATTGCTGTATCACATTGTATAATTGTAACATCAGAACCTGTCTTCTTTATATGATGTAATTCATTAAGAAATTCTTTGAGTTCTTTTGTATTAACAGAAGCTGATGTATCTATAGCTGCTAGTACATGCTTGTGCTTTTTAAATTTTAAACCAGGAAAGTCTGGTAATCTTTTGTTGAACTTTCTTCTAGAAACTTTAGTATAAGTTCTTGTAGATTTACCAATAAACCTTCTCATATATCCTTTCCAATCAAACTTTGGCGGATCTATTTGTTTAAGCTTTTCAATTATACTTGCAATCTCACCAGGTACTGTACCACGCATCTTTTTTACCTGATCAGCTACTTGATCTAAGACATGTGCTGTTTGTGACTTTATCAATCTCTGAGTTGCTTCACTTATTTCTTCACTATCCCATTCATGTTCAGGAGTTGTAATTTCAGTTCCGTCACTTAAAGTAACACTGTTATCATTTCCTTCACATAAATCTTTTAAAGCATTACCTAACTCACTGTCTTCATTTTTTATCTTACTAAGCTCTTTGTAATAATATCTTGTACCAGCTTTGTAATCTAACTTATACCCTTGGTTAATATAAGTTTCTATAAAACAACCATCTTCAGGCAACCATGATCTTTCAATGTATTGATTAATCTCAATATCCATTGCTATATTTAATAGCTTTTTATCTTGAAGATCATTATAGTCTGTTAAATGAAAGAAAGCAATGTGTAATAACTCATGTTTTAATATGCCTACTTTTTGTATTGGAGAAAGTGTTTGCCAAAAATCAGGATTAATAGCTAACTCATAGTTAATACCTTTAACGCAAACACCTGCTGTAGGCACTTTCTTTTGGGACCAAATTTTATTTAGTGACATAAGAAGAAGCCCGTAATAGGCTTCTCTTAACATAAGTTCTTTAGATGCTTTAGCTAAACTTTCTATATTATCTCTCATCTTTAATTTTTATTATTACATCTTCAACAAAAGTATATCCGGTATCAATAAGTTTATTCTTAAAATCCATTGAAAAAGAATCTATTAAAGATTGTTTTGCTTCATAATCAAACTTGCCTTCATTAACTATTTTAAATAATTGTTTATATGTAAGGTGTGATATACCAGGTCTAAAATCATCATCTAAGTAATCTTTTACTGCATTAGTTAGATTATCATAAAAAGTTTTATAGTTTGTCTTTATATGTTTATCAGCTACAATACCTTGTTTAAGTACAAGTAATATGTTTATCACATTATAATCTGTTAGTTCTAAATTTTCCATTATGGTTAAACCAACAGTCCAGTTCTCATGATCTCTTGAAGATATCATAGACAGTATAGAATCAAACTCTTGTTTTTCTAGCATTTTGTTTTCCATATTAGTCATTTAATTTTTCTGTTCTTATCATCCACATAGGTGGCTTTTTTGCATTTATATTATCTACCCATTCTTTTGCTGAAGGTATATAACCAAAGCAGTCTTCTTTAACATGTTGTTCTCCAACATATCTGGTATAAACTGTTTTACCATCTGAATTTGTAAATGATTTACCAAATTTAGATTCACATTCAAATATACCTTCTGAATGATGCCTGAATATTCTATGTTTGCTATGACCTAGCCAACTCTTAGTTTCATCAAACCATTCATGTATATGAATATAATCTTCTATTATACCACCAAATTTTCTAACTGAAGATTTTGCATGTTGTAAAGGATGTGCCATTAAAATAAACTTTTAGAATGACCATAAAAATGAGTTTCTACATATCTTACATTATTATTAATGTTACACTCACCTGTAAATACATTTATGGTTATTATTCCAAACCCTCCATCATTATTATACCAATCTTCTATATCTTCTAGTAAATTATACATAATATCTTCTATTTCAGCTTCTAGTCCTGAATCAAGTTTTTTATCTATAGATAAATCTTCATGATGTATATAATTATCTTCTGAAAAATCTTCAAAGCTTAAGTTTTTTATTTCTGCTTTTTTATTATCAATATACAGTATCTCTTCTATAGCTCCACTATCTCCAGAACCTTCATAATATCCTTGTATATAACTTATTCCTAAGTCTTGTAGTTTAAACAATAGGATTCTGTTATCATCATCTAACTTTTTCATAAATTAAGTTTTATAAAATCTTCCTAAAATATTTTTATTTAAATACTCATCTTTTTCAAGAACTTCATTTACAAATTGAAACTTTGTTTCTTGATAAGTAAGCTCTGTTTTAGAGTAGCATATCTTAAGTATAGTTCTAACTATAGATATACCTTCTTTATGTGCTTTCTTTAATACTTCATTACTACTATAATACTTTTCATAGTCTGTTTTTTTAACCATAGTATATTTCTTAGCTCTTTTATCTGTCATAGCTGCAATAGCTTTCTTTCCAAATTTCTTTTTTCTAATTGAATAGAAATTCTTTTTGCCAATATACTTTACAAGTTTACCTTCAATTACCGCAGTCATTTCATATATAAAACCTACAGCGTTTTCAGGAATCATTTCTTCTGTAAATGTTTGATGGTTTAAAATCCAGCTCATAATAAATATTTAAGTAGGTAATTCTTTGCTTTCTCCTGTAAGAGCTTTTGTAATTAATGGATATAAATGATACATAGTATTTCTAACACCGTGTTGTTCTACTGAGTCTGATAGATCTTTCTCAAGCTTTAAGTGTACATAAGGAATATTATATTCTTGATTATATTTTTGCATTGCTCTTAGCCCTGCTTCATCATTATCAAATAATACACATACCTTTTTATACTTTTGTATAAACTCATTCATTAATGAATCAGGAAGCATTGTGTTTTCAGAATCTGGTGCAATACTTTCTATATTCTTCATACCGAGTTTATGTAAAGCTAATAAATCTTTCATAGAGCTACAGATGACTAAATATGGTTTATCATATTTTAGCTGGTCTAATCCTTGTATATAGCTTTTTACTTTAAAGAACTTCTTTTTTAGTTTAGGTGTATAGATTTTGTATAACTCATTCTTATCATTAAAATAGCCATACATGAATTGAGCTTTGATCTCTAATCTCTTTTCAGTATCTTCTTTTTCTAAAATATATGATTCTAAAGGTTGTATGTTATATGCTTCTAATATTTTAGAATCAATGTTATACTTAGTCCAATAGCTTTGATCTAACTTATTCCAATTACGCGGGTTTATAGTTTTGACTTTGTACTTTCCTTCAACTTTAAAATCTTTTACTTCAAACTTTTTATTACCACTTTTAAGATAATCACTATAGTCTTTAATAATTTTAACCGCAGCTTGAGCTTTAGACTTTAAATCATAAATTTCTTTTACTAAACTTAAAGCATCACCACCTCTATTTGTAGAATAATCTTTAAATAAATATTTGTCAGCTTCTTTATCAAAGTAAATAAACATTGATGGTCTGGTTTCTTTAGGATTAAATATAGATGTTATCTGTATATCCTGACCCTTTAAGTTTTCAGAAAGCTTTAGATAATATTTAAAGATCCACTCTGGAGGTATGCTATTAATATCTGATACTACATGTTTTGTTCTTATCATAATTAATATGTAATAAAAAAGGAAAGCCTAAAAAGACTTTCCTTGTAATTATAAAGTATACGTTCCTATTTATTTACCAAGCAAACTCTGTATTGTCTGCAGAATCATCAGTTGTATTGTCAAATTCTTCTACTTCTTCTGGTTTTTCTGCTTTCTTTAAATGTAAATCTTCATTATATACATGAACTTTTTCATTTGCATCTGCTTTAGCAAAACCTTTAGTGCCTTGAGAATATTTAGCAAACCAAAGGTTATGTCCAATATAACCATTTTGTTTGTAATATTCAGAACCTGCAACACAACATTCTAACCATTTGTCTGCAAAAGGTGCTTCTTCATTAAAACCTTGTACAAAATCTTCAATTGTTTCATACTTACCATCTGCATCATCAAACCATTTTTCACAGTCTGTTTCTTTACAAATGTTTTTGATGAACTTTAAAATTTGCATGTCTCTTTTAATTTCAACACCCTTATTGGTTACATTGTCTTTGTATGGCCAATCACTTGCTCTCACATTGCCTACTTGACCTTCATGTCTACCTAAAGATTCATTGTTTTTATCAATCCAAAAACCTTCAAAGTTTTCTATGGGTTCTGTTTCAACGCTTAATAGAATATGATAAGCATCATTTCTTTTCAAATAACTATTGTTTTGAATTAAACTGATGTTATTAATTTTCAATTTGTGATTACCAGGAGATATTACTTTTGGTATACCTCCTCCTTCTCCTGAAGAAACGTTTACGTCTTTTGTACTTAACATTTTTTTCTAATTTAATTTATTAATCTATGTATACTTTATCCCAATTTGTTTTAACTCCTTCTTCAGTCATTTCTGAAATAACAATTTGTTGATTTCTTAAGTGATCTGGTCTAGCTCCACAAGCAACATCATCACTTGTTTTGAAGTTAAGAATGTTCTGATTACCTTTTCTATATAGATAACCAATAGCATCTGACTGTGAAGAAATTATTCTTTTAATTTTACCTGTTAAATCTAGATCTGAACTTGTAAACTCAGCACCAGCTTTCTCTAGCATTATATCTTTTACGTGACCTACAATTATAATTCTTGGAGCAAGAGTCTTTATGTATTCTAGAACACTTGTTATAGCTTGTCTTAGCCATACATAACCTGCACCATTAGGTAAGTTTAAGATGTTACCATAAGTTTGCTTGCCTGTTTTAAACCAATTCTTTCCCATTGAAGATTTAGAATATAATTTTTCAGCAACAGGAATACATTTTTCTTCTAATGCAGTTACTGTATCTACAGCTATATATTTATAAGGATGGCCTTGTTCTTTTATTTCTGCACCAATAAGTTTTAAATCTTCAACAGTATCTACTTTTAGTTTTAAAGCATCTACATAATCAGAACCGTCTTCAAAATCTAATATAAGACAGTTTTCTAAATCAGCTAAGAGAGATGTTTTACCTACTTTAGGTTTAGAAAAAATGATAAGATTTTTAGGGCTTTGTGCAGAAGCTTTTATTTTCTTCTGTGGTAATACAATTTTTGTCATTTTAAATTATTTATTAAGTTATTTAACCATGCTTTATGACTGACAGGAAGTTTCCATTGTATAGCTGCATAATCTCTAAGTGTCATTGAACTATATGGAACATCTGCATCAGCATCTGGTAATGGTTCAAATATTAATTCACCTTGCTCAGCTACTTTTGTAACTTCAATTAATTCATCTTTAGGTATTAGATAACGTCTATCACCAGAAGTAGGATGAGGATCAGATTTTTCATACTCTGTATCATACGCATCATGATAAATCCATTTCCATAATCTTCTTTCTGGATCTTCAGGTTCATAATCTCTACTTACAAATTCAGTATAGATGTCTTGACCTTTAGTTATTTCACTTGGATAAAATGAAACAACCAGTTCACCTTTGTGCATATAACACATTTTAGGTATAAATTTAGGTTGTTTAACTTTTTCTTGTTTAAACAAATCTAAATGTTTGTCTTTTAATAATTCTATTTTCTGTTTTTTGCTTAATATATCTTTCTTTTTTTCATCAAGCTTTGTTGATAATCCCATACTTTAATATTTAATTTGATCTTATATTTCTTACATGCATGCCTGGAGCAGGCATTTCTATAACTTTCATTTGATTGAATAATGCTTTGAAAAAACTTACTCTAGTATCACCGTTTCTACACTTAAGAAAGTGCCATACCAATACTGTATCATCATCAATTATATATCTTTCTGGTCCGTAGTATTTAATAAACTTTTTTGCTGGTCTATTAACACCTATTACAATATCTGCATGTTGAAATAAAGCATCACCGCCTAAGATGTCTGTTTCTAAAACATAGTTTCCGTACTTTCCATCTTCATTTCTTTCAGGTTTTTCTACATCACGTTTTAGTTGTGAAAGAACAATGAATGCAATAGGATACCGTTTCTTTAAATCTGTTAATGCTTCTCCTAAATTATAAAGCATATCTGTTTTACTATTTTCAGATCTGCCTTGCTTAAATAAATTAGAGTGATCTACAGTTACTACAGTATTAATATATACTTTCTTACCATCAATTTCTTGAGCATAAGTTTCCATATAATCTGTAACAATAGATTTAAATGTTTCTACAGTACATGCTTTCTCAACAATATCTACAGGAAACTTGTCTATATCAACCATCTTTTTAGCATGCTCATGTAATTTTTGAAAGTCTTCTACTGTTAGTTTATCATTTTCATCTGCACTACAAATGTATTTGTATGGTTTATTTAATGCTGAAGAAAACTCTCTTACTTTAGAAGCTCTGGCAACCATTTCAAATTGGAATTCTAAAACTCTAATTGTTTGACCATTGTTTATTTCAAAACCTTCTCTTACAATTTGATCTTTGATAAGGGTTTTTCCTGTACCCGGTCTTCCGCCTATTACAGTTAGAGATTGCCATTCAAAACCGTTTACACCTGCATCATTTACTTTAGGCCAAGGAGTTTTGTAACTAGTTATTAATCCTTGTCTTCTTGCGTGTATATAACTAAGGGCTTCTTGATAGCCTTTCTTTTGACTCTGCCAAGCTTTATTACTCATAACTTTGATATTATTATAGGCTTTTATCTGCTATTCTATGCCCATTTTTACTTTAGTAAATTTACAAAAATACTCTAAGATTCCCAACAAAAACTCTATAATAAAGTATTGAATAATAGACATTTTTATAATAAAAATATTGATTATTGTATAGGCTAATAAACTAAATAAGATGCCTAAAATTACTGTGTTTACATGATAAAATGTTTTTGATTTCATTATACTACTTTTTGACGGAATATTGGTTTATCATCCATTTCTGCTCCTGACTCTACTAGTTCACAATAATCAGCAAGTTTGCTAATAAATGTTCTAGTTCCTGCGGGTTGTTTTCTAATAAAATACTGAGAACATGTCATGTACTTATCATCAAGTTCATATTCAGATACATATCTCTCAGTTGCTTTTAGAATAAGATCCCAAGAATAGTCATGATTTTCAAAAAACCATCTGAAACAAGTTTCTAAATTCTTAGTAGCACTTCTTGCTGCTCTACCGCTAGGAAGTTTTTTGTTTGGAAATAAATTTTTAAACACTAAAATGTTTTCTTTATAATTTTTATTCATTAACTGAGTTGATGTTTTAGTTTTTTGTATTTTAAAAAGCTTTTCAACCTGGTTAATAATTGTATGTGATTTGGGTTCTAATAAGTATTTGTTTTCTTTTTCTACAATCCACTTATCTTCTATTAAACTTTTTAGCTCTAATCTAAAATTCATTCTAATAGGTGTAACAGAATCATTTATACAACAAAGCAAATAGTATTGATTTGGAGTTAGTTCTGCAGTTGTTATCATATCAAACAACTCCATCTGTTTTAATAATTTACTCATCTTGATAAAAATTTTTTATATTTGTTAATGATCAATAAGCAAAATATAATATACATACTTTTAGGTATAATATTAATTATGTTCTTGTATATAATCTTTAGAAAACCATCTGAGATAACTAAAGTTATAACTAGCACTGAAGATTTAGAGAATATGATTAAAGCTAAAGAAGAGGAAAATCTTTTATTGCTTCAAACTATTGATTCTCTAAATAACAACAGAGCCTCTTTATATAAACAAATAGATAGTTTAGATAAAGTGAAAAATAAAATAAAAATAGAATACCGTGAAATATACAAGTATATTGATAATGCTACTAATCATCAACTTGACAGCATTATCCGCGCAAACTGGTGATACATTGACTTGCTTTAATAACGCTGAGTTACAGAAAATAGCTAACAAAGTTGTTTATGCTAATGAGTGTGACTCTACGCTTGGTGTCTTGAATCAAGAAATAAAGCTAAAAGATACCGTTATAGATAATCTCTCAGAGACTATAACTTTCCAAGACTCAATGCTTCTCAATAATGCATACGTTATTAAACAAAGAGATTTAATAATAGATATAAAAAAGACTGATCTTAACAATCTCTATAAGAAGTACAAAAAAAAGAATGCAGCTACTAAATGGTTGCAAGCTGGTTGGATTGCTACATCTGTGAGTTTAGTTGCAATATTGATAGCAGTTGCTGTGAGGTAGAGAAGAGAGGATGATAGTAACTACCATACAATCTTCTCTCCGTTATTCTCTTCTAATACTTTGTTAATATTGTTAAATAAGTCTCCACTATTCCATTTCTTTTGTTTTGCATAACCTGCAGCAGCAGGGTGAGGCGCAAAGAATTTATAGTTTATACTAGGTATATGTTTAGCCCACACTTTAGCTTTATTACCTAAGAATACATATATAAGCCCCGAGTTATAATGCCCTAATATGTCTAAGAGATATACAATAAAAGGTTTCCATAAATCTATGTGTGAACCTATCTTACCTATACGGCATGTAAGAGCTGTATTAAGCATTAGAATACCTTGATTAGACCATCTTGTTAAATCAGGATCCCACTCCATACCTTCTGGATATACTGTGTCTTCTATTTCTTTAAGCATGTAACGTAAAGAAGGTTGTGGTTTTTTAGAATAAGAACAACTAAAAGATATGCCGTCTGCAACTCCTGCTTGAGGGTAAGGGTCTTGACCTATAACAACAACTCTTAGGTCATTGTATGGACATTCAGTAAATGCTTTAAATATATCTTTGATTACTGGTGTGAAGCGATTACCGCTATTCATTTCATCCCACAAGTCATCTAGTATATTATAAAACTCTTTACTTAGTATAAAACTTTTTAATTTATCAGCCCATCCTGATGGAATAAGCTGTTCATATAATTTTTTTTGTATATCTGTCAGCTTGTCTTTTTTACTTTGTTGCATTTTATAATTATATTTGTTTAAAACTATTAGTTATGGATAATAAGAGAAATGTTAAAACTTATTCTATACCTTTAGATGAAACTGTTGATATTACAATATCAGGTAAAGCTTTAAGAGATCTTAAATATGTTTATGAAGCTTATATGCGAACTGCTAATGAACAAAAACAAATGGCAGCTATGTTATTTATTAGTGGTGTTTTTGAAGCTAAGATGCATGAATTAGAAAAAAATGAAGCTGAACGTGAGCGTAAAGTTAAAGAATTAAACGCTGTTTATGGTAAAGATTCTTTTGTTTTTAACGCCTTAACTTTAGCCACTTTCATAGGTGTTATAGAACAAACTTTTGCTGAAAAAGGTAAAGCTAAAGAAAAAGAAATAGAAGTAAACTTCTCTTCAGAATCAATAGCTAAGTTTTATGATGAACAATTAAAAGAATCTAAAAAGAAAGATTAACTAATTTTCCTATATCATTTAGCGTTTCAATAACTAAAGATAATTCTTCCTTAGAACAATCTGCAAATGATTTAGCATATCCTTCTGATGACCACAAATCTCCACGTACAAGCCCTGATTTTTGCTTTACTGTTAGTTTCATATCTTCAAAGGTATATCCTATCTCAGAAGCTAATTTTCTAATGCATGCGTGTATCTTAGCTAGCTGAGCTTTTGTACCATCTCCTGCATTAGCTTCTAGAAATATTTCAATTACTTGACCTTCAGATAAAGCATCTACAAATTCTTTATATTGTATCTTATCAAAAGCTGTTACATGTGTTAGTTTACCATTAACTTTTTTTAGTTTGATGGTAGTGATGTTATCTTTCATTTATTTGATATCCTTTTCTAATTTTTTTATAAACTTGATTCTGCAATAAATGCATAGCATCACTATAATCTAAAGGTATTTTGTTGCCTCTATATTTAGATTTATGTCCATATATTCTACCGTAAGTAAATATTACATCATATTTCTTTTCTTGATCTTGACTTTCTACTACTTCTGCTTGATACATTTTATATGCTGTACCTTCTGTATTAGTTAAATATACACTGGGACCCATAATTTATTGTTTATTGTGGTAAATACATAACAGTTGTGACTTATCATTTTTAACCATCACAACTTCATTCTTCTTATCTACAAACATTTCAAAACCTTTTTCAGTTCTGAAGTATGTGTATCTGTTAGTTTCTTTTTCCTTAGATAGAATTGCGTATTTAAAATACATAACAGGATCTGTTTCTGTTTTTACATAAACGCTATCTTCTGTAAATTTAAAACTAGTTCTATCAGGATTAGTTTTCTTTACACCTGTAGTTAAATTCTCATAATCATAACTTTCATAGTTATAAGTTTGAGAAAAACAACTTACAGAGGCTGTTAAAATTGTTATAAATGCTATTGCTTTCATAATTAAAATGGTTCTGAGCCGGGAGTCAAATCAAATTCAGATAACATATCCAACCCGTTGTTTTCTAATTTTTGTATAAGTTCAGTAAATTCTTCTGTTTCAATTGTAATGTTTGGTTCAAATCCAGGAACCCATTCTATAGTGGTAGTCTTATCTTTTTCATACATAGTTTCTACCATTATACTTTCAAAAAACTTATTCTTTTCTTCTTTATCTGTGACTTTAATGATTTTTCCAAACTGATCTCTCTTCCAATAAAAAGTATGTCTAAAGTTACATTCTTTATTAAAGCATATTAGATCAGCTTCATGTTTATCATTCATAAAAGTAACGCTCAACATATCTTCATTACATTGACGACATTTGTTTACGCTTTTTACAACTATTAAATCTTTCATTGTTTTAGTTTTAAAATGGTAAATCTAACATTACTTGAGCTATGTGATTATCATCTACCTTATACTTGGTCATAAGATCTATCATATCTCCATTACTCATACCTGTAAAGATACTGCATTCATTTAATATAATGTCATCATCTTCATCTTCTGGATTATTATCAAACACTTGGAAAAAATATCCTGATGCATGATCAAATCCATAGGCTATTGTATAATCTTTTTCTTCTAACTGTTTAGTATATCTACTCATAATTTTTAATTTAAACGTCTGCCCCAAAAATATCCAAGAGCACAAGTTAATATGGCAAGCAAAGCAGGTGCATGTTTTGCCATTATACCAATCATAATTAATAAGATAATAACTAAAGATAAAGCTGTTAGAATATCTAATAATTTATTTATATCAATCATATTTATCTTTTTTTATTATATTTAAATTGACAATTTATTTTTTATCTAGGGTTTCGGGATAAGAGCTACTGGTCAGGTAGCTCTTTTTTTAGCTTCTTTTAACTCATCAAGTAAACCAAGATTATAAGTATAATTTCTATCAAATGTTTCTTGATCATGTGTATAACCGAACTGTTCTTCAAAATGATTTATAAGATTTTGTTTAGCCTCAATAGCAGTGTCAAGGTTTTTAAATAGAGTAGACTCTATATTAGCGGCCATAGCTCTGCCATCAGACCTTCCGTCCATGTAATTTAAATCTTTGGAGTAATGCATATTAATTTTGTCTATAGTAATCTATATCATCATCTGACATATGATTCAGGTCAACTTCTAAATTCTTGTCAATATTCTCATACCCTTCTGGATTAAGTTCAGGGTCTGTTGACATGTTTGTTATTAACTGATTCTTTTCTGCAGCTTCTTTTCTTAAATTAGAATGAAACTCTTCTTCAGATTCTGACCTATAATAGATTAAAGCCTCTCCTTTTGGAGTCCAGCTGTTATCACAATGATTAACTGTTACAACAAGTACAGGTTCTCCATCATTCTCAGTAACGTTACCTATATGTGTACTTATCATTATTCTTTGATAAACATCTTCAATGTTTGTCTTAATTTTTAAACTTGTTAAAGCCATGATTTAGTATTTTGATATATGGGTTCTACCCATTTTATTTTAGATTGATCAAGGTGTTTTGTAGCATCCTTAACCCATTTTTTATCTATGCTATTTTCATAACAAAGGATGTGTATATCTGCTTTATCATCAGGATTTAATCTAAGCAGTCTACCAATCTTCTGAGAAGCTTTTCTATTATTCCCGTAAGAATGCAGTATGATGCCGCATTTTAATCCTGGTATAGTTACACCTTCACTAAGTTGTTCAACAGCACTTAATTTATTTATTATACCTTCTTTAAAATCATTTAGATTTTCTTTAGATTTTTTGTTTTTAGAATGTACACTGTGTCTACAAATAGCATCAGCTTGCTGTTGAGTGCTTGCAAATGCTATAGTCTTTTCTTTAGAATGATATAGCAAATGTTTTGCGTACTCTACTTTTAAAGGAAATTTTTGTAACAATTTCATCCTTTGTATTGTAGCTATTTGTTTTGCTTTAGGTGTAACAGCTCCATCAACTCTACTGCACCAATAGTTGTAATCACTTATTTCTGATGTATAAAATGTACGTGATCCATCTCTGGTTAATTTTGGTATTGTTTTTTCATTACTCAACATTAGCTTATGAACATATATCTGATAATCATTTAAGATTTTATCTTCAACAGCTTCATCAGTTTCATATTCATAAACAATAGGACAAAACCTGTTACACATTTTACCTTTCTCAGAAGTTTTATATACAGGATAAGTACCAGTAAGACCAATGATTTTACCACCTCTACTTTCAAACTCACTAAGCCAAGGTTTATAGTTTTCTTTTAAACTATGACACTCATCTAAATATACAATATCATAATGAAAATCTTGTTTCAGTAATGATACATAAGTTGTAAAGTTTATATGGTCTAATAAATATTCATAATTCCATTGCTCAGCATCATCTGTCCATGAATCAAATATCTTAACTCTAGGGGCTACTACTAAATATCTACATGTATCTGTATAATTTTTAGCCATATGCTTTAAACCAAGCAATGTTTTACCAACTCCCATTGATATTTGAACTCCTGCGTTATACTTGTTACCTATTGCGTTTAATGCTTCATTTTGTATTTCATTTTTAGTTTTCATAACTCTTTCATTATGTGACATTCTGGTTGCTCATCTCCAGGATCACTTATTATTGTAAACTTCATTTATTTAAATATTATATATTATAAAGATAATTAATTTATTCTAGATATGCTAAATCCTTTTTCTTTAGATTCAATTGGATGTTCTTCTATCCACATATGACACTGTCTACATACAGGTAACCAAGTGCTTTCATCTAAAAAATTCTTACCAACTCTTCCTGCCTTATGATGCACATCTGTGGCAAATACAGTACAGACTCTCAATAATTTAGCTTTACAAAGAGTCTTAGAGTTTAAAAAAATTTTTCTCTTTAAGGCATATATAGTTTCTTCTTTACTTTTTTTAACGGAGCGGGCAGCAATAGGTTTATAAGTTTTTTTACTGGCAGTCTTTGTCATGGCCTGTTGGTTCATTGAACAAAACTTACAATACTTCTTGCCTTTTATATTTTTCCAAATATATTTTTCTTGCCCGCACCCGTTACATATTTTAGTTTTTGCTTTCATTCAAGCTAAAATAATTTTTTGGTAATATTCCTTCTTGAAATAATTTAAGAATAACATCTGCTTTTTTCAAACCTAACTCTTTAAAAGTTAATGTTGAAATAAAGTTTTTATCTGTGTACTCACATTCTTTTATATTTTTGCTTATAGGGCTATTATAAAAGATTTTTTCAAAGAAGTTTGACGTATATTTATTTACGAGTTCTTGCTTCCAAATGTTAATAACTTCTTGTGCTCTCTTATGTACTTTCATAATTCTTTTCTTCTTATGCCAGTGCATAGTTTGAAGTTCTTTTTTATCATACATTTTTAATCCAAAGAGAGCTTTCTTATACAAGAAATTTTGATAAGAAGATAGTTGATCACTATCTATTAACTGATAGTGTTTCTTGTAATAAGAACTAAGTTCTTGGAAGTTGTGGAATATGCCATCATATATTATTGACTGTGTGTTTTGACTTGCTTTCATTTTTCTATTTTTATTTGATTAAAAATTGTATAAAGGGAGCTGTTACACTCCCTTTATCTATACAATAATTAGTAATTTTTACAGCAGATCTAAATCATCTCCTGCATATGAAGACATTACTTGTTCTTCATCTTCTTTTAAGGCAGCATAAGCAGCAATGATGTCATCACCATTAGTATGTTCTACTTTAATATCAGTAGCTTTCATATTTAAGGTGTAAAAATTTCTACGGTAAATAGGCATGCCATCTTGACAGCATACTACACCGCTTCTACCTGCTACTTTGTAATCACGTTCTGGAAATTTCTTGTTAAAAGGTTCTAATGAATCTTTTACAATGATTTGTCCATCTACTTCTTGGTCTTTAGTCCAGCCAAAACATTTAAGATCTTCAACTGTGCCTGGAATAAGAGCAGAAAGTTTGCGTTTACGTGCAAAACCTGAGTCATCAATTATCATTTTGATTTGCTCAACTCTGATGTGTCCGTAATCTGGATTCTTTGGACTTCTGACAATTACATTACCTGCTTCATCAGCAGTAACTTTTACTTTTGAATTCATAACTTTGATTTATAAAATTGATTTGAAAAATGCACCAAAAAAAAAATAAAAAAAACAGAAGTGGTGCTTTTCTTCTGTTATTCTAAATTATCTAGGTTGATAGGACCGCGTGTATCTGTTTCATCATCATCAGGTTTATAATCTAAATCATCTTCTATAGATTTAAATTTCTGCTTTCTCCCTGTGAAACTTGCATTTGGTGACATATACTCACCATATCCGCTATTAGATAGCTGATGTAATTCTTCATCTGTAAGACTTAAGTATTCTTCAACAGATAAATATAAGACTTTACCATTAGGCAACTGATAAAACATTTTTTACATACATGATAATTTCAAATATAGCATATTTACTTTGTATCAACAATTATTAATATTTCTGCTATTTAAATAATACGCACTATATAGCTACAATTATTTAAGCGTAAATATTTTACCATTTTTTTGTATGTAATCTTTAGAATTTAATTCTTTTATTGCTCTTTCTGTGGTCCTTCTGCTTACGTTTAATAACTCTGATATATGTGTTATAGATGGAAAACAAGTTCTGTCTTTTCTTGCATATGTGCATAACAACGCATAAACAGCTTTGGCAGTTGTAGATAAAGACGGATCTTGGATAACATCTGCATCTACAATACCAAATCTTGTTTTCCTTTTCATTATACTATTTCTAAATTAACAGGATAATCTTCTACTAAACCTTTTATAGCTTTTTGAGAAATCTCAATAGTGTTTGTTTTTAAAGGATTATCATCAGTATAATATAAATAGTTATATGTTATGGTATATTGTTCCGTATACTTGTTATATTCTTCTACAGTAGCTTTTACCATATCTTTGATGATTAGACCTTTTTCTTCCATTAGCTCTTTGGCTATGTTCCAGGTTTCAATATAGCTTGTACCAACGTATACCTCATCATTAGCCGTATACTGACCTTCTTCAGGGTATACTCCTAATGTAGCTAAGAAAAGCTTTTTTACATCAAGATTTGATGCAGATATTAAAGATACAACAGCTTCTATTATTTCTGGATCATTGACTGTATTTTTGTTGATATTCTGCAGCCTGCTCTGTATCATAGATAAGGCAATTGTTTTATCTATGTTGAAATCTAATTCTATGCTTTTTTTGTTTTTTCTTTTCATGATTTGAATTTACTCTGTGTAATCTAGATTTAGTTAGGAAGAGATGATGATAGTAAAAAATAAAGAGACTACAAGAAAGAATCCTGCAGTCTCTAAAAGTTTATATGTGCAGAACTGCAAACGCGCTTACGCTATGACTATACGGTCATAACGCTCTACGTTTACAGTTCTGAGCATCAGCTCCATAGGAGTCTCTACAGACCCTTGAAGAACTGACTGTAGCACGGAAGGGCTAAATCCACTGACCAATCCCACACCTTGAGTATTGCACTTTGCAGGTACATTACCAAGTCTTCCGTTTACGTTCCAAAAGATGATATCAGGTCTGACATAACCTGCTTCAGCATACATCCTGCTAATGTATTGCAAAGCACTCTCCTTGGTATCAGTAGCCTGATTAAACTCCATATCACTAATGATAAGTAGCTTAGTTGGCATATCTGATGGAGATACGTTATGTTCAACTGCTTTATCTAGTATAAGTTTAAAAACTTTTTCTAGATCAGTGCTCATCCCCCAATCTGCTTGATACAGACTTGTAGCTCTCTCATATATGTTGTTACCAACTACATGATGGAACTGGGGATTTTCACTGAAGGTCATCACATAATCCTTGAAACAAGACTTGTTTCTTTCAGATATGTAAAGCCCTAAAGCAACAGACACCTCCATAGGCAAACCGCTCATAGAGCCTGAGACATCGCAAATTGGAAACAACCTCTCCTCACTACCCTCCATATAATCTATAAGATTACTCCACTGAGCCTGAATGGCATCAATGTTGTCTCTTTCTAGCTTAAGGATAAGTTCATGAGGATGAAGCACACCTGCATTGATAGAGGTTTTGCCCGCAAGGACATTCTCTATATACTTGGTGTAACGTTTCTCATCTTTGACAGCAAAGGTTCTACCATAGTTCTTCATGGCAACAGATGGTACATGCTCATATTGGATGTTACTCCAATCTTGCGCGCACATCTTCTGCTCAACCGTTTGGGATTTGGATACAATGTACTTGCGTAAATCTTTAGGTGTACAACCTTTGTATTTACGCATAGCATTGAACCATTCTCCCTTTCTCGGAAAGAACTTAGCGAGTAAGCCTGCGTTATCTGATTCCTCCAACTGAGTAGCTAAATAGTTTAGCATATCAGCATCAGGCTGGGCAGATTTGAAGATATCTTTCCAATAACCATACTCCTCAATATGTATAATAAGCTGTGAGAATAAATCTCTATCAACTTTATACAAGTAAGACATTATGGTTTGGAATAATCTCTTCTCTCCTGCCCCTCCTCTGCAATCTCTTGCCCAATACAAGATTTTACAGGCTAGTTGGGGGTTTTCAGCATAGGCACTGTTCCAAACTCTAATGATATCATCAGTAGACATATGTCTAGATGCTCCTGCTAGGAAGAACATATCTAGACATTTGTCCATAGATGTCTGGTTGGTTACACAACCGTTATCAGTTAAAGTTTGGATGTCTTGTAGTGCTTGTGTTAGTGTTACGTTTGTCATAGCTTTGATATTTGTGATTTGATTTAGATTTGATTTAATTTTGGGGAGAGCTATTACACTCTCCCCTGTTGTTAATTTGTGGCTTTCCAAGGGGTGTTAAATAGTACAGATTATGGATTCCCCTTATACGGAAAGCCTCTCTAGTGTTGTTGTAGTTATAGAGACTGCTGACATAATCTTTGTTTTTAAATAACGGTCAGGATGTTATGTGTAGTTAATGATTATAGATACTGCTGAATCATCCTTTAGCCGTTGGTGTAATCAGATTGATCTGTGTGTTGCTTTATTACTGATGTATTAATGCTGAATCAATCTTTCAAAAAACTTATTCTTTTGACAAGTTTTTAAACACACCTACTAATCTTCGGTGTGTCTAAGGCAGTTCCTAGGAAACTGTTGTCTACCTACAGCATTCACCGCTATGGTGTCTACGCTGCCAACTCCTCCTGAGTGCACCTGGAGATTATTCTCCAACGCTTTGGGCTTAAGCACCTGTTTATTCTGACCCAAATCAGATTACTGGATTCCAATGATATGTTGAGTACAAGTACTCTGTCATTGCATCTACATCTGAACCTGTTATTTCAGGTATATCAGATAAGATATCATCTAATCCATGTATGTTATCTACTATGACAATTTTGTACATGTCATTTCTGTATGTTTTGATTGCAAGTTTTACCTTTCCATTAGGTGTAGCTTGCCATGCTACTATTTTCATACGCTTTACTCTTTCTTTGATTTAATAAAGGTAATAAATTTTAAGTGATTTTACAAGAATGCGACACTGGTGACGCATAGGTACGACACCTGTGACGCAAAACTTGTATCTAAATTCACTTTTAACTCACTAGCTATGAACCACTTACGTGGCTTTTCTTATAACCTAACAATAGAATATAACATAAGAAGTATATACTCTATTGTTGTTATGTGCGTCACTGATGACGCATTTTTATTCTTTTGTGAGGTATTCTTCATAATGATTACCATGTTCATCTACAGATATTCCTATAACCATACGCTCTCCTGGCTTAAGCTTTTCAAACTCTTCATTGAGTTTTTCATTGTCATACTTGTTTTGCAGGAAGTAGAAATAGTTTTTCTCCTCATCTGTATAGTCATCTAGAGGTGCAAGTGACTGGACTCTGATTCCCATAGCTGTGGCATCATACTCTGACATGTTGTAATGCTCTAACAGCCAGTATGGCATTTCCATTCTGTCATTATTCTCACAGAGGTGTTGCCACTCAAATAGGTCATGATAATAATTTTTTATTCTGCTCATGTTCTATTAACTTTGTAGCTATATAGTATATTACTTTAGCTGTGTTAGCAATTTTGGTTTAATACAAGTACGGAGAATGTGGTAGGAGGTTGGTTCCTACTCACATATCTCCACATACTTGAAGTTTTTCCACGGTTTTACCCGCAAAAACTCTCTTATAAGTCCTCTAAACTTGCGTCTGCAGTGTTTTGAACAGTGTTTTGAGGTGCAGGTGCTTTGAAAACACCTAAAATGCTCTGTGCTGCTTGTGCTGCAAGTGCATCTCCAAAGTTACCACCATACTGCTGAGCTAAGCTTGCAGCCTGATCAAATGCTGACATGTCTGGTACCACATTGCCATTTGACGTGATAATCAGCTTACCACTTGGTCCAACACATCTTGTTGTAAACCATAGAGGTGTTCCTGTTTCTTCATCTACTCTGTGGTAGTCTCCTTGTGCAGCCTCAAACTCTGCTAATTCTGTTGCGTTACCTGATACTCCGTAAACAAAGGTAGGATTTCCGTTTTTTGATCTGTAAGATCTGATTAGTGTAATGTTCATAATTTTGATTTGGTTAAAAAATTGTTGGTTAAAAAATTGATTACTGATTCTGACATATATTCATTACTTGCTCATAACGCTTATGCTAATAGAGCTGTAATAAATATATTAAGGAAAAGAAAGGAAAAAAAGTGGCTTTAAATGACTTTAAAAGACTTTTTACCCTAAACAAGCTGACATAGCTCAATTACAGTATGACTATAAGAGCTGACGTAGCTAAACTTGCGCAGAAAACGCAAGTAAATATTAATAAAAAGAAAGGAAAAAAAAAGAGTTGAAAAAAGAGTTGAAAAAATAACTTTAAAAGTCTTTAAAAGACTTTAAAGGAGTTGACAGAGATTCATTTCTTACTAGACTTGCCATTCTTACCATTTCTAGCGCGGTTAGTAGAGCGCTTTTCTCTTACTAGCTTGCCTGATTTAGTGTGGGACACGTCCATACCCGGTATACTCTTCTTTCTTGTGACCTTATTAAGCTTGGCTCTGTATTTCTTGCGCTCTGGTGTGCTGTGGTATTCTTTGTTGTAGGCATTCTTCTTTGCTCTTGCCTTGGGATTCTTAGCAAAGTATTTTGCTGACTTGCTTTTGCCTGTGCTTTTGCCAGCGTTGCGGTTTCTCTTATTTGTCTGTTTGCTCATATTTCTAATATACAAAAAATTTCTTGGATTTCCTCTGTATTCTGTATAATGTAGAAGGAAGGAGGATGATGATAGTAAAGCTCTTTGCGCAATGCTTGCGTCTTGCATCATTAAACCATAGCGTGAACGCAGTGAACACCATTTCCTTCAAGCATTTATGCTTGAAATATATGACTTGCAACTTGTTGCAAAGCCATTTCTTCAGAAAAAAACAGGTGTTCCGTGAGGATCACCTGTCTTTTTTATGGTTTTGGTTCTTCTATGGCAACCTTGTAAAAGATTATCCATATTAGAACTGTTATTAAAAGACTACCTAACATATTTGATAATTTAAAAAAGACCCGCTGTTACACGGGCCTTATTGGTTACTCAAATGGAAACTCTTCTTCATCCTCAACGGCTGGAGTGAGTTTAGGTGTGGTAGGTTCTTGGGAGATTTTGATTCCTGAAAGTTGTTGCGCTAGCATATTGCCGTACGCCTCCCTGAACGTTTCTTCTGCACCAAAGTATTTTGCTTGAGATAGTAATCTTTCAGCAAAATTGGTGTCTAGAGCATACCTTTTGTTGTATGCGCTGTAACGCACAGGCATTTCATCTTGTACGTACAGGGACGTAAACAATAGAGGAATTTCAGGATTTTCTGCTGAGTATTGGCAGTTTTCTCCTTGTGCAGAGATATACTCCGCTACCTCGGCAGAGCTGCCGTGAATGGTGTACACATACATTGTGCGTTTTTCTCCGTTGTAATCCTTGTTGTACTGTCTCAAGATTTTAGCTGTAAGTGCCATAATTAATAATTTAAAAAGTGAATAAAAATAATTTTAAAAAAGAAAGGAAAGTTGAAAAAGAGGGTGAAGCCCTAAATGGGCTTCAACCTTTTTCTTACCACGGCAGTTCATCAGAGAAGATATCCTCCATTTCCTCATACCTACGCCTTCCATCATCATCTACAGGCACGGTTGCGTACTTGTTTTTGATTTTATTACGCGCATCACGGAGGTCTTCCAGTTTGCGCTCTATGATTGCCAGCTTTAGCGAATCATAGAATTTCCACACTTCATGGTAAGTGCATACCATAGTAAATTTGTGTGTTGTGGGTTCTCCACCGTCTTTACTTGGCACCTCTGCTACGATAAGGTTATGGAACCTGCTCTTCAACTCTTCTCTATCAGCATTGCTAATTTTTGCAGTCATTTTAACTGCCCAAAAGCCTGTTCCTGTAATTTCTGAGATGCCAAATGGCAATGATAAATTCTTCATAGTTTATGAATTAAAAAGTGAATAATAATTTTATAAAAAAGAAAGGAATACTGTCTGATGTTGGGTTGACAGAAGGTTGGGAGATGATAGTAATAACATACCACTCCCTACAAAAAAAGAGGAGCATAAGCTCCTCTCTACTACATAGTTAATCCTGCTTGATGTACCACACCATAAATGATGCAGCAGAATCCAAAGATTATTAATGCCAACATTGTCCATTGTTTCTGTTCTACCATTACAGCTATTGAAGCTGTAAATAATATGAAGGCTGAACAAAACACAATTGTAGGTAACCCCACAAGAGCTATCAACAAGTTAATTGCTATTACTGCTGATACAGAAGTAATAGCTATTAACATGAATAAATTTGCTGGATTCTTTTCCAGCTCAAATTCTTTCAAGAAATTTTTCATAACAATTATATTTTTTTAGGTTTGGCAGATATGATTCTGCCTTCAATTAATTTATTCTTTACAATGTCCATGGCATGCCATTTACTGGCAGCAAGAACATTGATGGTAGCCACACCACTAGGCGTAGCTACCTTAACGGCAAAGAGAGTCAAAGCTTTTCAACTTTGACCAAGTTTCCTTGACCGTCAACAATGCGCTTGACGGACTTACCGTCAGAGTATGTGATGGTCTGCACGTAGTGCAGGATGCCGTCAATAAGCAGACGGCTAAAAAGAGATTTCTTCATAGCTAGAAGTTTTATGATTAACAATTTTTTTAAAAAAGAAAGGAAAAATAGCAGTTGGGTAGTTACCCCTCTTGTGTTATTTAGGCACTGCTAAGTCCTATCCTTACGCTTATAGATTGCCGTGGCAAGTTTTTTAACGTGGTTTCCTATCCACATCTATATTAATAAGGCTGGCTTGCTCCACTACAGAGCATACACACGCCTTTTATTTAAAAAAATGTTAAGGGCCTACATTCCCTCTCCTGTGAGTACTAGTCACAGCTCTCACAATCCCCCCTCTATGTTAGCATAGCATGGTCATGTGTATAAACATTTTTTGAAAAGAAAGGAAAAAAAAAAGAAAGCTGTTAAGCTTTCTCTTTTTCTATACATACAGCATAGTTTCCTAAAATGAACCAAAAATCTTTTGATTTTCCTGGTTCAATAGAAGTAATTACTTCTAAGACTTTGTTGAAGTCTTCTTGAAGGTTATTACGCTTTACGTACTCTAATAAGTCTGTTAGATTTTCCATAATTTTAATAATTTGCTGACAAGAAAGGAATAGCGTTACTACATAAGGTTGACAAGCGCAGCTTGATTTGACCGCAGCAAGCGCAAGCTTGCAAGGGAAGTTGACAAACCGCCTTTATACTATGATCTTGCAAAGATCATTGTAGAAAGCATGAATGGTTTGCTTTGTGCTTGCACAAGCAAAACATGAATGAGGTTTGGCATGAGTTGAATGGCAGATGGCAAAGCCATCTGACATGAGCAAAGCTTTCTGCTAGCAAAGCATGCTTTTGTGTTTGACGCAGGAAAACACGCATGCTGCTACAGAAAGTGCGGGGGGTAGCCTCCGTATAATTTTTGTGGGGGAGTTGAATATATAAGACCCCACACATTCACTATTCCAGAATTTTTTAAAAAGGCAAGATTACTTTTTGAAAGGGATGTATATTTTGTAGAACTTTTCTAAGGCGTAGAGTTGTTTAAGCATTGTGTACATCTCTTCATCTACTAGGGTTTGCTTAAATTCTTCAAATGCTTCCATGTTAGACTCATTAGGATCTTTGAACATGCGTTCTATGTCTGCCATCATTTTGGCAGGTATTGTTAGCCTATGTTTAGGTTTTTTAGAGTTAGTTCTTAATGGGTTTTTCATAAGTATAATATACTGAAATAAGTTGACATGAAAAAACACCTGGGGGGTTATAATATGGTTAAATTTGTATGGGGGTAAGAATTATTTTTTGTATATTTAGGCTTATGTATAAACTAAAAGTATTGTGTTATGGAAGAATATTTTTCTGTATATTCTGAAAAGGTAAAAGTGCCTTTGTTTCATGTTTCGTATGAGGTTATTGTCGCTAGTAATATGAAGGATGCTACAGTGCATGCGGAAAGCATGTATCCTGGTTTGAAGTTGTCTCAGTCAAGAACTAGCGGAGCTTTGGGATACTCTTTTCTTCTAAAACATGACGAATTGGGTAATCATCTTTGTTTATTAGTAGGGTTAGCAGGTTCTGATTTTAATGTGGAGGATCACCCGTCAGTTTTGAGTACTGTTGTTCATGAAGCAGTTCATTTGAGTTGGTATATTATGGATATTGTAGGTGTTGAAGTAAACGGTGAGAATAATGAAATACAAGCATATCTTATTGAAGACATTGTTAGAAATGTTAATAAGGTTATAAAGAATGCTGAAAAAAAATTACCTGAAGAACCATTAGATGAATTATAGTTTTCTTTTTGAAGAAAATATTTTAAATTAGAGGTGTCAAATCTTATTTCTGCTTTTAAAGATTAGACTACGTTTATACATAACTTTGATTCGGTAAAAAGGTCCTTTCTCAGGGGACCTTTTTTCATTATAATTTTTTGATATCTAATTTAAATTAGGTATATTAAAGTATGAGTAAAAACTCATATTCCTTTATATATAAACTTTAAATACATGGGATACGGTAATCAAAATACCCAAGGAAATAGAAAATCTAATTATAATTGGCAGTTTTCTATGATTAAAATCATGAATAAAATTCATGATGCATTAGGAGGAGCTTCAGCAGATTTAAAAAAATTACAGGATCAGGCAAATGATCTTGTAAAAACTTTTACTTATGCTGATCCTGATGATCCTACTTTAAGAAGAGTATCAAGTATAAGATATTCTAGTGCTTCTCTTGGTTTAACTGTCACAGAAACATTTACTTATACTTTGAGTGGAGCTGGTGATTATTACGTAACTGACATAACTTTATCATAAAATGAATATAATAAAAGAAATACTTGGGTTATTTAGAAGAAACACTATAGTAACTCCAGAAGATAATGACGTTTTAATAGTTGGTAAAAGAAAACCAGGTAACTCTAAAACACCACAAGTAAACGATGCTTTGGTTACTTTTAAAAGTATAAAAGATAGTATTGGTGGTGGTGTTAATGCATCTAATACAGGGGCAGGTAGTGAAGTTCTTAAAACACCCGTTGTTGGAAGTAATCTTGAGTTTAGAACATTAAGAGCAGGATCTAACATTACACTTACACAAAATGCTGATGATGTACAAATTGATGCTTCTGGTGGTGGTGGAGGTTATACACCATCAGATGCTTATACTATTCCTGGAGCAACAATAGATTTTTCTGTTAATGCAATAGGATCACTAAATGGTAACCAAGGTACATACACCGGTTGGAGAATGGGGAGATTATTTAGAATAGAAACACCTGTAAGTATTTCTGCATTAAAGATGAATATTAAATCTTTATCAACTAATAGTCCTGCAAAAGCCTATGCGGCATTATATAAATTTAATGTTACAACTAAAATTTGGGAATTAAGATTTCAACCAACAGCTGAATTTGATTATAGCCCAACAGGTGTAACAGGTTGGCAAGAAGCAAGATTGGCTATTCCACATGCACTTGAACCAGGTTTATATATGAGTGTATTTTTAGCAAACAATATAGGTGGAACTTGGGGTTATTCAACATCTACAAGTAGTGGAACTTATGAATTAATTGGACATAATTTAGGTGGAACAAGTATGTATTATGGATTAGTACAAACATCAGGTGCAACTTATGATTATGGAAGCGTTGCAGCAACATTAACATCTGCACAAATGGTTCCTTCACCTTATGATGTAGTAGATAAATTTAGAGTACATTTTGAAATAGCATAATTTGCCACAAGCAGTTATCCTATGGATAGAATTTAATTTTATAGATAAATATATACAAAATGAATTATTATAGAATATCTAAAGACTTTTGGTCTTGTATTAAAAAATTTGAAAACCTTGAAGCAGCACAAGCATTTGCTGATTCACTTGGTGAAGGATACACAGCAGAATACTATGCACCATATACTCCACCAACAATCCAAGAAAGGCTTAAAATGGATATACAATTTGGACAAGATCTTGTATTTGTATTTGTTGAAGACAATAGAATAATGGGTACAACACAAGAACAAAATGATGCCATACTCGTCAAGTTTAGAGACATTCTTGCCTTTGCACAAACTGGTGCAATTGAATCAATCAATGTGCATCTTCCAAACATACCAACAGATGAAGTCTTTACACAAGAAAGAAAAGATAAATACATCCAGATGGTAACTGATTACTTAGCACAATTTAATTGATATGGCAAATCAAAAATATAATCCTTTATTACAATTAGGTTTTCAAGAAGTCAGCACTGGTGGAGGTGGTGGTAGCGTTTCTGATGCATGGAGTTTGAACGGAACTGTTACAGATTTTGCTGGTCAATCACAATCAAGCGGTAGTACAATAAATTGGCAAGGTAATAGAGCATCTTACAATCCTATAAGAATAGAGTCAAATTGTACTCTTAAAAATATGGGTTTTGCAATTAATGCTTTAAGTACTAATGCAACTTGTGTTTGTTATGGTGCATTATATAAGTATGATATAACAACTGATACATTGAATTTGGTTGCTACAATGCCTCAAGAAATTCAAACAAATACTACAACAGGAGTAACAGGATGGAATTTTGTTAATTTTGCAAGTAATGTAAATTTAACTCCTGGAGTTTATGTTGTTAGGGTAATTTCAAATGTTGGTGGATTTCAAACATCATATAATAATGTTGAGCAAGACACCTATGGTTATATTGACACAGGAACTGCAAATTTATCTGTTTTAACATCTTATAGCGAATTAGTTACTTATGATTTTGGTAGCACGCCAACAACAATAAATTTAACACAAATAACACCAAGTAGTAGCTTTTTTTATCAGTATTCAAAAGCAGCATTATTCACCTTAATACAACCATAAAAAATGAATTTATATAAAATATCAAAAGATTATTGGGAGGTTGTTAAAAAATTTGCAACACTTGAAGATGCACAAGCTTTTGCTGATTCATTAGGTGAAGGTTATACAGCAGAATTTTATGCTCCATATACGCCACCATCAATTCAAGAAAGGTTGCAAATGGATATGCAGTTTGGTCAAGACCTTGTGTTTATCTTTGTTGAAGACAATAGAATCATGGGTACAACACAAGAGCAGAATGATGCTATTCTTGTCAAGTTTAGGGATATTCTTGCTTTTGCTCAGACAGGTGCTATTGAATCAATCAATACACACCTTCCAAACATACCAGTTGATGAAGTCTTCACACAGGAAAGGAAAGACAAATACATGGCAATGGTCACGGATTACTTAGCACAGTTTGTATAATGAAAGAGTTTAAGATATTTGGTTTAAAATGTTTTTGTCCAGAAGTGTTAGCTTTCTTAACATTATTTATAGGAGATATAATATCTTCAATATTAGCTATTACATTTTTGATATTTGCTGATACATTAACAGGCATTTGGGCTTCTCTTAAATTAAATATCCCTATTACTTCTAGAAAGGCAGGAAGAATTACTTCTAAATTAATAATCTATCCTTTAGCAATTATTGTATCCAAAGTAGCAGAAGTATATCTAACACCAGCTTTACCATGGATACAAGTTACTTCAGGTATCATAGCTATAGTAGAAGTTAAAAGCGTATTTGAAAATATGAGTATTATACTAGGATATGATCTTTGGGAAAAAATTAAACTGGTTCTTTGGAAAGAAAGAGAAATTGCAAAAAAGAATTTAAAAGAAAAAGAATAAATTAAGTTGTTATAAGTAAAACTTGTATAGTTTAAACATTTTTAGTTATATTTGATATATAATCAAAAAAATTTTAAACGTCATGAGTAAAAACCAACAACAAGACTCTGAGCAAAAACTTACCTCAGAGCAAATTGCACAAATCCGCAAAAACGCAATTACACATTACACAGAAGAAATTAAGTTTTTAGAGGTTCAAAATCAATATGAACAGCTACAAGCTGACATTGAAGAGCATAGATTGCGTAAAATAGTAGCTATAGCTCAACAATCTCAATTCTTTTCTCAAGATGAAGAGACTGAAGAACGCTTACAAGAAAAAGCTCCTGCTCCTCCAGCAAAAAGTGTTAGTAGAAAACTTAAAAAAACAGAATAGTTATGAGTGTTATTAAACTAGGATCTTCTGACAGAGCTACTGTTAAAATTATACAGAAAGTTGTAGGTGTAAAGCCTGATGGTATATTTGGTCCCAAAACAATGAATGCTATAGTACATTGGCAAAGACAAAATAATTTAACAGCAGATGGTATTGTTGGGCCACAAACTATGGAGGCTATGGGTATTTTAGATACAGATCTTAAAAATGTATCTCAATATACAACAGATGAAGGGTTAATTATACAAAAGCATTTTTTACCTAAAGGAGAATATGTAAAAGAAAGTTATAAAATTCAAAATGACTATGTTTTTTTACATCATACCGCAGGTAATTCAAATCCTTTTGCTACTATTGATTCTTGGGGTAGAGATGATAGAGGTAGGGTAGCTACTGAATTTGTATTAGGTGGGCAGGATCATAAAACTGGAGATGATAGATATGATGGTGTTATGGTACAAGCTTTTCCAGAAGGTTGTCAAGGCTTTCATTTAGGAAAAACAGGTTCATCATATATGAATAAACATTCTGTAGGATTAGAAATTTGTGCTATGGGTTATCTAACAGAAGACTACAAAACTTATGTTGGTTCCCAAGCAATAGAATCTCAGGTATCTAAATTAGAAGAGCCTTTTAGAAAAAGAATTTATTATCATAGATATAGCAATAAACAAATAGAAGCTACAAAAAAATGGCTATTATATATTGCTAACAGAGACAATATAGATATTGATCAAGGTTTAATTCCCTGGATTAAAAAGTTTGGTCCAACTAAAGCTTTTGGTTTTCATCAGGATGCTTTTGAAGGAAAAGTAAAAGGTCTTCTTTCTCATTGTAATGTTAGAAAAGATAAGACAGATGTTTTTCCTCAACCAGAGTTAGTTGATATGTTGTTATCTATATAAATACAAAGTTATGGCGGAAGCAAATTTAGTGACTAAAAAAGTAAGAATGGGTCACAGAGATATTATTAAATATCAACTCATTACTTATTGTTTTACAAATAAAATACAGTTAAGTAGTAATGAACTTAACTGTTTGACTTTATTAGGTGCTTATGGTGAATGTGAGTTAGCAGAATTTTGTAATTCTACTGTTCAAGAAAAAATATTTAAGACACCTCAAACTGTACGTAATTTTTTAAGTAAAGCTTGTAAAATTAAATTAGTTAAAAAAAACGGCTCAAATAAAAAGAAAATCTCTTTGAGTCCTGATCTACAGGTGCAGACTAAAGGAAATATAGTTTTAGATTTTAAATTGTTTTATGTTACCAAAGAACAGTAAACATTTTTTACAACCAACAAGTGAAAAACTAAATATGAATCTATCTATGATAGAGGACGTTATTAATTTTTACTATGTTGAATTAAGAAAAGCACTCTCTAATTTAGAGTTTTATAATATACAAGTTGAAAATTTAGGATCTTTTCAAATAAAAAAGAAAGAGTTACCAAAGCTTGTTATGAAATATACTAATCACTTAAATGTTATTCAACCAGATACATTTAATCAGATGGTAATTAAAAAAGATATAGAAGAAAAATTAGAGAAAGTTTTAAATGTTCAATCATTACTTTATGAAGATATAAAACGTAAACAGGAATTTTATAAAAAAAAGATAGATGGATTTAAAAAAGATATGGAGCAATAAAAAACAAATTCTTGAGGGTATTAAGAATAATTTGTTTAAAAAAGAACATATAGAAGAAGTAGCTAGAGAAAGACATTTAGTTTGCACTGTTTGCCCTAAGATAGATCTTACAGGAGAAAACTGTGAAGTTCCTGGTACAAATCCTTGTTGTGGAAGTTGCGGGTGTAGTTTAGCGTTTAAGCTAAGATCTTTATCTTCTTCTTGTCCTGAAGGTAAATGGGATGCTGTTGTAACAGAAGAAATAGAAGATCAAATCAATAATCAAATCAATAATATGTAAAATGGAATTAATATTTAAAGCAGACAATCATACTTATGAAAGTAAAAACAATCCTAATACCAAATGGTTAAGTACTACATCTTTAATATCTCTTTTTAAACCACATTTTGATGCAGATAGTATTGCATTGAAATCTTCTAAAAATAAAAAATCTAAATGGTATGGGATGGATCCAGAAAAGATAAAAGAAATCTGGAAAAATGAATCTCATAGAGCAGTATCTTTGGGAAGTTGGTATCATGATCAAAGGGAAAAAGAACTCTTAATGTGTGAAACAATACAAAGAAGCGGTATTGATTTACCTATTATACATCCAATAGAGCAAGACGGTGTAAAACATTCACCTGCTCAAGTTCTAACTCCAGGTATATATCCAGAACATTTTGTTTATTTAAAATCAGCAAGAATTTGTGGTCAAGCAGATAGAGTTGAAGTTGTAGGAGATAAAGTAAATATCTATGATTATAAAACAAATAAAGAAATAAAAACTAAAGCTTATGTAAACTGGGAAGGTAAAATGTCTTGTTTAGAAGGCCCATTATCTCATGTAGGTGATTGTAATCTAAATCATTATGCTCTACAGTTAAGTATTTATATGTATATTATACTTAAGCACAATCATACTTTAAAACCTGGTATAATGCAGATACATCATGTTTTATTTGAAGTAGAAGATACTGATGATAATGGTTATCCTTTAGTAGCAACAGATGCCGCAGGTGATCCTATTATAAAAGAAGTTATTCCTTATGATTTGCCTTATATGAAAAAGGAAGTTAACGCTATTATAAAATATTTAAAACTACATCCAGAAGTTTATGATTAAGTTATTAGATATAGAAAACAATGTAGTTAAGCCTACTGAGCATTGCCAAATGATTAAATGGTTAAGTGTTATTCAAGAAAAATATCCTGAGAACGCTTTAAAAATTTATGCTTATATATTTTACATGTGTTGTCCAAGTCAAGAGAATCCTTATTTTAATATGCAAATTGAATTAAGAGAAGATGTTATAATAGATGATTTAGGCATTGATTTTAGTTTAGAAGAAGATGAAATAATAACAGCAGTAGAAAAAGCTACAAGCATGTATGAAACACCTACAGTAAGAGCATACAAAGGTATTACAACTATGTTAGATAATTTAACAGAGTATATGAGTACTACAGCTGTTACAGCAGGTAGAGATGGTAATATAAATTCTCTGCTTAGAATAGCTAAAGAGTTTGATGCTATACGTCAATCATATAAAGGCGTAGCAAAAGATTTAGAAGCAGAACAAGAATCTCATGTAAGAGGAGGTCAACAATTAGGTTATGATCAGATGTAAAAACTATGAGTGAAATCTATGAAGATATACCTGTTTATGAAAACAATGAATGGACAACAATAAGTTTTAATTCAAGAAGAGAGCTATATGAGTATGTGAAATCTACTTTTAAAGAGCCTGGTAAATATGAGTTTGATGAAACAGCACAGTTATTTAATGAACAAGCAAGACTTTTCAGAAAACAAGGTGACGTATATTGTATGGCTCCTTTTAGAAGTAAGGATTTTGTAAAATACTGGGATTTTGAAAAGCAAAAATCCAGGAAAGGTGTATTCTTTAAAAATAATAATAAGGTATGGTACTTACCAAGAGACTATTATTTCTGGATTAACTTTCTTCCAATCTATGATAAAATGAAAAAGAAGTTTGATTTTCCATTAGTTTGGGATGTACAGCTTCATATCTCTCTTTATGAGTGTTTAGCAGAACTAGATTATAAGCATGCTTCTATTCTAAAGAAACGTCAGATAGCCTCTTCATATTTTCATATGGGTAAACTTATAAATCAAATATGGTTTGAGGAAGGACCTATACTAAAGATAGGTGCTAGTTTAAAAGATTATATTAATGTAAATGGTAGTTGGAAATTCTTAGATGAATACAGAGCTTTTTTAAATGGGAGTACTGCTTGGTATAGACCTATGAATCCTGGTAAAGTTCTTACTTGGCAACAAAAGATTGAGGTTACAAAAGGAGGTAAGAAAAAGGATGTAGGTTTAAAAGGTATGATGCAAGGTATGTCATTTGAACAGTCTGCTACAAAAGGTGTAGGTGGTCCTTGTACTTATTTTTTTTATGAAGAAGCGGGTATTGCCCCTAGTATGGATAAAACTTATGAGTATGTAAGACCTGCAATGCAAGCTGGAGAAATAACTACAGGTATGTTTATAGCAGCAGGATCTGTGGGTGACTTAAAAGATTGTGGGCCACTAAAAGATTTTACATTATACCCTAAACAAAATAATATATATGCTGTAGAAACAGATCTTATAGATGAAACAGGCATGAGAGGAGAATCAGGCTTATTTATTCCTGAACAATGGGGTATGCCGCCACATATTGATAAATATGGTAATTCTTTAGTTGAACAAGCTTTAGAAGCAATAGACGGCATGTTTAAAAAATGGAAAAAAGAATTAAGACCTAATTTATATCAGTTAAGAATATCTCAGCATCCTAGAAACATTAAAGAAGCTTTTGATTTTAGAGAAGAGTCTGTATTTCCATTAAATTTGGTTGCAGACCAAGAAAGAGAAATAAATGAAGGAGCTTACCCTTATGAAACAGTAGATATACAGGAAAAACCTGACGGTTCTTTAAGAGTTAAAAAAATATCTAAAGCTCCAATTACTGATTTTCCTGTTAAAACAAATGCAGAAGATAAAACAGGAGCTATTGTAGTTTGGGAAAGGCCTGATAAAGATCCTGAGTTTGGAACTTATTATGCTTCTATTGACCCTGTTTCAGAAGGTAAAACAACTACGTCAGATTCATTATGTTCTATTTATGTTTATAAAACTGCTGTAAATGTTACACGGCATACAGAAGATAGAATAGAAAACTTTGTAGAAGGAGATAAAATAGTAGCTGCTTGGTGTGGACGTTTTGATGATATTAATGAAACGCATAAAAGACTCAGACTTATAATAGAATGGTATAATGCATGGACTCTTGTAGAAAATAACATATCTCTTTTTATTCTTTATATGATAAAGGAAAGAAAACAAAATTATTTGGTTCCAAAAAATCAAATGCTTTTCTTAAAAGAAGCTCAAGCAAACAAAACTGTTTATCAAGATTACGGTTGGAAAAATGCAGGGACTTTATTTAAAAATCATCTTTTAAGTCATTTAATTGAATGGCTAAAAGAAACTATAGATGAAGAAATAGATGATGAAGGAACTATTATAAAAAAGCATTATGGTATACGAAGATTACCAGATCTTATGGCTTTAAAAGAAATGCAGGCTTACAGACCAGGTGTAAACGTTGACCGTATTGTATCTCTAGCAGCTCTTATAGCTTTTGTTAAAATACAAGATTCTAACAGAAAGACTAAAGTTAGGATTGAAAATGAGATTCCAAATAAATTGGAAAATTCACAAAATTTGTATAAATTAAAGAGTACCCCTTTTAGAAATTTAGGTAGAAAAAAGTCTAACTTAAACTTCAAAAAAAAGAGGTCCCCTTATAAAAGACTACGTTAATGAAAATATATAACGCTCTTGATTTAAAGAAAGGAAAAAAAGCTGAAACTAAAAGGTTGTGGGCAGTGTCACAACCTTTACAGTTTATTCCTAAAAAAGAAAAAGACACAGACTGGTGTGCATGGAACATGGACTGGTTAGAGTGGAATGGTATTAAACAGATTAGAAGAAATGCTAGAAGACTCATGAAAAACTATAAGTTAGCAAAAGGTCTTATAGATAAAACAGATTATATTGTAGAAGAAGATAATGAAATGCTAGAGATTGTTGATCAATTAGCTATTGATGATGAAGCTCCAGCATTAGATTTAAAGTTCTATCCAATTATACCTAATGTAATAAATACATTAGTTGCTGAATTTGCAAAAAGAAATAGTAGAGTATCTTTTAGAGCTGTTGATGAGTTTACTCATAATGAAATAATGGAAGCTAAAAGAGCAGAAATAGAAAGTGCTCTAGTAAAACAAGCTGAGCTAAAGTTATTAAGCAAAATGATAGAGCAAGGAATGGATCCTCAAGATCCTGAAGTTGCTAAAATGATGCAAGAACAACTTAGTTTAGATAATATAAAAACACTACCTGAGATTAATGAATTCTTTTCTAAAGACTATGAAGTTATAGCTGAAAAATGGGCTTCTAAACAGATGATCATTGATGAGCAAAGATTTAGAATGGATGAGTTAGAAGAAATGGCTTTTAGAGATTCTCTTATTACTGATAGAGAATTTTGGCATTTTAAGATGTTAGAAGATGATTACATACCTGAAGTTTGGAATCCAGTACTAACATTCTATAATAAATCACCTAACTGCAGATATATATCTGATGGTAATTGGGTTGGAAAACTTGATATGATGACTGTCCCTGATGTAATAGATCATTATGGATGGTTAATGAATGAAGAACAGTTAGCTTCATTACAACAATATTATCCTATTAGTGCTGCGGGTTATCCTATTACAGGTTATCAAAATGATGGTACATATTATGATGCTACTAAATCTTATGATTGGAATGTAGGCTCTCCATCACTAAATTATAGACAATTAACGTCTATGAGAGATAACTTTATTAATAATGGTTCTGATATAGTAAGTTGGGTTCTTGGAGAGAGTGAAGATTATGGAACTGAGTGGGTTACCAACATGATGCGTGTAACCACAGCTTATTGGAAATCACAACGTAAAGTAGGACACCTTACTAAAATAGATGAGACAGGTGCTGTAACTACAGATATTGTAAGTGAGGAATATACTATAACAGACAAACCCATCTATAATAATGAACTTATAAAGAATAAAAATACTTCTACGCTTGTTTTTGGTGAGCATATAGAGTGGATTTGGATAAATCAAGTTTGGGGCGGTGTAAAAATAGGCCCTAATGCACCTACATTTTTAGGAGCAGAAACAAACGGAATAAATCCTATATACTTAGGTATTAATCAAAATCATATAGCGCCATTAAAATATCAATTTAAAGGAGAAAATACTTTATATGGTTGTAAGCTTCCTGTAGAAGGTAAGATTTTTTCAGACAGAAATACTAGGTCTACATCATTAGTGGATATGATGAAGCCTTTTCAGATTGGTTATAACATTGTAAATAATCAGATAGCAGATATACTTGTTGATGAAATAGGTACAGTAGTTATGATAGATCAAAATACTTTACCAAAACATTCTTTAGGAGAAGATTGGGGTAAAGGTAATTTAGCTAAAGCATACGTAGCTATGAAAGACTTTAGTATGCTTCCGCTAGATACGTCTATTACTAATACAGAAAATGCACTAAATTTCCAGCATTTTCAACAACTTGATTTATCTCAGACAGGTAGATTAATGTCTAGAATTCAGTTAGCTCAATTTTTTAAACAACAAGCTTTTGAAGTTGTAGGTGTTAATCCACAAAGACTTGGACAACAAATAGGTCAAACAGAAACTGCTACTGGTATTGAACAAGCTGTATCTGGATCTTATGCGCAAACAGAAATGTATTTTATAGAGCATTCAGACTATTTAATGCCTAGAGTTCATGAAATGCGTACAGATTTAGCTCAATTTTATCATTCAACAAAACCTTCTGTTAGATTACAGCACATGACTAGCAATGATGAAAGAGTAAATTTTGAAATTAATGGTACAGATCTTTTACTAAGAGATATAAATGTTTATTGCTCAACAAAAGCTAATCATAGAAAAATACTTGAGCAAATGAAACAATTAGCTGCTAGCAATAATACTACAGGAGCTAGTATATATGATTTAGGAGAAATAATTCAGTCTGACTCAATGGCTACCTTAACTACAGCTTTAAAACGTATTGAAGATAAAGGTATGCAAAAAGCTCAAGAGCAAAGACAGCATGAACAACAAATGATGGAAATGCAAGCTCAACAAGCTGAAAAACAAAAAGCTATGGAGCTTGACTTTAAAGAAAGAGAAGCTGAAAAAGAACGCAGAAAAGATATTCTTGTTGCTGAAATTAGAGCTTCTGGTTATGGAGCAATGCAAGATTTAAATCAAAATCAACAATCTGATTTTATAGATAATATTGAAAAGCTTAAAAAGACTGAGCAATATCAAGAAACTATAAACTTGCAAAGAGAAAAAGCAAGTGATAGACGCAATGAGCAATATGAAAAACTCAACCTCAAAAGAGAAGAACTTGCTTTAAAAAGAGATATGAAAAATAAAGATCTTGAGATTGCTAGGGAAAATAAAAATCAGTATGATATCCCAAAAAAGAAGAAAAATAAAGAAGACTAAAAATATTGTAGCTATATAGTGGCAAAATATTTTTTTTTACGTGAAGTTTTTTAAAACTTATTATATTTATTTTTCTTAGAATTGTGTATATTATTTATAGACAATATATATGTCAGTTATATAAAACCAACAAAAATTTTTGATTATGAGTGAAACACAAGAAACAACTAGTGTAAGTAAAGTAGACATTGACCTGGATGATATCTTAGGTACAGGTAATGATTCTATTATGCTAGCTGATGAAAACACACAAGTAAAAGAAAAAACAGAGGATAAGAAAACACTTTTTGCTCCTATAGAGCAAGACATGTCTTTTTTAAACCTTGACAAAGAAGAAGTTGTAAAAGAATCTGAAGATATTTCTAAACAAGAGGCTTATACTCAAGAAGAAATTGATACTACTCTAAAACAACCAGAAGAAATTGAAGTAGAAGAACCTGTAAATAAAGGTGGTAGACCAACAGCTATGGTATCTGCTACTAAAAATTTAATTGATAAAGGTTTGCTGCTTCCTTTTGATGATGACAAAAAAATTGAAGAGTACACTACTGAAGATTTTGAAGAGCTTATTGCAGCTAACTTAGAACAAGTACAGAATAATCTTCAAACCGTAATGCCTCAAGAATTTTTTGGTAATATGCCTGAAGAAATGCAACAGGCTTATCAATATATTGCCAATGGTGGTACAGATCTTAAAGCTTTATTTGGTGCGTTAGCTTCTTCTAATGAAATGAAAGAACTTGATGTATCTAAAGAAGAACATCAAAAATATGCTATTAGAGCTTATTTATCTGCTACTAACTATGGTACTCCTGAAGAAATTGAAGATGAGATATATTCATTAGAAGATAGAGGAGAACTAGAAAAGAAAGCAAGACAGTTTAAGCCTAAGTTAGATGCTATGCAACAGCAGATTGTTAATCAAAAGCTAGCAGAACAAGAAAGACAAGCTGCTCTTAGAGCAGAACAGTCTCAAAAATATATAGAAAGTGTTTATCATGCATTAGAACCAGGAACATTAGGAGATCTTAAAATAGATAACAGAGTTCAAAACATGTTGTATTCTGGATTAGTTCAATCTAATTATCCTTCTATTAATGGTAAGCAAACAAATTTACTTGGTCATTTATTAGAAAAATACCAATGGGTAGAGCCTAATCACGGTCTTATAGCTGAAGCTTTGTGGCTTTTAGCAGATCCTCAAGGTTATAAATCTCAAGTAAAAGGTGTTGGTTCACAAGAAGAACAAGCTAAAGTTGTAAGAAGTTTGAAAACAGAGCAGTCAACAAGAACTACTACAAATCAAACAACTTCTGCGCAACCTGATGCTAAAAGAACACCGCCAAAAAGAAATACAATTAACAGACCAAAAAGAAACTTTTTTGGCAGGTAATTAAAGATTAAACAATAATTAGTAATTTTTTTAAAAACTCAACAAATGGCAACACCAAGTTTTAACAATGGACTCTTTTTAAGGGATACTTCTTATCAAGCAAGTTCACATGTAGACAGTTACCACTTAGCTAACATGTTGAGAGATGCAGAACCTACTGATATGGGGCCAGTTGATATCTGGGCAATGACTCAAAAAGTAGAAATGCCTCTTTATCAAATGTCTAGCTTTGGTGGGAAAAATGTAATTGAAGTTGACAACATTCGTGGTGAATGGAAATGGCAAACACCTATTTCTCAAGATCTACCTTATGTTGTTGATGACGTTGAACCTCTTAATGAAAACAAAGGGGTGGATGGGCAACTATTCAAGATTAAGTTAAACACTAGAGAATTTGGTCATGGTGATATCATCACTTATGATAAATACAATGGTGTGGAACTTTTAATCTCTTCAGAAGAAGATATTCTTCCTCTAGGAGACGGTTTCTTGTATACTGTTCAGGTTGTAAACAATGACAATTACAAGTATCTAGAAAATCAATTCTTAACTCCAGGAACTAAATATTTCCGTAAAGGTTCTGCAAGAGGTGAGTATGGTGAAAGATTCTCTGACATCCAAACTAAATCTGGTTTTAGAGAATTCTATAACTATGTGGGTGGAGCTGAAGCTCACGTACACTACTCTATCTCTTCAAGAGCAGATATGGCTATCAAAGGTGGTCTTAATGCTGATGGTACAGTTCCTGTAACAGAAATTTGGAGAAACTTTGATAAAAGCGTTGATCCTTCTATTTCTACTATTGAAGATCTAGTAAGCAAAATGGGTAAAGACTATGTAAAAAGAGCTGTTGCAAACGGTGATCTTTCTAGATCTTTCCTTACTTCTTTAGAAGCTGCTCACTTAACTAAAATTGCTACGGATATTGAAACTTACCTAATGTGGGGACACGGTGGTAGAATTAAGCAAGATGGTCCAGATGATGTTAGATTGTCTGTGGGTCTTTGGAAGCAGCTTGATAACTCTTTCAAAAGAGTATATAACAAGTCTAGCTTTGATCTTGAATTATTCCGTGCAGAACTTTATAACTTCTATGCAGGTAAAGTTGACTTTACTGGTCCAGATCCAAAAAGAACAATTATTGTTCAAACAGGTATGGGAGGTATGAGAATGGTTAATGAAGCTATTGCAAGAGAAGCTGGTTCTACTTCGCTATTTACAATTGAAGGTTCTGAAAAATATGGAGTAGGAGCTGTAACTAGAAAAGGTATGAATCTAGGCTTTGGATTTGCATTCACTAGTTATGTGATTCCATTCCTTGCAAATGTTCAATTTGTAATTAACCCTGCATTTGATAACGTTCATACTAATGACATTGAGAATCCAATTATTGATGGGCATCCTCTAAGTTCTTATAGCTTTATTATTTTTGATGTTACTGATAACACAAATGATAATATTTACCTATTAAAACTTTCTTGGGATAACCAATTGAAATGGTGGTATCAAAATGGAACAATGGATTATATGGGTAGAACTCAAGGATTCCAATCTTCAGGCCAGTTTAATGGATATAGAGTTTATATGACTCAATGTATGCCAGCAATCTGGGTAAAAGATCCTACCAAGGTTCTTAAGATTGTGATGAGAAACCCAATTACAGGAGGGTCCTTCTAACACGTACTCATACTATAAAGGGAGGGTTTAAAAGCCTTCCCTTTTTTTAGTCAGAATAATAAACCAACTTAAAACAATTTTAAAATGCCAAGACGTAAAAAAACAGAAAACGTTGCTGGAGAAACAGTTAAAGTAACTGGATTACCTGAAGCATCAACTGTCACAGTAGAAATTCCTGAAACATTGGATGTCCTAGAACCAATTGAAAAAAAGAAAGTGACTATAAAAGATATCTTATCTAAAGTAGGAAAAATACAAATTAAACCTTACATAGATCCTAATTCAGAAAATATGGGTCTTGAAGATTATAGAATGGTTGTTTTTCCTGGAGTTACTCATGAAGAGCAGTTAGCTGCTATAGAAAGAAATGGAGTTGTTAGATATATTACAGGTCTTGATGAATTTGCAACAGAAGTACAGAATATTCCTGATACTTCACAAAAAAAAGCAATCATTAAGAATATTAGAATTGTTGTAGCTGATTTAGAACAAAGATTAGCTACTAATGTGCTTAATATTGATGACGCAGACTTTTGGAACAAGGTAACTTTACTTAGACCAGAAAACATTAAATTTTGGGAAAAAATAACTATGAAAGTTGGTAATGAACCCGTTCATCTCAGTCCTTTAAAAGATCCGTATGATCTTATTAAATTAATGGCAATTGAAGCTGGAGGGTTTGATCTTATTGCAAAAAGCTATGAAGATGCTCAAGCAAAAGCAAAACCACCAAAATTTTATTTAGATAAAGAAACACAAACAGTATCTACTAAAACTATTTACAAAAAATTACGTAACAGAGCTATTAGACATCTTGATGAGCTTTATAGTAAGAATCCTAAAAAACTTCTTTATGTTACTAAAGTAGTAGATGCAAACAGTTCTACATATAAAACACATACGCCAATTGATATTTTATATGAGGCGTGTGATGAGTATATTGCAGGTAATAGTGGAGAAAAACCTAAAGTATCTGCTCAAAGATTTATAGATACTTGCTCTTTAGATATGGAAACCGTAAAACTAAAAGCTTTAGTTAAAGATGCTTCATTCTTTAGAATGATTAGTTTAAAACCAGACGGTATGTTATATCATACTAAATCATCAGCTTTATTAGGAAGAAATGTAGCTGACGTAGTTGAGTTTTTAAAGAATCCTTTGAATGAAGATTTATTAGTAAAACTTTTAGGTGAAGTTGAATCACTTTGGAATTCTTAATGATAAATGGATAACGCTACTATTCAAATAAAAATACAGCAAAGGCTAAATAAATTAGCTAGTCAAGATTATGATAATATTGAATGTTGGCAAATAGTTGAAGCATTTAATAAAGGTCAAGTAACTTGGTCTAGAAGACAACTGCATGGAATAAACACTAAACAAGAAGGTGATGAACAGTCTAAAAGAAGGATTGATGACATGCAAGTCTTACTTACAGAACTGACTGTTAATTTTAATAACAAAGATTTGTTTGTAGAAGTTCCCGCTTTGCCTGATAATTATTTTGAATGGAAAAGAATTACCGTAGATGCTACAGATGAATGTTGTGATGAACCAAGAAAAATGGTTGTTTATCTAGCAGAACAAGGTAACGTAGATGAATTACTAAGGGATAAAAATAAACAACCTAGTTTTTTATGGGCTGAAACTTTCTGCACTCTTCAAAATAATACAATAAGGGTTTATACAAATAATGAATTTTCTGTTGAAACAGGAAAACTTTATTACTATAGACAACCTAGAAGAATACAGATTTTAGGATGTTCTGATCCTTATACTCAATTAGTATCAACAGCAAATGTAGAATGTGAATTTAAAGATGATATTATTGAGTTGCTTATTGATGAAGCTGTTAAAATTTTAGCTGGAGATATTGAATCATTTAATATACAACAGATTGCTACGCAAGAAGTTGAAGGTAATAATTAATTATGAAACAAAGAATGCTTAAAACAGGAGCTGTATCTGTATCACAACCATCTATCTTTAGACAACCTAGTCAACAAATGGTTTCTTTAGATGATAAGTTAGCAGATTGTATTTCAGATATGTTAGATGCTGCACCTGCTTTTCATAGGTTACATTTAAAAGTTACTGGACCTGGTTCTTTTGCACAACATAAAGCTTTAAATGAGTTATATGATGCATTGCCTGGATTAGTAGACACAGTTGCTGAGAGTTATCAAGGAGCTGCAGAAACTATTTTAAATTATCCACTATCTCAAAGTTTAAACTTTCAGACTGTGGAAGAAGCTATAAGTTATATACGTATGAAGTATGATTATCTTACTGAAATACAAAATGTTATGCCTTATAGTGAAATTGTCAATGACATAGATATGATAAAAACGTTATTTAATGCAACTAAGTATAAGTTGCTATTCTTAAAATAAGTTATGTTATCTGTTGTTGTCTCTGATAATTTTTGTATATTATAGTATATTTATTTATTTGTTTATTTATAAAATTTTTAGAAAATGGCTTATTTTAATCACGCTTTTCGCAAATCTTATATTTGTACTGGTACAAATATATCAGGTTCAAATACTCCAGAAGAACCTAATACTACAGGAGGACTTATTGTTACAGCTGGGGTAAATACTTATCAACTTTCAGAACCTGGATCAACACTTGCTAAACCTGGTATTTTAGGTATTTTTGATGCTGATACGTATCTTTCATACAGTGCTGTTGATCAAATGAATTGTTGCAAAATTATTATTGCAGGGTCTTCTCTTAAAACAAAAGACATGCAAGCAATGCATGGAGGTTACTTAGAAAGTAGTAAATCAAAAGTTATCAATCCAAAATATGTTTCTAAGTTTTGGAATGTTACTGCTCAACCTGGTTTTCAATCTCAAACTTTAATTGGTGCAGCTCCTGTAGACTCTCCAAATGATACAGCAGATTGTCAAAAAGATTTTCTTTGTAATGAAACTTATTATTTGAGACTTGATATTAAAGGAACAGCTCCTTTAAGATTTGCTCACCATAATATTTATCATACAGTAGATGCTTATACAGGTTGTTGTGATGATCCTGCAACACCTACTAATGTAGATGCAGGTATTGTTTATGCAAAATGGGGACAAGCTATTGCTGATAGCCCATATCTTAAAGACTTTGTAATGCCTATTCTACTTATTACAGTAGGTGGTGTATCACAAGCATTTTATGCAACTGCTGAACAAGCAACTGCTGATGGTTTACCTGGTTCTCTTTTAATTTCTGATTATCTTGCAAGCCCAACAACTTGGCCTTCAGATGGTGGTAACCAAGCAGGTCTTCTTCTTAAAGGTGCTTACGAAGATACTAAGTTTGGAGATTGTACTTTCCAACCTTCTGATTTCTATGGTAAAAACCCACTACAAATTTTTGCTTCTGAAGTAGATCTTAATGGTGATCCATGTGAATTTGAAGGAACTTGTGTAACTAGATATTGTCAAGGTAAAATGGCAGATACTTTAGGAGAAACTGTTCTTAGAGAAATTATTATTTCTGAATCTTACTTGCAAAACTTCTTATCTACTGATTTAAGAATCAGAGAGATTACGCAAGGAACAGGTATGATTGATATTGTAGATAGAAATAGACTTTATCATAAAGCATATTTATTACACTCAGTACCAAGATTTAATAATCCAAGCGGAACATTTGACAATGATCAATATCTTGTTGAAGTTGCATTCCCAAGTTCTTATGTAAACGGTGAACTTATTATTGATCTTATAGGAGACAATGGAAATAAAGCATACGATGCTTTCCTTCTTCAAATTCAAGGCTGGTTAAATAATTGCGGTAATAATTGTGCTACAATTACAGTTGAGAACGGAGAAGCTGAATGTGAAGATCTTGATTATACTGATTCATCTTATCCACAAATACTATAATAGTTTTAGCATATAATTTGTATTTAGATTAATGGGAGTGGAGTTTATACTCCCTCCCTTTTTTAATTTTAATTAACATGGCACAACACAAATTAAGCGTAGAAGCTCCTGATACTTTAAATACTTTTATCTTACGTCTAGTAGATACAAGTGTTTATGATCCTAATATGGCTGTAGATTGTCCAATATTGGAAATAACTTTGCCAGGATTTACTCATCCTGTACAGTTTACTACACCTGATATTACAACAGGATTTATTAAAAACTTTACTGCTTGTGATTTAGAGATTCAAACAGCTAATTGCGCTACACAATATAATGACATACCTGATGGTATATACGTTATAAAATATAGTGTTAGTCCAAATGATGTGGTATACGTAGAGTATAACCATTTAAGGATTACCAAAGCTCTTGTAAGATATCAAGAAATTCTTTGTGATATTGATGTAGCAGCTTGTGATCCTACAGATGAAATAAGAAAAAAATTAGATTCATTAGCTTTAATCAAATCTTATTTGGAAGCGGCAAAAGCTAAAGTAGAAACTTGCCATGAACCTCAAAAAGGCATGGAACTGTTTAGTTATGCAAAAAAACTTTTAGATAAATTTGAATGTAAAAGCTGTCATTAAAAACCAACAAATATGGCTGTATGTAATAATTGCGGAAAAAAATTAGGATGCGGATGTCAAAAAAGAACAAGTCCTAAAGGAACATCTTGTTGTGCAAGTTGTGTAACAAGTGTTATTCAAAAAGAATCTGTTACTATAACTAAAACAACAGATACACCAGCTGTAAGTGACATTAAAGTCACTACATATATTAAAAAATAATGTAAATGGCCGAAATAAATTACGGAAATCCATGTAATAATTGTCCAGATGGTTATACTTGGGACCCACAGTTAGAAGAATGTGTTTTAGTAGAAACAGTTCCTGCTTTATATTCAGGTACTTTATTAAGTGTTGATAAAGCTGTTGTAAATGCTGGTTATAGTATTGGTGGTGTAAGGCTTTATGCTCCTATAGGTGCTAGTCAAATACCTATTACAAGAATAGGTACTAATAATACTACTTTTACACTTGTAGATAATTTATTGAATCCTATTCCAATACACAGTACTGTAAGAAACAGTTTGTGGGGAACAATGACTCCTGGTTGTGATCCAACAGGTTCTCCAACTTTTGGTGGTAGATTAAATACAGTTGGTGTTTGGGCGCCAGGTATTCCTGATGGTCAAGAGCTTTGTTTTGAATTTTGTGTAACAATAGAAGAAGGAGAGAATACACAAAAATGTATTGGTATTGCTGGAGATAATTCAGTTAAATTTTCTATAAATGGTGTTCTATTTGTAGATATTACTGCGGCTAATAATGCTCAAACAAGACCTTTTAATTACTGGCATGTTTTTCCTATTGATTTACCACCAGGCCAACATATAATTACATTATGCGGAACTAATATATCAAGCGATGCTTCTTTTGGAGCTGAGATATATGATATAACATATAATGGATTTATAACAACTCTTTTAGATCCTGATAATGCTACTGTTCCTACTTGTGGTAATGTACCAGGAGATATAGAACCTTATTTGCTTTTTTCAACTTTAGATATGGTTGGAAAAAATGTTCCTGATCCTAATAATCCTGGTGAGTGGTCTTGTCCTGATGATCCAACTGATCCTTATGAATTAAACTCTTGTGATGGCACACCTGATTGTGTAAGAACATTAACAGCAGTTCCTGAAGAATGTTGCTATAGAGTAAAAGACTGTGAATCAGAAGATGAGTTTATAATTAAGATAAATGCCGAATGTACATCTCAAATACAAGTTTTAACTGTAGGAAGTGTTTGGACATTTGAGCTAACAGATTTAGCATGTGAATTACCTCCTTTAATTGATGGTAAATGTTATGAAGTTATAGGTTTTGAAAACCCTTGTAGTGAAACAGAAAATATATGTTATTACTGTCCTGTACAAGAAAGATTAACTTGTGATGATTGCAATCCTTGTTATAAATGTACTAATTGTAATGATGAAACAGAAATAATTTATTTTAAATGGGGTGCTCCTCCAACAGCACCTTTAAATACAGATTTAATACATACTTTTGAGTATGCTCCAGAAAAATGCTGGTCTTGCGAAGAAATCCAATCAGGTTGTGTTCCTCCAGGAGTAGTTGAACAGTATACGTACGAGGTGTGTTCAAATTTACCTTTTGAAATAGATACTATTTTATCTGATTTAGTTTTAAATACAGGAACTTATACTTATGAGTTTTATATAGATTCTGCACATACTACTTCATGGACAGGTAATACTGTAAGTTGGATGCCTCCATATCCTGTAGATTATGAAGGACCTATTGAAACATTATATGTATTAATATATCAAGAAGGATGCAATACACCTGCAGAAGTTGTTTTAAATCTAGTATGGACAAATCCTTTAGAATGCGCTGAAAATTGTACTAATCCTAGAGTAGGAGATAGTATAGCGCAAATATGTGTATGTCAAGGTAACACTATAGACTTAACTCAATATAATACACTTCTGGCAAGTCCTACACATCCTTATTTTTCACTTTTTGTTTATGAGTGGTATACAGATCAAACTTTATCATCATTAGTACCTGATCCAACAAATGTAACAGTTTATGCTGTACCTATTACTTATTATCTAAAAGTGTCTTATGAAGCTTGTCAAAACTTGTGGTTCTCTGATGGTTCATTACAAGTAGTACAAATTCCAGATACTAATGAAAATTGTTTAGAAGTCTGTATATAAAATATAAATCATGAATATTCCATCTACCGTAGGGTGTAATGAAGCCCCAATATTTTCAGTAGCAGATATAATAGAGTCTTTTGATTCCTGTCCTATATGTACAGAAATATGCTGGCAAGTAGTAGATTGTGAAGATCCTGAATATGTAATTTGTACTTCAGAACAAGCAGGAGCTAATGCAGCATTATGGAATTTATTTGTTGGTAGAATATTAAAATTCCAAGATCCTTTTGATGAAACAATAACTAGATGCGGATATGTTACAGAAGGAAGATGTGTTGCTTTACCTTGTGATTTTATAGACATTCCAACAATAGATTGTTTTGATACATGTGAAGAGTGTTTGCCTCAAACACCTGTTGTAGTAACTGATTTTACACAAAGAAGTGTTTATCCCGGATATAATACTCCAGCTTGTAGACCAGATGTTTATGATAAAACAAAATGTAATTGGTCTGAGATATTATATCAAGAAATGGCTAGTAAAAGATATGGTATAGATTTTTGCTGTACTGTAGACAGTAATAAGTGGATAATTAAAAATGAATTGATTGATTTTGCTGCAGTTACTGATTCTTCTTATTCTAATCCTATTTCTTGTAATTGTTATTTTTATACTTTTTATAATTATAATGATGTTGAATCAGGTATCATATCTAGTATTAGCACAGTTAATTGTAACGGAGATTCAATTAGTAAAACTTTAAATCCTCCAAGTGCTTTTGTACTTTGTCAAACAGAAGAGCAACATGCTGCAGGAAATTATATTGATGTTAGTGAAATAGTTAAAGGAGAATTATGTTGCAATAATGCCGCTGAACCTAACTGCTGTAAAAAAGTTATTGTTACTGGTGTAGGAAAAGATATAACTTTTGGATATACTAATTGTGAAACAGGAGAATATGTAACTGTATCTATTGGTTTAGGTAATATAGTTATACTTAATAATTTTGATATGTGTGCTCCTTATGAAGCAGTTGGTGTTACTATAGAGTTTCCATTAGAAATAATTGACCCTTAAACAAATAGGAAAAGAGTAAAAAAATGTTTATATTATTAATAGCAGTCAATATCTGTAAAAAATATATTTTAAAATATGAAACCTACTAATATATACAAGCATGGGTGTGACCCAATTTCATCAAACTGTGTTATTTGGCAAGGTCCAGATATAGATTGTATTAACTTATGTAAAGGAGATAACATAAGCACAGTAGTATATAATTTAGCTACTGAGCTTTGTACTTTAATGGATACTTTTAAGATTACTAACTATGATCTTTCTTGTTTAAACCTTCTTCCTTGTGAGCCTAAAGACTTTCAAAGTCTTATTCAACTTCTTATAGATAAAGTATGTACTTGTTGTGATGTAACCCCTGTGCCTGATCCTGGAACGGGAACTTTAGGATGTCCTGATTGTGAAGTTCCTATATGTTCTGTATTTTATTATACAAATCCTCAAGGAGATACAGTTACCTCAATGCAATTAACAGATTATGTTCAAGCTATAGGTAATAAAGTTTGCTCAATTGTATCACAAATTGCTACTATAAATCTTACTTTAGATAATCATGAAAATAGAATTCAAGCTTTAGAGGGCGGGAGTTCTGGAGGAGGTAGTGGGGGAACAACACTTCCAACAGTTACTCCTTGCTCTGAAATAAATTTACCACCAGAACAAGCTCAACTAGATGTAGCATTACAACAATTAATGGATCAATATTGTACTTTTGTAAATATTGTTGGTAAACCTTTAGATATTTATGCAAGTTTAGCTTTTCAATGTACAGGTTTATCTGTATTACCACAATTAGCTAATCCTGCATCTAATATGAATGCTATAACAGGATGGGAATCTGCACCTAGTACTTTAGAAGATAGTTTTAGAAATATGTGGTTAACTATTTGCGATATGAGAACTGCAATAGTAAACCTTAATAATAATTGTTGTGATACAGGATGTGATACAGTAATAATTACTGCAGTAGCACAAAGAAATGCTACAACATCTTCAACAATAGAAATAATTTTTTCAGGAACTATTCCATCAATGTATCAAGATTGTGCAGGAGGTTCTTCTATAACTATTACAGATAGTGCTGGTGGTACAGTAACTTATTCTAATCAACTAGTTGTTGCTGCTGTTGGTAATCCTGCAGGATTATCATTTCCTTTAGCATCTGCACCAGGAATTAATCCTTCATTACAATTAACAGTAACTACTACTGCTTGTTCTGAAGCACCTTCTTTAGGAACAACTTGTCAAAATGTAATAGTATCAACAGTAGGTCCTGAAGGTCTTTGCCCAACATTACAAATAAATGTTGCAACTATAAATACAAACAGTTCTGCAGATTGGGTTATAACTAATAGTATACCTACTAGCAATTTACCATTGACGTATGAATTAAATGTTTATGATCAAGCAGGTCTTGTTTTAATTCAACAACAAACTATAAATGTTACTACGTCATATGCTTCTCAAACAGGTACTATTACAGGGTTAACACAAAATGAGACATATCAGTTCTTTTTACAATTAACCGGAGGCACATATTCTCCTTGTCCTGCTGTTACTTTCTTAGTTCCTGGTGGTCCTTGTGAGCCTTGTGAAATTGGTCAAATAACAATAACTGAAAACCCAGCATAATGAATAAAAATTGCGGACATACTATACCTTGCGGCTGTAATGATACACCTTTGACTACAGGATCTCCTTGTGGTCAAGGTGTAGATTGCACAGGTAACCCGTGTCCAGAAAATTTTGATTCTAAATGTATTTATTACAGAGGAGATATAATTTTATGTGGTGAAGATGAAGTTGTTCAAACAGATGTAACTTTAGCTGAAGCTTTAAATTCTTTAGTTACTTATTTTTGTAATCAAGGTGGTGGTGGAGTCATTTCTGAATCATTAATTTGTGGAGATACAACAATTGCTGTTGCAGGAACTTCAGTTAGTGAAGCTTTGACAAGTGTTGTGGGTTTCTTTTGTTCTATTGTAACTGAATTAGTTAACTCTTATAATTATGGTTTATTTGCACAAGTTGAAGATTCTTTAACTGTTATAAATACAACAACACCATCAACTATTATAGGTGTAGGAGACGGTACATTAAGCGTACCAGCAGGAGGTTTTAAAGTTGCTGATTCTTTTGAAGTAAAAACATTTGGTCATATAAGTTCTGCTAATAACCAAGTGTTTTATATACGTTTAAAAATAAACGGAGTTGTAGCAGATGAAATAGCTTTAGATGGAATAACTCATACTAGATTGCCTCAAATTACAGATTTACATTGGAGCATGGAAATGTATTTTACTATAAGAAGTTTAAATACAGCTCCTAATTCTGGAGATGCGGCTATTCTTTCTGCTATAAGATTTACTCATGAATCAGATGCTTCTGATAAATTTAATGGGTATGCTTCAACAATGCTTGTTAATTTTGATTCTGATATACCACAAACATTAGATTTAGAAGTTGAATGGGGTGCTGCAAGTGCTTCAAATTCTATATATTCTGAATCTTTTGTTTTAAATAAAACATATTAACTATGGGAAAAACATGTGGACATTTAGTACCTTGTGGTTGTAATGACACTCCGCTTACAACAGGTTCTCCTTGTAATGATGGTATTCAATGTCAAGGAAATCCTTGCGCTGAAAATTTTTGTGCTGAATGTATAGTATGGTGTGGTCCTGGCTTACCTAATTTAGGTATAAAAACAGGTATGAATTTATATACTGTATTTCAATTACTAGATAGTAATATTGATTCAGTATCTTGTGTAGATGATAGCGATTCTTGTAAAGCTGTATTGTTAGGTTTACCAACAGTTACATCTAGCACAATTAATATTTCATTCACACCAATTTCTACAGCTAGCCAAACTCGTACTTTATATTTAACAGAAGTTAGTACAGGAACTGTAACACCTTATGTTATTGATACTGGCGCTACAGAAATACTAATAGAATTTTTAGCTGCAGATTCAGAATATAAATTATTTATTACATCAGTATGTACAGATCTTACAGAATGTAGTTCTGCAGAATTATTAATTAAAACTTTAAAATAATATGGCTTGTTTAAATGTAACAATAGAAGTTGAATATACACCATCAGGTACTGGAGGTCAAGATATTGAAATAGGATGGAGAGCACAGGGAGATCCAACATGGAATATTACAACTGCTATAGGTATAGGAGGTGCAATGGGAGTTTTTATACAAACTGTACCTTGTAATACAAATTGTGATGGTCAACTTTATGAACTTTATATAGGTAATTTATGTGATTTGCCTGGGACTACTGTTTATTTTGAAGTAATGGTTGCCGATTCTACACAACCTGATTGTTATGAATATCAATGGGACTGCGTTTCTGTAGGTATAGGATCTATAACTCCTAATCCAGGAAGTGCTAATTATAATTCTGGTGATTCTGTTGTATTTACAGGAGGAGGTGGTTCTGGAGCATCAGCTATTGTAGATGTAGTAAATGGTTCAGGAGAGATATTATCTTATTCTATTTTAGATCCAGGAACAGGCTATACTTCATTACCAACTCTTAATGTTGTTAGTATAAATGGAACTGGAGCAACACCTGTAGCAGTTTTAGCAGATTGTCCTACTTTAAATCATTTAGATTGTACAGGTATTACAGAACCTATTAGTATAGCTTTAGGAGAAAGTTATATTGAATGTGCTACTCAAGCTATTTATGCAGGTAAAGTTGCTGCTTTAACTGATGATGAAAAAACAGCTTATGAATATAATCCTATAGGAACTAACTGTATTTGTAATAATGATTGTAATGAGTTTACAATAAATAATACAGGAGTAGATACTTTAACAGTAGTATATAATACATGTATTGATGGAGCATTAGTAGTGCAAGAAGTACCTGCTGCAGGTAGTTGGAGTTCTCCTTGTGAAGCGTTGTGTGAAACAATAAGCGTATTAGAAACGGATGCTTCATATACAATATCTCCTGCATGTACAGCATGTATACCATAATTAATTTATGAAATTTATTATTAAAGATATGTCATGGTTTGTTGGTTTATACTATGACTGACAGCTGAAAGCTCTTGTTTAATTATACAAGGGCTTTCTTTTTTTAAAAACTAATAGTAATGACACTAGAACAATTAAAAGATTTTTTCAGAAAGAAACCTGGCTATATAAAAAGAGGTGCTGGTTGGCTGGCTGATTTTTTAGAGCTTGATGATTTGGATAAAATTAAACGTGCTAAAACGGAAGTGGCTGCTGAGATTAAGAAAGATGTGATGATGGGTGATGATAGTAAGAAACTCCGTCTGAAATCCACATGGCAAGTGCAAAAGAAAGGTGGAGAAGTTGAGTGGTTAGAAAGTTATAAAGCTGTAGAACAAAGTGAATACCAACTTACAAAAGAAGATTGGGAGAATATTATAGATAAGGTTGGTAATATATCTATTACTTATAATAAAGAGACAACTCTTCCGTCTAATAACAAGGCTTTGATTATATGGACTTCTGATAAACATATAGGAGCTTCTATACCTGATGATGCTCTTTATAAAAAGAAGTATGATGAGCATGTGTTTTTTAGTAGAATGGAAAAGATATACCAAAAGGCTATGTCTTTGTTTCAAACCTATGGTATATTTGATAAGCTTATAGTGGCTGATCTTGGAGATTCTTTAGATGGCTATAATGCTCAGACTACAAGAGGTGGTCATGATCTTCCTCAAAACTTAAATAATAAAGAAGCTGCTCAAGTACATTTTTATACTCACAAATGGTTTTATGAACAACTTCTTAATTCAGGTATCTCAAAGGAATTAGAAGTTGTACACATATCTAATGATAATCATGCAGGTGATTTTGGTTGGCAAGCATCTTTTGCTTTACAGCAATACGGTAGTGTTGCGTATCCTGATATAAAGTTTACTATACCAGAAGAGTTTTTATCACACTTTGTTTTATATGACAGAGCTTACATTATTACTCATGGTAAGGATAAGAAAAACAGAAAGCACGGACTTCCCTTAAAAATCAATGCAGATACAGAATCTTTCTTAATGGATTACGTTATAGATAGAAAACTAGGTAACTACAAAATTCATGTAAGGAAAGGAGATTTGCACATGAATGATTTAGATTGTAGCAGAATGAAAATGACTTACTGGAACATTGGTTCTATCTTTGGAGCTTCAGATTGGATAATGGATAATTACAGTATGACAAAGGCTTCTTGTGTGTTTGAAATAGTAGAAAAAGAATCTGAAACATTAAACGCTCAAATTTTTTGGTTATCTTAAACCTGAAAAGTGTTTATTTGTAAAACAAAGAAAAATTGAGTATATTATATATGTAATGATATGGAAAAAATAAATAAACCAAATTTAAACGGGCCAAGATTTAGAGAGAAAAGAATATCAATACTTAAAAGAAAAAAACTGGAAATGTTTAAAAGTCAACATCCAGAATATTCTAACATGACGCTAAAACAATTCAAAAGTATAGTAATGACTTTTAATGGTTTTTTAGCTCAAGGAGTAATAGATAACAGAGATGGAATAGAGTTACCTCAAGGTTTAGGTTTTATATTTATGGCTTCTTGTCCTGCTACAAAAAAACAAAACATTGATTATAAAAAATCTTTTAATTACGGAATAAAAACTAATCATAAAAACTGGGATTCTGATAACAAACTTTTAAAAATATTCTATACTAACTCAAACACTAAATATCCATTTACAAATAAACAAGTATGGTCTTTCAAAGCTGTAAAGCAGTTTAGAAAAAATGCATCAGAAAGTTATAAAAATAATTGGGCTAAATATATTGAGGTATATCCTACTGATAAAATATCTCAGATGTTTGATAAATATAGAAAAAAAGATATTGCTAAAAGATTAGGATCTAATATACCTAAAGATTATGATGAGTTTAAACTATAATATATGACGTTAATAGGAGAGTCCATATCAAGAGTAAGAAACGTTTTAAAAGCTGTTAAAGAAGATCCATTTCTAACAGATAGATTTATCTATAGTTTAGTAATGAAGTATGGCAAAACGTTTATTAAAAGAGAATCTTTAACAGGTGAAATATATAAGTATAGAAACTTGTTTAAAGAGATTCCTTGTCTAGATTTAATTGAGGTAGATAAAATAGAAGCTTGCTGTATAGGTATAAAGACTGGATGTACTTTTATGAGAAGTAAAGATAAATTACCAGAGTTACTCCAAAGTGATGATGGTCCAATTATCAGAGCTGTTACCTCTTTAGATTATAGTCAAGCTGCCCAACAGACTTATCCTACAGTATATTCTAATATGACTAAAAGTACTAGCTTTAAATATAATAAGACAAAGTACTATTGGTATCTTGATGGTTATATTTATTTACCTAATGTTACTTGGGAAGGTGTTAGAGTTCAAGCTATATTTGATGAAGATGTTTCTTCATTTAATTGTTCAACAGATTCTAGAGATTGTGTTCAAGAACAAGATAGAGAATCAATAATACCTGAACATTTGTTTTCTGAAATAGAACAGATGGTAATAAATGAAATACTAACTAGCGGTAAAATACCGCCAGATGGTGCAGATGATAATCAAAATATTATGAGATAATGCCTAAGAAAAAAACAACAACTAAGAAAAAAAGCACTGTAAATTCTGCAGGTAATTATACTAAACCTTCTTTACGTAAAAGATTGTTTAATGAAATAAAAGCTGGCTCTAAAGGTGGAAAACCTGGACAATGGTCTGCACGTAAAGCACAAATGTTAGCTAAAAGATATAAAGCCGCTGGGGGAGGATATAAAAACTAAAAAGTAATGGACGAGTTATTAGTAAAGCTATTAGAACAAACACCTGTAATTATTGCTTTGGGTATTGGCATCTATGCTTTATGGAAAGATAAAATAGAAACTAAAAAAGAGATGCAGGAAGAAAGACAACACTTTCTGCAGCAAATAGCAGAGCTTACATTAAAGCATGCAGATGAAGTAAAACAACTAAACACATATATAAGAGAAAGAGATCTAGAAACCCTTGAAGCTTTAGAGCAAGTAACAGCAGCTGTTGAAAGTATTAAAACAATGCTTGATAATAAACTGCGATTATTAGATTAAATCTTAATGTATGGATAAGAATGAAGAAAAAGATCACTTTGAAACTTTAGATGCTTTTTTAAAGAACATCAAAAAAAGAATTAAAAAGTTAAAAGATAAATGTAATAATGGGGAAGAAAAAACAACAGAAAAGTCTAGACAGGTGGACTAAACAAAAATGGAGAACAGCTTCAGGAAAAAAATCTTCTGAAACAGGTGAAGTTTACGCTCCTTCTGCTACAATAAGCAAACTTAAAAGTACACCGTCAGGCAGAAAAAAATTAGCTGCAGCTAATAGAAAAAAAAGAGCTGCTACTAAAGCTGGTAAACAACATGCCTCACATGGATTACATAAAGGTAAAAACAGAACAGGAACTAAAAAGAAAAAGAAATGAAAGGAGTACCACATTATAAAAAAGATGGATCACTTTATAGAGGAAAGCATACACACAAAGATAAAAGCGGTAAGCTTATGAGTGGCAAGACACATACTAAAAGTAGTGTATATTTATATCACATGAAAGAGCTTAGTAAAAAAGCTCAAATGAAAGCTAAACAACAAAAGAAATGAAAGAATTTTTACAAAGTTTAGGAATAAATATTGGTATATCTGTAGCAGGTTTATTTGGTGCTTTGCTTCTTGTTGGTAAAACAAATAAAACAGATTTAAGAACTATGTTTTTTTCTTTATTGTCTGGTGTAGCATCTGCAAATTATATCACACCAGTAATTTTAGATATGGCTCAATTTGACGTAAAATATCAAATGTCTGTAGCTTTTATTCTAGGTTTTCTAGGATTAAAAGGTGTGGAACTTATTAGTAACAAATTATTAAAAAAAGTAGAAGATGAATCTATTAGTAGCAATCAACGCGATAAGTAACATTATCATTGCACTATCTGTTAGTGTATTTATTTTTTTTATTTTTGGAAGACTATCTATGATGGATAAGTTACCAAAGTGGCAATCAATCTTAGTTAAAGTTGGATTATGTACAACAGCATGTGGATCTTTATTTAACTTTCTTACATTGTCACATCCTCCTCTTTCAGAGATTATTCTTAATATAGGTCTAGCTATTATATTTACTTGGGCTGTATTATTTCATTATAAGTACTTTGTAAAAGATTAAAGTTATGGCTCCTAAAAAGAAAGATTCTAGGTTAGCAAGAGCAGGTGTATCAGGTTATAATAAACCAAAGCGTACACCTAACCATCCAACTAAGTCACATGTAGTTGTAGCTAAAGTAGGAAATAAAATTAAAACTATTAGGTTTGGTCAACAAGGAGTAAAAGGAGCTGGAAAAAATCCTAAATCTAAAAAAGATAAAGCACGTAAGAAAAGTTATTATGCTAGACATAATGCTCAAGATGCTAAACCATCTAAATTATCTGCTAGATATTGGTCACACAAAGTTAAATGGTAAATCATGAGTTATAACTATACTCTAAAATATAGAACATTTGATCAACTTATGGCAGATGTTCTTAGTGATTTTAAAAAGTATCAATTACAAAATTTAATTGATCCTCAAGATATGATTAGGGTAACTAAAAGAGTTAACTATGATCTTGGGTTAAGAATAAATAAAACTAAAGAAATAATACTAGAAGTTGAGAAAGGTAGAGTTAGATTACCTAATGATTTCTATGTTCTTAATTTTGCTCTTTCTTGTAGTAGTTATGAAACAAAACAATATTTACCACAAGGAACAAGAGTAGAAGAAAAAATTATTGGAGCTGCTCCGGAATATCAAACTGCTCCGCCAGAGACAGTAGACTTTTGTGAGACACCTCCTACACCTTTAGAGCCTGTAGATCCTTGTAATGATCCATGCGCTCAATGTGGTCAAACAACTAACAATTGTGAACCTTGTAATACTTGTTGTGCTAACCCAAACTCTTGCACTATAAATTGTAAAGGAGAAGTGGTACAGCTTGTTCAAGCTCTTACATATGAAACAAGAAGGTGGACCAACTTAAGAAAGATTAGAATACTAGAAAATGCAGTTGATGTACAGTGCGATTGTCCAAATTTAAATTGGCATGCTCCTGATACTGCTTGGATTAAAAACGGTTGGATATATACTAGTTTTGAAACAGGAAACTTATATATAAACTATCAAGGAACTATGGAAGATGAAGAAGGTAATCTATTGTTACCTGATCATGATGTAATAAATGAGTATTATGAATATGCTTTAAAACAAAGAATAATAGAGAATCTAATAATGGATGATGAACAAGTAAATCCTAATAAGATTCAACTAATTGAACAACGTTATAGAATGGCAAGAAATAATGCTCTTTCTATTGTAAATACACCAAACTTTAGTGAGCTTAGAAGATTATATAGAGCTAATAGAAGAGCTATGTACTCTAAGTACTATGATATGTTTGCTAGTTTATAGAATAAAACCTTATGGCTAAAAAACAAAATACAAGTTCATCTGACGTAAATAGTTTTAGTAAAGGACTAATTGAAGATATGTCAGGTTATGGTAAAGGTCCACAAAACTGGAGCCATGCTAGAAATGCTGTGAACAATACAGAGATAGGAGACTTAGGTACTTTAAGCAATGAGAAATCTAATAAACTTTGTACTTTAGCACCTTATACTATAATTGGAACTATACATATTGAAGGAGATAAGTTTGTTGTATTTTCAACAAATAATATATTTTCTGAAATAGGTTTGTTTGATGAATCAGAATGTTCATACACTAAATTAGTTAATGCTACTTGTTTAAACTTTAAAACAGATTATCTTATAACAGGGCAAGCTAAAGAAAACTTTGAATGCAAGTTTGAAGTATATTGGTCTGATGGTTTTAATCCTGATAGAGTATTAAATATAGATGATATTCCTTGGGTAGAAAATTGTGAATATATAGATAGCTGTTATATTTGCACACCAACAGCAGAATTAGATTGTGAAAAATTAAGACTTGAACCTTTAGTTGATAATCTTAAATTTTCTATTGCTCCGGGTGCTACAAGCGGTGAACTTTTAAGTGGTTCTTATTTTGTAGTAGGAGCTTATTTAATTAATGGGCAAAGGTTTGGTGATTACTCTATGCCTTCTCAAGTTCAAGGTATATGGTCACATGCTAACACAGCAAGTTCTTTAGATGTTACTGTAGATTTTGCTGATCAAAGATTTGATGAATTTGAATTAATAGTTTTAAGTTTTGTTAATTATCAACAAGTAGCTAAAAGAGCTGGCGTATATAGCACAAGACAAAAACTTATTACAATAGATCAGTTTCAATCTAATTGGCCTGATGTTAATCCTGGAGATATTCTTTTAAGAAATCCTGTTGAAGATAAGTCAGATTCAATATGGCGTAATGGTGATTACCTTTTAAGAATTGGTCCTACAAGCAAGTTTGATTTTAATTATCAACCTATTGCAAATCAAATTAAAACAGAATGGGTTTCTGTTGAATATCCTGAAAACTATTATGGAAATGGTGGTAATAATACAGGATATATGAGAGATGAAGTATATTCATTTTTTATAAGATGGGTTTATAATACAGGTGATAAATCTCCTAGTTTTCATATACCAGGTAGATTTTCTAATCAAGATGATTTAACTATTATGGGTGGTCCAGACGCTGCTGTTGATGCAGATGATGGAATTACACCTTACAAATGGAGAGTTTATAATACAGCTATTATAAATCCTACTATTACACCTTATACATTGCCTGATGGTGGTGTTGTTTTAGGCGGAGGTGATATGGCTTATTGGGAATCATCTGAAATATATGATGATGATAAACCACAAATATGGAATGCTACATATACAGATCCTGTTACAGGTGTTAATATAGGAGGTACTTCTGATACAAGATTTGACTTGTGTGGAAAACCTATAAGACATCATAAATTTCCTGCTAATAATTCAGATCCTGAAGGACATCCTATAACTCATCATGTTAATGATAATGGCTCAGCTATTAGAGTTATGGGAGTTAAGTTTTCTAATATTAAAAAGCCTTTAGATAATTATGGTAATGAAATTACTAATGTTGTAGGTTATGAAATATTAAGAGGTTCAAGAGAAGGTAACAAAAGTATTTTCTTTAAAGGTATGTTATGCAACTTAAGAGAATACGATGTACCTGAAGGCACTACAGATAGACAAGGTTTATATCAAAATTATCCATATAATGATTTAGGTGCAGATAATTATTTACAGTCTAATTTTCCTCTTGTAGGTTCTTCTGAACAATGTAAACATGAAAATTTAACAGGATACAGACAAGATGCTTTTTCATTTCATAGTCCAGATACTAACTTTAAAGATCCTTATTTAAGCGCAAAAGAAGTTATTATTTATGGGGAACAGTACGGTGAAGGAAATATGAATTTTGAAATTCCTGATAAACATCCCAAACATAAATTAATAACTGATCAAGCATTAATTATAGCATGTATTGTTGGAATTGCTTATCCTATTACTGCAGCTTTAGGTAAAAGAAGTTATAATAGAAAAAGTCCTACTTCTGAAAATAGAGGTGGTACATGGTTTGGTATGGCTGCAGGTTTTCAACCTTTAGATGTTGCTGGTGGACATGGTCTTGGTATTGCAGCATTAAGTGGTATACATACAGGTAGAGTACTTGGTCAGTATGCAGCTGTAAATGATTTTTCTATATTAGGAGCTTCTTTTGCTGCTGGTGTAAAACATCCTCAAGTTTTATATGATACAACTGGAGGTTGGGCGTTAGATAATTTTGCAACTGCAGCTCCAGGTGTTAGTGCGCAAGGTTACACTGAAACTGTAGAGGGTTCTGACTATAGCGCTTTAGGACCTGTTTTAGGTAGTGTTGTAGGTATAGCTAGTTGGATATTTAATTATATGAAAGGCATAGATATGTTTTTAGATATAATTAGAGCTGTGTCTACAGAACAACAATACGCATTACAATGTGTGAGTCATTGCTTTCAAAGATTTTATGAAAGACCACAACCAAACAACATTAGAAGAGCTATAGGAGAACAAGGATACATAGGGCCTGCGTTAGTAGATTGGACTCAAGATTTTAGAATTAATAATATTTTTAGGAGCCGCTTTGTAGCTATTCAAACAGAAGCTTTAAATCCTAACGATGCTTTAATAGCTGATCCTGTTATAGTAGATAATTCTAATTTAACTTTAGGTGAAGCTTCTAAATTAAAAAATGGTCCTACAAGAGAAGATATACATGGATCTTTTAATTTTACAGCTTCTTCTTACTATGTTGCTTTAAAACAAAGAATTAGAAATCAATATGGTCAGATAAATGGTATTGTTCAAGTTCCTGTATCTACAGGTACAACTCTTAAAAATTATGGACAGACTATTGCTAATGGTCCTTCTTCTACAGATATTATGTTTAATGGTGACATTTATATAGGAAGATATACTGAAAAAAATTCAATGATATTCTTTTATGATTGGTTATATGATCAACCAGATGGATATGAATATAATTATTTTTTAAGGCAAAATGCAGCGTATGTTTCTTATTGGATGAATAGTGAAAAGTATGATATAGGTGAATTATTACAAAGCATTGATACAACAGATATGTTTGCTTTTATAGATGATCCTCAGTCAGCAACTGTAGCTTTACCATTTAGTAAATATTGCATGGATACTTTTGATGGATATAGTTTAGAGTTTGGAAGAGTTCTTTTAGAAAATCATTTCTTTTATTTATTTAATTCAGGAGTAAAAGATTTTTATGTAGAAACAGAAATAAATATAGATTATAGAGATTGGGAAGATGAAATAAATAGAAGGCATTATGATTCAAAAAGATATACTCATTTACCTACTTTATTTAATGCTAATCCAAACATTATAAAAGCAGGTAATTATTATAAATATGATTGGAGCTTAAGCGTATCTAGATTGTTTAATAATTTTTTAGCTTGGGGAAATACACAAAGTAGAGAGTATGATCCTCAAGTAGCTGAAACATGTTATACATATAGACCTGATAGAATAATTTATTCTTTACCGCAAAGAGCTGCTAATAAACAAGATTTTTGGAGAATCTTTTTACCTTTTAATTATAAAGATTTTACAAGCCGTCCAAGAGCTGTAAAACAGTTTTCTAAAAACGGGGCTTTAATATTATTTGATAATATGAGTCCTATTACTTTTGCTGGCGTAGATCAATTAACTACAGATCAAGATACTAAGCTTACTATAGGTGATGGTGGATTGTTCTCTCAACCTATGCAAAATTTAGCAAATAGTGAATGGCCAATTGAGTATGGTTCTTGTCAAGATAAATATAGTGCAATAAACACACCTGCAGGATTTTATTATGTTAGTCAAAATCAAGGAAAAGTATTTACACTAACTTCAGGAACAATACAAGAGATTTCTAACAGAGGTTTAAAATGGTGGTTTTCTGAATTTTTACCTTATAAATTAACAGAAGACTTTCCTGATTTTAAATTAAAAGATAATCCTGTTGCTGGTATAGGATGTCAAACTATTTATGATAACTTAAATCAAATTGTATATTTTTCTAAGAAAGATTACCAACTTAAAAAGGATTTACCTGAAGGAACTACATTAAGATATTCTGGAGACAGTGATCTTTTCTATTTAAATAATACAATGGTTCCTATTACTCTTGGAAACCCTCTGTATTTTGATTCTGCTTCTTGGACAATAAGTTATGATCCTAAAACACAATCATGGATTTCATATCATGATTGGCATCCTGATTTAACTATATCAAGTAAAAATACATTCTTGTCTACTAAAGCCAACGGTATTTGGATACACAATAATAGATGTGATAGTTATTGTAACTTTTATGATGTAGATTATCCGTTTGAGGTAGAGTTTGGTAATCATACAGGAGGTGTTGTAAATACATTAAGAAACGTAGAGTATTACATGGAAGCTTATAAGTATGCTGAAAATTGCTATGATAGATTTCATGATTTGGATTTTAATTTTGATGAAGCTATAATACATAACTCAGAACAAGTATCTGGTTTGTTAAGATTAAATCTTCAACCAAAAAACAATACTCCTGAAATGCTTAAGTATCCAAAAGTTAATTATAGCAACATAGATATAGTATATTCTAAAGAAGAACAAAAGTATAGGTTTAATCAGTTTTGGGATATTACAGCTGATAGAGGTGAGTTTAATTCCACAGCTACAAGAACAATATTTAATACAGAACCTAATGGTTATATTAGAAATTTAAATTTTAATAATTTAAATTATAATAAGAATGCTTTTCAAAGAAAAAAATTCAGACATTTTAAAAATTCTGTATTTTTAAGAAGAAAGAAAAGTGGTGACAGAAATATTATTATATCAACAGCAGTAAATATGAATTTAAAATCATCAAGATAAATGGATAAATTATTATTCTATACATTAAACAATAGAGGTTTACCGCAAGGTCCTAATTATGAAAGAACATCTATGTTAGGTAAACTAACTATGTTTAATAATGGAGGCCCTGTATCAGGAAGACCTTATTTATCTGTTATGCCTGGTATGACTGGAGGAATAGATCTTCAGGCAGGTACTGATTTTAATATTAAGGATAGGGTGTTTGGAGATATAAATATAAGTAATCCAATAGTTGCACCTAACATGCAAAGTGGAGAATATAGCTTTGCGCCATTAAATCCTAATGTGTCAGGTAGAGTAGCTATCCCTTTACAAGATATGGATATTGTGGGAAGTTTTGATACAGATTTTAATCAAGCTAGACTTAATGCTTCAGCTAGCATGGGTTTTCCTAAAGGAGATATAAGTGGAAATATAGGTACTGATTTAAAAAATGTTTATGGTGGCGTAGATATAAATTACAGACCCATTGACCCTCTTTCCTTAAACTATAGTTTAAATGCTGATCCATCAGGAGTGTACCATGATATTGGAGCTTCTTATAATGTAAATGATAATGTAAATCTATATGGTAATGTATCATTAACTCCACAAGAACCTCCTGCATATAGAGTAGGATTAAGAGCAAACTTTGAACATGGAGGAACACACGTAGATCCACCTTTTAAAACACCATTATCTAAAGATGAAGAGTTTGTTTTTCAAAATTGGAGAAAATCTTTACCTGAAAATTTACAAACAGATAATGATTTATATGATTTAAGAGGTGCATGGAAAGCAGGTCTTTCTCCTGAACGCATTCAAAATGAATGGCACATGTTAGGCGTAAACCCTGAAACAGGAATGTATTTAAAATCTCCAAATCATCCAACATATTTAAAATCTATTGAAGGAGACATAAGAGCAGGATTTACTCCTTACGTAGATGCTAAAACAGGAAGAGTATATTCTAATAAACTTGTTTATACAGACGGAGGAGATGTTATAGATCCGGGTGATGGCTGGCAATATTTAAAAGAAGGTAATGATTATCTTACTAGAAAAAAAGGTTCTGCTGAATGGATAAAAACAACAGGTAAAGCTAAAAAAGCTATTCAAGATAAAATATATAAAGAAACAGATTCTATAAAATCTGATGAAATTGTATCTGCACCTAATAATAAACAAACAGATTTTAGTATTGATTATGATACTTTACCAGCTATAAAACAAATAGAAGCATCTACTAGTAGAGTAGAAAGACCTCCTATGCCTAACATTGTTAACCCAAATGTAAATCAAAAACAATTTGTAGATAAAGCTGAAGAGTTTCATAAACAAGGTAAAATAGTAGATAGAGAACCTGTAAGTTTTATGAGAAACTTATTACCCTATCCTTGTTATGATTATACTTGTATGGAGTTTGTAAAAGATGTTGATAAAGCAACTGGCAGACATAGTATACCTAGTACAATTAATACTAATAAAGACTTTTATAAAGCAGCTGATAAATTAGGGTATAAACGTTTACACCCAGATTCTACTGCTCAACCTGGAGATATTATTTCTTTTTACAGACCTGAGTTAAAAACTGAAGAGTTTCCTGAAGGAACGCCTTATCATGCAGGAGTAATGATAAATGATAGCACTTATATAGATACAGGAGGTGGCGAAAAGTATTTACCTATAGGTTATCCTGTAAGAAAAGGACCTTTAGAAAAAAATCCTTATTATACTTATAGGTGGTCACCAAAAGAACCAATAATGGGTGCTATTTCAGGATTAATACAAAAAACAGATGGTGGAGATGTTGTAGATGTAGGGGATGGTTATGAGTATCTAAAAGAAGGTGATAACTATTTAACTAGAAAAAAAGGTAATACAGATTGGATAACTGCAAAAGGAGATGCTAGAAAAGCTATACAAACTAGAATATTTCCTGAGCTTCTAGGTAATCCTTTACCTCAAGAACAACAAATATCTATTCAAAATATAAATAGACCTGAAAATTTTATTCAACCAAATGTTAATAAAGAAACTATAGCTATACAGCAAAAACTTTTTGATGCAGGATATGATTTAGGTACTACAGGTCCATTAGGAAATGGTGTTGATGGAGATTTAGGTCCTAAAACACAAGCTGCTATTGATGCTTATAATAAAGGAATAAACGCTCAAGATTTTAAATCTCAAGATTTAAAAATGCAAAATGAAATTATAAATCAAGAGTATAAAGAAAAACCACAAACTGCAAACTATGTAACAAATATTCAGAACTATCTTATAGGAAAAGGATATGAGATAGATAAATCAGGAGTAATGGATACTAAAACTAAAAATGCTTTAAAAGATTATGAGACTAGCGGCAAGTTTGCAACATTACCTATTTTTCCTTCTAATCCTGAAAGAAGAGAAGAAATCTGCAGAACAAGTGGAGAAGGTTACGGTTGTTCAAAACAAGCTACATTAAAATCTATGAATTTGTTTAGTGATATGCCTAATTCTGATAAAAAATATTTATGGGCTAATGATGCATGGTTTAATAAAGATGCTGTAATAAAAAATGGAGGAACACTTCTTTATGAAACAGAAGCTAGAGGTAAAAATATACCTGACTTACCTAAAGAAGTTTATGGATTATTGCAAGTAGGAGATTATGTTCATTTAGATAGAAGAGATACAGATTCTAGTAGACGTTACGCTAAAAAAACAGAAGATAAAGCAGGTAATAAATGGGAAAATGAAAAAATAGAACATATGGGTCTTATCATTGGTAAAGATACTGATGGTACACCTTTAATTTGGCATGCTTCAGAAACAGGAAAAGCATATATAAAACGTGTAGATGAACCTATTACATTAGATGATCATAAAGGATTAGGTGCTTATAGAATAGCGTCTATTGCACGTTCTGGTAAAATGACAGATGAATACCAAAAAGCTGTTGCTCAAAATCCTTACTTTAGTGAAGATTGGAAATCACCATATGAAAAACCTGGTGAAGTAGTAGAAGATATAGTAAAACCATTTGATTCAGAAAACATGTTAACACCTTTAGAAGGAACAAATGATTATGAAAAAGCAAGAATAAATGAAATAAATAATCATGTTGAAACATTTATGAAAGCAGGCTATCCTCAAGATGATGTTAATAAAGCAGCACAAATTGTTATAGGAGGAGTGCTTGAAAGAGAAGCAAAAAGAGGAAGTTCCGCTACTCTAGGAGGAAGTGAAGGGATTCCTATACCTGGAACAAGTATAAGAATACCATTAACAGGAACTGTAGAAAATCCTGTACGAGCTGGTAGTAACTATGGTAAAAAATATGAAGGTCAAACTGCTTTAGAATTTAAAGAAGGTTTAGCAGATATTGCAAAAGATGTAGGATTAAAAAGAAGTGAAGTTAGTAGAGGTATTTATCAAATGAAACCTGAAATGAATTTTGGAGGGTTAGAAAAAGAATTAAATGAAATAGGATTATCTAAAGATCAAATATTTGATAGTGAAGAAAATCAAACTAAAGCTGCTACATTGTTAATGTTAAAAAGATATAAAGCATTAAAAGCTGATCCTGATTATTATAGAGAAACAGACGAAGTTAAAATTAAAGGAGAAGATGGACAAGAATGGTTTTATCCTGCATCATATATTTTAGCTGGAGGGTGGAGTGCTGGACCTAATTGGTGGAAAAAAGATAGTTATAGAAAAATATTAACTTCAGATAAAGGTAGAGATTATTCTAATTTAGCAATGAGAAATATGGCTAATGTTATTCAAACACAAAAAGGTAATAACTACGGAAAGCAAGCTGAAGAACAAATTTATAATCGCAAACAAGAAAAAGCTGCTAAATATTTAAAAGAAAAAACAATAAATAGAATGGCTGCTGAAGGTTATGATAAAGATAAAATAACAGATGCTACTATTAAAGAGTATGAACAACAAAAATATAATGAAGCTGTTGCAGCACAAGAACAAGCTGTAAAAGATTTTGCATATACTATTGATACGCCACCTGCTGAATCTACAGATACTAATATTTTTATGGATCCTAACATTATTATACCAAGTGACTTGTATTCAGATTTTGTATATGGTGCTTATGACTTACCTGAAGTAACAGTAACTGCAAAAAGAATTAAAAATAGATAATAATTTCGTATATTATGTATAGAATGTATAAAGAAGATGATGGTTGTTGGGAATGTCAACAAAATAAGTTTAAAAAAGGAGGAGCTAAAGGTTCTGACAAAAAATGGATACAGAAAGCTGTTAAAGGTATGCGTAAAGATAAACCTTGTACAGGCTCTAAGTTTGGAGGTCCTTCTTGCCCACCTGGTACTAAACGATATAACTTAGCTAAAGTATTTAGAGAAATGGCTGCTAAAAAGAAAAAAGAAATGGGAGGTCAATCAGCTCCTATGAACATGGCTCAAAACATTGGTCAAGATAATATTAATTATTTTACATCAACACTTAAAGATAATGCATCTCAAGTAATGCAAGATCAAATGTTAAATCAGGTAGCTCAACAAGAAATGATGATGCCTTATTTTAACAATGGTGGTCCTAATAATATTTTTGGATATAGTAAAAAAAGTACTGATCCTAATGCTATATATTATCAAAATGCTCTTAGAGAAAATCAAGCTAATAAATTTGATTTTGGTAATTATTTATTTGATGCTGCAAGTCAGTTACAAAAAGATATAGACTGGGCTAATACTTATAATAAAATGTACGGTCCAGAATTAAAACAAAAACAGACTAGTAAATTAAGTAAAGAATTTAGAAGAGATTTAAGAAGTGATAATGAAGAAATATCAGATTGGGCAAAAACATGGCGGAAAGAACAATGGAGGCCAACTGTAAGAAAAAATAGAAAAGCACAAGCTAAAATATTTTGGGATAAGCTTAATCCTTTTACTCCTAACCCTGAAATTCCTCAAGTAAATACTAATACTCAAGTACAACAAAATCAATACGGTGGAACAATAAATTATAATGATATGAATTTTAATGGATACTACGGCATGCCTATGTATAATCAAGGTGGCATGAAAAACTATGTTTATCAAGGACAAGATACAGGTATGACTGCAGAAGAGTTTTATCAGTATCAATTAGAAACAGAAGGCCCATTTATCTTACCTGATGGTACAGACACAGGTATGTCAAAAGCTGAGTTTATGGATATGCAATCTCAACAAATGCCTGAGATGCAACAGATGGATGATGGGGGTTCTAAAAAACAATCTTTTTCAGAATATTATGCTAATAAACCAAATTTAAGTCAAAGATTTAATAAATTATGGGGTTCCTCAAATTCTCCAAATTTTGAATTTTCTTTAGATACTGATGGTGATGGAATGGTTAGTCAAGAAGAATTAAGAGCAGCAACAGGTAACTATAAATATAACACAGGTGATCCTTTTGGTTACAGTTTTTTAAAAAATTATTTTTTTCCACCAGCAACTAACGGTTTATATAGACCACAAAGTTCTCAACAAGCAGCAACTTCTACATCAAGTAGTGACTATCCTCTTATTGATGGAAAAGAAATGACAGAATCACAAAAAAAGAATCATGATCGCATGATTGCAGGAGGATTTGAATTTGATCCCGCTACAGGTAGTTATCAACAAACTTCTCCAAAAAAACAAACACAAACTAAAAACACTAAGCAAAAAAATACTACAAACACTCAAACGGAAGAGGTAGATGAAAATGTAGCTTCAGTAGAAAATACAGCAGAATTATTAGAAAATAATACAACAGGAACTTCTGATGGAGCTGCAGGAGTAGATGCTGGAGCATCTGATGGAGCTGTAAGCTCAGATGCTGGAGCAAGTGATGCAGTAGTAGCAGATAACGCAACGGGAACTAATAATAATATAACTCCAGTTTATGCTCCGTCACCTCAAATAGGATATGCGGGTGTTCCTGTTTTGCAAGGCCAGTTTATTATGCCTGGTCGTACAACAAGAAATAGTTATGTTCCTGGTGGTTATGGTTTAGCTCCTATAGCTTATAATGCTGCTGGAACTTATTTAGATGAGTATAATAGTGTATCAAGAGCAGGTGGATTAAGAGGTTTTTTCAAAGGCAGGGAGAATGAATATAATCTGAAGTTTAAACATAACATGCTTACTGATGATCAAAAAAATCAACTGTTTCAAATAGAGATGCGTAGAAGAGGTTATAATCCAGATGGTACATCTATAAGTGGAGGAACAGGAAGTAGTGCAGATGCTGAAAAAGCTGCAACTGATGCAGCTGCTGTAGTAGACCAAGTAAGCAAAGATGAAGCTAAAAAAGCTGTAGCAGAAAGAACTGCTCAAGGACTACCTCCAAATACAAACCCTACAAGCAAGCTAGGTCAAGAACCTAACTTCCCTATAGATTTATCTATGATGAATCAAGAAGCTGCAAATACTGTAGATGAATTAGTACAAGAGCAAAATAATCCTAACACTACAGGAAATAATAGAAATGTTATTACAGGACAATCAAATACTAATAAATTAAGTGTAGGAATGCAAAAAGCAGATCCTACAGGAATGGGTACGCCTCCAGCAGATTATCAACCTGTACCAACATATTCTACAACTCCTATAAAAACTTTAACTCCAGAACCATTAGTTTCTGCAACACCTGAAACTCCTATAACAGAAAGCGAATTAGATATTGATTATTCTAAGATTCCTATAGATGAATCACCTACTGTTACAGGTAATAAACCTACACCTGAAGAAGAAGATGCAAGAGTTCAGGAACAAATTAATATGGCTGAAAATAAAGGTTTTTATGGCGGTGGTACTGTAAGAAGAAAATCTTATATGAATGGAGGTAATGTTCAATTGCAAGCATTACATAATGAAATGCAAGCTTTAACTGCTAGACAAAATGAAATTAGAAATTTGATTAATAATCAAATGTTTAATTCAGGTCAGTCACAATTACCTACACAAATGCAACAACCTATGCCTATGCAGCAACCTATGCAGCAACCTGTAGCTAGATTTGGTTATCAAGTTAAAAACGGTAACTTAATGAATAGTTATGCTAAAGGAGGAAGTTTTAATAATCCTGGTTTTATGTCTTTACCTGATTCTGTTCAACAAAAAATTATGACAGCTAGCCAAAATAAAATGGCAATGGGTGGAGCTTATGATTATTATGGTGGTGGCGGAAGTCACATGGATTATAATGAAGGTGGAGAATACTATCTATCAGATGATGAGATTCAAGCTTTCTTAGAAGCAGGCGGTCAATTAGAAATAATGGAATAAAACATTAATAATGAAAAGAGTTAAAATAACTAAAAATTTACCTACAGCTAAATACGGAACTGAATTAAAAAATCAAGTTCCTTATATAGATAATACAGCTGCACCTAACCTAGGTATAGGAGATGTAGGAAGTAACCCCAGAATCTCCGTAAACAAAACATTAAAATCTGTACCTAGAGAAAAAGCTAATTTAGAAGCAGAAGTAGGTGAGACAGCTGTAACTGATCTTAATAGTGATGGTTTACCAGAATTTTATAAGATTGGAGGACAGAAACATTCTAAGGGTGGAACTCCTCTTAATCTACCAAATAACTCTTTTATCTTTTCTAACTCTAAAGAACTAGCTATAAAAGATCCAAAGTTATTAATGCAGTTTGGAAAATCTGTTTCTAAAAAAAATAAGAAAGGATTTACACCAGCTCAACTTTCTAAAGCTTATGATATAAATAATTATAGGCAAGTACTTGCAGATCCTGATTCAGATATGAAACAAATAGAAACTGCAGAAATGATGATTAAAAACTACATGGATAAGTTAGGAGCATTAGCTTTAGTACAAGAGTCTATGAAAGGTTTTGAAAATGGTATTCCTAATATATCATTACCATACTTACAAAAAATAGGTATATCTAGTGAAGATATACTTCCTCCACCACCTCAACAATCTATGCCTCCACAACAAATGCCACAGCAAATGCCAAAGGCTACCAATGGTTTAGAAGTTTTTAATGATTTTTATAATTCAGATTCTTCTGATAAAGAATATCTTAACTCTTTTAATAATGGAACAGGTGATTGGGTTGACACAGATATATCAGTTAAAGAAAAAACAAAAGGTGCTTTTAATCCGGCAGCTGCAGCTAAGTTTGCAATGGATGGGATTTATGGAGGAATAATGGATTGGGAAGCAGGTAAACAAAAAGCTAAGAATGAAGAAAGACTTGCAAAAGGAACTGTAACAGCTGGCTTTAATCCTGTTGGTGCTGAGAGTGGAAAATGGGGACCAAATACTAGAATGTATGATGCTAAAGATCAAGAGTATCCTGTTCAGTTTGATATATATACAGGTGATGATTCTTTTGTAAAATACGGTGGTCCTATAAAAGCTAAGTATGGTACAGAAGTAAAAACACCTAAATATGAGCATGGAGGTCCTCATACAGAAACAGTACCAGAAACTTCTACTAAACCTACTAAAACACAAAATTTACCTGATGATGCTGTAGTATATGATGTTACAGATCCTAATTATGATCCTGGTAAAGTTAAAGAAGGTAACTACATTAAAAGAGATGGTAAACTTTATAAAGTAGGTAAAAGAGTTTATCCTGAATATAAAGGGCCTAGTGTAGATAAATTAGACCAAAGACTAAAAGGAGAATATGGTGACCGTAGAGAAGATTACGGAAGACTTGTTTATAAGTTTAATACAGATGAAGATCTAAGAAAAGCTTTTATTAAAAACTTTGATGAAGAAGTAGCTGGTTTACGCCCTGGAAAAAATTATACACAAGGACACATAGATAAACTCAAAAGTTTAGATGATCAACAAAAGATTGATTATTTTCTAAATGGTCAGAAACATAACATGATGATTTCTGCACAAATGGGAGATGTAGCCAATGTTACAAATGTAGGTCAATGGGATAGAGGTAAAAAGAATGCTCAAGGTATACCTGTAAACTATGCAGCTGCTGTAAAACAAGTTGGTTTAGAACCTTTAACTGTTGATCAAACTTTAGGTTTGCAAGCAGGATATATTGGTGTGCAAAAAATGGAGAATGATCCTGAACTTAAAAAGAAACTAAAAAACTTTAATATATTTCAAAGTGGTGTAGGAGATGAAGGAGCTGCAGGTAAAAAAACAATATCTGAAGCAGATGGATGGCAAGGTAATACTACATCAGGAGAAATGCTTAGATGGAAGCCTACTGATTTTACTTTTGAAGAAGAAGAAGTAGAATGGACAGAAGAAGCTAAAAAAGAAGAAGAACCAGAAAAAGAAACTAAAGGTGTAGAAGATAAATCAAGATCTACTTACACACCCTATTGGACTCAAGATTTACGTAATGTTAGTGGAGCTTTATATGACTTAGCTTCTGTTAAGAAATATGATCCTTGGCAAGCAATGCCTCAAATGTCTTTAGCAACTCCAAATTTTGCTGACTTTAGAGGAGCTGCTTCTAGATTAGGTTCTATGGCGCAATCTGGCGCACAACAATTATCTAGTTTTGGAACACCTCAAGCTTTTGGAGCAGGTTTTGCAAACATCCAAAGAAATATAGCACAAAATATAGGTCAACTTCAAGATCAAGAATATAAAACAAATGTTGCTACAGCTAATCAATTTGAGATGTCTAACACAGCTCTTAAAAATCAGTTTTCACAATTAGCTGCAAAAGCAAGAACGGATCTTTATGATAAGCAAATGATAGCTAACCAGCAATATGATAATGCTAGAAGAGCTTTGCGTTGGAACATGATTAATGCTATGAATCAAGCAGATACTAACAGAGGTTTAACGCAAACAGCAAATACATTAACACCAAATCAATATCTTGATCCTACAACAGGTTTTACAACTTTTAGAGATGATGGTAGACAATTTTTACCAACTACAAAAACTCCATCAGTACAAGAGCAAGTATTAAAAAATGCACAAACATACATGAGAGATAACCCAGGTATGGATTGGGCAACAGCTACTAAAATTGCGTCTACAGGAATAAATAAAAATACTACTTCTACAACTGCAAATAATGAAAGTACACTTCAAGGTTATCCGGGTTATCCGTTAAATTCTAATAGGAGAAAAAGACAACAACCTGCCTATAGTCGCTTTATGCATGGGGGTTCTAATTCAAAGAAAAAGTGTAGAGTTTTAAGATTACCAAACAAATAAATATATGAGGTTTGGTAAACTTATATTATTTTTGAATAATAAGATATAAGATATGGCAACGTATATAAACGGAGTAACAGATTACATACCACAAATACAACCATTTAGACCTGATTTTAATTTTTATACTCAGGCTATGCGTTTTAAGCAAAGCAAACACGATGCTGCAAGAAGACAATTAAGTGATCTTTACGGTTCTTTGCTTAATGCTCCAATGACTAGAGAAGATAATATAGCTGCTAGAGATAAATTCTTTAAAACAATTAAAGAAGATATTAATAAGCTTTCAGGTATGGATTTATCATTAGAAGCTAATGTTCAACAAGGACAAATGTTATTTAATCAGCTTACTGATAATACTAACATTGTTAAAGATATGGTTTGGACAAAACATTTTCAAAATCAAATGGCTAAAGGAAAAGCTCTTAAAGATTGTGCAGATCCTGAGAAATGTGGTGGTTCTTGGTGGGAAGGTGGTGATAGCTATATGGCATATAAAATGCAAGAGTTTAAAAATGCTTCTGCAGAAGATGCTATGAAAATGGGTATGGTTGATTATGTATCACAGCAAGATGTTATGGGTAAAGCTATGAAGCTTGCTAAAGATGCTGGTTTAAGTATAACAATGGATCAATTACAAGGAGGTTATATAACAACTACTAAAAATGGTCCATTACTTCAAGGCCCTCTGTCTAATTTATTTACAGGTACTTTAGCAAAAGATGGTAAAATACTAGAGTATTATAAAGCTAAAGCTTATGTAGATAGAAAAAACTTTGGTATGGCTAATGCTGATAAGTATGGTTCAGTTGAAGCTGCAGAGTCTTTTTATATACAGCAGAATGCTGACATGTTAGAAAAGCTTTACAATACTCAAACTCAGACTACTAAAGATGATGCTGCTACAAATAAAAAAATCAAAGAAGAAGTTCTTAATGATGTAAATAAAAATGGAGCTAATCCTAAAAGTACAGTTTGGTCTGAGTTAGAACAAATGGATCTTGAAGAAAAAGGTTATGAATCTTCTTCTAAAGTATACGAAAACGCAGGTAATGAAACTGCTTTAGCAAAAAGAAACCTATCAGGTAGAGCACTTGATGGTGCAATGGCTGCTTATTACTTAGGTAATGATATAAATAAAGCTGCACAAACTCTAGCAATGAAAGACTATGAGTTTAAAATGGAAGCAGATAAATATTCTTTGGAAGCCGTACAACAAAGAAACAGACTTTTACTAGAAGATGTTAAGCAAAAAAATAGGCTTGACATGGAGAAGTTCAAGTTTGATAATGAAAGATATCTTAAGCAAATGGAGCTTATGGGTCCTGCAGCTCTTAATACACCTTCGGAAACTATTGTAAATGGTTCTACTACAGGAAGTTTAACTTGGAATGAAGATGGTTACATGGGTTATGATAAGCTAGAAGCAGGAGCTAATCAATTTTCTGAAGATTATCAAAAGATGCAAAATGATTTAAGTGCTCCTGAAAAAGGAATTCTTTCTATGGCGTATAAAGCTACAGAAAGTGCAGCATCTTTAGGTAATACTCAAGCTAAGTCAGATTATGTTGCAATGACAATGGATTACTTAGCAGCTCAAGGAGCAGCTGATCCGCAATCAGGCTTGGATATTAAATCTGTAGGAGTTGATCAAGAAAGTCAAGATCCTTCCAGAGAAATGGTTAGTGCTAGAAGACAAGAGTTTAATAATACTTTAGCAAAAATACAATCTGCAAAAAGCTTAGATGAAAAATTTGCTATAGCTAAAAAAGCTGGTGTAGATATAAATTCTTTATCTGGTTTTGATGCAGATCAAATGTATATGAATACTGTTGAAAAATTTTCTGCAGATAATGCTCAAGGTGAAAATATAAGAAGACCTTATATGCGTCAAGTAAACCAAATGGCTATTGCTAATAAAGAAAACATTAAAGCTAAGAGAGAATACTTAGCTAAGATGGATTCTGCATATGCTAATTTAGCCCTTGGTGTTATCAATAAAGTTAAAGCTGGTAAAGGTGGTTATAGCCAAGAAATGATTGATGCTATGGAAGCTTATATAGATACTGAAACTGGACATGCAAAAAGTTATGAAGAGTTTGAGAAAGCTTACATGGCTAAAGGTTATACTAGAGAACAAGCTCAGGCTATTTATAGACAAGATGAAGAGTATGATTACAGCACTTCAGGAGCTGGTAGTTATGCTAAATCTATAGGTAGAAATATTTATGAAGCAGCTGAAGGCGCTGCTATACCGGCTGCTGCAGGATGGCTTTCAGGAACAGCTGCCGCTGCTGTTTCTGCAGCTGGTGGTACTGCTGCTGCAACAGGACCTTTTGGTTGGGGTGCTGCTGCAGTTGCTTTTTTAGCTGCTAATGGTTTATATAATTTATGGGAAGCTACACTAGGTGATGGTGACTATGGTTTAATAGGATTTGATTTTAAAGGTCCTGGATATTATGAAGGCAATAGAGGAGGTTATGGAGCAACACCTGAGACAGGTGGTGTAGGTAAAGGTAATCCTGGTTTATTAGATGCTTGGAAAAGAGCTTTTTCAGCACAAGCTGATCCTCCAGGAGATTATGGTTGGATGAATATACATGGTTTAGGCCAAAGATCTACTAAAGCAATTAACTATCAAATTGTAGATCCTAAATATACAGGAGCTGCTTCTACTATAGGAACATTAGGTATGATGAAAGATGTTTTAAGATCTACTAATGCTAAAGTAACTATGGGTGGCTTTGGTCAAGAAATACCTGAAGAAGTAGATGCTGAAGCTTTAAAAATACTTGGTATAGCAATGACAGATATGTCAACTAATACAAAAGGAGCTAGTAGACTAACTCCTAATGTTACATATAGTCATATAGCTGGAGGAAATGATGATTGGGTAGCAATGAATATAAAGTTTAATGATGCTTTCTCAAATAGATTTAAAGGTAATGAAGATAATCCTGGTCCAACAAGAGGTTTACAAAATCAACTTAGAGATGAAGGTATAACAATGTATGTACCCAAAGCAGAAGCTAATAATATATTTACTACTAATGCTGAAAGAACTAGTTTAGATATATTAATGGATTATAATAATGAAGTAACTATTGATGCTTCTCCTAGATATACAAAAGGTCTTAGAGTAACTAGAGGACCTAATGGTTATTATACTGAAGGTTTAGCTGCTCAAGGAATAAATCCTGATGGTTCTTTTGACTGGGTAGCTTTTCAAAAAGATTACGGAAATAATGTAGACTTAACAAGTGCTTTTGCTGATGCAAATAAGTTAGCTGTTGATATTGATAAAGTAATGCAACTTCAAGAGAAACAGTGGAATCTTGCAAATGGTATAAAAGAAACAAGATAAACTATGGCTAACGGAGATCCTACACAAGACATGTCAATAACACCACCTGGCTTAAGTGAAGGTCCTGTGGATTTAAGTGCTGGTGTACCCATGAATACACTACCACAAAATTTAGAAGCCCCTAGAGTTGAAGATTATTACCCTGATAGATTTAAACAAGATCCTATTGCATCATTGCCTCCAACTCCAGAAAAGGTAAATGCTTTAATTGATAATTTTGTTTATAATACAGAAGCTAAAGAAAATCCTTTAAAAGCTACTAGTGTTTTAGGAAACTTTCATACTTCTGATTATGGACAAAATCAATTTATGGATAGATACTATAACCATAATAAATTTAGTGAGTTAGGTTTTAGTCCTTTTTTAGATAATGAAACTAGATATAATGAAGCTTCTTCTGGTTGGGATGAATTTGAAAGAGCTTTTGGGCAATGGACAAATTTATCAGGAGTAGCTTTTTCTGATGCTATGTCTTTTGGTGATTCTTTAACTGACAGAAAAAATGCAGAGCAGTTTAAAAGAGTAATGGATATAGGAAGTAGTACAGATACTGGAAAGTTTGCTACTAATTTATTTTTAAACTCTGGTTATACAATGGGTATAATGGCAGAGCTTATTGCTGAAGAAGTTGTGTTAGGTGCAACAACTGCAGCTTTAGGTATTTCTTCCCCTATTACAGGTGGTGCAACTGCAGGTGCTGCTGCTGTAACAGCTGCTACTATGGCAGAAAGAGCAAGAAGAGGTTTTGGTAAAATTACACATGCTTGGGATGCTATGAAAAACGTAGGTAAAACTTTATCAAGTTTTAAAGATGTTAATAAAGCAAGAGAATATTTTACTTCAGCAGGAAAAGCTACAGGAAGATTCCTTAATCCACTAGAAAATACAGCAAGATTTCTAAAACAAAAAAAATCAATAGCTGGTATTCATGAAGGAACAAAGCTTGCTAAACTAAAAACAGCTACTAGCGGTTTTGCAGAATTTTATAAAGATGTAAGAAATGTTAGATTAGCCTTTGGTGAAGGAGCTTTAGAAGGAGGTATGGTTGAAAATGAAATGATTGATCATTTAACTAAAGACTGGTTAGATAAACATCCTGGTCAAAAGATGAGTGATTCTGCTGCTCAAGCTATAAGAAATGCTGCTAGAGATGCTGGTGTAACAACTACTCTTACTAACACACCTGTTATACTTCTAAGTAACAAAATTGTACTAGACGGTATTTTAAGACCTGGCCAATTTAGCAAAAAAATTATAGGTGAGGTAATAGAAACAGGAGGAAAGAAACTGTTATTTAATCCACGAAAAGGTGTAAAAGATGTTTATTCTATTTTACCTAAAGGGTTTATAAATAAAACATGGGCTTACGCAAAAGATCCTAGATTAGCTTTAAGCGCTGCAGCTACAGGAGTTATAAAATATTCTTCTGCTAACTTTGCTGAAGGTCTTCAAGAAACAGCTCAAGAAATTATATCTGGTACTAATGAAGATTACTATACTGCTCAATATAAAGGTGATGTAACTAAAGGTGGATATTATTCTTTTGTTGCACAAAATGTTAATAAACAATTCTCTCCTGAAGGATTTGAGATATTTGCTTCAGGATTTTTAATGGGTGGTATAGCAGGTCCTATATCTAATATTGCTGGTAGAACTATGTCTACAGCTACAGAGTTATTTGATCCTAATAGTGATTTAAGAATTAGAGGTTTTAAAATTGGAGAAAAAGAAGATGGTACAGGTAAGTATATTACAGGTGGATTTTTAGGTAAAGCTTTAGGTATTGGTACTGGTACACAAGAACAAATATCTGCTGCTGAAAAATTAGATAGAAAAAGAAAAGATGCTTTAGATGATGTAGTAAATACTTTAAATGAGTTTTATGACATTAATAAAAAACAATATCTAAATCCAGAGTTAGAAAATTTATTATCTCAAAAACAACTTAATTCTTTGATGCAAAAAGCACAAGAAGAAGGAGATGTTAAAGCATATAATGATTTTAAGGACACATCAGGATTTAAGCATGTAATAACTGCTTTAAAATATGGTAGATTAGGTACACACATACAGCAGTTAAAAGAACTAAAGAATTTAACAGAAGAAGAAATAAAACAGCAATACGGAATATCAAAAACTAAATTTGATGCAAGTATAGATAATGCTGTAGAAAGAGCTGAAAGAATACAATATAGATATGATAAAGCTAAAGAGCTATTTCCTAATCCTTATAACCCACAAAATTATAGAGGTAACGAAGCATTTCTTATGCTTATAGGAGAAAAAGCTTGGAATGATGCTGTAGAAGAATTTATCTTTAATCAAGATAGTTTTGATAATGCTGTTAAAAGAACAGAAAAAATACTAAGTAAAGCTAAAGATAAAGCTAAACTTAAAAATACATCCTTTTCAAAATTTGAAGCTTTGTTTTCTTTAAGTAAAACACAAGCAGAAATTAATACTCTAAAACAAGAAATAGAAGCTTTAGAAGAAAGCGGTGTAAAAAAGACAGATCCTAAATTAAGATCACTTAAAAAACAAAAAGAATATTTAGAAAGGTTTGCTGATGCAATGGAGCAAACAAAAATAGAAAGAGCAGAAAGTAAAACAGAATCTATTACTCCAAAAACTAAAAAGAAAGCTGAAAGAGCTTTTAAACTTTACGTGAATTTGTTAGCTGTAGAAAGTGGTGACTTTGTTGCTAATGAAGATTTAACAGATGTATTTGAAGACTTATTAGATTATGCAGCCTTAAGTGAAAGAAAACAAAAAGCAATGGATGCTGCTAATCTTTTAACAAACCCTCAAGCATTTTTTGAAAGAGTTGAAAGAAATAAAGAAATTAATTCTAAAATTTTTGCTAATAAAAAAGCTGAAATAAAAGAATCTCTTGAGCAGTATTTGAAAGCAATGGATAAAAATGAAATGCTTCAAGAGCTGCATAAATTAGGAATGTTCTTTTCTTTAGAAGAGCTAGAAAATTTAGAACAACAAATGAAAGATGGTGTTCTTACTTTAGAAAGCTTTCCTAAAACATTTTATTATACAAATGTAGATACTGTAGAAGATGAAAAGCTTTCAAGTCTTCAAGTACAAAGAAATACAGAGGACTATCAAAAAGCTATTGCGCTAGTTAAAAAATATTTTCCTCACATAACTGGAATTCCTATAGAGCAAGAAACTATAGTTGATCCTTACTCAGCTTCAGTAAGATTAAAGCTTAAAGATGATAATAGAACTTTTGAAGATTTAGCAAAACAATTTGGTTTTGAAAATAAAGAAAAGGTTCCTTTAAAAGATGTTTTACAAGCTATTATAGATAGCAAATATGCAACAGCTCAAGAAAAACTTTTAGCTTCTCAATTATTAACATTAGCTAGTGATACAGAAACAATTACTTTTGCTACTAATATGGCTATGCCGGGTGAATATTCTGAAAGTTTACAAACTAGAATAGATCCTAGATATTCAGCAAGTAATTATGCTAAATCAAAGAAAAAATTAAGAACAGAAGATTTTGGTGTTTTTGAATATGAAGGAGCAGATTTACCTATAGAAGTTACCATTCTAAGATATGAATTAGAAAGAAGAGTTTTTGAATCTTTAAATACTAATACACAGTTTTCTGAAAATATTAATGAGTTAATGAAACTTGCTGATGCTAGGTTTACAGAAATGGCTAACGCTGATGTAAATAGTGTAAATTTTGCAATATTTCCTTTCTTACAAGATAAAGCTGCTTTTATACAAGGAGCAATGACTAGCAGAGATTTTCAAAAATTTTTAGCATCTATTCCTTATAAAAGCACAAAAGAACAAAAAAATAGTTGGCAAAAGTTTGTTGACTTTGTTATAGATTCAATTAAACAAACGCTAGGTGGAAAGCCCAATGGTTCTGCTCTTAATGAAGCTCTTACTCTTATTACATCTGAGATAGGTATTATAGAAGAAGAAAAAGCTGCTCCTGTTACAGGAGAAACAAAAGCAGAAGAAGCAGTTATTATAGAAGGTCCTATTTCTATTACAAATAATCCAAAGAGCATGTGGTCTGAGCATAAAGAATTTATGACTCAGATGGTTAATTTATTTAAACAACAGAGTAAAGAACAAGAAGCTAAAGGAGAAACACCGCTTGGTAGATTTACAGATAAAAATGGAAATAATTTATCAGATTATGCAATCTTAACAACTACTCAATTTAAAACCTGGTGGAATAAAAACTTTAATGCTGCTAAAGATGAGGCTATAAATAACTATAATACTCAATTAAAAGAAGCAGTAGAATTAGAAGAACTTGAAAGTAAACAACAAGAAGAACCTACTCCTAAATCAGAGCAAAGAAAAAGTAGAAAGGATGATATTAAGACTAGGGAGATGGTAAACAAACTATTAGGATTACGGTTTACAAGACCTCAGATTGCAGCCATGAGTGTTGATGATGCTATTAAATTTATAGAAGATAACATTCCTTACCCTGAACTAGTAAAAAGAAGAGAAGAAAAAGAAAGATTAGAAGAATTAAAAGCTAAACAGAAAAAACAAGAAGCTGTACAAAACATTATTGATAAATTTAATAGTGTTACAAGCTTAGATGAATTAACATCAGTGTATGATACAATTTTAAATGCTATTGAAGAAAATGATAAAAACATTGTTGAAGCACAAAAAGATGTAAATATAGAACAATTACGTTTAGAAACTCTAAAAAGATTGGCTGAAGAAGTAAGCTTTGATCAATTAAAAATTGGTAAAGCAATGCGTCTTAAAAAGAATAAAAATGCTTATATTATAGAGGTAAGTGAAGATGGTAAAACATATACTGCTCAATATGATGATGGCACTTCCAATACTGTAGAAATTACAGAAGACAATATAAAAGATTTAGTTCAAGCATTTTATAGTGAAGCTTATGAACAGACAAATGAAGTTGAATCAGAAATTACTGAAGATGAAGAAAAAGTTTTATCTGAATCTAAAGAAATATTTGATAATTCATCTGAAGGTATAAAAGAAGCTATGGATTCTGCTAAGAAGCTTGGCAAAGAACAAGCTAGAAAAAACTTTTTAGACGCAATAAATAATAGATGTAAATAATGAGATGTCCACTTAATCCAGATATAGATTTACAAGCATTTAGAGTAGCTGTATTTGCAGATATGTATGATATGGCAGAAAGCCCTGAAGCTTTTGATGTTGATCAATACATGCAAGAAATGTATGAATTAGTTTTTGAAAACACTAAAGATCCTGCATTAGCTCTAGATTATGCGCGTTTTATACCTGAAACTACTCTTAGTCTTTTAAATACAGATAAAAAACTTAGTGGCAAATTAATGAATGAGAAAGGTTTAAACCTAAATTCTCTAATGCAAAAAGTTATTGATATAAGTAACTATAATAAAGATCAATTAAAAGTTCTTAATAATCAGTTAGCTGGTAAAGTATCTTTAAAAGATACAGCAAAAAAAGGAAAAGAAGTTGCAAAGCGTAAAAACCAAGAAAAGAAAAATGAAAATCAGTTATCACTATTTGATCCTGAAATAATAGAAGAAGCAGCTAAAGAAGAACCTTTACCTACATTAACACCTTCTTTGTCACCAACACTTGTTGAGGAAGCAAAAGGTATATTAGATGCACAAGGTTCTGATGAAATGATTTATCCTCTTACAGCTTTTGCAACAAGAAATGTTGATAGACCAACAAAACATTCAAAGTTTATATCTGCTGTTCAAAAACAATTGCTAAGATTATTTAAAGAAAATAAAACAAATAATATTTTTTTAGCAGCTGTACCTACTAGTGAAATTATAGCAAATCTTGAAAATAAAGATAGTGTTTACTATAATTTTTTCAGAAGTATGGATGCTGCAGAACAACAAAGTTTTATAGAAAATGATAATGGTTTAGGTGTTATATTAGTTGTAACAGATCAAGCAGGTCTACCTATAACATTTAATGATCAAGGATTGCAGTCTAAAGAAGACTTATCTTCCCCAGCTTTTCTATTTTTAAATAGTCCAAAGTTTGATACTAAAGGACAAATTAAACTTAGTGAAAATGATATTGCAGCAATTGAAGAAATAAAACAAGTTTACAAAAAACATAATCAACCAGAGCTTGCAAAAAAAGCTGAACAGTTTTATATAGAACAGCTTAAGTCTATTAATAAAATTAGAGAATATGTTAGAGCTAACCCTAAAGAATCTGTTAAGTTTACAATTAACGGAGGATTTTTAGGAGCTTATCAAAAGTCTTCTATAAAAAATAAACAACCTCTTGCTGGTTTAGAAGAGACTATAAATTTACAAAGAGGAAAGTATAATAGCATGTATTTTACTTCATCAGATTTGGGAGGTAAAACTATAGTGCTTGAAAGACCTACTTTGTCTGAGGCTGATATGTTAGAAGATATACTTAGTCTTTTAGTGGATGATATAACTTTAAATGGTAAACCTATATCTTCTACTGAGCGTAAGAATTTATTCTTCCAATTTTATTATAGCAAAAAAGAAACAGTTCAGCTTGCATCAGAAAATGGAAAAGCTGTTTTGTATTTTAAATATAAAGCTATTCAACTTGATCAATTAAATGATCAACAAAAACAAACTTTAAAAGAAGAACTTAGAAATTATTTTACAGAAATAAATGATAAAGGTTATCCTGAACAACATACTTATTTAAAAAGTTCTCCGCAAAGTGCAAATAAACAAATTAGTGATATCAGTATTGAAAACGGAGTTCTTACATTAACTAATAAACCCTATGAACAGTTTGTTAAAGAAAAGTTTTATAGCCTATATAAAGTAGAAAATGGAAGATTTGCTACATCAAATCCATATATCACATTTGAATTAGCACCTGAAAGTGAAGGTCAAGTTTTTTTAGAAAATAAAAAAACACAAGAAGAATTAATAAATGAATTATTAACTGTTGCAGAAGAAATTGAAGAAATTCAAAATAGAATAGATGAACGTCTTTCTATAAAAAAAGATACTCAAAAATCAAGCATTAAAGAACAAGGAAAGTTGTTTAGAATTTTTGAAAAAGCTTTTTATGAAGGAAATAATAAAAGACATAATGATATATCTAATGAACAACTTCAACAACTATCTCCAGAAACAAAAGCTTATTTAATAGACTTATATGAAAGAGCAAAACCTTTTAATGAAGAATATCAAAGAATAGGTAAAGTAAGAGATGTTCAAACCAACAAAGAAATAATAACAGATGAAGATAAAATAAGATATATAACAGCAAATCATTTTGGTGGTTTTGGTAGAGCTGCTAGGTTAGGTTCTGCTGCTGATTATGTGTTTAGGCAAGACCCTAAGTATAAAGATTTAATCTTTGCTATTCCATCTCAAGATGTTTTAAATAATATAAATAAGGTTTTCAATGCGAAGCTTACAAGTGAAGAGTTAAATATTGGCAGTGTAAAAGAAGAACAAGTAAAAGAAGAACCTAAAAAACCAACTCCTTCTTATTCATCAAGATTAGCAGATTTTGACACAAAGTTAGATAAAACACTTAAAGTAAAAGGTTTAGATGTAAAAGCAACAAAACAACAAATAAAAGAAGCTAAAAAGTGGTATGAAAAAAGTGCTATAAGTCAATTTTTTAAGTTTGAAGAAATTTTTGATATGGTTAATACTGATGATGGTTCAGCTGTAGCAAGATGGACATTAGCAGGTATTACACTTTACAAAGGTTCTGATTACTCTGATTTATATCATGAGGCTTGGCATGCTTTTACACAGACATTCATGAATTCTTTACAAAGACAAGAATTATATGAAAAATTAAAAACTAAATCAGGAACTTTTACAGACCATCTTGGTCAAACAGTAACGTTTAAAGATGCTAGTGATTTACAATTAGAAGAACATCTTGCAGAACAGTTTAGAGAGTATATGCTGAATCCTTCTAGTAAGAAAATTACTAAAGAAGAAAAGTCTTTATTTAGAAGAGTTTTACAAGCTCTTAGAAAATTATTTGGTGATAGAGAACTTGATTTAGAAATTACAAACTTAGAAGCTGATTTATTTGTTCAGGATATCTTTGAAAAGCTCCGTATTGGTAAATTATATGAATATACTTTTGATATAGAAAATTTTGCTTTTCCCTCTTTGGATAAAGGAGGAGTTAAAGCATTGCAAGGAAGTACTGGAGTTCAACAATTAAACTATAACAATACTATGAAAATGGTTGGTGTTATAGATTCTCTTATTTCAGAATGGATAGATTTAAAAAATGCTGCTTTAAATAGAGATCAAATAGATGCTTTATTTGATATTAATGATGAAATAGATAAAGCTGGTGAAAATATTAAACGTATTGAAGAGTTAGAAAAACAAAAAGAAGAACTTCTAACACTAGCTAGACAACAAATAAAAGCTACATATAAATATACTTCTGCAGTAACTAAAGATCCAAATGCGCTTTTAGCTGCTTATAATCATGCAGCTTATAGAATAGCAAGAATTATAAGTAATAAACAAGCTCTTTATGCAGCAACAGAAAACATTGTAGAAAAAGAAAAATTAAAAAAACAATTAGATCTTCTAGAATGGTCACTAAAAAACTTTGGTAATTTAGAAAACATTAAACATGTAACTAACAGGCCTGGTGAAAATAGTAGAGGTCTTATTTCTATGCATATAGAAAGATCTGCTACGTTTTTTAATCAAGATGTTAAAGTTTCTCTTGATTTTGAAAATGTAACTGAAGAACAACTTTTACAAGGAAAGTTATTTGAAAAAACAGGCAATGACTTATCTATGGTAGAAATTGCTAAGCCTGAAGTTATATTCTTTCTAAAGCAATTATATTCTTATAACAAAGAAGGTTTAGTTGAAAGAGATGATTTTGGTTTACCTAAACAAGCTGATTTTGGTCAAACCTGGAATAAACTTGCAAGGCTTTTAGTAAATACGCCTAACATTGATCAGATGTATCTAAAGCTACAAGCAGCATCTGTAAAAGATCCTCAGATAAAACAATTACTAAGTAAACTAGGAAGAACTAACACTGACTCTAATTTAACTCAAAGTTTAATAAGTAATTTCTTTAATACTTTTGGCATGGCTAATGTGCCTCTAATACAAACTACTATTAGAAAAGTTACTAAACAAAATCCAGATGGAACAACATCAACACAGACTATAGCTAGTACAGGTAGAGCTTTTAATTCAAACAATAAAATAGCTAAAGATTGGGAAAGACAATTTAAAGAACCCAGTCATAAAAGCAAATATATAAAGAGAGATGAAAAAGGTAGTTACTTAGATGTTGATGCCTTCTTAAATGATTACAATTATGCAAAAGCTAAAGGTAACCTTTGGCAGTTTTATAATGATTTAGGTATTCTATTATCTGATAATGAAGATTTAAAAACAGAACTACAAGATCCTAACAATAAAAAACTTTACTCAGATAAAGTAAGTTTTATTTTTACAACTCTAAAGAAAAACTATCAAGAAAAAAATAAAAGATTAGCTGATTTAAATGAATTAGCTAAATCTGAAAGTGTTATCTATAATAATCTTATAAATTTAGAATCTAAGTATTCTAATGTGTTTACAGATTTTATGGTTACCAATGCTGAAGGTAATGCTCAGTTTGAACACACACTTAATAATACTATTACTATGATGGTTAATGGTATTAATAATGTAGAAAATTATTTGGATATATTAGCTATACCACATTTAGCTCATCTAAATGTTGATTTAAATCCTTTTGCTGAATCTTCTATGTGGTTAAAAAGCATGTTTAATTTAGAAGGTACAGCAGATACAAATCCTAAGTATGGTGAAAGAAGAAAAGATACTTATGGTAATGATATAAAATTAGAAGTTGTAAACTTAAGTGGTATTATAACTCTTGAAGGAGAAGAAAAAACTCAAGAAGGTATAGCTAGTGCTAGAGCAGATGAATTTACTAAGTTTATTCTTGATATGCATTTAGGTTATGATAATAGCTTTGAATTAATGCGTCATGCTGATAAATCAACTTCTTATGGTATTAGATTAACTGGTGAAACTTTAGGAAGCAAAAGTAGAAGAGATTCTTATTTATCTCCTCAAACATTTAAAAAAGATAATGTTCAAGTAGCTTTTGATATTAAAAATAGAATTGTTCCTTATTTAATAGCGGAACTTAAAAGAATGAGAATAGCTAGAACAGCTCTCAAAGATAATATAAAAGATTTTGATTTTGCTTATTTAGAAAGAGGTAAAGACTTTGTAATATTTTCAGGTTATCTAAGTGCAGATACTCAAGCTTTGTTAGAAAAAGAAATTGTAAAAAATGAATCTCTAGCTTTAGAAGATTTTGCAGAAGCTATTAGTAATGATATATTTGAAAAGGAAATATTAAAAGATACTAGATCTTATTTTAATAAACAGTATGTTAAAGTAGATAAACTTTTTAAAGCAACAGATGAATTTATCTCAGATAATATTGTTAAAAACTTTATTGGTAAAAGTAATATAACTAAAGACGAAGCTAAAAAAGCTATATTACAATCACAAATAGTCAATTCTTTTATAAATAATTTAGAGAGCATGTCTTTTATATACGGAGACATTGCTCAGTATAAATTAGACAAAGAAGACTTTCACAAACGTAATGCTGGTGCTGGTTCAACAGGTAAATTATTCCGTACAGATAAAGGTATGCAAGATTTTATTAACGGAAGAATAAATCAAACTTATGCTGCTAAATTAAAAAATGAACTAGGTCTTGCAAGTTTAAGAACTTATGATGGCACATTTAATACAGCTGTTATATCAGATAATAAAATACCTAGTGTTTATGCAGAACTAAGACAATTAGGAGAAGCATATAATGAAATGGAAGAAGCTGATGGTCAAGGTATTATTGCTTTTGATTCATATAGAACTTTAAAAATAGCAGAAGGTTCTTGGCTTCCAGAACAAGAAGCTTTATATCAAGATATTATAAATGAAAGAGAAATAGACGAAACTAAAATTCAATACTATTTTCCTGCATATAAAACACAATACTGGGGACCTTTAAAAACAGATTTAGAAAGAATTGGATTACCTGTAACAGCTTTTCATAAATTTTCTTTATATCCAGCAATACCTAATGTTATTAAAGGTAAAAACATGGAGATTCTTCATAAAAGAATGATTCAAGAAGGTATTGATTATGTAGTATTTAAATCAGGTTCTAAGGTAGGTACTGTAACAGAAACTCAAAGCGGTACAAAACAAGTTTATAAAAAAGATTCAAGAGAGCTTGTCTTTGATAACAATTATGATCCTAGTAAAGATAAACCTTTCTTTACTAAAAATGTGATCTTTTTAGAGTACTTAAAAAATCAATTAGAAATAAATGATAAAGCTAAAGGTCAAACAATTTTCTCTACTCAGTTAAGAAAATTAGTTATAGATGGTCTTATGGAGTTTGGTGTACCTGTTGATTATAAAACAAATATAAAAGATCCAGAAAAAAGAATTAAAGCTTGGGAAAATGAAAAGAATAAAGAAGATAGCTCTCCTTATTATAAATTAATTAGAAATTATGAGCAAACTATTGAAGCTTTAACAAAGCTTGAAAAAGATAAACTTCTTAAAGAATTAAATTGGACAGAAAATGAAGATGGTACTTTATCTGGTGATAAAAAGAAACTAATAGACTTTGTTGTTAGAGAATTATCTAGAAAAGAATTAGGAGAACATGAGTTAGAATATTTACTTAAGGGAGGAGATCTTTCTTTATCTCTTAATGCTGCTGACGTAGAAAAAATGCTAAATGCTATAGTTGTTAAAAAACTAGTAAAGCAAAAAGTAAATGGAGAAGCTTTAATTCAGGTTGCTAATACCTTTATGGAAGATGCAGTAAAAGCTAAAGGTTTAAAGTTTAAAAATCCTACTAAAAAACAAATTGAAGAGTTTGGGTCTAATGATCTACCTTTTTATACTAAAAATAAAGATGGGTCTACAAATGCTATGAAAGTTAAGGTAGCATTACAGAATGACTTTAAAAACTTACTCTTTTTAAAACATAATGATGGGCAAGAAATAGGTAGTATAGAGAGACTTAATGAAATGATTAAAGATGAAGAGTGGTTAAATAAAGGTGATCATAGAAAGATGATTACTATGACTGCTGTTCGTATTCCTGTTCAGGGTCTTAACTCTATGGAGTTTATGGAAGTTTATGAGTTTTTACCTGCTTCTGCAAGCGGTACTATTATACTTCCCTCAGAGATTGTAGCTAAGTCTGGTGCTGACTTTGATATAGATAAGTTAACAGTTATGATGCCTAATATTAAGGCTAAAGTAACAAAAGAAAATAAAGATAAAATCTTTTGGAAAGAGTTAGCTCAAGAGTTTCCTGATTTAGATTTTAGTTATAATAATGTGCAAATGATATTTGACGCATTAAAATCTCCAGAAACATACAAATTTTTAAATGAAGAAGATATAGCTGTAGCAAATGCTATTAAATCAAAAGCAAATGTAGTAACAGCTGAATATTCTACAGGTGATAATAAATCAGGTCTTGAAAATAAATTATTAGAAAGCATTGTATCTATACTTTCTTTACCTGTTAACCGTGAAGCTTTACTTACACCAAATAGCACAGCTCTATTTACAGAAGGTAAAAATGAAGGAGATAAATCATTGGTTGATGCTTTAGCAAAAGATGAAGAGTATAATGGAACTACTACTTTTGAAATTGCATATAATTTAAAGAAACACCAGGAAAATAGTATTGGTAAAGCAGCTCTTGGTTTGGGTGCTGTAGATAATACCTATAATACTTTAATGAATAGAGTTGGTGCTTATCTTAATAAAGAAGTAGGTTCTACAGAAGAAGAATTTATTCAATCAATATTTGGTAAAATTCCTGAAAGTGAACAAAAATATTACCAGGCTGTAAGAAAAAACTTTAGAAGACAAAAAATATTTTTGCCTCATAATACAATTGATGGCAATATATCTTTATCACATTCTACTAGTAAAGGAAGTAATCAATCTATCTCAGGTGTAATTAATCAAATGATTAATGGATGGGTAGATGTTGCTAGAGGAGCTTGGATTTTTAATGTACAAGGAAATAAAGAAGTAGCACCTACACTTTTATTTATGATTCAAGCAGGTGTTCCAGTTGATACAGCTGTATATTTTGTGTCTAATCCATTAGTAAAAGAATATGTAAATCAGATTAGAAAAGCTCAAAGTCCTTTTGCTGAGTATATGAATATGGATCTTGAGAACCCTAATGCTTTTAAAGCAGCAGCTTTAAGAAATATTTTTACTAATCCTGAGTTTGGTTTTAGATTGCCTTATAAGATGAACGGGGTTTTTCAAAAGGAAACTGATATGTCTAATATTAACCCTATGCTAAATCAGATGAATATTAGTCGTTTAGCTAGAGTGTTAGCTGTTCAAAATGTCAACAAACAATTCAATACTGAAACATTAAAAGAAAGAGTTGAAAATTATAAAGAAGGTGATCCTATTACTGAAGCTGACAGAGATGCTTTCTTACACTTTTTGGAGTTAGAAGAAATGGGTAAAGGGGTAAGAGATATCAAAATGAATATGAATTTTGATACAAACCCTGATCAATCTTTATATGCAGCAGAAGCAAGAATAAAAAGAAAAGGTTCTCTTGAATATGATAACAGATTTCCTTCATTTATAATTGAAAAATTAGAAAATGAATCTCCTATATCAGCATTTTATACGCAACCTTTTCAAATAAAATTAATAGGAGGTTTATTTCCTTTAAGAAATCATAAACGCATTAATAAGTTTATAGATGATGTAGAGCTAGATGAAATAAAAAGAAATGGATGGAATGATAGAGAATCTTTTGCTAAAGATTTTAAAAATGAATTTATTAATTTTATTTATCAAAATGAGCTAAGAAATTTTGATGTAAGAAAACTATCTAAACCAACAACTAATACTTTTAATGGCTTTGAAATAGAAAGAGTAAATGTAGCTTCTTTAAAACATGGAGCAGCTTTTAAAGATGGTAAACTTTTTATAAGCATGACTGATTTAGCAAGACAGTATGCAAGCATAACAAAAAAGTATAACGATCTTCCTATAAGTGAAACCTTAGCTGCAAAATTACAGAAAGATTATCAACAAACAGGATTAGCTCCTATATCTCCATTACAGTTTAGAAACTTTGAAGAATATGTAGAGTTTGTTATAGAAAGAGAAAGATTACGTTCTGTATTATCAACTGAAAAAATAAATAATAATTTACAATATCAATTTTTATTAGAAGAGATAAAAGATTATTATGAAAATAATACTTATGGAAAAGCTAAAATAGCTAATTATTCTCCAGAAGTTAAAGAAAGATTTATTGTAAACTATGCTAAAGAAACTTTTCTAAAAAATAAAGCTTTGCAAAACATATATAACAATGACTATATGTTTAAAAATACAGGGCAAAATTTATTTCAAAAATCATATGCTGATAGATTTTTAGATTTAAACAACTTACGTTTTCCACAATTAAAAAATGAATTTCTTCTACTAAATTATCTTGAGTATGTAGAGTCACCTACAGGATATAGAAATTTAAAACTTAGCAATCCTAAATTAACAGCAGATCAGAAAAATGTTTTCTTTGAAAATTTAGAAGATTTAACTGATGAAAAAACTCTTAAAGAAAAGTTTCCTTCATTAGAAGACAATGAAATAAAATATATCATAGACTTTTTTAATGAGTTTAGTCTTTATGCTTATTTACAAACCGGGTTAAATACAAAATCTTCTTTCAATTTATCTAGTATAGTAGATCCTGAAGAATTTACTATTATAGCTGAAGAAGCTAAAGCTAAAGCTCTTAATATATTGAATTCAGAATCTATTTATTCTGAAGAGCTTTTACAAGATTTTTACAGAGTCTTTAATAGAACTAATGGTAATAAAGGTAGAGCTGTAAAAGGTAGAGGTGTTAACTATAAAATTCAAGGTACAATCTTTACAGAAAAAGGATTAGAATATTTAAAAATAACTCCAAAAACAAAATCTTTTGTTGAAGATGTAGAATTAATTGAAACTCAACCTATAGTACAAAGTACACGTAAAACATACTCAGGAAAAGTAACTAGCTTACAACCTAATCAAATATTTGTATTTGGTTCTAACCCGCTTGGTATTAATGGAAACCCTGCTAAAGGTACAGGTGGAGGAGCACTAGTAGCATATCAAATTGCTGGAGTGAAGCAAGGAGAAAAAATGGATAATAAACTTTCTGATTCTGGAAAGGCTTGGGGAATAACAACGGTTACAGCTCCTGGTAAGAAAAAAAGTAAAACTCCACAGCAAATTATAGAAGGTATTAAAAAACTATATGAATATGCTAACAATAATCCTAGAATAGAAGTATTAGTAGCTGATTATTCTGGACCAAGAAATCTTAATGGTTATACAGGTCAAGAAATGGCAGATATGTTTTCTAATGCAGGACCTATACCGTCTAATATAGTATTTAATGAGAATTTTGATAAGTTAATTGCTACTCAACCTACAGTACAAAGTGTTACTACTCCTAAAAATAGATTTACAGTAAAACCAAAACAGGCTGCTGACAAGAAGGCTAAAGTTAAAGCCAAAATTGCTACTCAGTATATAGGTTTTGCTGAAGGTATTTTTGGAAGCAGTACAGCTTTATATGCAGAGCAGATTGGTCAGTATGCTAATACTGGTAACTATAGTTCTGATGATGTAATATTTGTATCAATACCTGGTAAAAGAGGTAGTGCAGAATTGCAAAAACAAAATCAAGATAGAACCATAAAAGAAGCTATTAAAGCTGTAGAAGCAGGAGCTACTATTATTACAGATAATAAAGCTTATATTGATTCTAGCTCTTACAATACAGGAGAAAAAAGATTGTTTGCTAATATGCAAGAAAAAGGATATACTTATTCTGAAGTAACGGTAGATGGTCAAATTTTAGGTACTTGGTCTAAACCTACTCAACCACAAGACAGCAATCCTAATATAGTTAAGAATAGTAATGGATTGATTGTTATTAAAGACCAGTTAAATAATGAAGAAGGTGCAGCTATGGTAGAAAGTTTTAAACCTATTATAGAAGAAACATCTTTTAAACAAACTGGAGGCGCTGTTTCATGGGGTTTTGGTTTACAATGGATGAGGGTAAATAGTATGTCTACTGAACAACGTAAAGGTTTAATAATAGGTAAACAACTTAACGGTAAAG
>Ga0208898_1000083_pt1 | contig 114194 bp, 101 predicted proteins | sample VirMetDEL_Mar_4_FD_184513 | JGI IMG/M metagenome (GOLD analysis project Ga0208898, IMG submission 184513) | Aqueous microbial communities from the Delaware River and Bay under freshwater to marine salinity gradient to study organic matter... | ecosystem: Environmental > Aquatic > Marine >... | reverse complement strand
ACGCGTTCGAGCCCGCGCCGCTGCCGATCCAGGTGGTGTTCCAGAAGGGCGCCCGCGTACCGGCGAAGGTGCAGACCTTCGTCGACTTCCTCACCCAGCATTTCGCGCAGGACCGTGGCCTGAACCCGGCGTCGCAGCGGCCGAACTGATGGAGCGCTATCGCGATATGCAGCTGTTTGCGACGCTGGCCGGGCAACCGAGCCTGGTGGCGGCGGCGCGCAGCGCCCGGGTGTCCGGCGCGACGCTGGTGCGCGCGTTGGCGCGCTTGGAAGCGCGTCTGCAGGTGGCATTGCTGCAACGCAGCACGCGGGGTGTCCGTCTCACCGAAGCCGGCCGTGCCTACCTCGCCGACTGTGTCCGCCTGCTGGCGGCCGTGGACGCCGCCGAAGCCTCGGCCAACGGCTCGCATGTGCAGGCCCAGGGCAATCTGCGGGTGTTCCTGCCGTTTCTGTTCAGCCGGTATGTGATGGCGCCGATCCTGGCCGGTTATATGGATCGCCATCCCGATGTTTACCTGACAGCCCGCTACCACGACTATTACCCGAACCTGCACGAAGAGGGGCTGGACGTGGCGATCCTGGTCGGTACGCTGCCCAACTCGTCGCTGATCGCGCGGCCAGTCGGCCAGGTGCGGCAGGTCCTCTGCGCCAGCCCCGATTACCTTGCGGCCCACGGCGAACCCGCGCACCCGCACGACCTCAAGCAGCATCGCCTGATCGCCAGCGCCGATCAGGTCCACTGGGATTTCCCCCATACCCACCTCAAGGCGCGTACACGCCTGCGCTGCACCTCGGTGCAAGGTGCGATCAATGCGGCCGTGCATGGCGCGGGGATCATCCGGTGCCTGAGCTACCCGGTTCACGAGCACCTGGTCAGCGCGCAATTGCGCCGCGTCCTGCCCGCCTACGAGCTGGCGCCGTTGCCGGTCAACGTGGTCTACCGCGAAGGCCGCCAGGCGCCGATGCGCGTGCGCAGTTTTGTCGATCACTGCGTGGCGGCGTTGCGCGAGCATCCGGCATTTCAGTTGGCGTAATGTTCGATTGCCGAACGTGGGTATTCTCTCGCCGCGTGGCGGGGCGCAGCATCTGGCTATCTGACACGAGGTGATCGCCATGAACCTGATCGAACACTCCCCCTGGCACGCCGGCGAACGGCAGATGCAAGCCAGCGCCGGCGCCGCCGAGCGTATGGACATGATTGGCAACAAGGTGATCCGCGATCATCTGCCCGAGCAACACCGAGGGTTCTATCCGCTGTTGCCGTACCTGATGCTCGGCGTGGTGGACGCGCACGGCATGCCCTGGGCGACGATGATCGAAGGCGCGCCGGGGTTTGCCCATTCACCCGACCCGCACACCTTGCAGATCGACAGCCTGCCCGGCAGCGGCGACCCGGCGCGCTCCGCCCTGCAGCCAGGGGCCGCCGTCGGCTTGCTCGGCATCGACCTCGACACGCGCCGCCGCAATCGCCTGAATGGTCGGGTCGGCGCGCTGGATGCCGAGGGGTTTGCGGTCGATGTGGTTCAGTCCTTCGGCAATTGCCCCAAATACATCCAACTGCGCCCTGTCGATGGGATCGCCCGCCAACCCGGGGGCGTGGCCGAGCGCAGCAGCCGCCTGGATGACGCCGCGCGCGCAATGATCCGCAACGCCGACACGTTCTTCGTCGCCAGCTATGTGGACATCGACGGCGAACGCTCGGTGGACGTCTCCCATCGCGGCGGCAACCGCGGCTTCGTGCGCGTGGAGGGCGACGTGCTGACCATCCCCGACTTTGCCGGCAACCTGTTCTTCAACACCCTGGGCAACCTGCACGCCAACCCGGTGGCGGGGTTGTTGTTCATCGACTTTGCATCGGGCGACGTGATGCACCTGGCCGGGCGCACTTCGTTGATCCTCAACGGCCCCGAGGTGGCGCGGTTCGAGGGTGCGCAGCGGTTGTGGACGGTCACGGTGGAACAGGTGGTGCGCCGCCCGGCGGCGTTGGCGTTGAGGTGGCGGTTTGCGGAGTTTTCGCCGTACAGCCTGGCGACGGGGCGTTGGTAGGGCTGCGCTGGAAAGCCTGGGGGGTGAGCGGGTGGTCAAACCCTCATCCGTCCCGTACCATTCGCCCCCCTCGCAGTGACGCGAGGCGCAGCGCCAGGATGGCTCATTGCATGTCTTTCCTGTGGCGTCTGCAGCTCCCTTTTTGCCCGCGTTCAGGATTCGACATGTTTTGCTTTTCCAGGCCTTTGGCCTTGCTCTTAATGGCTGCAGCCTTGGCGGGCTGCGGTACCCAGCCCGCGTCGCTGGTCAGTCAGCCGCTGCAACCCGGCCCCGAAGAACCGGTGGCTTATCTTGTGGGCTCCATCGGCCCGCAGAACCTCAAGGCGTCTCCCGCACCCAACCTGCGCCTGTTGTTTCGCAAGCGTGGCTCCGCCTTCGGGGCCGCGGGTATATGGGTCGGTGTCGGGCGGGAAACGCCTCAGGATGTGAAGGACCAGACCGGCGTCGCCAGTGTGTTCGTGCTGCCGCTCAAACCGGGAGATTATGAGTTTTATGATTTCCAGTTCTTCTCCAGCACCTATTCACCCACCCTGGGCACCACTTACACCTCGGTCCAGGCTCGGGAGAAGTTCAACCTGCCGATGCGCCTGCAAGCCGGCAAGGCCTATTACCTCGGTGAATTTCGCTCGCTGTGCCTGGGGGCGTCCCTGTGCGCCTTCCGTTGGCGCGACCAGCAAGGTCGCGATGAACCGATCGCGCGACAATCGGTTCCGCGCTTGCCGGCGCTGGAGTTGATACCGCTGGATTATCGCAGCGCCGCCCCGCATATCATCGCGCCGCCGTCTACCGCTGCGGGCCAGAACACCCCTCAAGAGATGCGTCCATGAACCGCGTTATTACCCTGGGCGTCCTGGCGCTGCTGACTGGCTGTGCGGCCACCAATACCCTGCCCGAGCGCGCGTTGCCCGACGGTCAGGACTACCTCAAGTCGATCCATGTCATGGTCGACGACCCGCTGAATGCCGCGCAAATCCGTAACCAGTTACGCGAAACCGGAGTGTTTCGCAGTGTCGAAACCGGCCAAGGCAAGGAAGGGGATTATTCGGTGTTGATCCGCTTCAATAGCCAGCGCGAGTTGCCACCTTTCCCGGTAATTCTGCTGAGTACGGCGACGCTGTTTCTGCTGCCCTTGTCCCAGAGTATCGACACCACCACCGAGTTTTCCCTGCAACAGAATGGAAAGCTGTTGAAGCAATACAGCTATCGCAACGTGACCCACAAATACACTTGGCTGCTCGATGGCAGCGGCGGGATGCAGCAAGAGAACGTAAACCGTATCACCCGCGCCTTTGCCCAGGATGTACAACGTGATGGCCTACTGCCTGTGGAGCACACGCAATGATCAGGATCACCTTAATGGCTGCCGTGCTGTTGCTCGGCGGCTGCGGCACCGCCCTCAAACCCCTGGACTACAAAGCCCAGCGCGCCTATGTGCCGATGAGCGTCACCATGCCGCCGCCCGAATCCCGGTTCGATCAGCAAAAGCAGCGCGAAGTCATCCAGTTGCTGCGTGATACAGGCGCCTTCAGTTTTCTCGACGGTGGTTTCAGCAAGACCGGCTACAGCCTGTTGGTCGACCAGAGTGGCGGTAAAGGGGCCGGAGTGCTCCCCGCAGTACTCGGCGCTCTGACGCTGCTGACCGTGCCAGTGCCCTACACCTACGAGCGGCAATTGCATGGCTCGGTGTTCAAGGACGGTCAACTGCTGAAAACCTATGCCTACAAGCGTGGCGGCTGGACGGCCACGACTTGGTACATCCCCATGACCGAACCGCGCAGCGAGAGTGAAATGCTCGGCGACCTGATGCGAGACCTGGACCGCGATCGCTTGATTCCCTATCAGTGAGCCGGTGAGGGATGTTCGGCGCCGCAGCGGCAACCCCTGCGGCGCCAACAGCGTGTGGCTTTGGCTGTCGTCGAGCGCCAGGGGCGGGCAGGTCAGCGCGACATCGGGATAAACGCCACGCTCCCCCCCGCACGCTGGTGAAACAGCCGCTCGCCATTGTCAGGCTGGGTGGTGATCACCTGATGATCCGCGCCCAGGTAGGCCAGGGGCGTGGGATCGTCCTTGGAGTACTGCGCGATGATAATCGTGTGTTGCGGATCGAAGCGGCGGCCGCTGGTGTGTTCCAGCCAGGTCATGAACGCAGCGCTGTCGCCCTGGCGGGGGAAGTCCTGGGTTTCGGCGACGTAGTAGAACGGCTGACCGCCGTTTTGCAGGTACATCGGCAGTTTGTTATCGACTTCCACCAGCACCATTTGCCATTGGTTCCATGGCGCGGTCTTCTCGGCTTGAGCTTGCACGTCCTCGACGAGACGCGTCACGCCGCCGTTGCCGTTGGTCCACGGGTACACCACGCCGAGCACCAGCAGCATCAGTGCGGCGGCAATGCCAAAGCCTTTCTGCCAGCGCGGCCAGCTGGCGGTTTTTTTCGCCAGCCGTTCGCTCAGCCACCAGGCTCCCAGCAACTGGGCGAACGGCACCAGCGGCAGCACGTAGTAACTGCGGCGGCTGCCGCTGGCGGTGAAGAACACGAACAGCAGGCCCAGGCCCCATACCAGCCAGCGCACGTTGGGCGGGGTCTGGCGCCAATGCCGCACGGCCAGCCACAGGCCGAGCAACCAGCACGGTGCCCAGGGCAGGGTGTAGGCGGGCAGGTAGATCAGATAGGTGTAGATCGGCCCCATATGGTCGAAGGGGTCGAAGAAACGCACGACGTTTTCGCGGAATACCAGAGCCAGCCCGCTTTCGCCGTAGGTCGGCGCTCCGTAGAAGTGCGACAGCACGAAGGGGATGGCATAGCACCCGGCGGCAATCAGCAGGGCCAGCACCAGGCGCAGGTTGAGGTGACGTTTGTAGCGGTGCTCGCTGAGCAGATGCGGCAGCAGCACCAGGCCTGGCAGCACAAAACCGATCAAGCCCTTGAACAGCGAGGTCGCGGCCAACAGCAGGAAAAACACCGTGTAACGCCACAACCGTGTGTCATCCGGCCCGCGCCAGTACCACCACACCGCCGCCAGCACGCCGCACACCGTGAGCACATCCGCCGTGGCCACGCGCGCCCAGAACAGGAAGTAGAAGGTGGTGGCGAGCATCCACCCGGCAATCAGCCCGGTGCCTTTGCGAAACAGGCGCTCGCCGATCAGGTACACCAGCCAGATGCTCAACCATCCGGCAATCACCGACGACAGGCGCAACGACCACGGCCCCAGGCCACCCATCAGGTTGGCGAACCCGCTGATCAGCCAGTAGGAGGGCAACGGCTTGTCGTAATACGGCGTGCCTTTGAGGTAGGGATCGAAGTAGTCACCGCTTTGCAGCATCTGCACGACGATGTTCGCCCAACGGGTTTCGGGCCCCCATAGGTCGCGACTGCCCAGGCCCAGCAGCAGGAGCAGGGCCGACACGCCCAGCAATAGCAGCAGGGCGCCACGTTCGGTTTTCCAGACACTCATGGACGGTTCCTAAGGGAGTTTTGGATAAAGGGTGAGCACCAGGTCGCCCTTGCGATAGCGCTTGCCGCCGGGTGGCAGTTGCCCTTCCTCAAGGTGTTCGCTGGTGCTCCTGACGCGCATCAGCACCCCGACCGCGCCTTGGCGGCGGGCTTCGGCCAGCCACGACTGGACGTCATCCAGCCCGACCTTGCGGTGTATGGTATCTGGGTATTGCAGGCCATATTGCAGCTCGCCTTCGGTGTCATAGAACGCGACATCCGACCGGTTCAGGCGCCAGGCCAGTGCGGATGCCGAGCCTAACTCGTTGCTCAGCAGTGCTTGGGTTTGCTGCAATTCTTCCAGGTGTTCAAGCACGAACTGATCGGGCATTTCGTTATTCGATATCCGCGCCGGCATACCCGCTGGCAGGAGTAGCACCAGCAAACCGATGCCCAGGGCCGGCGTCGCCCAGAGTGTCAGCGGGCGAAAGGCTTGCAGCAGGTTGGTCAGCACCCAGCCCAGCAGCACAATGAAGGTCAACGACAGGCTGAACATCTCCGCGTGGCTGTTGCCGTACAGCGGGTCGCCGATCTGCAGACAGATCAACGTCACCATCGCGGCCATGCCAAGCACGAAGTTGAGCAGGCCGTTGATGCAGATCGCGCGGGTTTTGCCCTGCTGTATCGCATCGATCAAGGCATGCCCCATCAACAACGCCAGCGGTAACAGGCACGGCATGATGTAGGTCGGCAGCTTGCCGCTGCTCAGGCTGAAGAAACCCAGCGGCAGCAGCATCCACAGGGCGAGAAAGGCCGTCGCCGGTTGGCGCTTTTCTTTCCAGGTCTGGTGCAGCGTGGTCGGTAGCAACCCCGCCCAGGGCAGGCACGAGACGACCATGATCGGCAGGAAGAACCACCACGGCCGCGCATGTTGTGCAGTGCCCGAAGCAAAACGGCGGATGTGCTCGTGCCAGAAGAAGAAATTCCAGTAGTCAGGTTCCTGCACATGGACCGCCCACACCCACGGCAGGCACACCAGGACTGCCACGACGATCGCCAGGGGGCCGTACCGCAGCAACTCACCCAGGCGCCGCTGCCAGAGCATATAAGGCACGGCAATCAGCACTGGCAGCAGCCACGCGAGGAAGCCCTTGGTCATGAAGCCCATCGCGCAGGCCAGCCCCAGCACGGCCCAAGCGCCGAGTCGGGCTCGCGGGGTGCGGCTGTCGAGGGCAAACCACAGCGCTACCAGGCTGAGGTTGACCCAGAAGGTGAACTGCGGATCAAGATTGGAGTAGCCGGCTTGCCCCGCCACCAGGCCGAAGCTCAAGTAGAGCAGGGCGCAGGCGAAGCTTTTGCGCGGGTCGTTCCACAGGCGGCGGGCGATCAGGTAGGCCAGCAGCACGCTCAGGCCGCCGGTCAACGCCGAGGCGATCCGCACACCGAACAGGTTCTGGCCAAACACCGCCTGACCGAGGGCGATCAGCCAGTAGCCGGCGGCGGGTTTTTCAAAATAACGCACGCCCATGAAATGCGGTGCGGTCCAATTGCCGCTCATGAGCATTTCCTGGCTGATCTGGGCGTAGCGGGTTTCATCGGGTATCCATAGACCGTGCAGGCCCAGGGGCAGGAGATAAAACGCGACGAAGGCCAGTAGCAGTAAGGGAAGGGGTTTGAATCGGGTCATGCGAACGTCGCTCCTTGACGTTTAAGTGCAGGAAAAGGATATAAGGAAAAAGTGCGATAAAAGGTCACAGTGTTCACTAATGGGCTGAAAGTATTCATGACGTCCTTAACTAACAGGCGCAGTTAAACATGCCAGAAGTTGGCTGTCGTTTGGCTGAACATCTGCCTCTTGTGTAGGTGAAAGTGTCTAAAGTTGCTTGAGCGCCTCTGGCCAGTCTCCGCTGTTTATAATGCCCACGGCCTTGAGCTTGCCGTTGCCCAGCACCTTGACGAATAACGCGCTGCCGTATTCGGTGGATTTGGCGTGGGGGAAGCCGAGGTCCCGTTCGATGTCGCTGATGCAGGCGCTGTGGGTAATCAGCAAAAAGTTGTGCCCGGGTTGCTTGTGGCTGAGAATTTCCTCACCCATGGCATCGCCGCAGATCGATAGCGGGCTTGGCGACAGTTCGGTCTTGCCAAACATGAACAGCGAGGTCTGGGCGGTGCGGGTGGTCGGGCTGCTGAACACGTCTGTACCCTCCATGCCCAGTATTTTAAAGGCTTTGCCGATTTCGACGGCCTGTTGGGTGCCGTTGATCGTCAGGCCATCGGCGGGGCCGAAGCAAGGATTGGAGGAACGGTCACAGCGTTCTTCATGGCGGACCAGCACCACCAGATTGCCATCGCGCCAATTAGCCAGCAGACCTGAGGTCAGCAGGCGATTGGCCGTGCTCAGGTCCTGTGGCGATACAGGCCAGGCCAGCAAACCTGTCAGCAATGTGCCGAACAGGGCGAGCGCTGTCGTGCCCAGCCAGAGTTTTTTCAGGCGTTTTGCCCGAGCTTGATACGAACGCGGTTTGGTCAGGGTCAGGTTAACCACACTATTCACCGTGGGGATGTCAGGCAGCTTTTTATTAGTCAGGCACAACCGTTTGACTGGGCCCGTAGTGGAGCAAGAGCCTGTCATACAGTTGCTGTCTTTTTGCTGAAAACCGGAGCGTTAAAAGTTATGTGTGCCGACAACTAATAAGTTGAGCGTTATTGGCGCTTGTTCGGCACTTTATTCGGTGGTCGGTAGGTAACCGGTGAAATGTATGTGAAAAATTTGCGTGGCGAGGGCGGTCAGCCGTTATCCTCGATTGCTGTCCATTGGCGAGCGAGCGTTCCCATGTTGCAAGTGCAAGGTGTCCATAAATGCTACGTCACTGCGCAGGGCCCGCTGACGGTATTGGCCGGGGTTGATCTGCACTTGGCGCAGGGTTGCAGTCTGGCGCTGATGGGCGAGTCCGGCAGCGGGAAAAGCACGCTGTTGCACCTGGTGGCCGGCTTGGATCGTGTCGACGGCGGCAGTATCCGCGTGGGTGAGCAGCGTCTGGATCAGATGAGCGAGCGGCAGTTGGCCGATTGGCGGCGCACTGAGATCGGCCTGGTGTTCCAGCAGTTCAACCTGATCGGCAGCTTGCGCGTCGACGACAACCTGGCGTTCCAGGCGCGCCTGGCGGGGCGCTTTGATCCGCGCTGGCAAGCGCAGTTGGTCGAGCGTCTGGGCCTGGGGGATCTGCTCAAGCGCTACCCGGAACAACTCTCCGGCGGCCAGCAGCAACGGGTGGCGGTGGGGCGGGCGCTGGCGTCTCGACCCGGCTTGCTGCTGGCGGACGAACCGACGGGCAATCTGGATGAGACCACCAGCGATGAGGTGCTGCAACTGCTGCTGGACCTGTTGCGCGACACTCCCACCAGCTTGTTGATGGTCACTCACAGCCCGCGCATTGCCGCACGGCTCGACCGGCAGGTGGTGTTGCACCGCGGCCACGTGCTGCCTGCGGACGTCGGCTGAGATGGCGGTGCTCTATTGGACTTTACGCGCGTTGCTCAGCCACTGGCGGCGCCACCCCGTGCAGTTTTTCAGTGTGCTGACTGGGCTGTGGCTGGCCACCGCGCTGCTGACCGGGGTGCAAGCGCTCAACAGCCAGGCGCGGGACAGCTACGCCCGAGCCAGTCAGTTGATCGGCGGCGAACCCCAGGCCAGCCTCAGCATGCCCGACGGTGCCAGCTTCCCCCAGGCGCTGTTTGCCCAGTTGCGTCGCGCCGGCTGGCCGGTGTCGCCGGTGGTGCAAGGGCGGGTGCAGCTCAAGGGGCATGAGGACCGGCGCCTGCAATTGATGGGCATCGATCCGGTGTCGCTGCCCGGCAGCGGCGCGGTGGCGGGGCAGCGCTTGAGCCAGGCGCAAATGGTCGCGTTCTTCAACCCGCCGGGGCGCACCTGGATCGCTCCACACACCTTGCAGGCGCTGGGGTTGCAGGCCGGTGAACGGCCGCTGACGGCCAGCGGGCAAGCCTTGCCGCCGTTGCAGGTTCAAGCGGACATGGCCCCCGGCCTGTTGCTGACCGACATCGGTTTTGCCCAACCGTTGCTGGACATGCCGGGGCGCCTGTCGCGGTTGTTGCTCGACACATCGTTCGCCGCCACCCATCCCACGCCGCCGGCCGGACTGCAACTCAAACAGGCGCAGGACAATAACCTCGCGCGCCTCACCGAAAGCTTTCACCTGAACCTGGATGCGCTGGGTTTTTTATCCTTTGTGGTCGGGCTGTTTATCGTCCATGCCGCCATCGGCCTCGCCCTGGAACAGCGGCGCGGGCTGTTGCGCACCTTGCGTGCTTGCGGAGTCAGCGGGCGGATGTTGCTCCTCGGCCTGGGCGTGGAACTGGGCGCCCTGGCCCTGCTTGGCGGTGTGCTCGGTGTCGCCAGCGGCTATGTGCTCGCCAGTGTCTTGCTGCCGGATGTGGCCGCCAGCCTGCGCGGCCTGTACGGCGCTGAAGTGCCAGGGCAGTTGAGCCTCAGCCCCTGGTGGTGGCTCGCCGGGTTGGGCCTGAGCCTGCTCGGGGCGTTGCTCGCCGGGGCCGGCAGTGTGTGGCGCGCGGCGCGCTTGCCGTTGCTGGCGTTGGCCAACCCTCAGGCCTGGCATGAGGCCCATGGGCGCTGGTTGCGGCGTCAGGGCCGGGTGGCGAGTGCGGCGCTGCTGATCGCGCTGTTGGCGCTATGGTGGGGTAACAGCCTGGCTGCCGGATTTGTGCTGATGGCGGCCTTGCTGCTCGGTGCCGCGTTGGGGCTGCCGGTGCTGCTCAATGCGCTGTTGAAAGCGCTGCTGGGACGCAGCCGCTCGGTACTCGGGCAGTGGTTTCTCGCCGACTGCCGCCAACAGTTGCCGGCCTTGAGCCTGGCGCTGATGGCGTTGCTGTTGGCGCTGGCGGCCAACATCGGCGCGGGTTCCATGACCTCGGGTTTTCGCCTGACCTTCAGCAATTGGCTGGAACAACGCCTCACCGCCGAGCTGTACCTCAACCCAAGCACCCCGGCCCAGGCCGACCGCTTGAATACCTGGCTCACGCAACAACCGCTGGTGCAGGCGGTGCTGCCCACCTGGCAGGTCGCCGTGCAATTACAGGGCTGGCCGGCGGATGTGTTTGGCGTGGTCGACGCGCCGACCTATCGCCAGCACTGGCCGTTGCTCGAAGCCGCGAGCGCGCCGTGGGACCAGTTGCTGCGCAGTGACACGCTGATGCTCAGCGAGCAACTGGCGCGGCGCTTGAATGTGCAAGTGGGCGACGCCGTCAACATCCCCACGCCCGACGGTGTGTGGTCGCCGCAGGTGGTGGGGATCTACGCCGACTATGGCAACCCCAAGGGCCACGTGCTGGTCAATGCACAGCACCTGTTGGCGCATTGGCCGACGCTGTCGCCGGCGCGCTTCAACCTGCGCGTACTGCCGCAAAACGTGGCGCCGCTGGTGCGTGAGGTGCAGCGCGAGTTCACCCTGGACGACAGCCGTATCGTTGACCAACAGACCCTCAAGGGTTGGTCGAGCCAAGTGTTCGAGCGCACCTTTGCCGCCACCGCCGCCTTGAACAGCCTGACGCTGGGCGTGGCGGGCGTGGCGCTGTTCATCAGCCTGCTGACCCAGAGCCAAAGCCGCCTCGGCCAACTCGCCCCGCTGTGGGCATTGGGCGTGACGCGCCGACAATTGATGCTGCTCAACCTGGGACAGACCTGGCTGCTCGCGGTGCTGACGCTGCTGCTGGCGTTGCCCTTGGGGTTGCTGTTGGCGTGGTGCCTGGATGCGGTGATCAATGTGCAGGCATTTGGCTGGCGCCTGCCGTTGCATATTTTTCCCTGGCAGCTGGCGCAACTACTGGGGCTGGCGTTGCTGGCCACGTTGCTGGCGTCGGCATGGCCATTGTGGCAGTTGTACCGCAGTCGCCCGGCGGATTTGTTGAGGACGTTTGCCCATGAAGATTAAGGCGCTGCTGTGCCTCGCTCTGTTGCTGGTGAGCGGCTGTAACAAAGCCCCCGCGCCCGAGGAAAGTTTCGCCGGCCTGGGCAGTGATGCGGCGGATTTTGCCCAGGTGGTGCCCGGCAAGGTCTTCGCTTTTCCTGAGGACCACGGCCCTCACGCCGGTTTTCGCATCGAGTGGTGGTACGTCACCGCCAACCTGCAAGACGCCCAGGGCCATGTGTTCGGCGTGCAATGGACCTTGTTTCGCAATGCCCTCAAGGCCGGGCCGACGCAACCGGGCTGGCACGACTCAACGATCTGGCTCGGCCACGCCGCCGTCACCTCGGCCACCCGGCACTACGCCGCCGAGCGCTACGCTCGCGGTGGTGTCGGCCAGGCCGGGGCTCAGGCCGCGCCGTTCAGTGCCTGGATCGACGACTGGAACTTCGCCACCCGCCCAGGCGCAACCGGCCCCTTGGCGGACATGCTGCTCAAGGCCAGTGGCGCGCAATTCGCCTACGACTTGCACCTGACGTCCAGTCGCCCGTTGGTGCTGCAAGGTGACAACGGCTACAGCCGCAAGTCCGACCAAGGCCAGGCCTCGTACTACTACAGCCAGCCGTTTTTCACCGCCAACGGCAGCGTCAGCCTCGACGGCAAGGTGTACCAGGTCACGGGCCCGGCCTGGCTCGACCGCGAGTGGAGCAGCCAACCCCTGGCCGCCGGCCAGACCGGCTGGGACTGGTTTTCCCTGCACCTGGACCGTGGCGAGCAGCTGATGCTGTTTCGCGTAAGGCAAAAGGACGGCACGGGTTATCTCACCGGCACCTGGATCGACCGCGAGGGCCATACCCAAACCCTGCACAACGCCGATATCCAGCTTACGCCACTGGCCACCACTGACATCGACGGGCGACGTATCCCCACACGCTGGTCGCTGAAAATTCCCGGCAAGCAGCTGGATATCACCACCGATGCCGTCAACCCGAAGGCCTGGATGAACCTGAATATTCCGTACTGGGAAGGACCGGTGCAGTTTGAAGGCGGGGTTGGGTATCTGGAGATGACCGGGTATTAGCACTTTTCTGTAGGTGCTTATCGTCTTCTGCGTAGGCAACTTCCCAAATGTGATTTAGCCCCCTCGGACTTGTGCCGGGGCGGTGTTTGCTTGCTTATATTTCGACGCCAACTTCATCGCATCAAGGATGTAAGGCATGGCGCGGGGATACATCAACGACAAGCCAATCAGCTACAGCAGTTTGAAAACCTGGCTGATGGGCCACGGCATGAGCCGCCAGCACTCTGACCATTTTGATGTGTTGAATCATCACCTGCGCCGCGGGTGGGTGACGCCGGGGCGGATGGTGATTGTTCCAGACACCGAGAGCGTCAGTTGCTCCTGGAACGAATCCTGGTGGGTGCGTTATGCCGAGGAAATTGATCGCAACCTGGAGCTGGACGCTGCGGCTGCACAGACGATGATCGATAACTACGACCTGCTGCAGAGCCTTCTGACGTATGGCTCGATAGGTATCGGCAGTGCGACATCGGCGTGGTCGCGACACCTGGATGAAGTCGTGAATACGTTGGAGGAAATCGAACGTCTGCATCAACGCCTGAAAGCCGGCGGGTTGGATCGCCAGGCGTTTATCCGCCAGCGCCAAGTGCTGCTGGCGCTGCTGGGCACGCAACTGCGCGGTGCCGCACGATTTGGCACGGGATTGCGCGGCAATCAATCGCTGAAGAAGGTGCTGGGGATTTCGACCAAAAGCTATCTGAATAAAGGCGAGATCGCCGGGTATGCACAGCGCTTGAAGGCGATTTCGCAGACGTCGAAGTGGTTGGGCAAGGGCACTTATGTTGGGCTGGCGCTGGATGTGGGCGCAGCGGGTTTGGAGATCAAGGAGGCGTGTATGGTGGGGCGGGAGGCGCAGTGTCGGCGGGCGAAGTATGTGGAGATGGGGAGGTTGGCGGGTGGGGTAGAGGGGGGTGCTTGGGGAGCAGCGGTAGGAGCTAAAGCCGCGCGCCGCATATGTACGGTTTTTTTGGGTGTTTACGCGAAAGGACGCGCTGAGTTGGCCTGTGGAATTATTGGCGGCGCCGGGGGAGGGTATATAGGAGGAAATGCAGGCGGGGATAGCGGTGCGTTTCTGGGCGGCAAGATCATGGAGATCGATGGTGATTTGATCTTTCAACCAGAGGGGGCCTGACTATGGATTTTTTTCTCGTCTATACCATTGTGCTGTTTGTTGGGATGTCTATCCTCTTGGGATTGATGCTATTTGCCGAATATAAAAAACTCGACGAGTTGGAAAGTTACTTCAGTGAGAACGAAAAGGTTCGTTACCATAAGCGATTTTGGAAAAGAAATCAGCGGATCGACAGATTTCATCGGATGGGCCTGATGATTGATTTTCTATCAAACCCAAAACCCTTTTTGAAAGCAGGTCTTGTGACCGAGGCCGAGCTGGCGTCTGTTCCTATAGCGCTCAAGCGTTGGGCGTTGTGGCCATATCGCATTTCTTATATCTGGCTTGTTGCATTAGGCGTTTGGTCCGTTTGGTATAAGTGGTGATGAATATTTCCTATGCTACGATGTCGTTGTTTCTTGCCTACACCATTGTAATGATTATTGGGGCGTTCGTCGTCCTGGGACTGATGCTTTTTGCCAAACGTACAAAACTCGACGAGCTGGAAAGTTACTTCAGTGAAAACGCAGAGGTTCGTAAACGTAAGCAACTCTGGGGGCCAAACCCGCGGTTCGGCGGATTTCATCGCATGGGCCTGATGATTGATATCCTGCTAATGTCAAAACGCTAAGTGAAAGAAGGTCTTGTGACTGACGAAGAGTTGGCCTGCGTTCCGTTATCACTTAAGCGTTGGGCCGTGTGGCCATATCGCCTTGCGATGATTTTGGCTATTAGCTGGGGCTATTGGTGCACTTGGCTCTAGTGGTCGCTCGTTTTCCTACACCTGAGCAGTTGATGCTGTTTCGCGTAAGGAAAAAGGACAGTACGGGTTACTTCACCGGCACCTGGAACGACCGCGAAGGTCAACCCAAACCCTGCACAACGCCGCTGTCCATAACTGAAGCTGTCAACCCGAAGGCCTGGATATTCCGTACTGGCAAGGGCCGGTGCAGTTTGAAGGTGGGGTTTCTAGGCGGCAAGATCATAGAGAACGATGGTGATTTTATCTTTCAACCAGAGGGGGCCTGACTATGGATTTTTTTCTCGTCTTTAGTATTTTGCTGTGTGTAGGCGCTCTGGTTGGCGTGGGACTTATGTTATACGCAGAGTGCAAAAAGCTCGAAGTGTTGGAAAGCTACTTCAGTGAAAACAAGCTGGTTTGCGATAACAAACGTTTTTGGGGAAGAAATATGCGGATCGACAGGTTTCAGCGCATGCTTCTGATCAATCAATTGTTAGGAATGCCCAAACTGCATGTAAAGAGGGGCGATGTGACTGAGGCAGAGCTGGCTTCAATCCCGATATCCCTCAAGCGTTGGGCACTGTGGCCGTATCGTCTTTCTTTTATTTGGCTGATCGCATCAGTCGTTTGGGGAATTTGGTACCGATGGTAGCTCACCTGTCCTCACCGCCACCTGGATGAACCTGAGTATTCCGTACTGGAAAGGCCGGTGAGGTTTAAGGGTCTCTGGAGATGACCAGGTATTAGCACTTTTCTGTAGGCGCCGATCTTCTTCTGTGTAGGCAACTTCCTAAATGTGATTGAGCCCCCTGGGGCTTGTGTCCGGACAGTATTCGCTTGCCTATATTTCGACGCCAACTTCATTGGTGATTTGATATTCCAGCCAGAGGGGGCTTAACCATGGATTTTTTTCTCGCCTATACCATTGTTTGGTTTTTTGGAATGTTTGTCGTCTTGGGACTTATGCTATTTGCCGAATATACAAAACTCGACGAGTTGGAAAGTTACTTCAGTGAAAATGAAGAAGTTCGCAACAACAAGCGCTTTTGGCGACGAAACCAATGGATCGACAGACAATATCGCATGATGCTGATTTTTGAATACCTTGCAGACTCTAAACGTCATGTGAAAGCCGGTCTTGTGACCGAAGCCGAACTGGCGTCTATTCCTTTAGCGCTCAAACGTTGGGTGTTGTGGCCCTATTACCTTGCGTTCATTTGGGCTATCGCAACGGTCGTTTGGTCGGTTTGGCGCAGGTGGTGCAACGTCATCATCTGAAAGGCACTGCATTTCTTTCAAAAAATACTGTACATACATACAGTAATATCCTACAGTTCATCCCAGGTGACCGGATGTCACCTGACCTTCAGTTTTTAACTATGGATGGATAAAAAATGAAATCGAAAAAAAACCTTATGCTGGGTGCAGCCATGGCGGCCTCCTGCTTCGTTTCGGCCTTCGCCCTGGCCGAGCAATACCCTCACCTGGCTGCGCAAGCGCTTCAACCCAGCGTCAAACAGGCGTTGAAATCCAGTGCAAAAATCGCCGCCAACAAGGCTCCCACGGCGCTGAAACAGCAACTGCGGGCAGGCGCTCAGTCGAAGAAAGCGGTATTCGCCGCGAAGGCCAAGGCCGACTCGGTGGTGGAAGACAACACCGCGCCGGCCCCCGTCACCCAAGTACAGAAAGCCACTGCCAAACAGGCTGCTGCAGTGCAGGCGGCGCTGGTTCAGGGCTGTGAAACCACGCTGGATGTCAACGCGCTCTATACGATCACCGGCGTGCAAACCGGCGACCTGCTGTGCTACCACTTCAACCTGCCGAAGAAGGCCCGGATCAACGCTCTGCTGGTCAGCCAGACGGCGGGCACCGACATGTCGTTGACCTTGTTCCAGGACGACGGCCAGGGCAATCCGCTGCCCTTGGGCACCTCCAATAACCCGGGCACCGCTGATGAGAGCCTTGGCGGCGTGGTGCCGGCCGGTGATTACTACTGGTTCATGGAAGCCAACGCGGCGGTCCAGGGGTCGGGCTTTCAGTTCGGTGTGGCGGTCGATACCAACCTCGACGCCTTCGAACCCAATGACACGCCGGACACCGCCTTCAAACTGCCTGACACGCTGAACTACATCAGTGGCAATGCCGACAGTCTCGATGACGTTGATTACTTCGACTTCACCGCAGTACGTGGCCAGAGCGTGGGGATCGCATTGACTGCCGACGCCGCCAGCGGCAGCGCGCGGGGCAAATGGATACTGGAGCGTTTCGATGGCGCGCAGTGGGTCACCGTGGGCGCGAATGTGCTATCGACCTCGATCCCGAGCCCTGGCGTCGGAGGGGTGGTCAAGGTGCGCGTGCGTCCGAACCAGCACCCGAACGAACCGTGGAGCGCGACGGGCAAATACAACCTGTCGCTGGGTTCCAGCCCGCGGGTGAACAGCCCTGATGTAAAAGGCGAGGCGAACGTGTTGCGCATCCCGTTCTCCGCTTCCAATGTGGGCTATGGCTACATGACCACCCAAGCCTATCGCGACCTGACTTGGACCATGGGCCTGTCGGACAGCACCGGTGCGCCGCTGGTAGGGCTGCATCCGATTGTGTATCTCGATCAGCATATCAACCCGGACACCGGCAATATCGTCTACAAGGCCTACTCGGCAGCCACCGACAGCTCGGGTCAAGCCAGCGGCACGATCAACGTGGGCACGTGCTCCGGTGATTTCCAGACCACCTTTGTCGATTATGCCCAGGGCTACAAAAACACCTGGCGCAGCGACTTTAACTACGGCGTGTGGCGCATGGAAGTACTGGAGTATCCGGGCATCGGTGTCGGTGGTGACAATGTCGAGTACGTCAGCTTCGGCCACTTGTGCAAACAGACGCTGCTCAGCAGCACCAAGAGCTGATGCAGTAAACCGGTAGTACCCAGGGCATACAGGCCGAGCGCCTGTATGCCCTTTTTGCATTATGGCGTCAGCGCCAGTTTCAACGGCACGCGTGCCATGCTCCCGGGCGGTGGCGAATGTGCGAGTTTTTGCTCCAATAGGCGAGCCCGTAATAGGACGGGCTCAGGCGTGAACATTCAAATCAGCGGGTCCCAGCGTTGCGACCAGTCGCTTTCCGCCTTGACCACACCGCGCAGCAACTCCAGCGCCTGCTGCAACACGGCCGAATCCCGCGCCCGTGAGTACACCAGGAACGTCGGGAAGCTGAACTCCGGCGCCTTGGGCGCGCGTTGCATCACGCCGCTGTCGAGGTAGCTTTGCACCACTCGGGTACGGAAATATCCGGCACCGCCGTTCTCCAGAATGTATTGCAGCGCCAAGGGCCCGAGGTTGAAACTCAGCGCGGCGCGGGCCTTGTCGGGCAGCGCGGCGTCATGCTGCTGGCGAAACCCCGGGCCCCAGTCGATATACACATACGGGCCCGGCTTGCTCACCAGTTGCACCAGGATCAGCTTTTCTTCCAGCACCTGCTCCACCTGCAAACCCGGCCAGTACTGCGGCTGGAACACCAGCGCGGCGTCGAGCACACCCAGTTCCAATTGGCGCAGCAGGTATTCGCCCTCACGGATTTCCGTGCGCAGCGCATAGCCTGGGATATGTTCGCGCAAGGCCTGGGCCCAGCCGAGCATCAACGGGTTACACAGGCTGACCTCACCGCCGATATGCAGCACATTGCGATAGCCCTCGGGCAATGGCAGGTCGCGGCGCGCGGCTTCCCAGGTTTGCAGCAGCTGGTTGGCGTACACCACAAAGGCCTCGCCGTCGGCGGTCAGCCGCGCACCGGCGCGGTTGCGCACAAACAGCGTGCTGTCCAGCTGGCTTTCGAGGTTCTTCACGCGGGCAGTGATGGCGGTCTGGGTGACGTGCAGTTTCTCGGCCGCCGCGGCCAGGCTGCCGCAGCGGGTGATTTCGAGGAAAGTGCGTGCCAGTTCGATGTCCATGAAGCCCCCGGGGATGATTGGGGGCCTATTGTAGTGGAATGCGCTCAAGAACTGTGGGAGGGGGCTTGCTCCCGATGGGGGTGTGCCAGAACCCGATCAGTCAACTGACACACTGCAATCGGGAGCAAGCCCCCTCCCAGCGTTGGGTTGGATCTACGCTGTTCCGGTGATCGGGGCTGGCAGGGGGGCGGTAGGGAATGCTTTTGCATATGCCTGGCAAACCCGCAACACCGTCTCATCGGCAAACCGCGCCGCCACCACGTGCAACCCCACCGGCAAGCCATTCGCCGCCAACCCGCACGGCACCGACGCTGCCGGTTGCTGGGTCAGGTTGAAGGGGTAGGTGAACGGTGTCCACTCCATCCATTCGTGCATCCCGGAGCCTGGCGGCACGTTGTGCCCGGCCTCGAACGCGGTGATCGGCATCATCGGCGACACCAGCACATCGTAGTGCTCATGGAATGCCGCCATCCGCGCCACCAGGGCTGCCCGTGCTTCCAGGGCCGCGCTGAAATCGTCCAGGCTCAGGCCCTCACCGCGTTGCGCGATACGCAGCAGGCCGGGGTCGAGCAGCTGTTTTTGCGCCGCGCTCATCGGGCCGGTCAGACGGGCCGCGCCTGCCGCCCACAAGGTGTTGAACACCTCCTGCGGGTCGCTGAAACCCGGGTCGATCTGTTCGACATGGGCGCCCAACTGCACCAGCCCCGCCACTGCCTGGGCGACCACTTTGGCCACCTGCGGGTCGACATCGACGTAGCCGAAGGTGGGGCTGTAGGCAATGCGCAGGCCCTTCAAGTCCGCGGTCTCCGACAACCAGGGCGTGGTCCTTGGCGCGCCGATCAAGCCGTCTCGCGCATCCGGTTGTGCGACGGTTTGCAGCATCAAGACGCTGTCTTCCACGGTGCGGGTCATCGGCCCCAGGTGCGACAGGATCGTCATCGAACTGGCCGGCCACTGCGGTACATAGCCGAAGGTCGGCTTGATCCCGAAGGTGCCGGTAAACGCACAGGGAATGCGGATCGAGCCGCCGGCATCGCTGCCTTGGTGCAACACCCCCAGGTTCAGCGCAGCCGCCGCGCCCGCGCCGCCGGAGGAACCGCCGGTGGTCATGCGCGTGTCCCACGGGTTGCGGGTGATGCCGTACAGCGGGTTGTCGGTGACGCCTTTCCAGCCGAATTCCGGGGTGGTGGTCTTGCCCAGCAGCACCGCACCGGCCTTGCGCATAAACGCCGGGAAGGGCGCGTCCACGTCCCACGGACCCTCGGCCGAGGTGGTGCGCGAGCCCTTGCGCGTGGGCATGCCGAGGGTCAGCGTGAGGTCCTTGATCGACGCCGGTACGCCATCCAGCGCGCCGCAGGGCGCGCCTTTCAACCAGCGCGCTTGCGAGGCGCGTGCGGCGTTGAGTGCGCCCTCGGCATCGACATGGCAATAGGCATTGACCAGCGGGTTATAGCGCTCGATGCGCAACAGCGCGTCTTCGGTGACTTCCACCGGCGACAAGCTCTTGTCACGAAAATGCTGCAGCAGTTGCACCGCCGTCAGTTGGCCGATCTCACTCATGCCTGATCCCCCTGTGCCGCATTGACCATGGCGCGCAGCAACACTGCGCAACCTGCCGCCAGATCATCCGGTGCGGCGTTCTCGATTTCGTTGTGGCTGATGCCGCCTTCGCACGGCACAAAAATCATCCCGGCCGGGCCCAGTTCGGCGACGAAAATCGCGTCGTGCCCGGCGCCGCTGACGATGTCCATATGGCTCAGGCCCAAGGCGTCGGCGGCGTCGCGCACGGCGTTGACGCAGGCCGGGTGGAAGTCCAGCGGCGGGAAGTCGGCGGTGGCGGTCAACTCGAACGTCAGGCCGTGGCGTGCGGCGCTGGCTTCGATCACGCCGCGCACTTCATCGACCATGGCCTGCAGCTTGTCGGCATGCAGATGGCGCAGGTCGATGGTCATCTGGACCTGGCCCGGAATCACATTGCGCGAGCCGGGGCGCAGGCTCAGGCAGCCGACCGTGCCGCAGGCGTGGGGTTGCTGTTGATGTGCGATGCGGTTGACCGCGCTGACCACCTCGGCGGCGCCGACCAGGGCGTCCTTGCGCAGGTGCATCGGCGTCGGGCCAGCGTGGGCTTCGACGCCGGTGAGGGTCAGGTCGAACCACTTCTGGCCCAGGCAGCCCATCACCACGCCGATGGTGGTGGCGCGGTCTTCCAGCACCGGGCCTTGTTCGATATGCGCCTCGAAATACGCACCGACCGGATGGCCGAGCACCGCACGCGAACCGGCGTAACCGATGCGCCGCAATTCGGCGCCCACCGACAGGCCCTGGTCGTCCTGCTTGTCCAAGGTGTCCTGCAAGTCGAACTTACCGGCGAACACTCCAGAACCCATCATGCACGGCGGGAAGCGCGAGCCTTCTTCATTGGTCCATACCACCACCTCGATCGGCGCTTCGGTTTCGATCTTCAAATCATTGAGGGTGCGGATCACTTCCAGGCCGGCCATCACCCCGAAGCAACCGTCGAACTTGCCGCCGGTGGGCTGGGTGTCGATGTGGCTGCCGGTCATCACCGGCGGCAGGGCGGGATTGCGCCCTGGGCGCCGGGCAAAAATATTGCCGATGGCGTCGACGCTGACGCTGCACCCGGCCGCCTCGCACCACTGCACGAACAGGTCGCGGGCCTGGCGGTCGAGGTCGGTGAGGGCCAGACGGCACACGCCGCCTTTGACGGTGGCGCCAAGTCGGGCCAGGTCCATCAGCGATTGCCACAGGCGGTCGCGGTTGATCAGTGGGGCGTTGCTCTGGAGCGGTTGTGCAAAGCTATTCATCTTCGAACTCCGGTCAGGCACTCAGGGCCAGGTAGCGGTTCTTGATCGTCGGGTCGGCGCGGAAGGCTTGCGCGCTGCCCTCGTACACCACGCGGCCCTGTTCGAGCACGTAATGGCGGTCGGCGAGCTTGTCGCAGACCATCAGGTTCTGTTCCACCAGCAGCACCGGCAGGCCGTCGTCCTTGACCTTGCGCAGGATCTTCACCAACTCGTCGACGATCACCGGGGCCAGGCCTTCGGTGGGTTCGTCGAGGATCAGCAGCTTGGGATCGTTGAGCAGGGCGCGGGCGATGGCGAGCATCTGTTGCTCGCCGCCGGAGAGCGCGTGGCCGGCGTTTTTGCGTCGTTCCTTGAGGCGCGGGAACATGCCGTAGACGTCTTCGAGTTGCCAGCGGCTGCTCTTGCGCGCGGCGATGCGCAGGTTTTCCTCGACGGTGAGCAGGCGGAAGATCCCGCGGTTCTCCGGCACCAACGCCAACCCCTGGCGCGCAATTTCAAAGATCTTCTGGCCCACCAGCGCCTGGCCGTTGAAGTGGATCTGGCCCTGGCGCGGGCAGATGATGCCGAGGATGCTGCGCAGCGTGGTGGTCTTGCCGGCGCCGTTGCGGCCGAGCAGGGTCACCAGTTCGCCGGGGTTGACGGTCAGCGACACGCCTTCGAGCACGTGGCTCTTGTCGTAGTAGGAATGGATATTCTCGACGATCAGCATCAGGCAGCCTCCCCGAGATAAGCCGTTCGCACACGTTCATCGGCGCGCACGAACTCCGGCGTGCCTTCCACCAGGATCTGGCCGTGGCTCATCACCGTGATGCGCTGGCTGATGGACATGACGATGCTCATGTTGTGTTCGATCAGCAGCACCGTGTGGTCGCGGCCCAGGTCGCTGATCAGTTGAGTCATGATCGGGATGTCATCGATGCCCATGCCCGAGGTGGGCTCGTCGAGCATCAACAGTTTTGGCTTGGAACAGATCGACATGCCCACCTCCAGCACCCGTTGCTGGCCATGGGACAACTCGCCGGCCAGGGTCGCGGCGCGGGCCGTGAGTTGCAGGCGTTCGAGCACCTGGTCGGCCATCTCCAGGTGTTCGCGCTTGCTCTCGACCCGACGCCAGAAATTCAAGGCGCGCGCACCGTCGCGACCTTGGGCGGCCAGGCGCAGGTTTTCGCGCACGCTGAGGTTCTGGAACAGGCTGGTGAGCTGGAACGAACGCGCCATACCGAGGCCGACGCGGGCGTGGGCCGGTTTGCGCATCAGTGGCTGGCCGTCGAAATGGATCGCCCCGGCGGTGGCCTGGCGTTCGCCGGTCAGGCAGTGGAACAGGCTGGTCTTGCCCGCGCCGTTGGGGCCGATGATGGTGTGGATGGTGCCGGCCGCGACCTTCAGGTTGACGCCGTTGACCGCATGGAACGCGCCATAGGCCAGCTCCAGGTTCTTGGTTTCCAACAGGATGCTCATAGCCCTTGCTCCTTGGCGACGACGACCTTACGGCGGCCGCGCACTTTCTCGAACAGCGACGCCAGGCCGCCCCACAAACCACCGCGCATGAAGATCACCACCAGGATCAGGATCACCCCCAGCAGCATCAGCCAGCGCGGCCACAGGTCGGAGAGGAAATCCCCCAGCAGCACGATGGAACCGGCGCCCAGCAACGAACCGAACAGCGAGCCGGTGCCGCCGACGATGGTCATGATCAGGATGTTCTCGGACATCGCCAGGTCGATATTCGACAGCGGCACAAAGTGCAGCAACATGGCGTACAGCGCCCCGGCGATCCCGGTGACCGCGCCGGACAGCACGAACACCAGGATCTTGAAGTGGCGCGTGTCATAGCCGATGGCCGAGGCACGGGTTTCGTTTTCGCGGATCGCCATCAGCGTGCTGCCGAACGGCGAGGCGATGACGCGGCGTGCGCCGATAAAGATCAGCAGGAACAGCACCGCGACAAAACCGTAGAACGCGCGGGCGTCGGCCAACGACAGCAACACGCTGTCGCCGATGCGGATCTCCGGGCGCGGCACGCTGAGCAGGCCGTTGTCGCCGCCGGTCCAGTCGCTCAGGGTGTAGGCGACGAAGTACGCCATCTGGCTGAACGCGAGCGTCAGCATGACGAAGTAGATACCGGTGCGGCGGATCGCCAGGGCACCCACCAGCAGCGCCAGAAAGCCGCCGGCCACGGCGGCGCCGAGCAGCGCGCTGAACAGACCCAGTTGCAGGTGAATCATCAGCAGCGCCGCGCAGTACGCACCGGCCCCAAAGAAGATGCCTTGGCCGAACGACAACAGCCCGGTGTAGCCGAGCAAGAGGTTGCAGGCCAGGGCGGCCATGGCAAAGATCAGGATTTCGCTGGCCAGGGTCGCCGAGGGCAGGACCAGCGGCAGGCCGATCAGCACTGCCAGCACCCACAGCAACATCGCTTTGGATTGGGTCTTGGCGAACGGCAGGGGATTTTTCTCGCTCATGTCAGGCTCTCCCGAACAGGCCGTAGGGGCGGACCAGAATCACCACGGCCATCGCGCCGTAGATCATCAGGCTAGCACCCTGGGGCCAGAGTGTGGTCATCAGGCTTTGCACCACGCCCACCAGCAAACCGCCGACCAGCGCACCGCTGAACGAGCCCATGCCGCCGATGACGACAACCACAAAGGCGATCCCGAGAATTTCCGGGCCGACAAAGGGCTGGGCACCGCGCAACGGCGCGAACAGTACGCCGGCCATGCCGGCCAGGCCGACGCCGAGGGCAAAGGTCATGGAGAACAGGCGGAAGATATTCGTGCCCAGCAGCGACACGGTTTCGGTGCTCTCACTGCCGGCGCGCACCAGTGCGCCGAAGCGTGTGCGTTCCAGCAGCAGCCACAGGCCCAGGCCCACCAGCCCGGAAAATACGATGAGGAACAGGCGGTAATAGGGATAGACGAAATCGCCCAGCACCAGCACCCCGCGCAGCAGTTCCGGCACGGCGACGCTTTTGCCCACCGGGCCCCAGATCATCACGCTGGCTTCCTGGATGATCAGCGCGATCCCCAGCGTCACCAGGATCTGGAACATGTGCGGCAAGTGATAAATCCGCTGGATCAGCAAGCGCTCGATCACCCACGCCAGCGCGGCCACCACCAGCGGTGCCAGCAGCAGCGCCAACCAGAAGCTGCCGGTGAGGCTCACGGCGGTGTAGCAGATGTAGGCGCCCAGCAGGAAGAACGCACCGTGGGCGAAGTTGACGAAGTTGAGCAGGCCGAAAATGATCGTCAGCCCGACCGCGATCAGGAAGTAGATCATCCCCAGGCCAAGGCCATTGAGTATCTGGAACAGGTAAAGATTGAGCATGCAGGAACCCTCGGCAGGAAGCCGCTCGCGCGGCCCTGCGGTGCAAATAGTCAGGGGGTCAGCCGAGCGTGCAGCCCGTGGCCTCGACCGGCGGGAATGACTGGCCGGCGCTGAGCACCTTGGCCAGGTCGTCCTTGTCGGCCATGTCGGCGGCGGCCTTGCCGATCAGCAGGTAGTAATCCTTGATCACCTGGTGGTCGCCGGCACGGATCGACTCCTTGCCGGTGGGGCCCTCGAAACTCAGGCCCTGCATGGCCTTGGCCACGGTCGGCCCGTCGAAGCTGCCGGTGGCGATGATGGTGTCCAGCATGACCTTGGTGCTGATGTAGTCGGCGGCCAGCGGGTAAGTGGGGTTGATGCCGTACTTGGCCTGGGTCAGCTTGACCAGTTCGCGGTTGAGCGGGCTGTCGACCTGGTGCCAGTACTGCGCGCCGAGGTACACGCCTTCGAGCACATCGCTGCCCAGTTCCTGGAACTGGTCGAGGCCGGCAGACCACACCAGCAGCACTTTCATGCGCTCCTTGATGCCGAAGTTGACCGCCTGGCGCAGGGTGTTGGACGACTGGCTGCCGAAGTTGAGCAGCACCAGCACGTCGGGCTTGGTGGCGATGGCGTTGGTCAGGTAGCCGGAGAATTCCTGCTCCTGCAGCGAGTGGTAGCTGTTGCCGACGTGTTCCAGGCCATGTTCCTTGAGCACGTTTTTGGCGCCTTCGAGCAAGGCTTCGCCGAACACGTATTGCGGGGTGATGGTGTACCAGCGCTTGGCGTCCGGCAGCAGCTTGATCAGCGGCACCAGGGTTTCGCGGATCGCGCCGTAGGTCGGCACCGACCAGCGGAAGGTCGCGTGGTTGCAGTCTTTGCCGGTGACTTCATCGGCGCCCACCGGGGTCATGAACACGCCGCCGGCCTTGTCGACTTCCTTGGCCACTGCCAGCGCCGACGACGACAAGGTGCAGCCCTGGAAGAACCGCGCGCCGTCCTGCGCAATCGCTTCCTGTACCTTGCGCACCGCCTTGCCCGCGTTGCCTTCGGTGTCGATGACCTTGTAGTTCAGCGGGCGCCCAAGAATCTCGGGGTGCTGCGCCACCGCCAGGCGCGAACCCATGTCGGCGAACTTGCCATAACTGGCAAAGGCGCCAGACATGGACTTGAGGCCGTAAAAGGTAAAAGGCTCGGCGGCGAATGCCGAGCGCACGCTCACCGGCAGGCTGAGGGCGGAGGCGAGGGTGAGGCTGGCTTTCAATAACGTACGACGCTGCATGGGGTGACTCCCTGGTTTAGTTATTGGCAGGAGCGGCAAGGGCGATACGGTGGAGCAGGGCCTGTGGGCAGGCATTTTTTTATTGGGGTAACGCAGTGTGCGGGTTGGAATGCAGTCAACTGTGGGAGGGGCGGTGCGACGATTTGACTTGCTCCCGATAGCGGTGTGTCAGTCGATATAACGGTGACTGTGCCGGCCTCATCGGGAGCAAGCTCCCTCCCACATTGGAGCTGGGGTGTTCTTAAGAGTGATCGAACTCCAGTAGAAAATGCGGGCTGACCTGGCCTTCGAGCGCGGTCATATGGTGTTCGGCGTCGCACATGTGTTCATGCATCAGGCTGCGCACCGCGCTTTCATCGCCGGCGCGAAAGGCGCTCAACAGTTGCTTGTGATAGTCGAGGTTGGCCGCGTCGAACTGCTTGCGCTTGGGCTTGTAGGCTTTTTTCAGCACCACCAGGTCGCGCAGCAGGTCGTTGAGAAATTGCGCCGTAAAGCTCAGCAGCGGGTTGGGGCAGGCCTTGGCGAGCAGGTTGTGGAACTCCAGTTCCGCCAGGCGTTGTTCGCGCTGGCCGGCCTCGCTGTCTTCCGGCGCGCTGCAAAAATCCACGTTGGCCTGCAGGGCCTGGTAGTCGTCTTCGCTCAGGCGCCCGAGCACCGACACCGCCAGTTCCACTTCGATGACCTTGCGCAACTGGTACACCTGCTCGCCATCCAGGTGCTGGAAGTGCAGGTAGTTGCGCAGTGCGCGGCTGGCCGGTTCGGTGCCGGCCTGGTTCAGGTAGGCCCCGCCACTCGGGCCGGTGCGCGTGCTGACCAGGCCTTCGACTTCCAGGGCCTTGAGCGCTTCGCGGGCCGAGCCCTTGGAGCACTGGAAGCTTTCCATCAACTCGCGCTCGGTGGGCAGGCGGTCGCCGGGCTTCAAGGCGTCGGTGACGATGGAGCGCTTGACCGACTCGACAATCACGTCGGACAGCTTCTGGCGTTTGCGTCGTAGCGGGCGAGTGAGCATGGGGTCTATTTATCGTATTAATGCGGATAAATAGCACTTAATAACGATTGGGCCGTAGCGTCAACGCAGGGTGTCGTTTCTGGTGTGGAAAGGTCGCAAACGGAGACTCATTGCACAGTGGCATCCGTACACACCGTCGAGCGCGGCGGTTTGTTCCCATGCATCAGATAATCGCCCACCCACTGGTTCACACAGGCACTCACGCCGCTGAACGAAACCCCGTGGGCATAGGCGTTCTTCAGTTGTACGCGGCTCGCCGGGAAGGTGCGCTCGAAGGCCCAGGCGGCGCCGGTGGACGGGGTTTGGTCGTCGAACTCAGCCTGGACCATCAGCAGACTGTCGAGCCGGGCGAGTTCCTTGTACGGCAAGCCCCGGCTGTGTTTTTGCGGCCAGGTGGTGCATTGGCGCGCCTCGAGGGCGCTGCCGGCGACCGGGTACTTGGCGAGCGATTCGGTTTCTTTCTGCTGCCAGAGGTCTTCGTTGGAGTAGGTCGAGTCATTGCACAGGATCGCGGTTTTGACCGAGTCGGCGGCCGACATGCGCAACGGCCCGGGCTTGGGCACGTTGGCCTGCAAGGGTTCGCGCACGCGTTGCAGCAGCAGGCTGAACATCGACTTGGCGCGCTCTTCGATCACCGGGTCGGGGCTGAAGCGGTGTGCGCGGGCACGCGTTTCCAGCGCCAGGTCGTCGCCGTCGGGAGTGTCCCGCAGCCAGCGGCTGAGCACATGGGCGCCCATCAGGCCGGCGGGGTCGCTGTAGAAACGGTTGCTGGAACGCAGTGCGGTACGCACGCTGGGCAGCAGTTCCATGAACACACGGCGCACGGCGGCCGGCGTGTCGCCCAGCTGATACACGCCAGGGTCGAGGGCGGCGGCCTGGGCCACGAAGCGCTCGAAAATCTTCTCCTTTTCGCTGGCGACGATCACGCTGGCGTGCTCGAACGTTGAGGTCCAGTTGATGTTCGAGTCGAGCACCATGCGCCCCACGTTCGCCGGAAACAGGCCGCCGTACCAGGCGCCGAGCCAGGTGCCGTAGGCGTTGCCCAGGTAGTTGAACTGCAACTCGCCCAATTGCTTGCGCACAAATTCCAGGTCGCGGGCGGTTTGCTCGGTGGTGATGTAAGGCGTCAGCGGGTGGCTGGCGCAGGCTTGGGCGATCAACCGTGCATTCTGGCGCGCGGCGGCGAGGTTGGCCGCGCTGCGGTCTTCGCTGACGTCCGCTTGCGGCACGATCCGCGCGTCGGAGCGGCACTCCAGGCGTGAGCCCGGCAGCCGGCCCAGGCCCCGCGGGGTGACTTCGATCACATCATAGGTATCGGCCAACTGGCGGTAAGTGTCGCCCCAGTCGGGTTGTCGGGCGTAGTGCTTCCAGACGGTGGCCAGGTGTACGGCGAAGGCGCCGCCGGCGTCGAGCCCGGGGCCCCCCGGGTTGGCGAATATCGCGCCCTGGCGTGACAGCGGCAGTTTGGCGCCGACACGGGTGATGTCGAAGCTGATGCGACCGCGCTCCGGCGCCCCATGGTCCAGGGGCGCGGTGACGATGCCGCATTGGGTGCGCTCGATGACTTCCGCGTCCAGGCGTTCGAGCGTCGGCTGCGGGCAGTCCAGGAACCATTCGATGCCGAACGGCGAGCGCGGCGTTTCAGCGTAAGCGCCGGTGGGCGCCAGGGCTGCGACCAGCACCAGGCAACGGTAGGTGATTGCGCTTGCAGCTGGAAGGGGTTTCATCAGCGATCCTGGCCTGTCGTGTGAGAAAAAGAAGCCACTGTTGTGGCTGCTCATTCGGGACGACTTTTTTACCAAGGACCGTGGGGGGAAAAATGTAGGAGGACAAAACGGCGAGTGTACGAAATGCGACTTTCGTTTATCGGATGTCGGATTCCCAGCCGCCGCCCAAGGCTTTGTACAAGGCGATACTGGCTTGCAGGCGCGACAAGCGCAGTTGCACATTCAGGTCCTGGGCCGTGTACAGGGTGCGCTGGCTGTCCAGCACGCTCAGCCAGTCTTCGGCGCCCGCCTGGTAGCGGCTTTCGGCGATGCGCAAGGCGTTCTGCGCCGCCTGCAGCTCTTGCGTTTGCCATTGGCGCTGCTGGTCCAGGCGCGTGATGTTGCTGAGGGCTTTTTCCACATCGGCGAAACCGTTGATGATCGCCCCGCGATAGGTCTGCAGCAGCTCGTCCTGGCGCGCGCGGGCCTTGTCCCGTTCGGCGGTTAAACGGCCGTTGTTGAAGATCGGTGCGACCAGGCCGCCCGTCAGCGTGTAATACGGGCTGCGCAGGATCTCCACGGCTTTGCCGGCGTCGGAGCCGAAGGTCGCGCCGAGCGTCACCGCAGGCAGCATGGCCGCGCGGGCGACGCGAACATCCGCTTGCGCCGCCGCCAGTTCGGCCTCGGCCTTGGCCAGGTCGGGGCGCCGGCTCAGCAGTTGGCTGGGCACGCCCGGGCCGATGCGCGGCCAGGTGAGGGCCTGGAAGGGCTCGGTGCCCAGGTCCAGCGCCTGGACCGGCTGGCCGAGGAGGGCGGCGAGGGTGATCCGCGACTCTTGCGCCAGTTGTTGAATCAGCGGCAATTGCCGTTGCTGGCTGGCGACCAGGCTTTGCTGCTGGGCCAGTTCCAGGGCCGTGGCGGAACCGGCGTCGTAGCGGGTCTGCACCAATTCCAGCACATTGCGTGCATTCGCCAGGTTCAACTCGGCGATCTGCTCGCGCTGGCGTGCGGCGAGGGTTTGCGCGTAGCGGTCGGCGACGTTGCTGAGCAGGGTCAGTTCCACGGTGGCCTGGTCCGACGCGCTGGCCCGCAGGCTGTGCAGGGCGCTGTCTCGCGCGGCCGCGCGGCCGCCCCAGAAATCCACTTCATAACTGGCGCTGAGGTTGGCGCCGAAGCTGTTGACCGTGTCATTGCTTTGCGTCGCGTCCAGGTCCGGCCCGCCCTGGCCGCGCAGTAACTTCTGATGGCTGGTGGACAGGTTGAACTTCACTTCCGGCAACAGCGGCGCGCCGGCGATCACTGCCTTGGCTTGGGCCTGGCGCACCCGTGCGACGGCGGCCGCCACGTCAAAACTGTCACGGCGCGCCTGTTCGATCAGGCGGTTCAGTTGCGGGCTGCCGAATTGCGTCCACCAGCGCTGATTGTTGAGTTGGGCGGCGTCACGCTCGGCGTATTGCCAGGCGGTCGGTGCTGCCACGCCGCTGTCGACGGCGGGCAGGCTGGCGGCGCAGGCATTGAGCAGCAGGCACAGGCCGAGTACGCACACGGGGGAGGCGGGAGATCGTTTATTCACTGGTCAACGCCTTAACCGGATCGAGCCGGGCAGCTTTACGGGCCGGCATAAAGCCGAATACGACGCCGGTGACCAGTGCGCAGCCAAACGCGCCGAGCACCGCCACCAGGGAAAACTGCACTGCGACCTTGGCCAGCATCAGCACGCCGCCGACCAGCAGCGCCAGGCCGATACCGCACAGGCCGCCAACCACCGAGAGCATCAGCGCCTCGGTCAGGAACTGGCGCAGGATGTCGCGCTGGCGCGCGCCGGTGGCCATGCGGATACCGATTTCGCGGGTGCGTTCGCGCACGGTCATCAACATGATGTTCATCACCCCGATGCCGCCCACCAGCAGCGAAATAGCGGCGATCGAACCGAGCATCAGCGACAGCGTGTTTTGCGTGCGCGCCTCGGCCTGGATCATTGCCGCGTTGTTGGTCAGTTGGTAGTCACGCTTGCCGTTATGCAGGCGCAGCATCAGTTGGTCGATGGCTTGTTCGGCTTCCCGCACCTTGCGCGCATCGGCGGCGGCAATCACCACGTATTCGGGGTTGTACGTGCCGAACAGGCGCACGCTCGCGGCGGTGTAGGGAATGGCCACGCGGTCGTCGCTGTCTTTGTTGCCGGAGCTGGAGCCCTTTTCCGCAAGCACGCCGATCACCTGGAAAGGCACGTTTTCGATGAGGATGTATTGGCCGATCGGGCTGACCTGCTTGAACAGTTTCTCGCGGATGCGGTGGCCGATCACCGCGACCGTGGCACCGGCGCGCTCGTCGGCTTCGGTGAAATAGCTGCCCTCGACCACCGGCCAGTTGAAGATCTGCGGAAAGTTGACGTCGTTGCCGCCCACATAGGCCAGGTAGTCCAGGTTGCCGTAGCGGATGCCGGCGTCGCTGCCGTTGACCGGCATGATCCGCTTGATCTGCGGCAGCGTCGCCAATGCCGCGACATCGTTGAGGGTCACGATGCCCAGCGGCGTGCGCGGGTTGGGCGAGGAGCCGCTGAGGTAGAGGATGTTGGAGCCGAATGCGCCCATCTGTGCCATGACCTGGCGCTTACTGCCTTCGCCCACCGCCAGCATCACCACCACCGAGGCCACGCCGATGATGATCCCGAGCAGGGTCAGGGCGGTGCGGAAGCGGTTGATCCACATCACGCGCCAGGCGGCCTGCACGGCGTCGAGCAGTTCGGCCTTCCACGCGCCGTTGTGCTCGGCGCCTTCGGCCAGGCGCTGGCGCAGGTCGACGGCTTGCAGCGTCGCGCTGTCGGCGCTGGCCGGGCGGTGGCGGGTGCTGTCGGCCGAGTCGCTGATGATCAGGCCGTCGCGAATTTCGATGATGCGGTTGGCCCGCGCCGCCACGTCGCGGTCGTGGGTGATCAGGATCACCACGTGGCCCTGGCTGGCCAGTTCGTCGAGCAGGCGCATTACCTCGGCGCCGCTGTGGCTGTCGAGGGCGCCGGTGGGCTCGTCGGCGAGGATGATATGCCCGCCGTTCATCAGCGCGCGGGCGATGGAGACCCGTTGCTGCTGGCCGCCGGACAGTTGATGCGGACGGTTACCGGTGCGGTCGGCCAGGCCCAGGCGCGTGAGCAGGGCCCTGGCGCGGGCGTGGCGTTCGGCGGCGCTGATGCCGGCGTAGATCGCCGGCATTTCGACGTTTTCCTGGGCCGACGCCGACGGGATCAAGTGGTAGCCCTGGAACACAAAGCCGAAGGCTTCGCGGCGTAGCCAGGCCAGCGCGTCGCTGTCCAGGTGCGCGACGTTTTCGCCGGCGAACAGGTAGTCGCCGGCGGTGGGGCGGTCGAGGCAGCCGAGGATGTTCATCAGCGTGGATTTGCCGGAACCCGAGGCGCCGACGATGGCGACGAATTCCCCGGCATGGATCGACAGGTCGACGCCGCGCAATACGTCGACCTGCGGGCTGTCGCCGCCGCCGTAGGATTTGCGGATGTGCTTGAGTTCGATCAGGGGCGTGCTCAATTCACCCCCCCGCTGCCGGCGCCCGGCCCGATCAGCAGGTGATCGCCTTCGCTGAGGCCTTCCAACACTTCGACGCGCAGGCGGTCGCTGATACCCAGGCGCACGACGCGCTCTTCGATGCGGCCGTTTTCCGCGACCACGCGGGCGGTCTGCCGGTCGGCGCTGGTGCTGTCTTGCAGGGCGGCGACCGGCGCGGTGAGCGCATCCTTGACCTGGCCGGCGACGAAAAACACTTGGGTGGTCATTTCGGCCATCAAGGCGTTGTCGCTGTTGTCCACGTCCAGCAGCACGGTGTACAGCACCACGCGGCCGCTGCCGCTTTTGTTCGAACTGCTGGGGCTGCCGCTGCCCTGGGTTTCGTTCAGCGGCTTGGGCGGGATCGGCAGGATCTGCCGCACGCTGCTGGTCCAGCGGCGGTTGCCGCCGCTGAGGGTGGTGAAATAGGCGGTCATACCGGGTTTGACGTGGCCGATATCGGCTTCCGAGACCTCGGCCCACACGGTCATCGGTGACAACTTGGCAATGCGCAGGATCAGCGGCGTTTGCTGCTGGGCATTGAGGGTCTGGCCGACCCGTGCGTCCACCGCCACCACGGTGCCGGTCATCGGCGCATAGATGCGCGTATAGCCCAATTCCGCCTCGTCCCTGCGCAGGCTGGCCTGGGCCTGGAGAATCTGCGCCTGGAACATGTCGACCCGCGCCTGGGTGGCGCTCAGTTCGGACTTGGCGGTTTGCACGTCCTCTTCGCGGGTCGCGTTGCCGGCGGCCAGGCGCTGCTGGCGCTGGTACTTCTGGCGCGCCAGTGCGTGCTGGGCTTTCTGCTCCTGCAATTGGGCCTTGAGGTTTTCGATGGCGTAGCGGCTGGCGTCGAGCTTGGCTTTTTGCGTCGAGGGGTCGATCTCTACCAGCAACTGGCCTTCCTGCACCTGATCGCCGGCTTCGACATGGATCTTGCGGATCTGCCCGGACGCCTGGGCGCCCACATCCACATAGCGTCGCGGTTGCAGGGTGCCCAGGGCGGTGACGCTGTTTTCAATGTTGCCGCGGGTCACGGTAACGGTGGCCAGGCTGTCGCGCCCCGGCGGCTGCAATTGCCAGGCGGCGATGCCGATAACAGGGATCAGGCACGCCACAACCAGCAGGGCGTGTCGGGCAGGTCGAGGGCGTTTCATGGGTTGGTTCCAGCCAGGAAAGTTCGGACCGCAGTTGCGGGGGGCTGACAGTTAAACGAGAGCATGGCCCGAAGATTTAGGCTGTTTCACAAGTAGTTACAGTGCTGGCGAGTAAAAAAATTGCCCGCTGAAGCAAGTCTTCTTTAAAAGTAGATGAGAATTACTATAAATTGCACTTACCCAAACTGCCATCACTCATGGCTGTCTTTTTAAGCATTCAAGGACCTAATACCGCCGTCAGGTGGTCGGGAGTCATGTTGGAAAACTACTATCGCGAGCTGGTGTGTTTCCTCAACGCCAAGCTGGGCAACCGCCAGGTGGCCGAAGATGTGGTGCATGACGCTTATGTGCGGGTGCTGGAACGCGCCAGTGACACCCCCATCGACCAGCCCCGCGCCTTTTTGTACCGTACCGCGCTGAACCTGGTGATCGACGGCCATCGACGCAACGCCTTGCGTCAGGTCGAGCCGCTGGAGGTGCTGGACGCCGAAGAGCGCTTCGCCAACGCTTCGCCCCACGCTACCCACGATCACACTCAGCGCCTGCAGATGCTCGAACGCGCCTTGGCCGAGTTGCCGGCGGTCTGCCGCGACAGCTTCCTGCTGCGCAAGCTCGACGGCCTGTCCCACGCGCAGATTGCCGAGCGCCTGGGGATTTCCCGCAGCCTGGTGGAAAAACACATCGTCAATGCGATGAAGCACTGCCGGGTGCGGATGCGCGAGTGGGACGCACCCTGAGCGTCAAGTGGTTAAATTTTAATTCATTGTCCTCGTTTCCTATCAACACATGACCTGTTGTGCAGGTCGTGAAGGTATTCCCGCCCCACCGCCAAGGGGCTTATCCAGAGGACACTGGAATGACACAGGCAATTGCTTCGCCCGCGGTTCACGACTTGATCGGTATCGGTTTCGGCCCTTCGAACCTGGCGCTGGCCATCGCCCTGCAGGAGCGCGAAAAAGCCCAGGGCAAACTGGACGTGCTGTTTCTCGACAAGCAGGCCGACTACCGTTGGCACGGCAATACCCTGGTGACCCAGAGCGAACTGCAGATTTCGTTCCTCAAGGACTTGGTGACCCTGCGCAACCCCACCAGCCCGTATTCCTTCGTCAACTACCTGAAAGCCCACAACCGTCTGGTCGATTTCATCAACCTCGGCACGTTCTATCCGTGCCGCATGGAGTTCAACGACTACCTGCGCTGGGTCGCCGGGCAGTTCCAGGCCCAGAGCCGCTACGGCGAGGAAGTGCTGGCCATCGAACCGATCCTGCATCAGCAGCAGGTTGAAGCACTGCGCGTGATTTCCCGCGATGCGTTGGGTGAACAGCATGTCCGCACCACCCGTTCGGTGGTGGTCAGCGCTGGCGGCACGCCGCGCGTGCCCGACGTGTTCAAGGCGTTCAGGGATGACCCCCGCGTGTTCCACCATTCCCAGTACCTGGCGCGCATGGCCCAGCAGCCTTGCGTGCAGGGCAAGGCGATGCGTATTGCGGTGATCGGCGGCGGCCAGAGCGCGGCCGAAGCGTTCATCGATTTGAACGACGGCTTCCCGGCGGTACAAGTCGATATGATCCTCCGCGGCTCGGCGCTGAAACCGGCGGATGACAGCCCGTTCGTCAACGAAGTGTTTTCGCCGGCCTTTACCGACTTGGTGTTCCAGCAGGTCGGCGCCGAGCGTGAGCGGCTGATCGCCGAGTACCAGAACACCAACTATTCGGTGGTTGACCTGGAGTTGATCGAGCGCATCTATGGCATCTTCTATCGCCAGAAAGTCTCCGGCACCGCGCGCCAGGCCTTCCGCACCATGACCGTGGTCGAGAACGTCAGCGCCGGCCCGTTGGGCATCGAGTTGACCCTGCGCAATAACGCCAGCGGCGAAACCAGCGTCAGCCATTACGACGCGGTGATCCTGGCCACCGGCTACGAGCGCCAGATGCACCGCGAGTTGCTGGCGCCGCTGCAGGCCTATATGAGCGATTTCGAAGTCAGCCGCGACTACCGCATCGTGACGGATGAGCGGTGCAAGGCCGGCATCTACATCCAGGGTTTCAGCCAGGCCAGCCATGGGTTGAGCGATACCTTGCTGTCGGTGCTGCCGATCCGGGCGGATGAGATTGCCGCATCGTTGTACGCGCATGATCGCCACCGTGGGCAGGGGCGTTCGGTGCAGGATTTGCTGCTTGCTACGGCGAGCTGATGAACGCTTGTAGCGACTTTTGGAGGCGGGGTAGAAAATGTGGGAGGGGGCTTGCCCCCGATGGCGGTGTATCAGTCAACTAATTGGTAGCTGACAGATTGCAATCGGGGGCAAGCCCCCTCCCACACTCTTGACCGCATTCGGCTTCCGGGATGTGGTCGGCTAATAAGGCCGCGCCCAAGAGCAGAATGAGCCCTATCTGATCCACGGAGATCCAAATGTGGGAGGGGGCTTGCCCCCGATGGCGGTGTATCAGTCAACTAATTGGTAGCTGGCAGATTGCAATCGGGGGCAAGCCCCTCCCACACTCTTGACCGCGTTCGGCTTCCAGGATGTGGTCGGCTATAAGGCCGCGCCCAAGAGCAGAATGAGCCCTATCTGATCCACGGAGATCCAAATGGGGGAGGGGGCTTGCCCCCGATGGCGGTGTGTCAGTCAACTAATTGGTAGCTGGCAGATTGCAATCGGGGGCAAGCCCCCTCCCACACTCTTGACCGCGTTCGGCTTCCAGGATGTGGTCGGCTATAAGGCCGCGCCTAAGAGCAGAATGAGCCCTATCTGATCCACGGAGATCCAAATGTGGGAGGGGGCTTGCCCCCGATGGCGGTGTATCAGTCAACTAATTGGTAGCTGGCAGATTGCAATCGGGGGCGAGCCCCCTCCCACACTCTTGACCGCGTTCGGTTTCCAGGATGTGGTCGGCTATAAGGCCGCGCCCAAGAGCAGAATGAGCCCTATCTGATCCACATTTGATCTTTGGTGTCTGGGGGTCAGGCCAGTTCGGTGGCGGTGTTTTTGACTACCGCGAGTTCGGGGTGGGCCACCAATTTGTCGATGTGCAACTCATCGTTGTTCAACCAGGTCTCCGTCAGCACTCGGTAATGTTCCATATCCCGGCAACGCATGCGCAGGCTGTAGTCGAACGGCCCGCTGATCAACTGGCATTCGAACACCTGCGGGCAGGCTTTGACGCAGGCTTCGAAGGCCTTTTGCGCCGAGCGCCCGCTCTGGTTGGACAAGGCCACCAGCACCAGCAGCGACAGCCCCGGTGAGACCATCTGCACGTCGATGATCGCCCCGTACCCGCGGATCACCCCGCGCCGTTCGAGCTTGCGCACCCGTTCCAGGCACGGCCTGGGGGTCAGATGCACCAGCGACGAGAGCTTCTCGTAGGTGATACGCCCCTGATGCCGCAGCACGTCGATGATCGCCTCATCGATGCGATCCAGCGCAGGGGAGGAATGGGGTCCGTTGGCCTTGGTATCCATGGGTTTCACTTCAAGCGGTTGGAAAGAAATTGCTGCAAGCGTTCGCTGTTGGGATGGTCGAGAATTTCGGCACCGCCTTGTTCTTCGACGCGGCCCTGGTGCAAAAACAGCACTTGGCTGGACACCTGGCGGGCAAAGCCCATTTCGTGGGTGACCATCAACATGGTACGACCTTCCTCAGCCAACGTCTGTATGACTTTGAGGACTTCTCCTACAAGCTCAGGGTCCAAGGCGGAGGTCGGTTCGTCGAACAGAATGATTTCCGGTTCCATCGCCAAGGCGCGGGCGATGGCGACGCGCTGCTGCTGGCCGCCGGACAGAAACGCCGGGTATTGATCCGCCACCCGGCCCGGCAAGCCGACCTTGTCCAGGTACAGCCGCGCACGTCGTTCCGCCTCGGCCGCACTCACGCCCAACACCCGACGCGGGGCCATGGTGATGTTTTCCAGTACGGTCATGTGGCTCCACAGGTTGAAATGCTGGAACACCATGGCCAGGCGTGTGCGCAGGTTCTGCAGTTGCGCCTGGTGCGGTGCGCGGGTGCCGGCGCGGCCCTGGCGCATTTCGATGCTGATGCCGTCCAGGGTGATAACCCCGGCGTCCGGCTGTTCGAGAAAGTTGATGCAGCGCAGCATCGTGCTTTTGCCCGAGCCGCTGGCGCCGATCAGGCTGATCACATCGCCGTTGCGTGCGTTGAGGGAAACGCCCTTGAGCACTTCATGTTCGCCGTAGCGTTTGTGGATGCCTTCGACTTGCAGTTTGACCGCCGCCGTCGCCGCCTTGGCGATAGGGTTTGCGAGTGTATCGACGGGATAAGTGGCCAGGGCCTGCGCGGACTGATTCATGGGTTAGCCTCGGGTAGGAACAAGAAAACGCATCCAGCGACGTTCGGCCAGTCGAAACAGGCCCACCAGTGCAAAGGACAGCAGCATGTAGAGCAGCGCGGCGATACCGAAGGCCTGGAACGTCAGGAACGTCTCGGCATTCGCATCGCGGGCCACCTTGAGGATGTCGGCGACGGTGGCGGTAAACGCCAGCGACGTGGCGTGCAGCATCAGGATCATTTCATTGCTGTAGGCCGGCAACGCACGGCGCAGCGCGGCGGGCACCACCACAAACAGGTTCAGTCGCCAGCCGTGCAGGCCATAGGCGCGTGCCGCTTCAATTTCGCCATGGGGAATGTTGCGGATCGCCCCGGCGAAGATTTCCACGGTGTAGGCACAGGTGTTGAGGACGAACGCCAGCAGCGTGCAGTTCAACGCGTTGCGGAAGAACTGGTTGAGCAGGGGTGTCCGGGTTGAAGGCAAAGCGCGCCGGGCGAATCATCAGGACGGTGTTGGTGGTTTGCATGGGGGCACGAATCCATGGGTTGAGCAGTGGAGCTATTTTGTGCGGGCTGGCGGAGGAATCCCGGCTGAAACCGAGGTGGCGCTCAGCCGGGAAAGCTGAAAAGTGGGGTGTGGCAGCCGAATCGGCTGTGCGGGCTGGAATGCGATCAAGCGGTGGCGGATAGGTTGGCTGACGGAGCGCTATCGCAGGCAAGCCAGCTCCCACATTAGTATGGGGGGGGTGTGGTATCCGAGTCAGGAAGGAGAGTGCATGTCTATCGCCGTTCGTATTGCCCAGGCCGCCGATGCAGGTGGGATCAGCCGGGTCATCCTCGCCGCCTTGCACAGCAGTAATGCGCGTGACTATCCGGCGGATGTGATCGCCCGGGTGGCGGGCAACTTCACACCCGATGCGGTGCTCGAACTGCTCCGGCGTCGGTCGGTGCTGGTGGCGGTTCAGGACGAAGTGATCGTCGCCACCGCTTCCCTTGACGGTAATGTGGTGCGCTCGGTGTTCGTCAACCCGGCGCTGCAAGGGCAGGGCATCGGTCGGCTGCTGATGATCGAAATCGAATTGCGCGCCCGCGAGGCTGGGGTGACGGTGTTGAACGTGCCGTCTTCGCTGAGCGCCGAGTCGTTCTATACCAAATTGGGCTTTCACACCGTGCGCGACGTCTACCATGGCAACGAGCGCACGTTGGTGATGGAGAAAGCGCTGTCGTCGCGTCACCCCATCGGCGTCTACCGCGACCGTCTGCACCGGGCGCAGGTGGTTACGTTGTGGCAGGACGCTTTTGGTTATGACACCGCGCACAACCTGCCGACCCTGGCGATCGATAAGAAGCTGGCGGTCAATGACGGGCTGTTCTTCGTGGCGACGGATAAGAACGTCGTGATCGGTACTGTTCTGGCGGGGTACGACGGGCATCGTGGTTGGTTGTATTCGGTGGCGGTGCGCGCCGACTATCGCCGGCAAGGGCTGGGTGCGTCGCTGGTGCGGCACGCGGAGCAGGCCTTGAGCGCCTTGGGGTGTATGAAGATCAACCTGCAGATCACCGGCGGCAATGACACGGTGGTGGGGTTCTACGAGGCGTTGGGGTACGGGGTGGAGCCGAGGATCAGCATGGGCAAGAAGATGGTGGAAAATATCCCGACTCAATCCTGAGAATGATCGCAGATCAAATGTGGGAGGGGGCTTGCCCCCGATGACGGTGGGTCAGTCGATACCTCCAGTGACTGACACTCCGCTATCGGGGGCAAGCCCCCTCCTACAGGGTATTGCGGTGTGGCGGGGTTAGACCTTGACGATCCAGCCTTCTGGCGCTTCGACGTCGCCGGATTGCACGCCGGTCAGCTCTTTATAGAGCTTCTGGGTGATCGGGCCGACTTCGGTCTCGCTGTAGAACACGTGCAGTTTGCCCTGGTACTCGATACCGCCGATCGGCGAGATCACGGCAGCCGTCCCGCAGGCACCGGCTTCCTGGAAGATATCCAGTTGGTCGATGAACACTTCGCCTTCGACCACTTCCAGGCCCAGGCGGGTCTTGGCCAGTTCGATCAGCGACATGCGGGTGATGCCTGGCAGCACCGAAGGCGACTTCGGCGTGATGAACTTGTTGTCTCGGGTGATCCCGAAGAAGTTGGCCGAACCGACTTCCTCGATCTTCGAGTGCGTGGCCGGGTCCAGGTAGATGCTGTCGGCGAAGCCGGCTTTTTTCGCTTCGGAACCTGGCAGCAGGCTGGCGGCGTAGTTGCCACCGACCTTGGCGGCGCCGGTGCCGTGTGGCGCGGCGCGGTCGTAGCCGGAGATCTGGAAGTTGTGCGGCACCAGGCCACCCTTGAAGTAGGCGCCGACCGGGATCGCGAACACCGAGAAGATGAACTCCGGCGCGGTACGCACGCCGATGTTGTCACCGGTGCCGATCACGAACGGGCGCAGGTACAGCGCGCCGCCGCTGCCATACGGCGGGATGAACCGCTCGTTGGCACGAACCACTTGCTTGCAGGCGTCGATGAAGGCTTCGGTCGGCACTTGCGGCATCAACAGGCGACCGCAACTGCGCTGCATGCGCGCTGCGTTCTGGTCCGGGCGGAACAGGTTGATCGAGCCGTCCTTGCAGCGATAGGCCTTGAGGCCTTCAAAGCACTGTTGGCCGTAGTGCAGGGCGGTGGAGCCCTCGCTGATGTGCAGCACGTTGTCTTCGGTCAGGGTGCCCGCTTGCCACTCGCCGTTTTTCCAGGTCTGGATAAACCGCTTGTCGGTCTTGATGTAGTCAAAACCCAGCTTGTCCCAATTGATGCTTTCGTTACCCATGACACCCTCTATCTCTGGTCAAGTCGGTTTTTTTCTGAATGGGCGCAACAATACTGCATTCTTGCTTCATGTGGGAGCGGGCTTTTGTGGGAGGGGGCTTGCCCTCGATGAGGGCGCGCCAGTCGGCACATGCGTTGACTGGGCCACCGCTATCGGGGGCAAGCCCCCTCCCACAAAAGCCCGCGGGGCGTTTTTTACAGGTGGAGGGCGTGGCCCAGCGCCCTTAGGGCGGCTTCCTGGACGGCTTCGCCTAGGGTCGGGTGGGCGTGGATGGTGCCGGCCACGTCTTCCAGGCGTGCGCCCATTTCCAGGCTCAGCCCAAAGGCGGTGGACAGCTCGGACACGCCGACGCCAACCGCCTGCCAGCCGACAATCAGATGATTGTCACGCCGCGCCACCACCCGCACGAAGCCGCTTTTCGACTCCAGGGTCATGGCCCGGCCATTGGCCGCGAACGGGAAGCTCGACACGATGCAGTCCAGCCCCGCCGCCTTGGCCTCGTCGGGCGACTTGCCGACCACCACCAACTCCGGGTCGGTAAAGCACACGGCCGGGATCGCCGCCGGGTAGAATTCGCGGTGTTGACCGCTGATCAGTTCGGCGACCATTTCGCCCTGGGCCATGGCCCGGTGCGCGAGCATCGGCTCGCCGCTGAGGTCGCCGATGGCCCACACATTGCGCATGCTGGTCTGGCAGCGGTGGTCGATCCTGACCGCCGCGCCGTGCATCTCCAGGTCCAGCGCTTCGAGGTTCCAGCCCCGGGTGTTGGGGGTGCGACCGACGGCGACCAGCACCTGATCGGTCTCCAGCGACACGGTGTCGCCCTTCGGGTCGCGCACTTGCAGGCGGTTATGCTCAAAGCCGGTGACGCTGTGCTTGAGGTACAGCTTCACACCCAATTGCTTGAGCGACTCGGCCACCGGCTGGGTCAGCTCGGCGTCGTAGGCCGGCAGGATACGCTCCTGCGCTTCGACCACGCTGACTTCGGCGCCCAGCTTGCGGTAGGCAATCCCCAGTTCCAGGCCGATATAACCGCCACCCACCACAATCAGGCGCTTGGGCACGCGGGTCGGCGCCAGCGCTTCGGTGGACGAGATGATCGGCCCGCCGATCGGCAGCATCGGCAGGTTGACGCCTTTCGAACCGGTGGCCAGCAGCAGGTGTTCGCACTGGATACGCTGGCCGTCGACGTCGACGGTCTTGCCGTCCACCACCTGGGCCCACCCGTGGATGACCTGCACCTTGTGTTTCTTCAGCAGCGCGGCAACCCCGCTGGTCAGGCGGTCGACGATGGCGTCTTTCCAAGCCACGCTTTTGCGGATGTCCAGGGTCGGCACATCCACTTCGATGCCCAGTTGGGAGCCCTGGCTGTGGTGTACGGTCTGCTGGAACTGTTCGGCCACGTGGATCAAGGCCTTGGACGGGATGCAGCCGATATTCAGGCAGGTGCCGCCCAGCGCCTGGCCTTCCACGAGGATGGTCGGGATGCCCAACTGGCCGGCGCGGATCGCCGCCACATAACCGCCAGGGCCGCCGCCGATGATCAGCAGGGTGGTGTGCAATGTCTGAGTCATGCCCTTACTCCAGGAACAGGCTGGCGGGTTGTTCGAGCAGGCCGCGAATGGCCTGGATGAATTGCGCCGCGTCCATGCCGTCGACCACGCGGTGATCGAACGAGCTGGAGAGGTTCATCATCTTGCGGATCACGATCTGGCCCTTGATCACCATCGGCCGCTCGACGATGCGGTTGACGCCGACGATGGCCACTTCCGGCAGGTTCAGCACCGGCGTGCTGACGATGCCGCCCAAGGCGCCGAGGCTGGTCAGGGTGATGGTCGACCCCGACAGTTCGTCGCGGCTGGCCTTGCCAGTGCGCGCGGCGCTGGCCAAACGCGCGATTTCCTCGGCATTGCCCCACAGGCTGCGTGCTTCGGCGTGGCGCACCACCGGCACCATCAGGCCCACATCGCTCTGGGTGGCGACGCCCACATGCACCGCACCGAGGCGGGTGATGACCTGGGCTTCGTCGTCGTAACGTGCGTTGATCTGTGGGAAATCGCGTAACGCCACGACCATGGCGCGCACGATGAACGGCAGCAGCGTCAGCTTGCCGCGTGTCGCGCCGTGTTTTTCATTGAGGTGTACGCGCAGTTCGTCGAGGGCGGTGACGTCGATCTCTTCCACATAGCTGAAATGCGCGGCGCGCCGGGTGGCGTCCTGCATGCGCTGGGCGATTTTGCGGCGCATGCCGATCACCGGGATCTGTTCTTCGTCGTTGCGTTCGGCGTAGGGGTTGGCTGCCGTAGTTTTTTTCGCCGGACTCTGGAGCAAGTAAGCGTCCAAATCTTCGTGCAGAATCCGGCCCGCCGGACCGGACCCCTGCACCAGGCGCAGGGGAATGCCTGCATCCAGCGCATGCTTGCGCACGGCGGGGGAGGCCAGCGGACGCTCGTTGGCATCGCGGGCCACGGGGGCCTGGGGCGCGACGGACGGTTTGAGCGCCAGTGTGCTTTCTACCGCTGGGGCCGGCTTGCTTTGCGCTACCGGCGCAGGCGCCGCCTTGGCCGGTTCAGCCGTCATCGGCACGTCTTTGGTATTGCCCGCGCCTTCCACTTCGATGCTGATCAGCACACTGCCCACGGCCATGACTTCACCCGGCTCGCCGCCGAGGGCAAGTACCTTGCCGTGGACCGGCGAGGGAATGTCCACCATCGCCTTGTCGGTCATCACATCCGCCAGCACCTGGTCTTCGACGACCAGGTCGCCGACCTTCACATGCCAGGCCGAGAGTTCAACTTCTGCGATGCCTTCGCCAATGTCCGGCATCTTGATAACGTGCGTGCCCATTCAGACCTCCATGACCCGTTTCAACGCCGCGCCCACACGGGACGGCCCTGGGAAATACGCCCATTCCTGCGCGTGCGGGTAGGGGGTGTCCCAACCGGTGACGCGTTCGATCGGCGCTTCCAGGTGGTGGAAGCAATGTTCCTGCACCAGCGCCACCAGCTCGGCGCCAAAGCCGCAGGTGCGGGTGGCTTCATGCACCACCACGCAACGGCCGGTCTTTTTCACCGAGTTGACGATGGTTTCCAGGTCCAGCGGCCACAGGCTGCGCAGGTCGATGACCTCGGCGTCGATACCGGTTTCTTCGGCGGCGACTTGCGACACGTACACGGTGGTGCCGTAGGTCAGCACGGTGACGGCCGAACCCGGACGCACGATCGCGGCCACGTCCAGCGGCACGCTGTAGTAACCGTCCGGCACTTGCGCCTGCGGGTGTTTCGACCACGGCGTTACCGGGCGGTCGTGGTGGCCGTCGAATGGGCCGTTGTACAGGCGCTTGGGCTCGAGGAAGATCACCGGGTCGTCGTTTTCGATCGAGGCGATCAACAGGCCCTTGGCGTCATAGGGGTTGGACGGCATCACCGTGCGCAGGCCGCAGACCTGGGTGAACACCGCTTCGATACTCTGGCTGTGGGTCTGGCCGCCGTAGATGCCGCCGCCGCAGGGCATGCGCAGGGTCAACGGCGCGGTGAACTGGCCGGCCGAGCGATAACGCAGGCGCGCCGCTTCGGAGATGATCTGGTCGCTGGCCGGGTAGACGTAGTCGGCGAACTGGATTTCCGCCACCGGGCGCAGGCCGTAGGCGCCCATGCCCACCGCCACGCCGACGATGCCGCTTTCGGAGATCGGCGCGTCAAACACCCGCGAACTGCCGTACTTGTTTTGCAAGCCTTCGGTGCAACGGAATACGCCGCCGAAATAGCCAACGTCCTGGCCGAACACCACCACGTTGTCGTCACGCTCAAGCATCACGTCCATGGCCGAGCGCAGGGCCTGGATCATGGTCATGGTGGTGGTGGTCATGGCGGTTTCCAATTCGATGCTGTTGTTGTGATCGTTCATGTCAGACCCCCAACTCTTGACGCTGGCGCTTCAAGTGCTCCGGCATCTCTTTGTAGACGTCTTCGAACATGGTCGCGGCGCTTGGAATCTGGCCGCCGGCGAGGGTGCCGTACTGTTCGGCTGCTTTCTGCGCCTTGACCACTTCGGCCTCCAGTTCGGCACTGACCGTCGCGTGTTCCTCTTCGGACCACTGGCCGATCTTGATCAGGTGCTGCTTGAGGCGCGCAATCGGGTCGCCCAGGGGGAAGTGGCTCCAGTCGTCGGCGGGGCGGTATTTGGACGGATCATCCGACGTGGAGTGCGGGCCGGCGCGGTAGGTGACCCATTCGATCAGGGTCGGGCCGAGGTTGCGGCGCGCGCGTTCGGCGGCCCAGGCGGAAGCGGCGTACACCGCGATGAAGTCGTTGCCGTCCACGCGCAGGGAGGCGATGCCGCACCCGACGCCGCGTCCGGCGAAGGTGGTGGCTTCACCGCCGGCGATGGCCTGGAAGGTGGAGATGGCCCACTGGTTGTTGACCACGTTGAGAATCACCGGCGCGCGGTAGACGTGGGCGAAGGTGAGGGCGGTGTGGAAGTCCGATTCGGCAGTGGCGCCGTCGCCGATCCAGGCTGAGGCGATCTTGGTATCGCCCTTGATCGCCGAGGCCATGCCCCAGCCCACGGCTTGTACGAATTGGGTGGCAAGGTTGCCGGAAATGGTGAAGAAGCCGGCGTCTTTCACCGAATACATGATCGGCAGTTGCCGGCCCTTGAGCGGGTCGTGCTCGTTGGACAGCAGTTGGCAGATCAGGTCCACCAGCGGCACGTCGCGGGCCATCAGGATGCTTTGCTGACGGTAGGTGGGGAAGCACATGTCGTCGATGTTCAGGGCCAGGGCCTGGGCGCTGCCGATGGCTTCTTCGCCGAGGCTCTGCATGTAGAACGACATTTTTTTCTGACGCTGGGCGACCACCATGCGGTTGTCGAAGATGCGCGTCTTGAGCATGGCGCGCATGCCCCGGCGCAGGATCTCGACAGGCACGTCTTCAGCCCACGGACCGAGGGCCTGGCCCTGGTCATCGAGCACGCGGATCAGGCCCTTGGCCAAATCGGCGGTGTCGGCGGGTTCTACGTCGATGCTGGGTTTGCGCACCAGGCCGGCGTCGGTCAGACGCAGGTAGGTAAAGTCAGTCTTGCAGCCTGGGCGGCCCGAGGGTTCGGGAACGTGCAGGCGCAGTGGTGCATACGGCTGGTTCATGGCTTTCTACGCTCGATCTTGTGAATTTCTTGTAGTGGGCGCGCTAGCTGACCGTCATCCTCCGGGTAGGAGAAATCTTGTCCTACAACAATCATAGGCGGGGCGTAGAAGAATATTTATCTGTGTTTCGTTGCGCTCGGGCTCATTTGCGGATAAAAAAACTGCATAAACATAATAAACAGGTGATTTTGTCTCATGCGCAAACTGGACCGTACCGATATCGGCATTCTCAACGCCCTGCAGGAGAATGCGCGCATCACCAACGCCGACCTCGCCCGCTCGGTCAACCTGTCGCCCACGCCGTGTTTCAATCGGGTCAAGGCGATGGAGGAACTGGGCCTGATTCGCGACCAGGTAACCTTGCTCGATGCCGACCTGCTGGGGCTGCACGTCAACGTGTTTATCCATGTCAGCCTGGAAAAGCAGAACGAACTGGCCTTGCAGCAATTCGAAGGGGCGATTTCCGACCGGCCCGAGGTGATGGAGTGCTACTTGATGGCCGGCGACCCGGACTACTTGATCCGTGTGTTGGTGCCGACGATCCAGTCGCTGGAGCGTTTCATGATGGACTTTCTGACCAAAGTGCCAGGTGTTGCCAATATCCGCTCCAGCTTCGCTCTTAAACAAGTGCGCTATAAGACCGCGTTGCCACTGCCGCCGGATGGATTGATGGTCTGAGACAAGGTTCGCGGCGCAACGCAACGCAACTCATGCATTGCTCTTTATTGGCGCGCGCGCTTTTTAGTATTGACACCTGTCAATGTATGTTTTACCTGAGCGCTCTATTGTATCGGCTACGTTCCCCATTCAAGTGGCCGGACAAGTCATGGAGAATCAGCCGCCAAGGTGCCGTGTACCCTACGACTTTAATCTAACTTCGCATTCTGAATATTGCGGCCTGGCCCGATTGACTTCCAACGCGCTTGGGGCTTCAGGCTGGATGAGTTTTGTTGTTTAGCTAAGTAATTAAAAAGAACGGGTTTTTTTCTTGAATCATAAAAATTTCCTTGATCGCTCACGAATTTTTCACGCGTTATTAAACAAATTAGTAGCTATAAGCCACCTAACTAACAATTCCACGTAAAAGGTGAATCGAGATGTCTATGAGATCCCTGAAATTGAATCTACGTACCACCCTTTGTTTCGGAGTGGTTTGCATTCTGTTGTTAATACAAGGGGGCATGACGCTGGTAAAAGTCGATTCCGTCTATTCTTCAACCATCGAGATTGAAAGCAACTGGCTGCCCAGTATTCGCCTGGCCGGAAGAATCGATTCAGCCCTGTTTAAGTTGCGTCTGGAGTTGCGCCGTTTTGCCATGGACAGTGCCCGGCAGGATCAAAGTTCACGGGATAGCCTTCAAAGTGTCCGATCGGAGTTGATGAAGATCGCCCAGAGCTACGCTTCCATGGTGTCGAGCCCCGAGGAACAGGCCAAATATGACGAAATCATGAGCAGTATTGGCACTTACAACCAGAAGATCGATGAATTTCTGGCGCTCTCTACCACAGGCTCCTCTGCGCAGATTGCCGCTTATCTGAGCGACGTGCAGGCCCCCGTCGCCCTCAAGGCGCAGGACTCGATCAACGACCTGATCACCCTGAACGAGCGCGGCTCCAATGAGGCGGTGCGGATCGCCTCCAGCGAATACAACGCGACTCGTCTGTTTACCTGGGTGCTGATGGGCGCTTCAGTGCTGTTGACCGTGGTCGTCGCGAGCCTGTTTACCCGCAGTATCATTACCCCAGTGCGTGAGTTGCTGGTGTCGACCTCCAAGATCGCCGACGGTGATCTGCGCGTGGCCATCGCCGTCAACGGCAAGGATGAGCTGACGGAGTTGCAACAATCGACTGCCGCGATGCAGATGAACCTCAAAACCACTTTGCAGCACATCTCCGAAGCCTCCGGGCAGTTGGCCTCGGCTGCCGAAGAGATGAGTTCGATTACCCGTGAGTCCAGCGCCGGTATCGAGCGCCAGAGCATGGAAACCGACCAGGCCGCCACGGCGGTCAATGAGATGACCGCAGCGGTGGAAGAAGTCGCGCGCAATGCCGTCTCGGCCTCCCAGTCGACCCAGGACTCCCAACGCTCGGCCCAAATCGGCCAGGAGCGTGTGACCCAGACCATCGCCTCGATTGAAAAACTCAGCGCCACCGTGCAGCAGACCGGTATGGAAGTCGAAGGCCTGGCCAAGCAGGCCCAGGACATCGCACGGGTGGTGGAAGTGATCCGCTCGATTGCCGAACAGACCAACCTGCTGGCGCTGAACGCCGCCATCGAAGCGGCGCGGGCCGGCGAGCAAGGCCGAGGGTTCGCGGTGGTGGCCGATGAAGTGCGGGCGCTGGCCCACCGGACCCAGACCTCGACCCAGGAGATCGAGCAGATGATCGCGAAGATCCAGGTCTGTTCCAACGAGGCGGTGTCGTCGATGACCATGAACCGCAGCGAAGCGGTGGACTCGCTGAAAATCGCCCACGAAGCAGGCCAGGCCATCACCCAGATCACCGAAGCGATTGCCGACATCAACGACCGGAACCAGTTGATCGCGACGGCCTCCGAAGAACAGGCGCATGTGGCGCGCTCCGTCGACCAGAACCTGATCAGCATTCGCGACCTGTCGATCCAGAGTTCGTCGGCCGCCGGGCAAACGTCGATTGCCAGCCACGAACTGTCGAAGCTGGCGATGGATCTCAAGCAGATTGTGGCTCAGTTCTCCATCGCGTGAACCCGCGACGCAGGTGGCCGGTTGAGCGCGTTCAGAGCTGATTGAGCGGGATCTTCAGGTACACCACTCCATTCTCTTCGGGCGGCGGCAGATTCCCCGCCCGCACATTCACCTGGATCGCCGGCAGCAGCAGTGTCGGCATCCCCAGCCCGGCATCGCGCTGGGTCCGCATCTGCACAAACGCCGCTTCATCCACCCCGTCATGCACATGGATATTGCCCGCGCGCTGCTCGGCCACGGTGGTCTGGCACCGGGCCTCACGGCCTTGTGGCGGGTAGTCGTGGCATACGTACAGTCGGGTCTGCGGCGGGAAGGCCAGGAGCTTGCGCATCGACGCATACAGCTGGTGTGCATCGCCACCGGGGAAGTCGCAGCGGGCGGTGCCGACGTCGGGCATGAACAGGGTGTCGCCGACCAGGATCAGTTGATCGTCGATCAGGTAGGCCATGTCCGCCGGGGTGTGGCCGGGCACGTGCAAGGCCTGGGCCTTCAAGTTGCCGATAGGGAAGATTTCATCCGGGGCGAACAGGTGGTCGAACTGCGAACCGTCGACGCGAAATTCCGGCTCCAGGTTGAACAGGTGCTTGAACACGTGCTGCACCTTGCTGATGGCCTGGCCAATGGCGATCTTGCCGCCCAACGTCCGGCGCAGGTAAGGCGCGGCGGACAAATGGTCGGCATGGGCGTGGGTTTCCAGCAGCCATTGCACCTGCAAGCGATGTTCGCGCACGTAGGCGATCACCTTGTCGGCCTGGCGTGTGTCGGTGCGCCCGGAGGCCGGGTCGTAATTGAGCACCGAGTCGACGATGGCGCAGGGGCCATCGTCGGCCTCATGCACCACATAGGTGTAGGTCGACGATGCCTCGTCCAGAAAAGCCTGAATCAACGCGGGCATGGGCGGCGGTCCTTGGTGGCGGGCTGCGGGTTACATTCGCAATGTGTCCCACATGGACTTGGCAGATTAAGGGAAAAAAACGCTGCGAGGCAAAGGGTCGACCTGTAACAGGACATGATACGGTCTTTCGGCATGTTGTTCAGGGTCGGTCTTACACCCTAAGTGCCGCGTCTGTGAACGGGCCGGTCTTACACCGAATTTGCCGAGCCCCCGCTGCCCGTCCAAAGCACCCTGAAATTGGCGCCAAGGCAGCGTAGGCCGTGGCCTGGCAGCTTTCGATAATCGCCTCCGACATCATGTCCCCGTTGCGGAGCGCACCATGCATAACAATAAGAAACTCCCCCTGCGTCTGTTGCCTGTGTTTCTCGTCGGCCTGGGCCTGAGCCCGTTCGCCAGCGCCGAAATCATGCTGTACGACAAAGACGAAACCACCTTCTCCACCGATGGCTACATCAACGCCTTCTACGTCAACAGCAACGTAGACCGCGCCGGTGACCAATACGACCGCCGCCAGGCCCGGGTGAAGATGGGCTTTTTGCCCAACTACCTGGGCTTCAACATGACCAAGCAGGCCGACGACCTCAAGCTCGGCGCCCGTGCCTCGTTCTGGGTGACCATCAACGACAGCCAGACCAACGGCACCGACACTGCCATCGATGTGCGCCAGTTCTACGGCACCGTAGCCAACCCGGAGTGGGGCGAAGTGCTGATCGGCAAGGACTTCGGCCTGTTCGCCCGCTCCAACATCCTGCTCGACGAATTGCTCGCGGGCTACGGCCAGGTCAGCGACAGCCTCGGCCTGGTCGACGGCGGCGGGGTTTCGTTCGGCAATATCGGCAGCGGCTATCCATACCCGTTCCCGACCTCGCAGATCACCTACCGCACCCCGGTGATGGACGGCCTGCGTGTTGCCGTCGGCATCCTCGACCCGGTCGATACCAACGACAGCAGCCCCCAAGGCAAGGCCTACCAGAAAAACCCGCGTACCGAGAGCGAGATCACCTACCAGTTCGACCTGGGCGGGGCGAAGATCTACAGCTGGCTCAACGGCAGCTACCAGACCTCGGACAACACCGATTCCAACGTCGACAGCGTCACCTCCAAAGGCGTGGGCTACGGCGTGCAGGCGAAAATGGGCGGCCTGTCCCTGACCGGCTCGGGCTTCCAGGCCAAGGGCATAAACCCGTTCTTCACCAACAATGCCGGCGAAGCGACCCTGCGCAATGTCGACAGCAACGGCTACCTGCTGCAGGGTTCCTACAAATTGGGCAAGAACCGCCTGGCGCTGTCGTATGGCAAGACCAAGGACGACGGCAACGGCGTGGTGGGCAGCGGCGCCGACTATGACACCCGTGGCATTGCGCTGTTTCACGACGTGAACGACAACCTGAAGCTGGTCGCTGAATACAACCAGTTCCAGATCAAGGGGCATGACACCAGCGCCCAAAATGAAGACACCGACACCTTCGCCGTCGGTGCCGTACTCACCTGGTAAAACCTGACTGCCCTGGTCTTTAAGTGGTACGCGGTCAAAATGTGGGAGGGGGCTTGCCCCCGATAGCGGTGGTTCAGTTGGCTCATTTGTAGCTGATCCACCGCCATCGGGAGCAAGCTCCCTCCCACATTTGATTACCTGCATCCTGAGCGTCTCATCCCATCGCATCCCCCCACCCAGTACCCAAGTAGCATAGGTTCCGCCCCCCCAGCCTTCGTACACTCATGCCTCAGAGCGGAGAGTCGACGATGCACAACCATGAAGGCGTAGTCAGTGCCATGTCTCTGGCCACCGATGCCGGGCAGGCCGCCGAAGAATTGGCCGAGCAACTGCTGCATCCGTACCTGGGCTTCGTGCTGTTTTTCTGCTCGGCTTCCTACGACCTGCAGGCGCTCGGCCAAGCCCTGCAACGTTGTTTCGGCAATGTGCGCCTCGTCGGTTGCACCAGCGCCGGCGAGATCACACCCCAAGGCTACGGGCGCAATTGCGTGACGGCGATGGGCTTTAACCACGCGCATTTTTCGATTGCCACCGAACTGATCGACCAGGTGGAACACTTCAGCCTGATCGACGCCCAGCACATGGTCGAACGCCTGGTGGGCGGCTGTCGCAGCAACACCCTGGCGCCGATCAAGGGCAACACCTTCGCCCTGACCTTGCTCGACGGCCTGTCCAGCCGTGAAGAAATGGTGCTCGCGGCCCTCAGCGCGGCGCTCGGCGATATCCCGCATTTCGGCGGCTCGGCCGGCGACGACAATTACCTCACGCACACCCACGTGTATTTCAACGGCGCGTTCCACAGCGGCGCGGCCGTGGTGGTGCTGGTCAATACCTGGCTGGACTTCGAGGTGTTCACCACCCACCACATTCTGCCGCGTGCGGAAAAACTCGTGGTGACCGGCGCCGACAGCCCGTCGCGGCGGGTGTTCGAGCTCAACGCCGAGCCCGCCGCGGAGGAGTACGCGCGGCACATCGGCGTGGCCGTGGCCGACCTCGACCACCGCATCTTCGCCGCGCACCCGCTGGCGGTACGTATCCACGACCAGTACTACGTCAGGGCGATCCAGCAGGTGCATGACGACCTGAGCCTGAGTTTCTACTGCGCCGTGGAAAACGGCATCGTCCTCACGGTGATGACACCCGGGCCGATCCTGCCGAACCTGGTAACCCTGTTCGACGGCCTGCAATCGCGCCTCGGCGAGCTGCTGCTGACCATTGGCTGCGACTGCTTCCTGCGCCGCCTGGAGCTGGAAGACAGCGGCACCCTGGAGCAGATCGGCGGCTTCCTGCGCGACCAGCGGGTGATGGGGTTCAACACCTACGGAGAACAGTTCAATGGCATGCATATCAACCAGACCTTCACCGGCGTCGCCATTGCCCGAGGGCGAGCCCCAGGATCGCAATGAACTGTTGGCCGAGCTGGCGCGGCTACGCCTGGACAACTACAAGCTGACGCGGATCAACGCGGCGCTGATCGAGCGCATCGAGTCCGGGGTGACCCAGGGCAACGACCCCTACACCACGTTCCAGCACTCGGTGGTGCTCGCCGAACAAGTGCGCGAGCGCACCGACGCACTGAACCAGGCGATGGCCGAACTGCGCGCCAGCAACCACTTGCTGATCAACGCCCGCCTGCGCGCCGAAACCCTGCGCCGCGAACAGGCCGCGGCGCAAAAGGCGCAGGAGAGCGAGCGCTGGATTCGCCTGATCACCGACCATGTGCCGGCGCTGATCGGCTACCTGAATGCCGACCTGGTGTATGAGTTCACCAACAAGGTCTATGAAGAATGGTACTGCTGGCCGCGGGGCATGATGCTCGGCCAGAGCCTGCGCGAAGTCCACAGCGAACAACACTGTCAGCGCCTGGATGCCTACGTCTCGCGGGCGCTGGCGGGGGAGAGCGTGACCTTCGAATTCGCCGAAACCAACATCAACAACCAGGAGCGCTACATGCTGCGCTCCTACGTGCCCAACCGCCTGGCCAGTGGCGAAGTGGTGGGGATCTTTGTGCTGATCCGCGACATCACCGAGCGCCGGCGCACCGCCGAAGCCTTGCACCAGGCCTATCAGAACCTGGAGCTGCGCGTCGCCCAGCGCACCTCGGAACTGACCTCGCTGAACGACCAGTTGCTGCGCGAAATCGACGAACGCCGCCGCGTGGAATCGCGCCTGCGCGAAGCCAAGCTCGAAGCCGAGCAGGCCAACCTGTCGAAAACCAAATTCCTCGCCGCCGTCAGCCACGACCTGTTGCAACCGCTGAACGCCGCGCGGCTGTTCACCGGCGCCTTGCTCGAACGCCGTGAACCCCAGGCCAATGAAACCCTGGTGCGCAACGTGAGCAACTCGCTGGAAGACGTGGAAAACCTGTTGGGCACCCTGGTCGATATTTCCAAGCTGGATGCCGGGGTGATCAAAGCCGATATCGCCCCGTTCGCCCTCAGCGAGCTGCTCGACAACCTCGCCGTCGAGTTCACCCAACTGGCGCGCAGCGAAGGCCTGGAGTTGCACTTCGTCGGCTGCTCGGCGCTGGTGCGCAGCGATATCCAGCTGCTGGCGCGGATTCTGCGCAACCTGCTGAGCAATGCGATTCGCTACACCTACTCGGGGCGCGTGGTGCTGGGCTGCCGCCGCCAGCACCAGCGCTTGTCGATCCAGGTCTGGGACAGCGGCATGGGCATTGCCGAAGATCGCCTGGAGGAAATTTTCCAGGAGTTCAAACGCGGCGATGTGCAGCGGCGCGACCAGGATCGCGGGTTGGGCCTGGGCCTGGCCATCGTGGAAAAAATCGCCGGCATCCTCGGCCATCGCATCACCGTCAAGTCGTGGCCGGGCAAGGGCTCGATGTTCGCGGTGGACGTGCCCTTGAGCGCCACCGCGCCCAAATCGCTGCCGCAGCCGTCCATGAGCGAACCGATGCTGGAGCGCCTGCAAGGCGCGCGGGTGTGGGTGCTGGATAACGACGCAGCGATCTGCGCGGGAATGCGGACCTTGCTGGAAGGGTGGGGCTGCCGGGTGGTCACCGCGTTATCGGAACAAGACCTGGCGCGGCAGGTGGACAACTACCACGCCGAGGCCGACCTGCTGATCGCCGATTACCACCTGGACGATGAGCAGAACGGCGTCGACGCCGTGGCACGCATCAACGCCCGGCGCGCCAGCCCGATCCCGGCCATGATGATCACCGCCAATTACAGCAACGAACTGAAGCTGCAGATCCGCGAACTGGGGCACACCTTAATGCACAAGCCGGTGCGGCCGATGAAGCTCAAGACCGCGATGAGCCACCTCTTAGGCAAATGACCACCGAACGCTCCTCAAACAGCGATCAAACAGCGATCAAACAGAGATCCAGAGATCCAGAGATCCAGAGATCCAGAGATCCAGAGATCCAATAGAGATCCAATAGAAATCCAGAGGTCCAGAGGTCCAGAGGTCCAGAGATCAAATGGAGATCAAATGTGGGAGGGGGCTTGCCCCCGATAGCTGACTGTCAGTCACTGCACCTATAACTGATCCACCGCTATCGGGGGCAAGCCCCCTCCCACACAAGCCCCACACAAGCCCCACACAAGCCCCTTCCCACAAGGGTTCTATGCGCTTTCCGAAAGATCAGCGACGCAGATAAGAACCAAAATCAATATCCCCCGCGCTCAAAATCGCCTGCACCCGATTATGCACATTCAACTTGCGCAAAATCGCCGACACATGGGCCTTCACCGTGGTCTCGGCGATCTCCAGGGTGTACGCAATCTGCTTGTTCGACTCGCCCTTGGTCATCCGCTCCAGCACCAGCAACTGCTTGCGGGTCAACGCCTGCAGCAGTTCCGGAGCGAAGCCCGGGTTTTCGTTCAGGCGCCGGTGGGTGCCGGGTTTCTGGGTGCGGATGATGTCCGGCGGCAGGTACACATTGCCGTTGAGAATCTGCTGGATCGCCTCGGTCATTTGCTGGCGCGGCGACGACTTGGTGATAAAACCGACGGCGCCATAGGTGATGGCCTGCAGCACGATTTGCTTGTCTTGCTCGGCGGACACGATCACCACCGGGATGGTCGGCGATTCGTTGCGCAGGTTGATCAGGCCATTGAGACCGTGCATGCCGGGCATGTTCAGGTCGAGCAGGATCAGATCGAGGTCGTCGTGTTCCTGGGTCAGCGCCAGGGCGCTGTCCAGGTCGGCGGTCTCCATCACTTCGCTGCCGGGGAAACCATCGCTGATGACGTTATGAATCGCTTCGCGAAACAGTGGGTGATCATCGGCAATCAGGATTTTGTACATGGCCGTTCACCTTTCTTATTGTGGTTATTCAAATGGCTCGGGTTGCGCCACCGACACCGGCAGCTTCGCCGCTTCCCAGGCATCCAAGCCATCGCGATACCAATACACAGAGGTATAGCCCAGGTTGGCGGCACGTTTTACCGCGTTCCAACTCAGCCAGCAATCGGAGCGGCAATAGAAGACCAATGGTCGTGCCAGGTTGCCGCCACTGTAGGTGTACAGGTGGCGCACGAAATAGCTTTGCCACTCCGGCGTGAGGTCGCCGTCGCCGGTGTTGGCCAGCCAACGGCTGCCGGGCAGGTTGGCGTGGGGCTGGTCTTCGATGAAGCGGCCTTGCAGCCACTGGCGGCGATACGTATCGATCAGCACCGGGGCTGGGGTCTGGGTCAGTAGGGCTTGCAGGGCAGGGGTGTCGATGATCGTCGCGCCCTGCACATGATCGGGCGTGGGGCTGCGATACAGGCTGATGCGATAGCCGTCGGCGGAAAACAATGGCGTATCGGCCTGTACGTTGGCGGCAAACAGGCACAGCAGCGCCAACAAGGGCAGTCGGGCAGGCAGCATGGCAGGGCGATCCTTATCGTTATGCGCCCATTACACGTGAGTCCCGAGCCCTTGGGAATGCGACGATAGACAGGAAAACCAGTACTAAAGTAGTAGTTTTTGCCGCCCTCAGCCTTTTTTGCGCAACGCCGCATGCTGGGGGTTGAAGGTCAACACCGCCAACACCGCGAACAGTACGGTCAAGCCCAGGCACACCGCGAGGGCCAGGCCGGCGAAGCGTTCATACAGGGCAAAGCGCACCAGCTCGACGGCGTGGGTGAAGGGGTTGATTGCGCACAGCCAATACAACCACTCGCTGGAGTCGCGCATCTTCCACAACGGGTACAGCGCCGACGACATGAAAAACAGCGGGAAGATCACGAAATTCATCACCCCGGCAAAGTTCTCCAGTTGGCGGATCGCGTTCGACAGCAGCAAACCCAGCGCGCTCAGCATCAAGGCCACCAGCAGCAAGGCCGGCAGGGCGATCAACAGCCCCATGACTGGTGGTTGCACGCCGTAGACCCAGGCGATCGCCAGGAACCCGTACACCTGCAACAGTGAGATCAGCGCGGTGGCGAGCAACTTGCTGCACAGCAAAAACGTGCGCGGCAACGGGCTGGTCAGCAGCACGCGCATGCTGCCCATCTCGCGGTCGTAGACCATCGACAGCGAACCCTGCATGCCGTTGAACAGCAGGATCATGCAAGCCAGCCCCGGGATGATGTAGACCTCATAGGGAATGTAGGTGTCGTAAGGTTCGATCACCGAGATACCCAGCGCGGCGCGGAACCCGGCAGCGAACACCAGCAGCCACAACAGCGGGCGCACCAGGGCGCTGAGAAACCGCGTGCGCTGCAATACAAAGCGCAGCCACTCGCGCAGCACGATGCCGCGCAAGCATTGCCAGTAAGCGTTCATGCCGGGGCTCCCGTCGTTGTGGGGCGGGTCAGGCGCGCAAACACGCTGCCGAGGTCGCCACCCTGTTCGAGGATCAGCGCATCGACCTGCCCGCTGGCCACCAAGCGGCCCTGGTGCAGGATCATCAACGCATCGTCGGGCTGCACTTCATCGAGCAGGTGGGTGGTCCACAGCACGCTGATGCCTTGCTCAAGGCACAAGTTGCGCACGTGCTGGTTCAGCGCCAGGCGGCTGGCGGGGTCGAGGCCGACGCTGGCTTCATCCAGCAGCAGCAAGCGCGGTTCATGCAACAACGCCCGGGCGATTTCCACGCGGCGCCGGTGCCCGCCGTTGAGCTCGCGGACTTTTTCGCGGCGCCGCTCGGTGAGGGCCTGGCGCGCCAGCTCGGCGGCGACGCGCACGTCGGTCTGGCGCCGCGACAAACCGTGCAGCGCGGCGTGATAACGCAGGTTCTGTTCGACGCTCAAGTCCAGGTCCAGGGTGCTTTGCTGGAACACCACCCCCAGTTGCGTGAGGGCCGCGCGCGGTGCATCGCGCAGGGAGTGGCCGCCGACGCGGATGTCGCCGCTTTGCAGGTCGTACAAGCGCGTGAGCAGGGCGATCAAGGTCGACTTGCCGGCGCCGTTGGGCCCCAGCAACGCGGCGAATCGCCCCGGTGCCAGGCTGAAACTCACCTCGTGCAAGGCCTGGCGCGCGCCATAGGCGAAGCTCAGGTCGCGCACCTCCAGGGCGTTCATGGCGTGACCACCACGCCCCACGGATAACGCCCGACCTTCACCGACTTGAGCACCTTGAGGCTGTCCACATCGATCACCGACACATCGCCGCTGACGCCATTGGTGGCCAGCAACTGTTTTTCGTCCGGGGTAAATGCCATCTGCCACACGCGGCGGCCCACCAGCAGGTAGTCGAGGATCTCGAAGGTCTTGGCGTCGATCACCGCCACATGGTTGGCCGGGCCCAGGGCGACAAAGGCGTACTTGCCGTCGGAACTGAGCTTGATCCCCACCGGTTGCACCTTGTCCGGGTGGACGCCCTTGATCTTGAACGTCAGGGTTTTGAGGATCGCGCGGCTGGCCACATCGAGGATGGTCACGGTGCCGCCGATCTCCGCCGAGGCCCACAGCTGCGAGCCATCGTGGTTGAACTCGACGAAACGCGGGCGCTGGTCCACCAGGGTGCTGTCGACCAGGGTCTGGGTGCTGGTGTCGATCCAGTGCAGCATGTTCGTGGTTTCGCTGGTGTTCACCGCCCACTTGCCGTCCGGGCTCACGGCCATGCCTTCGGGCTCTACGCCGACGTTGATCTGGCCGAGCACCTTGGAGGTCTCGGTGTCGATCACGGTGACCAGTGCATCGTCTTCGTTGGACACATACAGCCAGCGGTCATTGGGGTGCAGGGCGAACTGCTCGGGGTCTTTGCCGGAGGGCAGTTCCTTGATGATCTTGCGCGTGGCCACGTCCATCACCTGCACGCGGTCCGAGTCGCTGGCGCAGATGTACAGCAGCTTTTTGTCATGGGACAGCAGCAGGCCCCGCGGGCGCTGGCCGACCTTGAGCGTGTCGGTGACTTGCAGGGTCTGCATGTCGATCAGGCTGAGGGTGTTGTCTTTCTCGTTGGAGACCCAGGCGGTGCTGGCCACGGCGTGCCCGGCGGCAAGCAGCAGGGCGCATGAGAGCAGGGTGCGGCGCATGGCGGATTCCTTATTATTGTGAGTAGGGGAGCGATCAAGGGAAGCGGCAGGTCACCTCGGGTTTGTCGTAGCCCAGGCTGTCCATTTCGTTGAAAGGATGCAGGAAACCGTCCTGGGGCGAGGTGCTGACCAGCGCGCGGGGCTGCACGATCGGAATCGGTTGGCGCAGTTGGCCGTTCCACGCGCGATAGCTGAGCTTGCGGCCCTTGAAGCCGTCCAGCGGCAGTTGCTCGCTGATCTCCAGTTGGCGGATGGTCATGGGGTCGACCTGGCGCAGCTTGTTCACCGCACTGGCAACGCTGCGCACGGCCATCCAGGCGGCGAAGTCGCGGTCGTTCATCCAGCGCCCGGCCAGGGCTTCGAAGCGTTTTTGCAGTTGTGCGGCGCCGTAGGTCTCGACGGTCTTGTGCCAGCCGGTGGGCGTCAGGCCCTGGGTGCCGGCGACGGGGCGCGGGTACCAGGTCTGGTAGGGCACGTACTCGCCGAAGTCGCCGCGCTCGTCCGCCACCAGCACCACGTCGTATTCGGCGGTCTGGGTGAACAGCGGCATGTCTGCCTGGGCGCTGCGGCGTTGGTCGTTATCGAAGCGCCAAGCTTTCTCCGCCACCAGATGCACGCCGAAGCGCTTGGCGGCGCGGCGCAGGGCGGCGGCGTAGGCCTGGTCATCCTCGGTGGGGCCGACGATCAGCAGCGCCTTCTGCCATTTGCGCACCACCAGAAATTGCGCCAGGGCATCGGCGAGCATGGCCCGGCTGGGCAGCGTGTGCAGCACGTTGCCCAGGCAGTCGGTGCTGCGCAGGCTGTCATCGGGGCTGCCGGCGTTGAACAGCAGGCTGTCGGGCAGGGCCGCGCTGAGCTGGCGCAGGCTGGCGGCGGGGGCGTTGACCACGAACAGGCGCAGGCCCTGATCGTGCTGGGCCTGGGCGGCGGCGAGCAGGGCGTCGGGGCTGTCCACCGTGGCACTGGTCAGGCTGTAGCGTTGGTTGAGAAAGGCGCCGGTGCTGTTGCTGTCGATGATCGCCAGTTCCGCACCGCGTTGCCCGGCGTCGGTGGGCTCGGGGATCACATTCGACAGCAGCGGCCCAGGGTCGGGCCGATAGCCCAGGTAGCCGATCTGCACCGCCAACGGCGCCTCGGCGGCCTGGCTGACAGTGGCCACCCCGGCGGCGCAGGCAATCGCCAGCAGGTAGAGCACGGCGTAGGGGGCGAGCTGGCGCATAAGGCACTCCATGTCAGGTAGCGCCAGCATAGGAAGCCTTATGTCTGCTGCAAATATGCAGAAAGTACCGCTGAGCCAGTACCAAGGTAGTAGCCCCGCGCAGGTGGCGCGGTCTTAGCATGGGTTACCCCCACCGTGTCCATCCGGGAGATGAACGATCATGCAAATCCTCAAGGCGCTGCTTTTGCCGTTCCTGCTGATCGTGAGCCTGATCGGCGTCGACAAGCTGCACGCACCACGCCCGGCGCTGAGCGTGCCCGCCAGCGTGGCGCACTAGGTATGTCGGCACTGTGGCGCATCAACCTGTGGGTGTGCGGTTTCTTCGCCTTGGTCACCTGCGCCTGCACCGCGCTGTTGCTGCATCAGGCCCTGACGGATGTGGAGCGTGAGCTGCAATCGGCCGAAGCGGTGGTGCATTACCTCAGCGCAACCGCCGAGCGCGACCCGGCCAGCCTGCAACCGCATCTCACCGCCAGCCTGCGCCATGTGCGCGTGCATTGGCTGGCCCCCGACGAGACCTTGCCGGCGCCGCTGCCGTCCGGCCTGGACGCCTGGCTCGGGCGCCTGCTGTTTGCCGAGGCGCGGCGCAGTGCCCAGGTGCTGGACCTGCCGGACGGCCGCCGCGTGTCCATCGCCGTCGACCCGCGGGATGAGATCGATGAAGTCTGGGACTCCCTGCAACAACTGTTGAGCCTGTGCGCCCTGGCCCTGGCCCTGAGCCTGCTGACCATCCGCTGGGCGGTGCGTCGTGGCATGGGCGTACTCGACGAACTGCTGCGCGCCTTGCAACAGGTGTGCGCCGGCCAGCTCAATGTGCGCCTGCGCAGCGCCGGATCGCCGGAAGCGCGGCAACTGGCGCTGCATTTCAACCGCATGACCGACGCCCTGGAGCAGGCGCACACCGACAATACCCAACTGACCCAGACCCTGATGGCGGTGCAAGAGCAGGAGCGCAACCACCTGGCCCAGACCCTGCACGATGACCTCGGCCAATACCTGGCCGGCATTCGCGCCCAGGCCTGCCTGTTGCGTCTGGTCACCGACCAACCGCAATTGCTCGCGCGCACGGTGGCGCAGTTGGAGGATCACTGCGATCACTTGCAGCAAGGCTTTCGCGCACTGGTCCACGACCTGTACCCGGTGGCCCTGCAGCACCTGCCGCTGGCCGAGGCGTTCGCGATGCTGGTGACGCAGTGGCAGGCCAGCCATGGCATCGATTGCCGGCTGCGGGTCAGCGCGGACCTGCCGGCGTTGTCCGGGGCAAGCAAGACGCACCTCTATCGCCTGCTGCAGGAAGCCCTGACCAATATCGTGCGGCATGCCGATGCCAGCCAGGTGCGCGTGCGCCTGCATCGTCACGGTTCGCGCCTGCGCCTGTGGGTGCGCGATAACGGCTGCGGCGCGCAAACGCCGCAGCGTCCCGGCGTCGGCCTGTATTCGATGTACGAACGCGCGCGCTGCCTGGGCGGCGAGCTGACAATCCTCAGCCACCCCGGCGCCGGTTGGGCGCTGGCGTTGAACATGCCATTGGAGGCCTCATGAATATTCTGTTGGTGGACGACCATGCGGTGGTGCGCCAGGGCTATGCCAGCCTGTTGCGCGCATTGTTGCCGGCCATCGAAGTGCGCGAAGCGGCCAGCGGCGAAGAGGCCTTGAGCCGGGTCCAGGAAGCACTGCCGCATTTGGTGATCATGGACTTCGGCCTGCCCGGCATCAGCGGCCTGGAAACCACGCGCCGCCTGCGCCAGCGCCTGCCGCAACTGCGCGTGCTGTTCTTCAGCATGCACGACGAACTGCCGCTGGTGCGCCAGGCCCTGGAAGCCGGCGCCTCGGGCTACCTGACCAAAAGCTCGGCGCCCGAGGTGCTGATCGAAGCAGTGCGGCGCGTCCTCGACGGCCACGCCTATATCGAACAGTCCCTCGCCACCCAACTGGCCTACACGCCAAGCGACCAACGCTTGCAAGGCATGACCCCGCGTGAGCTGGAGATTTTCCTGATGCTGGCCAGAGGCACGCCGACCCGAGTGATTGCCGACCAGTTGAATATCAGCAGCAAGACCGTGTCCAACCACCTGACCTTGCTCAAGAGCAAATTGCAGGTCAGTTCCCATGCCGAACTGGTCCACCTGGGAATCGACCTCGGCGTGGTACGCGTAGCGGGCTGATCCCCCCATGTACCACTGTCACCACTGTAGGAGCGAGCTTGCTCGCGAAAACCGTCAACGATAACGCAAAAAACCTGACCCCCCGCAGCGCTCTCGGGTTTTTCGCGAGCAAGCTCGCTCCTACAAAAGTTACCGATCAGTGCCCATGCCTAGCGGGGCACCTAGACCCCCCTGTAGGAGCGAGCTTGCTCGCGAAAACCGTCAACGATAACGCGAAAAACCAGATTCCCCGCGGCGCTCCCGGGTTTTTCGCGAGCAAGCTCGCTCCTACAAAAGTTACCGATCAGTGCCCATGCCTAGCGCGGCACCTAGACCCCACTGTAGGAGCGAGCTTGCTCGCGAAGACCGTCAACGATAACGCGAAAGACCAGACCCCCCGCGGCGCTCGCGGGTTTTTCGCGAGCAAGCTCGCTCCTACAAAAGTTACCGGTCAGTGCCCATGCCTAGCGCGGCACCTAGACCCCACTGTAGGAGCGAGCTTGCTCGCGAAGACCGTCAACGATAACGCGAAAAACCAGATTCCCCGCGGCGCTCTCGGGTTTTTCGCGAGCAAGCTCGCTCCTACAAAAGTTACCGATCAGTGCCCATGCCTAGCGCGGCACCTAGACCCCCCTGTAGGAGCGAGCTTGCTCGCGAAGACCGTCAACGATAACGCGAAAAACCTGATTCCCCGCGGCGCGCTCCGGTTTTTCGCGAGCAAGCTCGCTCCTACAAAAGTTACCGGTCAGTGCCCATGCTTGGCGGGGGCACCTAGACCCCACTGTAGGAGCGAGCTTGCTCGCGAAGACCGTCAACGATAACGCGAAAAACCAGACCCCCCGCGGCGCGCTCGGGTTTTTCGCGAGCAAGCTCGCTCCTACAGAAGTTACCGGTCCGTGCCCATGCCTAGCGGGGCACCTAGACCCCACTGTAGGAGCGAGCTTGCTCGCGAAGACCGTCAACGATAACGCGAAAAACCTGACCCCCCGCGGCGCTCTCGGGTTTTTCGCGAGCAAGCTCGCTCCTACAGAAGTTACCGGTCAGTGCCCATGCCTAGCGCGGCACCTAGACCCCCCTGTAGGAGCGAGCTTGCTCGCGAAGACCGTCAACGATAACGCGAAAAACCAGACCCCCCGCGGCGCTCTCGGGTTTTTCGCGAGCAAGCTCGCTCCTACATTCAAATGGCGGTGTGCTAACGATTCCAGGTGGTGGGGCAGTCCTTGCAGCCTTCCATGTTGGCATCCTGGAAGTTCGCGTAGTGCTGGCGACTGCCCGTGAGGGTGGCCTGTTCCAGGTTGCTCTCACCGAACTTGGCCTCTTGCAGATTCGCATCGCTCAGATCCGCCCCTCGCAGGTCGGTCTTGCTCAGCCAGGTCATTTCCAGGTCGGCGGCGCGCAGGTTGGCCTTGCGCATTTTTGCCCCGGACAGCCGCGCGAATTGCAGGTAGGCCGCGCTCAGGTTGGCGTTTTCAAACTGCGCTCCCTGGGCGAACAGGCCCCAACCCTGGATCGCCATCAGCGTGGCGCCGGTGAAATCGGCCAGGCGCAGGTTGCTTTGTTGCAGGCTGGCGCGGGTCAGGTTGGCGCCCTGCAACTGGGCTTTTTCCAGGTTGGCCAGGTCGAGGTTGGCGTGGCGCAAGTCCGCATCGCGCAGGTCGGCGCCGGCCAGGTTCATTTTGCTGAGGTCCTGGTTGCTCAGGTTGGCGCCCCTGAGGTTGGCGCCGGGGCATTGGCTGTGTTCGGCGAGGGTGCAGCCGTTGATGACCAGCGGGGTGTCGTCGCCGTCATCGGCGTGGGCCAGGGGCAGGGCGAGCAGGAGTAACAAGGGCAGATAGTTCATCTTGGAACCTCCAGACGAAACAACCCCGTGACGTAGCAGCTGTCGAGCGCCAGCTGCTACGACGGGGCTGGGGACGGGTTATTTTTGGGCGGTCTTGTTATCCCAGCTCGGGATCTTGAACACCCAGAACGACCCACCCTGTGCCACCGGCTTGGTCAGCTCGGCCATGTCGCCGCCCCACAACGGCACCGCGCCGCCATAGCCGACGGTGACGCCGATGTACTGCTCGCCATCCTGTTCCCAGGTGATCGGCGGCGAGACGATGCCGCTGCCGGTCTGGAACTTCCACAGCTCCTTGCCGGTTTTCGCGTCGAAGGCCTTGAAGAAACCGTCGCCGGTGCCGGTGAACACCAGGTTGCCCTTGGTCGCCAGTACGCCGGCCCACAGTGGCAGGGCTTCCTTGTGCTCCCACACCACCTTGCCGGTGGTCGGGTTCATCGCCCGCAGCGTACCGACGTGGTCGTCATACATGCGCTTGATGCGGAAACCCATGCCCAGGTACGCCGAGCCCTTCTTGTAGTTGACCTCTTCGGTCCAGTATTCCTCTTTCCATTGGTTGCCCGGGATGTAGAACAGGCCGGTGTCCTGGCTGTAGGCCATGGGGCTCCAGTTCTTGCCGCCGAGGAACGGTGGCGAGACTTCCACCGGCTTGCCCTTGGTTTCACCGGGCAGCGGTTTGGCCGGACGCTGGCCCGGGTTTTCCACCGGACGACCGGTCTTCAGGTCGATATGGCTGGCCCAGGTGATGTTGTCGACGAACGGGAAGGCGTTCTGCAGCTTGCCGTTGTTGCGGTCGACCACGTAGAAGAACCCGTTGCGGTCGGCGTGACCGGTGGCCTTGACCACTTTGCCGTCCTTGTCCTTGTAGTCGAACAGCACCAGCTCGTTGTTGCCGGAGAAGTCCCAGGCATCGTTCGGGGTGTGCTGGTAGAACCATTTCACTTCGCCGGTGCTCGGGTCGACACCGACCTGGCCCGAGGTGTAGAGGCTGTCGAAGTCGTGCGGGTTGCCGTCCTTGGACGTGCGCGCCCAGGTGTTCCACGGGCCGGGGTTGCCGGCGCCGACGATGATGGTGTTGGTTTCGGCATCGAAACTCGCGCTCTGCCAAGGTGCGCCGCCGCCGTGGCTCCAGGCCTCGACCTTGCCGGTTTCGGTGGTCGGGTCATCCGGCCACGACGGCGCTTTGACGTCGCCGGTCGGGGTGCTGTCCTTGCCGTTCAGGCGGCCCATGTGGCCTTCGACGAACGGGCGCATCCACACTTCTTCGCCGGTGTCCGGGTCGCGCGCATACAACTGGCCGACCACGCCGAACTCATCGCCGGAGCTGCCATGGATCAGCAGCACCTTGCCGCTGACCTTGTCTTTGATCAGCACCGGGGCGCCGGTCATGGTGTAACCGGCGGCGTGGTCGCCGAACTTCTTGTTCCACACCACTTTGCCGGTGTTCTTGTCGAGGGCGATCAGGCGCGCGTCGAGGGTGCCGAAGTAGATCTTGTCGCCGAAGATCGCCGCGCCGCGGTTGACCACGTCACAGCACGGGCGGATGTTTTCGGGCAGGCGGTGGTTGTAGGTCCACAGGCGTTTGCCGGTCTTCGCGTCGAGGGCGAACACGCGGGAGTAGGAGCCGGTGACGTAGACCACGCCGTCGCTGACGATGGCCTGGGATTCCTGGCCGCGCTGCTTCTCATCGCCGAACGAGTACGACCAGGCCGGGGTGAGCTTGAACACGTTCTTGTCGTTGACCTGGGCCAGCGGGCTCCAGCGCTGGGCGTTGGTGCCCATGCCGTATTGCAGCACGTCCTTGGTGCTCAGGTGGTCGTTGGCGATGTCTTCCCAGGTGACGTTGCGCGTCGCCTTTGCGGTGGACGGCGCGGCAGGGTCGGCGGCGGCGAAGCTGGCCGCACTCAAGGACAGGCTGCCGACCAGCAGGAAAGCCTGCACGGCAAGGCTCAGCGGCGAACGGGCGGGTAGCGATCTTATTATCATGGTTGCAGTTCCCAGTGGAGGTTTTGGCCTGCACAGGGTGGAGCGCCAGGGCGCTGCGCGGATACGGAAAAAGTCCCGCTGTTGCCGGGAAGACTTCCCGAAGCGCCGCTGTTTTAGGCGTGCCCCACAAGCCCTACTACCAAGGGAGGACAAGCCGGCCACCAAAGCAGCATACGGCCTATGCCCCAGGGTTTCTAAGATGGTTGCCATAACCTCTGCAATGAGGTTTTGCGTGCAATCCTGAGGGCAAAAATAATGACAACAAAACGCAATGCCTTGCTCGTCGCCGGGCTGTTGGCCGGTGTGATCGGTGCAGGCTCGGCCTGGGCCCACGGCAACGTGGTCCCGCAAGCAGTGGAAACCAAGGGCCTGACCTCGATCAAGGACGCCGGCGTGCCGGTCGACGAGGACGGCTGGGCGGCAGTGAACCCTTACCGCACGTCGCCTGAACACGACCGAGCCCTGGAAATCGGTTCGTCCGCCTACAATCAGAACTGCGCCGCCTGCCACGGCCTGGAAGCCAAGTCCGGCGGCATCGCCCCCGACTTGCGCATGCTGGATGTGGGCGAGGCCGGTGATGAGTGGTTTGTGCAGCGCGTGCGTCACGGCGCGGTGCGCGACGGCCGGGTATATATGCCGAAAATGGCCGATTACCTGAGCCAGGAAGCCTTATGGGCGGTACGCACCTACCTGGACAGCGTTCACGTCGAGGAGTAAGCCATGCGCCTGTTCGCTTATGTGCTCGGCCTGGCCCTGCTGTGTTGCCAGACGGCACAGGCGCAGGTGCGCAGCTATGACCAGATGATCGCCGCCGGTGAGTTGAAAGTGGCGGTGTACAAGGACTTTGCCCCCTACAGTTTCGAAGACGGTGCCACCCCGCGCGGGGTCGACGTGGAGCTGGCCGAGGCCCTGGCCAAGGCGCTGGGAGTGCAGCTCAAATTGATCTGGGCGCCGGCCGGGGAAAAACTCGACGACGACCTGCGCGACTACATCTGGCGCGGCAGCCAGTTGCATAACCAGCAACTGGCCGACCTGATGATGCGCGCACCCTACGACCACGACTACGCGCAAAGGCGTAACGATCAGGGCGAACTGGAAAACGGCCATGTGGTGATGTTCGGGCCGTACCAGAACGAACAATGGCAGGTGGCCTACGACCGCCGCCGCCTGGACAAGGTCGCCAGCGTGGCGGTGTTCGAGGAGCACCCGATCGGTGTCGAAGTCGACAGCGTGCCGTCGTTCTACCTGACCTCGGTGTTCAACGGCATGCTCGCCCGCCAGACCCATCACTACCCCGGTGTACCTCAGGCGTTCGCGGCGATGAAGGCCGGTGAAGTCGACGCGGTGATGGCGATGCGCGGCGAGATCGACTGGCAGGTGCATCAGGCACGCGATCCGCAACTGGCCCTGGCGCAAAACGCTTACCCGAGCATGGGCCGGCAGCGCTGGGAGATCGGCATGGCGGTACACGAAAGCAATCGCCAGTTGGCCTATGCGGTGGAAGAGGCGCTGGAAGGCCTGATCCGCGACGGTTCGCTGCAAACCATCTACAGCCATTACGGCCTGCAGTACGAAGTGCCCGAAATGTACCAATAGGAGCAGGCGATGAACTGGCGACTGAACTGCATGTTGGCCTGCTGGTTACCGTTGGCGGCCCACGCCGCGGCGGTCGAACCGGGCACGGACCCGGTGCCGTCGGTGATGTGGGCGTTCTACCACAAGCAGTTGCTGGCCGATGCGCCGTTCGTGTTCGATGAGCGGGTCAAGCTGCTGGCGCCGCCGTTCGCCGAAGATGCGCGCCAGGTGCCCCTGGAAATCGACGCGCGGGCGTTCACGGGGCACGTGGTAAAGATCCTCGCCTGGGCCGAACTCAACCCGTTGCCCAGGATTGTCGATTTTCAGCCCAAGGCCGGGGTGCTGCCCTGGCTGTCGATCCGTATCCGCATCGAACAGGCCACGCCCCTGCGTGCGGCGGTGCTCACCGATGACGGGCTGTGGCACGTCGGCTCGACCCTGATCGACGCGGCCGGCGGCGGTTGCACCGCGCCCAGCGTGGTCCGCACCCAGCCGGGTTGGGAAGAGCATATCGGCGAAGTCCTCGGCGGGCGTTACCCACGCGGCGAATTCAGCCGGGTGCGCGTACAGGTGGCGCACCCGATGGATAACGGCATGGTCAGCGGCATCCCCGAGTTCTATCTCAACCACGCGCAACTGCGTGGCCAGGACGGCCAGGTGCTGGCCGAGCTGGTGCTGTTCCCGGCGGTCAGCGAAAACCCCAACCTGGCCTTTGACATCGACGCACCCGGGCCGACGCGCCTGGTGCTGCGCGACAACAGCGGCAATGAATTCGACGCAGCCATTCCCTGACCAGAAGGAGCGCGGCATGCGCTGGATTCTATTGTTGTGCCTGAGCTTGAGCCTGCCTGCCGTGGCCGACCTCGACTACGCCCTCAAGCCACGACTGATCGCCGACGACACCTGGCTGCTGGAAGGCAGCACCGACAATTTCGCCAAGGACAACGGCGGCAATATCGTCAATACCGCGTTCATCGTCACCGAGGCCGGCGTGGTGGTGATCGACACCGGGCCGTCGCGGCGCTACGGCGAAGCCCTGCGCCGGGCGATCGCCAGCGTCACCGACAAACCGGTGATCCAGGTGCTGCTGACCCACCACCACCCCGACCATGCGCTGGGCAACCAGGCCTTCAAGGACGTGCCCATCGGCGCCCTGGCCGGCACCACGCGCCTGCTGCATGAGCAGGGCGACGGCATGGCGGAGAACCTCTACCGCATGGTCGGCGACTGGATGCGCGGCACCGAAGTGCAATTGCCCACGCAAGTGCTCGAACCCGGTGTGCTCAGCTTTGGCCGCCACGACCTGCGCCTGCTCGCGCTGACCGGCCACACCGACGCCGACCTGGCCATCCTCGACCAGACTACCGGCGTGCTGTTTGCCGGCGACCTGGTGTTCTACCAACGCGCCCTCACCACCCCCAACAGCCCCGGGCTGGCGGCGTGGCTGGCGGACATCGACACCCTGCAGGCCTTGCCCTGGACCCTGGTCGTGCCCGGCCATGGCCCGGTGGCCAACGATGCACAGCCGTTCGCGCAGATGCGCGACTACCTGACCTGGCTCGACCAACTGCTGCGCGACGGCGCCGCCCACGGCAGCGACATGGCCGAGATGATCCGCAGCCCCATCCCCGAGCGCTTCGCCGCGATCAACCTGAGCCGCTATGAACTGATCCGTAGCGTCAGCCACCTGTACCCGCGTTACGAGCGCGAGCAGATGCAGCGTGTGGATTCGGCGCGCTGACGGACCGGACCCGCTACTAAGGAACTAGCAATCTCGATACTGCGGTCAATTGTGACAACCGCCCCTGCGCCCAAGAATCTGTACCAGACCGGGAAAATTTCCCGGGTATAACAAAAAACCGCAGAGGTAGCCGTCATGACCCAACCCGCACGCCGCCAACCCTTCGCCTTGAGTGTGTTGCTCGGTGCCATTCTGTTATCCGGCCAGGCCATGGCGGCCGTGACCGATCAGGAGATTCTCCAGGACCCGAAAAACCCCGGGCAGATCGTCACCAACGGTCTGGGCGTCCAAGGCCAGCGCTATAGCCCGCTCGATACCCTGAATGTGGACAACGTCAAGGACCTGCGCCCGGTCTGGGCGTTCTCCTTTGGCGGCGAGAAACAGCGCGGCCAGCAGGCACAGCCGATGATCAAGGACGGGGTGATGTACCTCACCGGGTCCTACTCGCGGGTGTTCGCGGTGGACGCACGCACCGGCAAGAAGCTCTGGCAGTACGATGCGCGTCTGCCCGATGACATCCGCCCGTGCTGTGACGTGATCAACCGCGGCGTGGCGCTGTACGGCGACCTGGTGTTCTTCGGCACCCTCGACGCCAAGCTGGTGGCCCTGAACAAAGACACCGGCAAAGTGGTGTGGAGCAAGAAAGTCGCGGACCACAAGGAAGGTTACTCGATCAGCGCCGCGCCCCTGGTGATCAACGGCAAGCTGATTACCGGCGTGGCCGGCGGCGAATTCGGCGTGGTGGGCAAGATCGAAGCCTACGACCCGAAAAACGGTGACCTGCTGTGGACCCGTCCGACTGTCGAAGGTCACATGGGCTACGTCTACAAGGACGGCAAGGCCGTGGAAAACGGCATTTCCGGCGGCGAGGCGGGCAAGACCTGGCCTGGCGACTTGTGGAAAACCGGCGGCGCGGCACCGTGGCTGGGCGGCTACTACGACCCGGAAACCAACCTGCTGCTGTTCGGCACCGGCAACCCGGCGCCGTGGAACTCGCACTTGCGCCCTGGCGACAACCTCTACTCGTCCTCGCGTCTGGCGCTGAACCCGGATGACGGCACCATCAAGTGGCACTTCCAGACCACGCCCCATGACGGCTGGGACTACGACGGCGTGAACGAACTGGTCTCCTTCAACTACACCGAAGGCGGCAAAGAGATCAAAGCGGCGGCCACCGCCGACCGTAACGGTTTCTTCTACGTGCTCGACCGCACCAACGGCAAGTTCATCCGCGGCTTCCCGTTCGTCGACAAGATCACCTGGGCCACCGGCCTGGATAAAGACGGTCGGCCGATCTACAACGAAGCCAGCCGCCCCGGCGCGCCAGGCAACGAAGCCAAGGGCACTTCGGTGTTCGTCGCCCCGGCGTTCCTCGGCGCGAAGAACTGGATGCCGATGGCCTATAACCGCGATACCGGGTTGTTCTACGTGCCGTCCAACGAATGGGGCATGGACATGTGGAACGAAGGCATCACCTACAAAAAAGGTGCGGCGTTCCTCGGTGCGGGCTTCACCATCAAGCCGCTGAACGAAGACTACATCGGCGTGCTGCGCGCCATCGACCCGAAAACCGGCAAGGAAGTCTGGCGCCACAAGAACTTCGCGCCGCTGTGGGGCGGGGTCCTGACCACCAAGGGCAACCTGGTGTTCACCGGTACGCCGGAAGGCTTCCTGCAGGCCTTCAACGCCAAGACCGGCGAGAAGGTCTGGGAATTCCAGACCGGCTCCGGCGTGCTCGGCTCGCCTGTGACCTGGGAAATGGACGGCGAACAGTACGTCTCGGTGCTCTCCGGCTGGGGCGGCGCGGTGCCGTTGTGGGGCGGTGAAGTGGCCAAACGCATCAAGGACTTCAACCAGGGCGGCATGCTCTGGACCTTCAAATTGCCTAAAGAACTGGTCGCCAAACACTGAATCTACGACCAAATGACAAGAGCCCTCCTGCCAACGGCGCATTCGCCCGGCAGCGGGGGCTCTTTACTATCGGGTCATCGCCTGTTGACCGACAGGCCCGGACCCAGACAGAGGCTTTAACATGATCTACGCACAACCTGGCACCCCTGGCGCCATCGTCAGCTTCAAGTCACGCTACGGCAACTTCATCGGCGGCGAATTCGTTGCGCCGATCAGTGGTGAATACTTCACCAACACCTCGCCGGTGACCGGTGAAGTGATCGCCGAATTCCCGCGTTCCAACGCCGCCGACATCGACAAGGCCCTCGACGCGGCCCACGCCGCCGCCGACGCCTGGGGCAAGACCTCGGCCCAGGATCGCGCCCTGGTGCTGCTGAAAATCGCCGACCGCATCGAACAGAACCTCGAAGTGCTGGCCGTCACCGAAAGCTGGGACAACGGCAAAGCCGTGCGTGAAACCCTCAACGCCGACGTGCCGCTGGCCGCCGACCACTTCCGTTACTTCGCCGGCTGCATCCGCGCCCAGGAAGGCGGCGCCGCCGAGATCAACGAACACACCGCCGCCTACCACTTCCACGAGCCGCTGGGTGTGGTCGGGCAGATCATTCCGTGGAACTTCCCACTGCTGATGGCCGCCTGGAAACTCGCCCCGGCCCTGGCCGCCGGCAACTGCATCGTGCTCAAGCCGGCCGAGCAGACGCCGCTGTCGATCATGGTGTTTGCCGAGCTGATCAACGACCTGCTGCCAGCGGGCGTGCTGAACATCGTCCAGGGCTTTGGCCGTGAAGCCGGCGAAGCGCTGGCCACCAGCAAGCGCATCGCCAAGATCGCCTTTACCGGCTCTACCCCAATCGGCGCGCACATCATGCATTGCGCGGCCGAGAACATCATTCCGTCGACCGTGGAGCTGGGCGGCAAGTCGCCGAACATCTTCTTCGAAGACATCATGAATGCAGAGCCGCAGTTCATCGAGAAAGCCGCCGAAGGCCTGGTGCTGGCGTTCTTCAACCAGGGCGAAGTGTGTACCTGCCCGTCGCGGGCGCTGGTGCAGGAGTCGATCTACGACGACTTCATGAAAGTGGTGATGAAAAAGATCGTCAAGATCAAGCGTGGCAACCCGCTGGACACCGAAACCATGGTCGGCGCCCAGGCGTCCGAGCAGCAATACGACAAGATCCTGTCCTACCTCAAAATCGCCCAGGAAGAGGGCGCCGAACTGCTCACCGGCGGCGCGGCCGAGCGTTTGGAGGGTGACCTGTCCAGCGGTTACTACATCCAGCCGACCTTGCTCAAGGGCCATAACAAAATGCGCGTGTTCCAGGAAGAAATCTTCGGCCCGGTGGTGGGTATCACCACCTTCAAGGACGAAGCCGAAGCCCTGGCCATTGCCAACGACAGCGAGTTCGGCCTGGGTGCCGGCCTGTGGACCCGCGACATCAACCGCGCCTACCGCATGGGCCGGGCGATCAAGGCCGGCCGCGTGTGGACCAACTGCTACCACCTGTACCCGGCGCACGCTGCGTTTGGCGGCTACAAAAAGTCCGGCGTGGGGCGTGAGAACCACAAGATGATGTTGGATCACTACCAACAGACCAAGAACCTGCTGGTGAGCTACGACATCAACCCCCTGGGCTTCTTCTAACCCCGACTTGAAATGCAACCCAATGTGGGAGGGGGCTTGCCCCCGATAGCGGTGGCTCAGTCAGGTATGTATTGGCTGACACACTGCCATCGGGGGCAAGCCCCCTCCCACATTTTGATCGGCGTACACCCGTTTCGGCACAGCAAGAGGGCTTTGCCTGTTGGATCACTACCTGCCGACCAACCCCCTGGGCCTCTTCTAACCCCGACTTGAAATGCAACCAACTGTGGGAGGGGGCTTGCCCCCTCCCAGATTTTGATCGGCGTACACCCGTTCCGGCACAGCAAGAGGGCTTTGCCTGTTGGATCACTACCCGCAGACCAACCCCCTGGGCTTCTTCTAACCCCGACTTGAAATGCAACCCAATGTGGGAGGGGGCTTGCCCCCGATAGCGGTGGCTCAGTCAGGTATGTATTGGCTGACACACTGCCATCGGGGGCAAGCCCCCTCCCACATTTTGATCGGCGTACACCCGTTCCGGCACAACAAGAGGGCTTTGCCTGTTGGATCACTACCTGCAGACTAACCCCCTGGGCTTCTTCTAACCCCGACTTGACATGCAACCAACTGTGGGAGGGGGCAAGCCCCCTCCCACATTTTTGATCGGTGTACATCTGCTACCAAGGCATGCTTCAGGCTCGTTCGAAAGTAGCATTCGCACCCCCATCCCCCCATGCATTAATGCCATTACCGGAATCTTCCGGCACAACAAGAGGATCGCCCCATGTGGACTAAACCCGCGTTTACCGACCTGCGTATCGGCTTTGAAGTGACCATGTACTTCGCCAGCCGCTGATTCACCCCCGGCCAGCCTCGCGCTGGCCGGGGTCGTTTGGGGAATGACTCTTTGGTCTGATTGCATTCGCGCGCGGATGGGTTAGTGTGGAGCGCATCTCTCAAAAATAATAAAAACAGGCTTTCCAATGAGCCCAAATCTCAGCCTTCTGCGTAAGTTCGTTTCGCCTGAAATCATCTTTGGTGCCGGCTGCCGGCACAACGTCGGTAATTACGCCAAGACCTTCGGTGCGCGCAAAGTGCTGGTGGTCAGCGACCCCGGTGTGATCGCCGCCGGCTGGGTCGCCGACGTGGAAGCCAGCCTGCAGGCCATCGGCATCGATTACTGCCTGTACAGCGGCGTCTCGCCCAACCCCCGCGTCGAAGAAGTCATGCTCGGTGCCGAGGTGTACCGCGACAACCATTGCGACGTGATCGTGGCCATCGGCGGCGGTAGCCCGATGGACTGCGGCAAGGCCATCGGCATCGTGGTCGCCCATGGGCGCAACATCCTCGAATTCGAAGGCGTGGACACCATTCGCGTGCCCAGCCCCCCGCTGATCCTGATCCCCACCACCGCCGGCACTTCGGCGGATGTCTCGCAGTTCGTGATCATTTCCAACCAGCAGGAGCGCATGAAGTTCTCCATCGTCAGCAAGGCGGTGGTGCCGGACGTGTCGCTGATCGACCCGGAAACCACGGCGAGCATGGACCCGTTCCTGTCCGCCTGCACCGGCATCGATGCGCTGGTGCATGCGATCGAGGCGTTCGTCTCCACCGGCCACGGCCCGCTGACCGACCCCCACGCGCTGGAAGCCATGCGCCTGATCAACGGCAACCTGGTGCAGATGATCGCCAACCCGGCGGACATCGCCCTGCGCGAGAAGATCATGCTCGGCAGCATGCAGGCGGGGCTGGCGTTCTCCAATGCGATCCTCGGCGCGGTGCATGCCATGTCCCACAGCCTCGGCGGCTTCCTCGACCTGCCTCACGGCCTGTGCAACGCGGTGCTGGTGGAGCATGTGGTGGCGTTCAACTACAACTCGGCGCCGGAGCGCTTCAAGGTGATTGCCGAGACGTTCGGCATCGACTGCCGCGGCCTGACTCATCCGCAGATCCGCGGGCGGCTGGTCGAGCATCTGATCGCGCTGAAGCGTGCCATCGGCTTCCACGAAACCCTCGGCCTGCACGGCGTGCGGGTGGCGGACATTCCGTTCCTGTCCCAGCACGCCATGCACGACCCGTGCATCCTCACCAACCCCCGCGAATCGAGCCAGCGTGACGTCGAGGTCGTCTATGGCGAAGCTCTCTGACGACCAGCAGCGCGCCCTGGCCGGGCTGCTGGGGTTGGGCGACCAGTCGGCGCGCAAGAGCCACTACCCGGAACTCACGGCCCGCCTCGATGAGCTGGAGGCCGAGCGCAACCGCTACATCCGCCTCAACGACGAACTGGAGCAGCGGGTGGCGGCGCGCACCGACGAACTGCTCGAAGCCAACCGCAACCTGCAACAGCAGGTCGCCCAGCGCGAACAGGTCGAACAGGAACTGCGCGACGCCCGCGACGCCGCCGAGGCCGCCAACCGCAGCAAGGACAAGTACCTCGCCGCCGCCAGCCATGACCTGTTGCAGCCGCTCAACGCCGCACGGCTGTTGATCGCCACCTTGCGCGAACGGTCGTTGCCGAGCGTCGAACAGGTGCTGGTGGAGCGCACGCACCAGGCCCTGGAAGGTGCCGAGGATTTACTCACCGACTTGCTCGATATCTCGCGGCTCGACCAGGCAGCGGTCAAGCCGGACGTGGCGCTGTATCGCCTGGATGAGTTGTTTGCGCCGCTGGTCTCCGAATTCCAGTCCGTCGCCCTGGCCGCCGGACTGAATCTACGCGCACACACCGGCCATTACGCGATCCGGACCGACCTGCGCCTGGTGACGCGGATTTTGCGTAATTTCCTCAGCAACGCCTGCCGCTACACCGACGACGGCTGCATCCTGCTCGGCGCCCGTCGTCGCGGCGATCACCTGCGCCTGGAAGTGTGGGACACCGGGCGCGGCATCCCGGCCGACCGGCTCGACGCGATCTTCCTCGAATTCAACCAACTGGACGTCGGCCGCGCCTCGGACCGCAAGGGCGTGGGCCTGGGGCTGGCGATTGTCGAGCGGATCGCTGAGATCCTCGGTTACCCGGTGGCGGTGCGTTCGTGGCCGGGACGCGGGTCGATGTTCAGCCTCGAAGTGCCGATCAGCGAAGAAATGCCGTTGGCCATCAGCCAACTGCCCACGCAACCGACCACCGGCAACCCGCTGCCGGGGCGGCGTTTGCTGGTGCTGGACAACGAAGTCAGCATCCTCGAAAGCATGAGCGCGCTGCTCGGGCAGTGGGGCTGCGAGGTGGTCACGGCCACCGACCAGGCCGGCGCGTTGCTGGCATTGCAGGGCAGGGCGCCGGAACTGATCCTGGCGGACTATCACCTGGACCACGGCGTGGTGGGCTGTGAGGTGGTCAAGTACCTGCGCGAGCATTTTGCCCAGACGATTCCCGCCGTGATCATCAGCGCCGACCGCACCGACCAGTGCCGGCGCATCCTGCGGCGGCTGGACGCACCGTTGTTGAACAAACCGGTCAAGCCTGGGAAGTTGCGGGCGGTGTTGAGTCAGTTATTGGCCTAGAGGTTTGATACCTGTCAACACCGCGTGCGGCATTTTGCGCCATGCTCCCAGCCTGATTTGACGCCGACGGAGATTCCCCCATGAGCGCCCCCGCAACAACCGCTGCATCATTCAAGTTGCCCTTGGGCCTGGTCGTCGCTGTACTGGTGATGGTCGGGGTGCTGCTGTTACCGCTGCCCGCGGATTTGCCGGTGGCCGGGCATCGCATGCTGGCGATCCTCGCGTTTGCGGTGGTGGTGTGGATCAGCGAGGCGGTGTCCTATGAGGCCAGCGCGATCATGATCACCTCGCTCATGGCGTTCTTGCTCGGCACCGCGCCGTCGCTGCAAGACCCCGCGCACCTGATCGGCTCCAGCCCGGCCATCGGCATGGCGCTGACCGGCTTCTCCAACCCGGCGCTGGCGCTGGTGGCGGGGGCGTTGTTCATCGCCGCCGCCATGACCCACACCGGCCTGGACCGGCGCATTGCCCTGGTCACGCTGACCCGGGTCGGCACCAGCACCCGCGGCATTCTGCTGGGGGCGATCGCGGTGACTATCCTCCTGAGCCTCGTCGTACCCAGCGCCACCGCGCGCAGTGCCTGTGTGGTGCCGATCATGATGGGCGTGGTGGCGGCGTTTGGCGTCGATAAACGCTCCAACATCGCCGCCGGCCTGATGATCGTGGTGGCCCAGGGCACCAGCATCTGGAACGTCGGCATCCAGACCGCCGCCGCGCAGAACCTGCTGACCGTTGGGTTCATGGACAAGATGCTCGGCCAGCGCGTGTCGTGGATCGACTGGCTGATTGCCGGCGCGCCATGGGCGCTGATCATGTCGGCGGTGTTGCTGTTCCTGGTGATCAAACTGCTGCCGCCGGAAAGCGACAGCATCCCCGGCGGCAAAGAAGCCGTGGCCCAGTCGCTGGTGGATATCGGCCCGATGACCGGCCCGCAAAAACGCCTGCTTGCCGTGTCGGTGCTGTTGCTGTTGGCGTGGGCTACCGAAGGGCGCCTGCACAATTTCGACACCACCTCGACCACCTACGCCGGGCTGGTGTTCCTGCTGTTGCCGGGGATCGGCGTGATGACCTGGAAGGATGTGCAGTCGCGGATTCCGTGGGGCACGGTGATTGTGTTTGGCGTCGGCATCAGCCTCGGCACGGCGTTGCTGACCACCCAGGCCGGGCAGTGGCTGGGTTCGCAAGTGGTGGCGCATACCGGCCTGGACCAGGTCGGGCCGCTGGGCGTGTTTGCCATCCTCGGGGCGTTTTTGATCGTGATCCACTTGGGGTTTGCCAGTGCGACGGCGTTGACCTCGGCGTTGTTGCCGATCCTGATTGCGGTGTTGCAGACCTTGCCGGGGGAGTTCAACCGGTTGGGGATGACCATGCTGTTGGGGTTTGTGGTGAGCTACGGGTTTATCCTGCCGATCAATGCGCCGCAGAACATGGTGTGCCTGGGGACTGGGACATTCACGGCGCGGCAGTTTGCCAAGGTGGGGGTGTTGGTGACGCTGATGGGTTACTTGTTGATGTTGGTGTTTGCGGCGACCTACTGGAGTTGGCTTGGCTGGATCTGATAGGGCGTGTCATGGGGTCGCCAATGCAAAGGAGATCCAATGTGGGAGGGGGCTTGCCCCCGATGGCGGCCTCTGGGCTGACCAGCTTTTTGGGTTGAGTACATATCCATTGTTGCGGTCACGGCTGCTATGGGTTCCGCCCTTACGGCGGGTCACTTTGGAAAAGCCCCAAAGTAACCAAAGGGCTCTTGCCCCACCACTCGGTGCCTCGCCTAGGCTCGGCATGCCCTCACTCCGGGTTGCCCACGGATTCAAGCCTGCGTTCGGCCAGCGTGGTTTTACGGGGCGCCTAAGATCAAAAGCCAAAGCCAAAGCGAGGCTGCCTTATAGCCGACCTGATCCTGGAAGCCGAACCCAGTCAAAAATGTGGGAGGGGGCTTGCCCCCGATAGCGGTGGGTCAGTCATGCATGTAGTGGCTGACACACTGCCATCGGGGGCAAGCCCCCTCCCACAGTTGGAATGTATTTCAGGGTGAAATTGAGTTGGGTCTGCTGGTTGTGTTCCAGCAGTTTCAGGCCCGGCCTGCCCGGCAAGTGATGGGCATTCACCGGATGGCTGACCGGCTCGATGCAGAAGAACCCCAACCCCGGCGGGCAGTACAGCAGGAAGTAATCGGCGCCCGTGGCCTGGCATTCCAGGGTGTAACCCAGCTCCGGCTGTTCGATCCGGCAATGCCCGTCCCATTGGCAAAAACCGTTGTCGACCAACGCTTGGGGCAATCCCTTGAGCTGTTGGAAATCCCAATCGGCGTGTACGGGTGCCAGCGCCGTCGGCAGCTTGGACGCATCACTCATCCACACTTGCCCAGCCTTGGCCTGCAACCGCGTATCCGCCCGGCGCGGGAAGTAAGGATGCAAGCCCAAACCGTGCCACGCGGCGGCTTCGGCCAGATGCGTCACGCTCAGCCCGATACTCAACACGCCGTTGCTCAACCCAAACCGCTGCTCGGCGCGATAGGCGAACGGCGTGGCGCATTCCAGCGCAAGCAGCACTTCACCCGCCGACTGGCTGACCACGCGCCACGCCTGTTGCCAGGCCGAACCGTGAATCGGCAGCGGATCGGTCGCGCTGTTGGGCGTGAGTGCCAGCCAGCCGGCCGGCGTATCGAAACCGCCGTTGGCAATGCGATTGGACCACGGCGCGAGGGGATAGCAGGCCAGTTTGCCGGGCAGGCCGGTGTCCAGCGCCGCTTGATCGCTAGGCCGCAGCAGGGGCTGGCCGCTGGCGCGCACGCGCCAGTTGACGATGCTGCCGCCGACGGCCGGGGCGAGGGTGAGGTGGGTCAGGTGATCTTCCAGTTCAATCAGCATCACAGCACCAGCCCTGGCAGCCACAGCGATAACGCCGGAATGTAAGTCACCGCGATCAGCACCAAAAACAGCACGCCATAGAACGGCAGCAGCGCCTTCACGGTGTTCTCGATACTCACCTTGCCCACCGCCGCCCCCACGAACAGCACCGCGCCGACCGGTGGCGTGATCAGGCCGATGCCGAGGTTGACCAGCATGATCATGCCGAAGTGAACCGGGTCGACGCCGATGCCGAGCACCACCGGCAGCAGGATCGGCGTGAGGATCAAAATCAGCGGCGCCATGTCCATCACCGTGCCGAGCAACAGCAGCATGGCGTTGATGCACATCAGGATCACGTAGCGGTTGTCCGACAGGGTCAGGAACAGCGTGGTGATCTTCGCCGGGATCTGCATCAGGGTCATGATGTAGCCGAAGCTGGCCGCGAAGGCGATCAGGATCATCACGATGGAAATGGTGCGTACCGTGCGGTGCATCAGCTTGGGCAGCTCGTTCCATTTGTAGTCGCGGTAGATGAACATGGTCACGAAGAATGCCCACAGCACCGCGATCGCGGCGGACTCGGTGGCGGTGAAGATGCCCGACAGGATGCCGCCGAGGATGATCACCATGGCCATCAGGCCCCACAGTGCGTCGGCGCAGATTTTCAGCGCTTGCTTGAGCGGGATGACTTCGCCCTTGGGGTAGTCGCGCTTCTTCGCGAAGATCAGGCACAGCACCATCAGGCACGCGCTCATCAGCAGGCCCGGGACCACGCCGGCCATGAACAGCGAGGCGATCGACACCGTGCCGCCCGCCGCCAGGGAGTAGAGCACCGAGTTGTGGCTGGGCGGGGTCAACAGCGCCTGCACCGAGCCGCTGATGGTCACCGCCGTGGCGAACTCCCGGGGGTAGCCACGGCGCTCCATTTCCGGGATCAGCACCGAGCCGACCGAGGCGGTGTCGGCCACCGAGGAGCCGGAGATCGCGCCGAAAAACGTCGAGGCCATGATGTTCACCAGGGACAAGCCGCCGCGCACAAAACCCACCAGCACCCCGGCGAACGCCACCAGTCGCCGCGACATGCCGCCCTCGGCCATGATCGCGCCGGCCAGCACGAAGAACGGAATCGCCATCAGCGAAAACTTGTTCACCCCGCCAGCGATCTGAATCATCAGGGCCTGGTACGGAATGTCGATCCACCACGCGCCGATCAACGCCGACAGGCCCAGGGCATAGGCCACTGGCATGCCGATCAGGATCAAGCCGACAAAGCTGCCCAACAGAATCAATGCGTCCATATCAGGCAGCCCCTTCGCTTTCTTCAACCAGATCGAAGCGCACGACCCGTCGGTTGCTCTGGTCACCGAACACGAGTTTTTCCACCACGAAGACCAGGGTCAGCAACCCGCCGATCGGGATCGGCATGTAGGTGATGCCCACGCGCAGGGTAGGGATAGCGCTCATGAACTGGTTCCAGGTGGACAGGCACAGCTTGCTGCCCCAAATGGTCATGAACAGGCAGATGGTGCCCATCAGCAGTTGCGAGAGGATGCCGACGACCTGGCGTTGGCGCGCAGGCAGGCGGTCGGTGATCATCGCCACCGACATATGCGCCCCGGCGCGGTAGCTGGCGGCGGCGCCGATAAAGGTGAACACCAGCATCAGCAGGATGGCGGTGGGCTCCGGCCAGCTGGAGCCGGTGCCGAGGATGTAGCGGGCGAAGATGCCCCAGGGGATGATCAGCGCGACCCCGAGGACCGAGAGGCCGGCGACCCAGATGCAGGTCATGTAGAGGCGGTCGTTGATGCGCAGCACTAGATTCTTCATGGCGTTCACCGTGACCGGGCGCGTCGATGCCGACCGCGCCGGGCCTTATGCGAGAGGCAGGGCGGGTTATTGAACGGCGTCGATGCGCGCGATGATGTCGGCGTAAGGCGCGCCGTACTTGGCGCGAACCGCGGCGGTGGCGTCGTAGAAGGGCTGTTTGTCGACGCGGATGAACTCCACGCCGGCCGCCTTGAGCTTTTCCTCGCTGCTGGCGGATTTTTTATCCCACAGCGCACGCTCATCGGCCTGGGCGGCCTTGGCGGCGTTTTTCACCATGAGCTGTTGCGCGGGGGTGAGCTTGTTCCAGGTGATTTTCGACATCACGATCGGTTCGGGCAGGATCAGGTGCTCGGTGAGGGTGTAGTACTTGGCGTTCTGAAAGTGGTTGTGTTCCAGCATGGTGGGTGGGTTGTTCTCGGCACCGTCGATCACCCCGGTCTGCAAGGCACTGAAGATCTCGCCGGTGTCCATGGCGATACCGTTGGCACCCATGGCGTTGAAGGCATCGATGAACAGCGGGTTGCCCTGCACGCGAATCTTCATGCCCTTGAGGTCTTCGATCTTGCGCACCGGTTTTTTGCTGTAGAGGTTGCGCGTGCCGCCGTCCATCCAGGCCAGGGCGACCAGGCCGAATTCGGAGTCGGTGATCTTGGCGAGTATTTCATCGCCGATCTCGCCGTCGATGACTTTGCGCATATGCGCCTGGTCGCGGAACACGAATGGCAGGTTGAACACGTTCACGTCCGGCACCACCGGGCCGACGATGCCGAGGCTGACCCGGGTCATCTGGATCGCGCCGACCTGGGCTTGTTCGACGACTTCTTTTTCCGAACCCAGGACGCCCCCGGGGAAGTACTTGAAGGTCAGTTCGCCGTTGCTTTCTTGGGTGAGGGCCTTGCCCATGTTCTCTTCGGCCACGACGGTGGGGTAGCCGGCGGGGTGGATGTCGGCGAATTTGATTTCCAGCGCGTGGGCGGCGCTGCTGAGGGTGAAGATTGCGGCGGCGAGCAAGGTGCGTTTGAAGTCCATGAGCGGTCACTCCTGTCTTGTTATTGTTGTATTCAAGGCACAGCGATGCAGCTAGAGGGCGAAGCGGGGTTCGGGCAGTCCTGTCGTGCCGGGGTTGAGGGCGAATACGCCGCCGGACAGCGACTGCTCGCTCTGGTCGTCACGGATCGAGGTGACGAACAGGGTGTCCAGGCGACTGCCGCCAAAGGCGCACATGCTGGGTTTTTTCACCGGCACGCGCAGGGAGCGGTCCAGGCGACCGTCGGGGGTGAAGCGGTGGATCAGGCCGGCGTCGTTGGCGCAGATCCAGTAGCCGCCGTCGACATCCACGGCCGCGCCATCGGGGCGGCCTTGGTGTAGCTGCATGTCGACAAACACGCGGCGGTTGGACGGTGTGCCGGTGTCGGTGTCGTAGTCGAAGGCCCAGATCTGTTGCACCAGCGGGTGCGAGTCCGAGACATACATCGTGCGGCCATCGGGGCTGAAGGCCAGGCCATTGAGGGTGATAAAGCCGTCCAACTGCGCATGCGGCGCGGCACCCGACGCGTAACGGTAGAGGATGCCTGCGGGCGCATTTGCGCTCATGTCCCGCACCATGCTGCCGGCCCAGAACCGGCCCTGGCGATCGCAGCGCCCATCGTTCAGGCGCATGTCCGCGCGCGGGTGCGCGACCTCGGCCAGGGGCGTGGTGTCGAGGCTGCCGTCGTTGTGCGCGGTGAGCTGGAAAAAGCCGCTTTCCATCCCGGCGACCCAGTTGCCCGCATCGGTGCGGGCAATGCAGGCGAGCATCTGCGGGGCTTTCCACGCGTCGATATGGCCGGTGGCGGCGCTCCAGCGTTGCAGGCCGCCGTTGGGAATATCCACCCAGTACAGGGCGTTTTCTTCGGGCACCCACACCGGGCATTCGCCTACGGCGTTGCGGGCGTCGACAATCAATTCAGCGGTCATGGCAACTCACTCCCTTGGGTTAGTGTGACGTCAGTCACCGAACGGCCCGGCGGCGCAGAACGCACCGCCCTGGTAGACCTTGGCCGGGTCGTCGGCGGCCAGCGGCGGCTGGCGCTCGACCTGGGCGCGGAATACTTCGGAGCTGTCTTTGGGGGTGAAGCCCAGGTGCGCGGCGTAGCGGTTGTCCCACCAGGTGTCGAGGTTGGCCGACATGCCGTAGACCACGGTGTGGCCGACGTTCGACGTGTACAGCGCGCATTCGAGCAGTTGGGTCAGGTCATCGAAGCTCAGCCAGGTGTGCATCATTCGGCGGTTCTGCGGTTCGGGGAACGACGAGCCGATGCGGATGCTCACGGTCTCGATGCCGTAGCGGTCGAAGTAGAAGCTGGCCATGTCTTCGCCGTAGGACTTGGACAGCCCGTAGTAACTGTCCGGGCGACGCGGCGAGTGGGCGTCGAGGTGCTCGCCCTGTTGGTAGAAGCCGATCACATGGTTGGAGCTGGCGAAAATCACGCGCTTGACGCCATGGCGGCGGGCGGCTTCGTAGATGTGAAAAATCCCGCAGATATTGGCGCCGAGGACTTCTTCGAACGAGCGCTCCACGGATACGCCACCGAAATGCAGGATGGCGTCGACGCCTTCGACCAGGTGGTGTACCGCGTGTTTGTCGGACAGGTCGCAGGGCTGCACTTCTTCATTGGCGCCGGCGGGGGCCATGTCGGCGATATCCGACAGGCGCAGCACCTGGGCATACGGCCGCAGGCGTTCGCGCAGCACTTTGCCCAAGCCGCCGGCGGCACCGGTGAGGAGGAGGCGGTTGAAGGGCGCTGGGGTAGTGGTGGTCATCTGGATTCCAGTTTTTGTTGTAGGTTGTCGTATGACTATGCCGAAGTATTGTTAGAGAGTCCCCGCTTGTCAATGTGGGAGGGGGCTTGCCCCCGATGGCTGTGGGTCAGTCACAGAGACATTGCCTGATACACCGTCATCGGGAGCAAGCCCCCTCCCACAATGGATGTGCCCGGGTTTTAGATCTTTAAAGCAACGAAATCGGGTAGCTGACGAAGACCCGGTTCTCATCGAACTCGTTATTGCTGAAGTCCCGGCGCATGGTCGAATTGCGCCAGCGCACGTTGAGGTTCTTCAAGACACCGCTCTGCACCGTGTAGGCCAGTTCCGATTCGCGGCCCCATTCCTTGCCATCGGTGATCGTGCCGGTGTGGACGTTACTGCCGCTGATGTAGCGGTTCATCAGGGTCAGGCCCGGAACGCCGAGCGCCGCGAAGTTGAAGTCGTGGCGCAGTTGCCAGGATTTCTCCTTGGCGTTGTCGTAGCTGGCGTTGTAGCTGTCGTTGGCCAGGGTGCCGCCGCTGGTGCCGTTGACCCGCATCCATGCGCTGTCGCCGCTGAGTTTCTGCAGGCCGACGTAGAAGGTGTTAGCGCCGTATTTGGCCGAGAACAGGGCGAATGCGGTTTTGTTGTCGAGGTCGCCGGCCAGGGCGCTGCCGTCTTCCTTGCCGTTGAAGAAGCCGAGGTTGGCGCCCAGGGTCCAGTCGCCCAGCGGCTGGCTGTGGGTCAGGTTGAGGTACTGCTGTTGGTAGATGTCGGTCAGTTCGGCGTACCACAGGCCGACCTGGGTGCGCTTGTCGTTGAAGGTGTATTCGGCGCCGCCGAAGTTGAAGCGGTCTGAGGTGAAGGCGGCTTTGCCGTTCATGAACATGTCTTCCATGCTCGCATCGTTGCGCGGGCTGTTGCCGCGAAACTGCCCGCCGTAGAGGGTCAGGCCGGCGATTTCATTGGAGGTGACCTGGCCGCCCTGGAAGGTTTGCGGCAGGGAACGGCCATCGTCGGAACGCAAAATCGGCAGCACGGGCATCCATTCGCCGACTTTCAGTTCGGTCTTCGACAGCTTGGTTTTCAGCGCCACGCCCAGGCGCCCGAAGTTGTCAGCGGGGCGACCGTCGTCGTGAACCGGCAGCAACTGGGTGCCGGCGGTACCTTTGCCGCCGTCGAGCTTTTGCGAGTACAGGCCCAGCACATCAATCCCGAAGCCCACGGTGCCCTGGGTGTAGCCGGATTTGGCGTCGAGGATGAAGTTCTGCGTCCACTCTTGGGCCTTGGCCTGGGGGTTGGACGGGTTGGTGAAATTGCGGTTGAAGTAGGCGTTGCGTAAGTTGAGCGTGGCCTTGGCGTCGTCGACAAACCCTTCGGCCTGGGCGATGAGGGGCAGGGTGAAAGCCAGGCTGCCGAGGCCGATAAGGCCGAGATGCGAGGAGGAATTGCGGGCGGATGGACGCACAGTGACGCTCCCTTGGGTTTGTTGTTTTTATTATTTGTTATACGTCGTCGTACAACATAAGGGTGATATTTGCGAGGTTTTTGTGGCTTGTCAATCAGAAGTTATACGATGACCAGGCTTCGCTGAGCAAAAGCGGCCGTGGTTCAGTGTGGGAGTTGGATCGTGTCGACTATGGATTCAGCCGGCCATCGCCATCGGGGGCAAGGTGCCGAGGAGGGAGACGGCGGCAACCGCTAAAATACCTAGTAACCATTCAGCCGTCACACTGGCCTTCAAGGTCTCCAGTCGTTGTTCGCAGCGCTCGATACGCAAGCGGTTCAGCAGCGCCAGGGCCAACATGCCCAGCACCAGCATCGCCTTGATCAGTAGAATCAGGGCGAAACCGTTGAACAGCGGGGTGGGCCACAGTTGCCCGGTCAATACACGCACGTTGATCAAGCCGGTGACCAGCAAGCCGGCGACCAGGCCATAACCCGCGCCGCTGAAACGCCGCAGAATCGGCTCCAGCCCATGACGCTGCGGTTGGCGCAGGATCAATACCAGCAACAGCAGACCGCCAAGCCAGGCGCCCACGCACGCCAGGTGGACGACCTGATTGAGGATCAGCAACTGGCCGCTGAGCCCGTTGAGCATGGCGCCGTGACCGACCGGGGCCAGGGTCGCCAGCAGCAGGCCGATCAAGGGCAGGCGCAACGCCGACCAGGGTTTGATCAAGGCGATCAACAGCAGCACGTTGAGCAGCAGATGCCAGAGCCACACTTGGCCGAAAAAGGTCTTGCCCAGCACCAATTGCACAGTGGCCGGTTGCAGTGCGGCGTCCCAACTGCCGGCCATGCTGACCGTGATCAGCAGCAACCAGGCCACGCCGGAGCCGAGCCCGAGCCAGGCCAGTGCTCGGCTGATACGCAGCACTTGCCGGTCCAGCGTCGGCTGCGGTGCATTGCCCATCAGCCAGGGCCTGAATACACAGGCCCCGAACATCAACAAGACGACGATGAAATGCAGGAAACGGCACAGCACCAGCAGCGTCGCCATAGGTTATTGGCCGACCTTGAAGCTGTATTCGCCGTTGCTCTTGTGGGTGTCGACCGAGACCGCGTTCCACACCACTTTGTAGGTACCGGCTGCGAGGGGCGCGGCGGGCGTCACCACCAGGGTTTTCTTGTCGGCATCCGGCGTTGCCAGGCCCTTGATTGCGATTTCGGTGCCGTCCTTGCTCAGGGAAACCTTGGAAAAGGTCGCCTCCACGCCTTCGCTGAAGGTCAGGCGCACATCGTTCGGTGCCGCGACGCTGCTGTCTGCCGCAGGCGTCGCGCTCTTGAGGTGAGCATGGGCAAACGCCGCCGAGGCGCCCAGCAGCGAGGCCAGCAGAGCGACGGTGGTCAGGGTTTTCTTGATCAACATTGAGCAATACCAATCAAAGGATAGGACGGGCAGTGTACGAAGTTTCGGCTCCTCCTGTCGCCCCGATCTAGAGCGGGTGGTAGTCTTTCCGTTATGTCTTTGTCAGGGAGCCCTTATGGGCAAGCACAAGATCGGAATTCGTCGGGTCAACGTCGAAAAAATCCTGCTGGCGGCGGAAAAAATCTTCGCCGAGAAGGGCTATGGCAGCACCGCCATGGCCGATATTGCCGCCGAAGTGCAACTGCCGCGTTCCAACCTGCATTACTACTTCACCACCAAGAGCGAGCTGTACAGCGCGGTGCTGTTCGATCTGTTGGAAGTGTGGAAGCAGGATGCTCTGAGCTTCGAAACCTTCGATGACCCGCGAGTGGTGCTCAGCAGCTACATCCGCGCCAAGATGCAACGCTCGCGCACGCGGCCGTATGGGTCGAAGGTCTGGGCCAACGAAATCATCCACGGCGCGCCGACGCTCGGTGAGGCGCTGGATGAAAGCCTGTACGACTGGGCCAAGATGAAGGAAGCGAAAATTCGCCAATGGGTGGAAGACAAACGCATCCTGCCGGTTGAGCCGGCGAGCTTGCTGTATATGATCTGGGCCTCGACCCAGCACTACGCCGACTTTGATCATCAGGTGAAGATTCTGAACGATCACCAGCCGTTGTCGGATATGCAGTTCGAGAGGGCGATTCAGACGGTGACGGGGGTGATTTTGCGGGGGATTGGGTTGGAGCCTTGAGGCTTGTGGTGAGGCTGAGGACCTCATCGGGGGCAAGCCCCCTCCCACAATGAACTGCATTTTGTCTGAAAGAATGCGGTCAACTGTTTGAGCCTTGAGTCTTGAGTTTTGTGGTGAGGCTGAGGGCCTCATCGGGGGCAAGCCCCCTCCCACATTGACTGCATTTGTCTGAAAGAATGCGGTCAACTGTGGGAGGGGGCTTGCCCCCGATAGCGCTCTACTGGACTACACCGCTTCCCGATAGGGATTACGCGGGTCCTGGGTCCAGTTCAAGAACGGCTTGCCGGTGTCCACCGGTACCATCTCGATGCAATCGGCCACCGGGCAGGTGATCTGGCACAGGTTGCAGCCCACGCATTCGTCATCGATCACTTCGTACTTATGCGTGCCGTCCGCCTGTTTCAAACTGGCGATGGCCTGGTGCGACGTATCTTCGCAGGCAATGTGGCAACGCCCGCAGCCGATGCAGGCGGCCTGATCGATCTTGGCGATCACCTGGTAGTTGATATCCAGGTACTTCCAGTCCGTAGTATTGCCCACGGCGCGCCCGGAAAAATCCTGCAGACTGGTGTAGCCCTGACTGTCCATCCAGCGCGACAGGCCATCCTTCATTTCTTCGACGATGCGAAAGCCATGCAGCATCGCCGCCGTACACACCTGCACGGCACCGCAGCCGAGGGCGACGAATTCCGCCGCATCGCGCCAGTTGCCGATGCCGCCAATGCCGCAGATCGGCAAGCCGTGGGTCTGCGGGTCGCGGGCGATTTCGGCGACCATGTTCAGCGCGATCGGCTTGACCGCCGAACCGCAGTAACCGCCGTGGGTGCTCTGGGTGCCGACCGTCGGCAGGGCGACCATGCGCTCCAGGTCCACGCTGGTGATGGAGTTGATGGTGTTGATCAGCGACACCGCATCCGCACCGCCGCGATACGCCGCACGCGCCGCCACCCGGATGTCGGTGATATTCGGCGTGAGCTTGACGATCACCGGCAGCGAACAGTACGTCTTGCACCAGCGCGTCACTTGCTCCACATACTCCGGCACCTGGCCGACCGCCGCGCCCATGCCGCGCTCGGGCATGCCATGGGGGCAGCCGAAGTTCAGCTCGATGCCGTCGCAGCCGGTGGCTTGCACCAGCGGCAGGATGTTTTTCCAAGACTCTTCGACGCACGGCACCATCAGCGACACGATCAGCGCGCGGTCCGGCCAGTCCTTTTTGACCTGGGTGATTTCGCGCAGGTTGATCTCCAAAGAGCGGTCGGTGATCAGCTCGATATTGTTGATGCCCAGCACTTCGCGGTTGGCGCCGTAATGCGCCGAGTAACGCGACGACACGTTGACCGCCGCCGGGTCTTCCCCGAGGGTTTTCCAGACCACGCCGCCCCAGCCCGCTTCAAAGGCGCGGACCACGTTGTAGGCTTTGTCGGTGGGCGGCGCGGAGGCCAGCCAGAACGGGTTGGGGGCTTTGATACCGGCGAAGACAATCGAGAGATCGGCCATTACGCAGCCTCCACGTTGAGCATGAGTTGGGCATGCATGGCTTCTGCCGCCAGCTTGCCGTGTTGCACCGCCTGCACGGTGAGGTCCTGGCCGAGGCTGACGCAGTCGCCGCCGGCATACACGCCGGGGATGCTGGTGCGCAGGTGTTCGTCGACGAAGATGCGTTCGCCGACCCGCTGCAGTTGCTGGGCCAGCGGGTCGTGCAGTGCGGCGTTGTCGAAACCTTGGCCGATGGCCTTGAAGATCGCATCGGCGGCCAGTTCGAAGGTTTCGCCGGTGGGTTGCAGGCGCCCGTTGTCCAGGTGCGTGCGGGCGAAACGCATGCCGCGCACATGGCCTTGCTCGTCCAGCAGCACTTCCTCCGGCTGGGCCCAGGTCAGCAGGCGAACCTGATTGGCTTTGGCGATGTCCTGCTCATGGCTGGTGGCGCCCATGTCCGCCAGGCCCCGGCGGTACACCAGGTTGACGTCGCGGGCGCCGAGGCGGGCCATTTGCACGGCCATGTCGATGGCGGTGTTGCCGGCACCGAGCACGATGCAGCGGTCGGCCAGGGGCAATTGGGTGAGGTCGTCGGCCTGGCGCAGTTCGCGGATGTAGTCGGTGGCGGCGAGCAGGCCGGGGGCGTCCTCATGGGGCAGGCCGAGTTGCTTGCTGGCGGCCAGGCCGAGGCCGAGGAACACCGCATCGAAGTGCTGGTGCAGTTCGCTCAACGACAGGTTGTCGCCCAGGCGCTGGCCGTGACGGATCTCGATGCCGCCGATCTGCAGCAGGAACTCCAGCTCCTTCTGCGCGAAGTCGTCCACCAGTTTGTACTTGGCGATTCCGTATTCATTCAGGCCGCCGGCTTTTCCCCGGGCTTCGAAGATCACCACATCGTGGCCGTGCAACGCGGCGCGATGGGCGCAGGCCAGGCCGGCCGGTCCGGCGCCGACCACGGCGATGCGCTTGCCGGTGGTGGCGGCGCGCTGGAACGGGTGTTCGCTGAAGTGCGCGTTGTCGATGGCGTAGCGTTGCAACAGGCCGATCAGCACCGGCGCGCATTCTTCGCCGTGGTTACGCACGCAGGCTTGCTGGCACAGGATCTCGGTGGGGCAGACCCGGGCGCAGCTGCCGCCGAGGATGTTGGCCGAGAGAATCTTCTGCGCGGCGCCTTGCACGTTGTCGGTGTGGAGGTTGCGGATGAACGATGGGATGTCGATTTCGCTGGGGCACGCATTCACGCACGGCGCGTCGTAGCAATACAGGCATCGCGAGGCTTCCAGTTGCGCCTGGCGAGCGTTGAGGGGCGGTGCCAGGTCGGTGAAATGGCTGGCGAGGGTCGCCCCGTCTTCATGGGGATGGGGGAGGTGGGTCAGGGTCTGGATCACGGTGTGGGCCTCACGGTTTTTTTTCGGATTGCCTCTGGCGGGCATTTTTGTTGCCTGGGCTGGCCTCATCGGGGGCAAGCCTCCTCCCACAGTGATCGCATTGTGTCTGAAAGCATGCGGTCAATTGTGGGAGGGGGCTTGCCCCCGATAGCGGTCTCAGCGGTTCACAGCAACCGGCTTGGAACGCTCAGCCCGCTTGCTCAACTGCTCGAACACCGACGGATACGCCGGCCGTTCCACATACCGCCCGGCACCGCGTTCGGCGCGCAGGTCGCCGTCGGCCCAGACCAGCTTGCCCTGGCTGATGGTGTGGCTCGGCACGCCGCGCACGGTCTTGCCTTCGAAGATGTTGAAGTCGACGTTCTGGTGGTGGGTCTTGGCGGAAATCGTGCGCGTGCCCTCGGGGTCCCACAGCACCAGGTCGGCATCGGCACCGACGCGGATTGCGCCTTTGCGCGGGTAGAGGTTGAAGATCTTCGCGGTGTTGGTGGAGGTCAGCGCGACGAACGCCTGCATCGACAAGCGCCCGGTGTTGACCCCTTCATCCCACAACAGCGCCAGGCGGTCTTCGATACCGGCGGTGCCGTTGGGGATCTTGCTGAAATCGTCACGCCCGGCGGCTTTCTGCTCGGCGCAGAAGCAGCAGTGGTCGGTGGCGGTGGTGTGCAGGTTGCCGGATTGCAGGCCATGCCACAGCGCCTCTTGATGCCCGCGCGGGCGGAACGGCGGGCTCATCACGTAGCCGGCGGCGGTCTGCCAGTCGGGGTGGCAATAGACGCTGTCGTCCAGCAGCAAATGCCCGGCGAGCACTTCGCCGTACACCGCCTGGCCCTTGCCGCGCGCATAGGTGATTTCATCCAGCGCCTCTTTGGTCGAGACGTGTACCAGGTACAACGGCGTGCCGATGGTCTCGGCGATACGGATCGCGCGGCTGGCCGCTTCGCCCTCGACCTGGGACGGACGCGACAGCGGGTGCGCTTCCGGCCCGGTGATGCCCTGGGCCATCAGCTTGCGTTGCAGGTGATACACCAGCTCGCCGTTTTCCGCATGCACGGTGGGTACCGCGCCCAGCTCCAGGCAGCGTTCGAAGCTGGCCACCAGGGTATCGTCGGCCGCCATGATCGCGTTCTTGTAGGCCATGAAATGCTTGAAGCTGTTGATGCCGTGATGGCTGACCAGCTCGGCCATTTCCTCGCGCACCTGCTCGCTCCACCAGGTGATCGCCACGTGAAAGCCATAGTCGGCCGCCGACTTCTGCGCCCAGCCGCGCCATTGGTGAAAGGCTTCGAGCAAGGATTGCTGTGGGTTGGGAATCACAAAGTCGATGATCGAGGTGGTGCCCCCCGCCAGACCCGCCGCCGTGCCGCTGAAAAAATCCTCACTGGCCACGGTGCCCATGAAGGGCAGTTGCATATGGGTGTGCGGGTCGATGCCGCCGGGCATCAAGTATTGGCCGCTGCCATCGAGTACTTCGGTGTCAGCGGGAATATCCAGGCCCGTGCCAATCGCGCGAATCAGACCGTCTGCGCATAAAACATCGGCGCGGTAACTTTCGTCGTGGGTAATGATGGTGGCGCCACGGATCAACAGCGACATGTCGAGTTCCTCACAGGCTTGACCGGCTGGTGCCAGTTCTAAGTGTTGTAGTTGTTTTCAGCGCAGGTTTGGTAAAAACCTGTCATCGGTGACAGGAATAGAAACTAGCCGGTGTTTTTAGAATGAGCAAGAAGATTTTTCCTACGCTTAGTTGTGTTTTAACTAATTGAAATATAAGGATAAAAAATTAAAATCACCAAAATGTGGCGACTGATCACCATTTTGACGCACTTGACAGGTTCCAAATATGAACAACATTTCTTATTGCAAATCAGGCGCTTGAGACATGCCGCTTGACGGCGGCGGTAAATAAAAATAATTGTGTTGCACCAGATTGAGTCCTGAACCTTCGGACAACTTGCACGTTATCTAGCCTGCGTCACGCGGCAAGTACCGAAGGACTCATCGGCGTTTGAAATAAAGCTGATAAACATCAGCGAGTTATATATGCGGTGCAGGGTCAGGGCGGGTTGTCGGCACGTTTATTGAGTGCAGTGGCGGCTGGCCGGACCCTTGATGTCATGTTGTTTACGAGGTACTCCGGCCACCTGCACCGACCTTGCAGGTGAGCAACAATAATTCGAAAAAACCGTGGAGCGGCCATGCAACAGAACAGATCGCAAGTTATTGAACGCAACGGCCTGTACGAACTCGACGCCGGCCCCGACGTCCTCGACAGCCCTCGCTACAACCACGACATGGCACCGACCAAGGTGCATGAACGCACGTGGAACAAGTGGCACATCACCGCGCTGTGGGTCGGCATGTCGATCTGCGTGCCCACCTACACGCTGGGCGGGGTGCTTACCGCGTACTTCGGTTTGTCGGTGGGCGAGGCGCTGATGGCGATCCTCCTGGCCAATATCGTGGTGCTGATCCCGCTGACCCTCAACGCCTTCCCCGGTACCAAGTACGGCATTCCGTTCCCGGTGTTGCTGCGTTCGTCGTTCGGCATCCTCGGTTCCAACGTGCCGTGCCTGATCCGAGCGCTGGTGGCGTGCGGCTGGTTCGGCATCCAGACCATGTTCGGCGGGCTGGCGATTCACCTGTTCCTGGGCTCGATTTTCGAGGGGTGGAAGGCCTTGGGCGGCACCGGTGAGGTGATCGGCTTCATGATCTTCTGGACCCTCAACCTGTGGGTGGTGCTGCGCGGCGCCGAGTCGATCAAGCGCCTGGAAACCCTGTCGGCACCGCTGCTGGTGGCGGTGGGCATTGGCCTGCTGGTGTGGGCGATGCCGAACGTGTCCCTCAGCGAGTTGATGGCGATCCCGCCCAAACGCCCCGAAGGTGCAAGCCTGACCGGTTACTTTATGGCCGGCCTGACCGCGATGGTGGGGTTCTGGGCCACCTTGTCGCTGAATATTCCCGACTTCAGCCGCTACGCCAAGAGCCAGAAGGACCAGATCCTCGGGCAGATTTTCGGCCTGCCGCTGACCATGTTCCTGTTCGCCGCCCTCGGTGTGATCATGACCGCCGCTTCGGTGAAACTGGTGGGTGTCAGCGTGTCCGACCCGGTGACGCTGATCGGGCATATCCAGAGCCCGGTGTGGGTCGCCGTGGCCATGGCATTGATCATCGTCGCCACCTTGTCCACCAACACGGCGGCGAACATCGTGTCGCCCACCAACGACTTCCAGAACATTGCGCCCAAGCTGATCAACCGCACTTCGGCAGTGATTCTCACCGGCCTGGTGGGGTTGGTGTTGATGGGCCACGAGCTGCTGAAGAAGCTCGGGCTGATCGTTTCCGATGTGAGCCTGGAGACGGTGTATTCCAACTGGTTGCTCGGCTATTCCAGCCTGCTGGGGCCGATCGCCGGGATCATGGTGGTGGACTACTTCATCACGCGCAAACAGCGCCTGGACCTCGCCGGTTTGTACCGTGACGACGTGTACCCGGCATGGAACTGGAGCGGGTTTGTCGCGTTTGGCGTGCCGGTGGTGCTGACCTTGCTGTCATTGGGCAGCGACGTGTTCAGCTGGTTCTACAGCTATGGCTGGTTTACCGGTTCGGCGTTGGGCGGCGTGTTGTATTACGGCCTGAATGCCAGGCGTGGCCTGACGCCGATGCCGGCCAAATCCCTGCTGTAACGCGATGGCATGCAGTCAAACAGGTGGTCATTCCACCACTGCATGGGTGACTGACCCACTGCAATCGGGAGCAAGCTCCCTCCCACATTTGAACTGCATTCCATTCATAACATGTAGCCTGAGGAGATCCCCATGAACGCTGCCCTGGACGTTCTGCAATCGACCCATCAGCACATCAACCGCGACCGTTTGTGGCAGTCGTTGATGGAGCTGGCCAAGCTCGGCGCCACCGCCAAGGGCGGCGTGTGCCGCCTGGCCCTCACTGACCTCGACCGCCAGGCCCGCGACCTGTTCGTGCAATGGTGCGAAGAGGCCGGGTGCAGCGTGACCGTCGACGGTATCGGCAACATCTTCGCCCGTCGCCCCGGGCGTAACCCCGACCTGCCGCCAGTGATGACGGGCAGCCATATCGACACCCAGCCCACCGGTGGCAAGTTCGATGGCTGCTTCGGCGTGCTGGCCGGTGTGGAAGTGTTGCGCACCCTCAACGACCTCAAGGTGCAAACCGAGGCGCCGCTGGAAGTGGTGGTGTGGACCAACGAAGAGGGCTCGCGCTTCCCGCCGTGCATGATGGGCTCGGGGGTGTTTGCCGAGAAATTCAGCCTGGCCGACACCCTCGCCAAGGTCGACGCGCAGGGTATCAGCGTCGGCGCGGCACTGAATGCGATCGGCTATGCAGGGACGCGGCCGGAGAGTGGGCACAAAGTCGGCGCCTATTTCGAGGCACATATCGAACAGGGGCCGATTCTTGAGGATGAAAAGAAAACCATCGGCGTGGTGCTCGGTGCCCTCGGGCAAAAGTGGTTCGACTTGACCCTGCGCGGCGTTGAAGCCCACGCGGGGCCGACGCCGATGCACCTGCGCAAGGACGCCCTGGTCGGCGCAGCCGCGGTGGTCGCGGCGGTGAATGCGGCGGCATTGGGGCATCAGCCGCATGCGTGTGGCACTGTCGGTTGCTTGCAGGCTTATCCGGGCTCACGCAACGTCATCCCGGGTGAAGTGCGTATGACCCTGGACTTCCGCCACCTGGAACCGGCGCGCTTGGATTCGATGATCGCCCAGGTACGCCAGGTGATCGACGAGACCTGCGCCAAGCATGGGTTGAGTTTTGAAATGACACCCACCGCCGACTTCCCGCCGCTGTATTTCGACAAGGGTTGCGTCGATGCAGTGCGCGATGCGGCGAATGGGTTGGGGTTGTCGAACATGGACATCGTCAGCGGGGCAGGGCACGACGCGATCTTCGTCGCCGAACTCGGCCCGGCGGGGATGATCTTCGTGCCATGCGAAGGCGGCATCAGCCACAACGAAATCGAAAACGCCGCGCCGGATGACCTGGCGGCGGGGTGTGCGGTGTTGTTGCGGGCGATGGTGGCCGCCTCGGCCGCCATTGCCAGCGGCAAACGCGCGGCCTGAAATGCGGTAAAACCTGTGGGAGGGGGCTTGCTCCGGTCAGTTACAGATGAGCTGGCTGAACCACTGCTATCGGGAGCAAGCTCCCTCCCACATGGGTTTTGCGGTGTTCATATATTGTGTGTCTGGCGCAGGATCAGTGTGGGAGGGAGCTTGCTCCCGATAGCAGTGGTTCAGCCGATACACATGTGATTGACCCACCGCCATCGGGAGCAAGCCCCCTTCCACATGGGTTTTGCGGTGTTCATACATTGTGTGTCTGGCGCAGGATCAGTGTGGGAGGGAGCTTGCTCCCGATAGCAGTGGTTCAACCGACACATATGTGATTGACCCACCGCCATCGGGAGCAAGCCCCCCTTCCACAGTTGAACTGTGTCTATACCCAAATGGCATCCCACAACGGGTAGTCGCCAATCCGGCTAACCAATCCCGCCCGCAATGGATTGGCCACCACATACCTGGCCATTTTCACCAGGTCGTCTTCCTTGCGCAGCGCCCGGTCATGGAAACTTTCCTGCCAAAGCCGCCCCTTGCGTCCGCTCGCACCGTTGACGCTCCGTGTGCTTTTGGACTTCACCTGGCGCATCAGGTCAGCCAGCGAGCCTTTTTTCAGTTCGAGCAGCCAATGGAAATGGTCCGGCATGATCACCCATGCCAGGGAGTTCGCCAGCCCTTGGTACTGAGCTAATCGAAACTGCCAGACCACCAAGCGACCGAGATGGAAATTCTTGAATATCGGGATGCGTTCGTGGGTGTTGGTGGTGATGAGGTAGATACGGTTGGGTTCGCTGAATCGGCCGATACGCAGGCGGTGTGAAGCGGGTAAGTCGGGCATTCCCTGGCCTCTCTCTGGGTGTGTTTTGAGAGGCTAGATGGGTGAACTGCAGGTTGAAGGGCAGGCTTTTGGCAGGATGTGTCTGTGCGAACGCTATCGGGAGCAAGCTCCCTCCCACATGGGATCTGCGGTGTTCATACATTGTGTGTCTAGCGCCGGACCAGTGTGGGATGGGCTTGAATCCTCCCACATGGGATCTGCGGTGTTCATGCATTGTGTGTCTAGCGCCGGACCAGTGTGGGATGGGCTTGAATCCTCCCACATGGGTTCTGCGGTGTTCATACATTGTGTGTCTGGCGCCGGACCAGTGTGGGAGGGGGCTTGCCCCCGATGAGGCCGGAACTGACGCCGCCGCTATCACAGCAATACCGCGTACCGACACGCCAATGACAGTGATTACACAGCAGTGACCGTGTTTCTCAACAGTCGGCCGGAAGACTGAATGTGCGCTGGATCAGTCGATGATGTTTGGCTGATCCAGCCTCATCAAAGGCAAACCAGCTCCCACCTTTGAGCTGGTTTGCACAAAAAAAGCGTCAGGCGCCAGGTTGCCAGCCGCCGCCCAGCGCGGTGACCAGCCCCACACTCGCCTGCAACTGCCGTGTCTGCACCGCCTGCAAGGTCCGCTGTGCCTGTAACGCCGCTGTCTGCGCGGTCACTACATCCAGATAGCTCACCGCGCCGGCCTGGTAGCTGTTCATCGCCAACGCTTGCGTATGCTGCGCCGCATCTGCCGCGGCTTGTTCATCCTGCGCCTCCTGCTGCAAATCCCTTAGCTGTGCCAGGTTGTCTTCGACCTCGCGCACGGCTTTCAGTACCTGGCTGCGGTACTGTGCCGAGGCTTGTTCGAACTCGGCCTTGGCCTGGCGTTCGTTGGCGCTCAAGCGACCGCCATCGAAGATCGGCAAGTTCATCAGCGGCCCCAGCGCCCAATACCGATTGCCCGCCGACAGTAAATTCCCCACGCCTTGGGTCTGCCCGCCAATCAACCCGGTCAGACTGAAGTCCGGGTACCACGCGGCCTTGGCCACGCCGATATTTGCGTTGGCCGCAAACACTCGGCGCTCTGCCGCCGCAATGTCCGGGCGACGTTGCAGCAGGTGGCTCGGCAGTTGCGACGGAATCCCCGGCAGGGCGATCAGTTGTTGGCTCGCCGGCAGTGTGAAGTCGCTGGCCGCCACGCCAACCAGTTCACCGATGGCATGCTCGGTGAGGTTGCGTTGCCCGCGTACTTCATCCAGTTGCGCCTTGGCTTGGGCGAGCTGGTTTTGCGCGCGGGTCAGGTCCAGTTCCGAAGCAATCTGGCCCTCATAGCGGCTGCGGGTCAGTTGCAGGGCCTGGCTGAAATCCTCCAGCGAGCTGTTGAGAATCCGACTTTGCGCATCCAACCCATTGAGCTGCACGTACAAGGTCGCCAACTGATGCTGCAAGCTCAAACGCGCCACCGCCAGATCGTCGCCCGACGCTTGCGCCTGCGCATCACCCGCCGCCACCTGGTTGCGGATTTTGCCCCACAGGTCCAAGTCGTAGCTCAATGAAAACCCCGCCGTGTTGCTGTTGTAAACCGACGGCTGCGTGGTACTGCGCAGCGGACGCGAGTCGGATTGGCGCTGACGCAGCGGTTGTGCGCTGGCGGTGATCTGCGGGAACAGCCCGGCATGCAATTGGCTGGCATACGCCTGGGATGCATCGAAGTGCGCCAGCGCTGCCGCCAGGTCCGGGTTGGCCTTGAGCAATTGCTGTTGCAACTGATCCAGGCGCGGTTCGCGGTAGAGCGTCCACCACTGCGGCGCCAGTTGGTCGGACGGCTGCGCGCTGTGCCAGGGGCCATCGCTGGTCTGTTCGCGATAGTTGGCCGGCAGGTCGATCGCCGGCACGTTGTAGGTCGGCGCCAGCGAGCAACCTTGCAACGCCAGCAGCATCACCGCGGCAAGTGGTTTAAGCCTTGGGCGCATGGGCACCTCCGGAGGCGTCGGCCAGTTGCACGGGGTCGCCTTCGCGCAGGGCGTCGGGCGGGTTGTCGACCACGCGGTCGGCGGGTTTCAGGCCCTGGTCGATCACCAGGCGTTCGCCCAGGTCCAGGCCGATATGGATGGCCTGCAGGTGTATGTGGTTTTGCGCATCCAGCACCGCGACCTGGGTGCCTTGGGCACGGAAGATCAGCGCGCTGGCCGGGATGCTCACGCCATGGGTGTCTGCCGGAATCGGCAGGGTCGCTTCGGCGTAATCGCCCGGCAGCAACTCGCCGTTGGGGTTGTCGGCGACAAACTGCGCGAGCAGGGTGCCGGAGCGACGGTCGATGGCGGTGGAGTCGCCGATCAGGTGCGCCTTGAAGTGTTCGCCGGGGTGCTCGGGAACACTCAGCTCGGCTTCAAGCCCGGGGTGGATGACGGCCGCGTAGTTCTGCGGCACCGGCACGTAGAGGCGCAACTGGTGGGTGTCGGCGATGTTGAACAGCTCCGGGTCGCTGTCGGTATCGGCCTTGATCAACTGGCCGATGTCGGTGTTGCGCGCGGTGATGGTGCCAGCGAACGGCGCGCGGATGGTCTTGTAGCTTTCCAGCGCCGACAAGCGCGCGTAATCGGCAGCGGCGGCTTCGGCGTTGGCTTTGGCCGCTGCGGCGTTGGAGGTTTTTTCATCGGCCTCCTGGCGCGACACCGAATGGCTGGCCAGCAGGTTCTGCCAACGCGTCGCGGTGGTGGCGGCCAGCCGCGCATTGGCCTGTTGCTGCACCAGGCGCGCATGGGTCTGCGCCAGTTGTTGATCGAGATCGGGGCTGTCGATTTCGGCGAGGATTTGCCCGGCTTTGACCTGGCTGCCGATGTCGACTTTCCAGTCCTTCAAGTAGCCGCTGACCCGCGCATGGATCGGCGCCTTGCTCCAGGCTTCAAGGTGAGCGGGCAGGCGCAGGGTGTCACCGGCCACGTTCTGCTGCGGCTGGAACACCATCACCTGCGGCACGGCGGCGGTTTCGGTCCAGGCGGTGACGGAGCGTTCGTGCATTGTGCGGGCGTACAGGCCGTTGGCGACCAGCAGGGCGGCCAGGGTCAGGCCGCCGACACCCATGAGCATCAGACGCTTGCGCGAGGGTTTGTGATCAGACGACATGGGGCGTTTCTCCAACAGTTGCGCGAGTAGGCTGACGACCGTGGACCAGGCTGAAGACCACGGGAACAAATAACAGGGTGGCGGTGGTGGCGAGGATCAGACCACCGATCACGGCGCGGCCGAGCGGCGCGTTCTGCTCCTCGGACAAGGCCAGCGGCAGCATGCCGATGATCATCGCCAGGGCGGTCATGCACACCGGACGAAAGCGCGTGTAGCCGGCTTCCAGTGCGGCCTTGAGCGCATCGCCATGTTCGGCCAGGCGTTCCCGGCAGAAGCTCACCACCAGGATCGAGTTGGCGGTGGCCACGCCCATGCACAGGATGGCCCCGGTCAACGCCGGCACCGACAACGACGTGCCGCTGAGGAACAGCATCCACACGATCCCCGCCAATGCCGCCGGCAATGCGGTGATGATCACGAACGGGTCGACCCACGACTGGAAGTTGACCACGATCAGCAGGTAGATCAGCACCACCGCGCCGAGCAGGCCGACGCTCAAACCGCTGAAGGCTTCATGCAGCGCATCGATCTGCCCGTGCAGGCTGATCGTCGCGCCTTTGGGGCGCATGGACGCGGTGTCGTTCAGCACTTTTTGCACGTCGCGGGCCACGCCACCGAGGTCGCGGCCTTGCACGTTGGCGTAGAGGTCCAGGGTCGGTTCGATGTTGTAGTGGGTCACCACCGCCGGGCTTTGCACGCGGGAGATGCTGGCCACGCCGCCGAGGATTTGCGATTGGCCATCGGCACCGGTCACCGGCAGTGCTTCCAGCGCCGGCAGGCTGTCGAGGCGGTATTGCGGGGTGGCGGCGACGATGGAATAGGACACGCCGTTGGCCGGGTTGAGCCAGAACGTCGGCGCGGTTTGCGAGCTGCCGGCCAGCGACGCGACCATGCTGTTGGTCACATCGCGCTCGGTGATGCCCAGGCCGTTGGCGCGCAGGCGGTCGACATTCACTTGCAGCGACGGGTAGCCGGTGGATTGCTGGATGCGCAGGTCGGCGATGCCCGGTACGTGTTGCAGACGGCGTTCCAGTTCCACGGCGTAGGCGCGGTTTTCGGCATCGCTGCGCCCGGAGATTTTCACGTCCAGTGGCGCCGGCGCGCCGAAGTTGAGGATCTGGCTGCTGATGTCCGCTGGCAGGAACGCAAAGTGGCTGCCAGGGAAACTTTGCGGCAGCGCCTCACGCAGTTTTTTCACGTAGTCGGCGGTGGGCGCGTGGTGTTGTTTCAGGCTGACCTGGATATCGCCGTCCTGCGGGCCGATGGTGCCGCTGCTGCTGTAGGCCATGTCGATGCCGCTCAGCGGAATGCCGATATTGTCGACGATGGTGTCGAGTTCGTCGGCCGGGATCACTTCGCGTATCCGCGCCTCGATCCGGTCGAACGCCGCAGCGCTTTCCTCGATCCGCGTACCCAGCGGCAAACGCACATGCAGCGCCAGCGCCCCGGCGTCGGTGGCCGGGAAGAAATCCTGGCCCAGGCTGGGCAGCAGCAAAAACGAGGCGAGCACACAGGCTAAAAAGCCGACGATGAAGCGCTTGCGATTGCCCAGGGCCAACGTCAGCAGGCCATGGTAGGTGTCGCGGATGTTCGAGAAGTGCCGCTCGAAACCCTGTTGGAAATTCAGCACCGACTGCAGCACGGCATTGCGTGGTTTGGTGTGCTGCTCGCCTTCGTGGTGGTTGATGAACGCATCTTCCGGGTGGTGGCCGGTGCCGGGTTCCGGCGTGTGCGGCTTGAGCAGGTACATCGCCAATGTCGGCACCAGGGTGCGCGAGAGGATGAACGAGCTGGCCATGGCGAAGATCACCGCCAGGGCCATCGGCCGGAACAGGTACCCGGCGATGCCTTGCAGCAAGAACATCGGCACGAACACGATGCAGATGCACAGCAGCGAGACGAACGCCGGGCCGACGATCTGCGCGGCGCCGTCGAGGATCGCAGCCTTCACCGTCTTGCCCTGTTCCAGGTGCCAGTTGATGTTTTCGATGGTCACCGTGGCGTCGTCCACCAGAATCCCCACCGCCAACGCCAGCCCGCCGAGGGTCATCACGTTGAGGGTTTGCCCGCTGACCGCCAGCAGCGCGATGGCCGAGAGCACCGCCAGGGGGATCGAGGCGGCGATGATCAGCGTCGAGCGCCAGCTGCCGAGGAACAGCAGGATCATCGCGCTGGTCAGCAGCGCGGCGATGATGCCTTCCTGGGCCACGCTGCCCACCGATTGTTTGACGAACACCGACGCATCGCCGAGCAATGAGGTCTTCAGCGACGGCGGCAGGGTTTCGTTGATGCGCGGCAGCATCTGGCGGATGCCGTCGATGATCGACAGGGTGGAGATGCTGCCGTTTTTCAACGCTGGCATCAGCACCGCGCGATGGCCGTCGACACGCACGATGTTGGTCTGCGGTGGCGAACCGTCACGCACGTGGGCCACCTGGCCGATGGTGATCAGCGCACCGTCGACGGTCTTGATCGGCAGGTCGTTGAGTTCATCGATGGCCTTGGGGCTGTTGTTGAGCAGGATCGTGTATTCGTTGGGGCCGAGCTTGGCGGTGCCCACCGGGATGATCTGGTTTTGCAACGCCAGGGCATTGCCCACGTCCTGCGCCGACAAGCCTTTGGCGGCCAGCGCCTGCGGGTCGAGGTCGAGGGTGATCTGCCGCTGCTTGCCACCCATGGGCGTGGGCATGGCCAGGCCAGGCAGGGCGCTGAGGGGCAGGCGGATATTGTTCTGCACCAGGTCGCGGATCTTGGCTTCCGACAGTGTCGGGCTGGAGAACGCCATTTGCAGGATCGGCACCGTCGATGCGCTGTAATTGAGGATCAGCGGCGGCGTGATGCCGGGGGGCATTTGCTTGAGCACGGTTTGTGACACCGCTGTCACCTGGGCGTTGGCGGTGCGGATGTCGACGCCGGGCTGGAAGAAGATCTTGACGATGCCCATGCCCGGCAGGGATTGCGATTCGATGTGTTCGATGTCGTTGACGGTGGTGCTCAGGGAGCGTTCGTAGGTGTAGATCACCCGCCCGGCCATGGCGTCCGGCGACAGGCCGTTGTACTGCCAGACCACTGCAACGACGGGGATGCCGATATCGGGGAATACATCAGTGGGGGTTCGCAGGGCCGCCATCGGCCCGATGATGCAGATGAATATGGCCAACACGATAAACGTGTACGGCTTTTGCAGTGCGGTCTTTACCAGCCCGAGCATGCGTGAACCTCCGAGGGAGCAGGATTGCAAACCCCGGCAGTCTTGCCCGACCCACCTAACACGCACCTTTCAGCCAGGTGAAGGAAGATTTAGGTATGGGCTGAAGATCGTTTCATGTGTATTCATTTGTTCTACAAAGGGCGGCTCTCCAAGCTTGTGACCCATCGGATGCGATGCGTCTTTTAACTGAAATTCTTTGGAGTTCTGCCATGTCACTCAAACCGTTATTGCTGATTCCCGCCTTGAGCGCTGTGTTGTTACTGTCGGCCTGCGCCGGCCCGATGCCCAAAGCCGACCCCAGCGAAGCCTGGATCGGATTGAAAGAAGAAGCGCCGAATGACCTGATGGCCGAGCGCGTCGACGGCAAACGCGTGGATGACGGGCGCTTTTTCGAAGTGCCGCCGGGAGCCCATCGTTTGGATGTGACGTTGTTCGAGGAAGAGCCGGGCGACGATAACCAGCAGGACTGCCAGGGCCGCGTGGAGTACAAAAACTTCAAGGCGGGTGAACACTACACCCTGATCGAATCCAGCCTGGGCACCACCGTGCGCGCATCGCTCCTGGATGGTCACGGTAAGGAAGTCGCGGCAACGCAGGACTTCAATTGCATGCCTGGCTAGGCGTGATGCACCGCCGTCTTGTGCGGCTTGGCGGATGCAGCCGGTTTGACGTGGGGGTGATGGTGCCGACGGGTAATGCGCAACACCCCCCACAACATGGCGGCGGCCACTGCGAGCCAACCGCAGATCAACAGGAAAATCGTCGTTGCAAGGCTCATTCTGGCCTCCTTTCGCCCAGCAGGGCGCACACACAGTCTTCTCAATGGACAGTCTAGTCAGACGACGGTTGCCTGCTATTGACCAATGGTCGTGTCGATCCAACTTCTTTGCTCTATCCCGGGCGTTTTACTGCGGTTCAAGGCTATACCCGAGCGGAAGAGCGTCCTATGATCAGGGCCCTTACCGGCAGTTGATCAAGAGGGTAGAAAATTGCGGTTACGGTCCAACGTTACAACGTCCTTGCTGCTGGCCTGCACCCTGGGGCTCGCGGCCTGTTCCGGGCAGCCGTCGAAACTGCCGGGCCTGCCGGAGCGTGTCGAGCTCAATGGCGTGCCGACGTTTCGCAGCGACGCTTATCAAAGCGGTCCCACGGCGTTAGCCAGCATGCTGTCGCAACAAGGCATTGTCATGACACCGGGCTTGCTGGATAAGCCGCTGCACTTGCCGGGCGACGAAGCGAACCTGGAGCGCAACATGCAGGTGCTGGCCCGTGAATACGGGTTGATGGTGTATCCGCTCGACGCCAAGCTCACCTCGGTGCTGGCGCAGGTGAGCGCGGGTTACCCGGTGATGGCGCGGATCGGCGGCGGCCTGTTGTCCAGCACGCACTACGTGGTCGTGGTGGGTTTCAACCAGCAGAAAAGCACGGTGCTGCTGCGCTCAGGCATGGATCGGCGGCTGTTGATGAGCTTCAGTGACTTTGAGTCGAAGTGGAGCAGCGCCGGTCACTGGGCAATCCTCACCCAGCGCCCGAGCCAGTTGCCGGCCAATGTGGATACGCAGCGCTGGCGCGAAGCGGCCAATGCCACCGCGCAGGCCGGGCAAGAGCAGGCTGCGGCGCAGGCACTCAAGGTATTGGCCGAAAGAAAGTAAGACACACCGCGCCCGCCACGTTGGGGCGCGGTGTGTTTTCGCGCTACACCACAGCGCCGAACAATGCCCCGACGCTGGCCGTAATGCCCATGGCCAGCACGCCCCACAGGGTTACGCGCCAGGCGCCGACGAAGACTTTCGCCCCGCCGGCCCTGGCCGCCACGGCGCCAAGGCTGGCAAGAAACAGCAGGGACATGCCGCAGATCCACGGCACCACGCTGTGCTCTGGCGCGATGAGCGTCACCGCCAGCGGCAACGCGGCACCGACCACGAAACTCGCCGCCGAGGCCAGCGCCGCTTGCAGCGGTTTGGCGGTGAGGGCTTCGCTGATGCCCAGCTCGTCCCGGGCGTGAGCCCCCAAGGCGTCGTGCGCCATCAATTGGTCGGCGACCTGATGAGCCAATTCGGGTGATACACCACGCTGCATGTAGATGTTGGCAAGTTCGCGGTGTTCGGCTTTCGGGTTACTCGCCAGTTCCGCTCGCTCTCGGGCCAGATCGGCGTGCTCGGTATCGGCCTGGGAATGCACCGAAACGTATTCGCCGGCCGCCATCGACATCGCCCCCGCCACCAGCCCGGCCATGCCGGTGACGATCAGCGAGGCGTGGCTGGCGTTGGCGGCGGCGACTCCGATCAACAGGCTGGCGGTGGAGACGATGCCGTCATTGGCGCCCAGGACCGCGGCGCGCAGCCAGCCGATACGGTCGCTGCGGTGGGATTCGGTGTGCCGGTGCATGAATTTCATCGGTGTGCGGGACTCACGTTCGTGGACGGGGTTGGGGCGGACGGCTTTCAATCTGCGCCTGCAGAATACCGCCGACAATCGATATTTCTTTGAGTTGTTCACCCTCGCGCAGCACGAACAGTGCGTCCATCCCGCGTGCCTGCGCCAAGCGTGGGCCTTCGATTTCGCCCAGCACCATCAACGCCGTGGCCCAGGCATCGGCGAGCATGCACGAGGCGGCCACCACCGTGACGGCCGCGACGGTATTGCACAGCGGGGCGCCGGTGGCCGGGTTCATGGTGTGAGCATAGTGTCGGTCTTTCACGTCAATCCAGTGTCGGTAGTCGCCGGAGGTGGCGATGGCGGCGTCGCTGAGTTCCATGACCCCCATCACTTCACGCTGGCCCCGGCTTGGTTTTTCAATGGCCACGACCCACGGTTGAGCATCCGGCTTGACGCCGCGGGCACGCATTTCGCCGTCGATGCCGACCAGGTAGCGGGTCAGCCCGAAGCCGTCCAGGCAGCGCGCCAGTTCGTCGACGCCAAAGCCTTTGGCGATCCCGTTGAGGTTGAGGTGCAGCGGCGCGCGTTTGCGCACTTGGTGGCGTTGCGTGTCCACCGTCAACGCCGCAGTGGCCGACAGACCGCTGCGTGACGGCAGGGCGTCGATGGTCTGTTCGGTGACCGAGGGGGTGCCGGGACCGAAGCCCCAGGCGTCCACCAGATCACCGACGGCGATGTCGAAAGCCCCGCCGGATTGCTGGCTGACCCGCAACGCGGCGGCCAACACCGTGGCCAGTTCCTGGGGCACCGGCAACCATGTTTGCTCGGGGCCGGCGTTGAGGCGGTTGAGGTCGGAATCGGCCTTCCAGGTGGACATCTGCTGGTCCACCCGGCCCACGGCCTGGGCCAGGCCGCGGTTGATCGCGTCGGTGTCGACGCCGGCCTCGGCATAGAACACGGCGGTATAGCGCGTGCCCATGGTCTCGCCGTTCAGGCTGTAGCGTTGGGCCTCAGTAGACATCTTCACGGTAGCGTCCTTGTGCTTTCAGGGCCAGCACACTCAGGTGGAGCGGGGCCAACACGTTATCCAGCGCTTGCATCACGCCTTTGGCCATCTCGCGGCTGCCGCACACCAGCACTTGGGCGCCGTTTTCGATCAGGGCGCGCAACGCCAGGGCATCGCCGAGCAACCGGTCTTGCACATAGCTGCGCTCCTGAACCTGGGAGAACGCCGCGCACAATGCGGTCAGGCGGCGGTCGGCCAGGTAACGCTTGAGCTCCGGTTCATAGAGAAAATCCGAAGCCGGGTTGCGTCCGCCCCAATACAGGTGCATCGGGTGTTTGGCGGTGTTATGGCGAATAAAACCGGCCAGGGGCCCGATACCGGTGCCGGCACCGATCAGAATCACCGGGTGCGCGCCCGACGCCGGACGAAATTGCGGATTGGGCTGGATGAACGCTTCGACCGACCCGCCGATCTTCAGCTCATGCAGGAACCCCGAGCATAGGCCACCTTCGTGTTTGCGCACGCAGATTTCCAGCGTGCCGTCTTCAGAGGAACTGGCCAGCGAGTAAAAGCGCGGCACCGGGTTGTCCGGCGGCAAAATGCCGACCAGATCGCCGGCCTGGAAGCTCGGTAGCGCGCCTGCGGCCTTGAAGCGCAGGACGTGGGTCGGTGCGTTCACAGCTTCGCCATAGACGATGCGCTCGGTCAATTCCAGACGACGGCTGCGCGGGCGCTGCGCCGTGTGGATCAGCGGCAGCTCGTGGCCCAGTGGCGCCGCCAACGCATCGCCCCAGCGCGCAAATTCCTGCGAGGATTGACGGTTCACGGTTTCCAGCCCCAGCAATGGCGTGCCGCCGGCTTGTACCATCGCGTCCTGCACCTGATGGGCGTACTGACAGAATCGCGGAAACTGCCGGTCGCCAAACCCGAGTACCGCAAAGGGCAGGCCGGGTTTGAGGCCCACTTGCTGCAGCCGTGCCAGGAACTGCGCGGCCGAGGCCGGCGCATCGCCGTCGCCGTGGGTGGCGGTGAGGATGAACAGGCGCTGGGCAGCGCGGTACTCGCCCTTCCAATCGTTCATCGCGGCGCTGTGAACCCGGTGCCCGGCCCGGTGCAACGCCGCGTGCAAGGTATTGGCAAAACCCCAGGTGCTGTTGGTTTCACTGCCTACCAGAATCACGCTGTCGGCAGTGTGGGCCGGGCTGTTATGGCGAATCTTCGGCGCGGCTTTGCGGCGGCGCCACCACAGCAGGATGCCGGTCACGCTCATCAACGGCACGCTGAGGGCGCTAACCCCGAGGATCAAGCCCAGCCACCAGAGGCCTTCGCCGGTGTGCAATTGATAGATCAGTTGATACAGGTTGTGCATTGAATCGTGGGCCTGATACGACAACAGCGTGCCGCTGACCGGGTCCACGTAGCCATCACCCTGGGCGGTGCGCAGGGAAAACACGTCCTCGGGGTTACCGGGGCTCGGGTAAACCAGTTCGCGCAGGTCGTTCAGATCGATGGCCTGCAAGGCTTGCAGGTTGGCCACCGGCTGCGCCGCGCCGACGCTGATATGCGCGGGGAAGGCCGGCTCAGCCTGACTGCCGTCGGCGATCAAACCGAAGGTCGTGGCGCACATGTACAGCCCAGTCAAGGCCGACAGCAGCAGCCCGAGCACGGCCAGGCGCCCGACTTCGGCGTGCCAGCGCTGGCTGAACGAGCCGCGCAGCGGCCGCAACAGGTTGCGCAGGCCACCCAGGCGGCGCGCCAGCAACAGCGCGCCGGACACGCAAAGCATCAACATGAAGAGTGCGCCGACGCCCGCGATCCCATGCCCAGTGGTACCCATGAACAGCGAGCGGTGCAGGTCTTTTACCCAGCGCGAAACGGCGGATGGCTCATAGGGCCCGAGGCCCTGGCCGGTCAGTGGATCGACGGTTTGCGCACCCGCCTGGCCGTCCTGGTTGTAGTAGATGACCACTGTTCCGGAGGCGCTGCGCTGGATCTGCTCCACCCCCGGAAAGTGGTTGGCGATGCGTCCCGCCAACTGGCCGACATTGAGCTGCCCAGTCGCGGTTGACGTGCCGTGCAGGCGTTCCAAAGCCGGATTGACGGACAGCACTGCGCCGCTGATGGCCAATATCATGACCAACAGGGCGGCGATCAGACCGGGCAGTGAATGGAACTGGCGAAGCATGTTCAGCCTCCAGAAGTCGCAGGTGTTACAGGTCGTAGGTAAAGGACTCGACATAAGTGCTGCCGCTGACCGGCTTGCCCGACCCGGCCGATGTCAGCGGGACACTGACGTCGGCGCGGCTGTCGCGCTTGTCTTCCACGGCGCTGTCGATACGGATCTGATACCCGGCGTCGATCAAGGTGTCGGCCAGTTCCACGCTGACGGTGAGGCTGCGGCCGCTGCCGACACTGGCGCCGCTGAGGCCGTCAAACTCGCTCGGCTTCATGGCGCTGCCACGCGCCCAGTCGCTCAGGTGCCGGTAGTACTTGGCCTTTTTGCCCGCGACCCAGAGGGTTTTCTGGTACTGGCCGTTGGCGTCGGTGACATAGATCGCCAGGTACGCGCCGTTGCCGCTGTAGTCCTTGAGTTGGGTGGTCAGGGTCACTTCGCGGGCCTGGGCCAGACCCGGCAGGGCAATGGCGCCGGCGAGGCAGGTTGCAGCAATGATCTTTTTCATGATGATGTCCTGGTTGAACGTTATGGCGAGAGCCTGGACCTGCTGGCTGACAGCAACCTGAAAGCCGTGGAAAAACCGCTGATCATTCCGATCCAGGGCGGTTGAGGTAATCCCGGGCGTCGCCGTTGGCGCCGAAATGGATTTCCAGTTTGCGCAGACGAAGCGAGGCGGGTGCGTAGCTGGCTTCGATCGCATTGCCTTTGCGGTCGGTGCCCCTGAGTTCATAGCAGCCGTCGTCGACCTTGATGCGTTGCACGCTCCAGCCGTATTGCTGTTCCACTTGCTGGCGCAGGGTTTCGCGTGGTTGCCAGTCGCTGACCGGCTCGCTGCAGTCGTCGTCGGCCAAGGCGTTTGCGCCGAGCAGGACGCCCAGCAGTGCGGTGCTGACAATAAAAGCTGATTTCATGATCTGTCTCCGGCCGGATTGGCATTTGCGGCTTACCCTAAAGGGCATTCCTGACAACCAGCTGAATCTTCAGATTCACGTCAGGTAAGCGCGGTAAGGTGCGGCACGACAACCACCACAGGAGGTGCCAGATGCGGGTTTTATTGGTCGAGGATGCACCTGGGCTGGGCGAGGCGGTGCGCGAACAGATTGCCGACGACGGCCATGCGGTCGATTGGGTGCAGCGCCTGGAGCATGCGAACAACAGCGTGCGCAGCACGCCGTATGACCTGATCCTGCTCGACCTGATGCTGCCCGACGGTCGCGGGCTGGACTTTCTGCGCCAGCAGCGTTCGGCCGGCAATGTGACCCCGGTGATCATCCTCACCGCCCAGGACCAGATATCCGATCGTATCGCCGGCCTCAACGCCGGGGCCGACGATTACCTGGTCAAACCGTTTGACCTGTTCGAGCTGTCGGCCCGGGTGGCCGCTGTGGCCCGCCGTTACAGCGGCAACCCCAACCCGCAGATCAAACTCGGCGAGTTGCAGATCGATATGAACGCGCGCACCGTGCAGCGTGCCGGCATCACCGTCGACCTGACGGCGCGCGAATGGGCGCTGTTCGAGGCGTTCGTGCAGCGCCCCACGGCGTTGCTGTCGAAGTCGCAGCTCGAAGAGCGCCTGTACGCCTTCGGTGCGGAAATCGAGAGCAACACCATCGAGGTCTATATCAGCCGCCTGCGCAAAAAACTCGGGCGCGACCTGCTGGAAACCGTGCGTGGCATGGGTTATCGGTTGATGGCCGGATGAAGTCGCCGATCAGCCTGCAAAAGCGCCTCGGCCTCGGGTTGACCCTGGGCATGACCTTGCTCTGGCTGGGGGCGACCGTCGGCGCCTGGCTGATGGTGCAACACGAATTGAACGAGGCGTTCGACAGCGCCCTGGAAGAGACCGCGCAACGCATCCTGCCCCTGGCCGTGCTGGAAATCAGCAACCGCGAAGAGCCGCGCACTGCCCAGCACGTCGCCACCCTGAAGATGCACAAGGAATACCTGACGTACCTGGTGCGCGATGCCCAGGGCCAGATTCTGATGCAGTCCCATGACGCCAACCCGAAGATCTTCAGCGAACACCCGAGCGAAGGGTTTTCCACCACCCGAAAATACCGGCTGTATGGTGCGAGTGCGCTGCGCAATACGCTGTTCATTGAGATCGCTGAGCCGCTGGGGCATCGCCGTGAGGCGGCGCGGGAAGCCTTGTTGGCCCTGTTGATGCCGTTATTGGCGCTGATCCCCATCAGCCTGTTGGGCACATGGTTGTTTGTGCGCTTCAGCCTGCGCAGCGTATTGGCTTATCGCCGTGCCGTGGAAGCCCGTGGTGTGGGGGATTTGTCGCCGATCAGCGTGGCACGGCTGCCGGCTGAAATCGACCCGTTGGCCGACGCGGTCAACCACCTGCTGGAGCGCTTGCGCAAGGCCTTGGAGGCCGAGCGCAGCTTCACCGCCAACAGCGCCCACGAGTTGCGCACACCATTGGCGGCGACGCTGGCGCAGATCCAGCGTTTGCGCCAGGAAGCGCCGGAAGGCCCGTTGCGCGTGCGTGCGGCGAAGATCGAACACGCCTTGCGCGAACTGGCGCGGCTGTCGGAAAAACTCATGCAACTGGCCAAGGCCGAGGGCGGCGGGCTGTTGTCCGAGGCGCCCCAGGACCTGATTCCCTTACTGGCCCATGGGGTCGATGAGTGGAACCGCAGCAGTGGGCAGCGCATCCGCTTGCAACTGCCGAGCGAGGGTAGCGTGTATTGCGCGATTGACCCGGACGCGTTCGGCATCCTGCTGCGCAACTTGATCGAGAATGCGTTGAAGTACGGCGCGGCGGATCAACCGGTCGACGTCAGCCTCACGGACGATGCGTTGCTGCGGGTGGTCAACGGCGGACCGGCCGTGCCGGCGCCGGTGTTGCAGCGCCTGACCGAACGCTTCGTGCGCGGCAGCAGCGAAGCCAGCGGCAGCGGGTTGGGCCTGGCGATTGCCAAGACCATCGTCCATGGGGTCAAGGCGCACATGACCCTGGCGTCGCCGGCCACAGGCCGGGACGACGGGTTTGAAGTGAACATTCAGTTTTTGCGCTTGCCGGCCTGAACGTTCATCGCGCCCCGGCGGCGCTGCCGATCAGAAGTCGACGGTGACGCCGGTGTACAGCGCGCGCCCGTCGCCGGGTGAGTGCAGCGAGGCCTGGGCGCCGTCCGGGTCATACCAGACGTATTCGTAGTAGCGGTTGGTGAGGTTTTTCAACTGCAGGTCGACACTGACCGATTCGGTCACCTGGTAAGTCGCGCCGAGGTTCATCAAGACGTAGCCGCCGTAAGTGCCCTTGGTGTTCTCGCGTTCCAGGTAGTAATTCGTCTGGCCGTTCATCCACGCCGTCAACTGCAGGGCCCGCGTGGCCTTGTAGCTGACGCCGGCGTTGTACAGGTGATGCGGGATGTGGTCGATTTCCTGGCCTTTGCTGTTGGGCAAGGTCGCGCTGGGCTGGAGGATTTTCGAGTACTGCCAGGAGTAGGCCATCCAGATTTCGGTGCGTTCGTCCGGGTGCAGATTGACTTGCGCGTCGTAACCCCAGCGCCGGGTTTCGCCGACGTTGTCCGACTCGCCGCTCGGGTCGTTGAGGCGGCGACTGACTTCGCCGCTGGCTTCTTGCTGCCAATAGGCGATGCGGCCGTCGATCCAGTCCGCCGGGGTGAACTTGACCCCGGTTTCCCAGCCGTCGTTGATCGACGGCGCCAGGTTGGTATCCCGCGGTGGAATCTTATAGGCCGCCGCGCCGGTGCCGACCTGGAAGGTCCGCCCCCAGTTGGCATAGATGCTGGCCACGTCCCACGGTGAATACACCACGCTGAGCTTGGGTTGTTTGATCAGCCCATAGTCGTTGATGTCGTAGTCCATGCCGGTCATTTCGTTGGTGAAGTCGCCCTGGATCTTATCGACGCGATATGCCGGGACGATTTTCAGCGACTCGAACGGCTTGATCTCGGCCTGGACATAGGCGCCGTAGGTGTCGAAGTCGAATCGCTGGTCGCGGGTTTGGGCCAGGCGCAGGCGGTCCTTGGTGCGGTAGCGCTCGCTCTTGTTCTGCTGCTGCTGCATGTCCGCGCCGCCTTCCAGGGCGAAGTCGTACAGCCAGCTGACTTGCGGGCGCCAGGTCAGGGAGGTGAGGGCGCCATACTGGGTTTCGTAGGCGTCGCGCTCCTGCTGGGCGCTGGTGCGCCAGTATTGCGTCCAGCGCCGGTCGTCGAAGGTGTTGACGTAGGTTTTTGCCGACCAGGCCAGCGTTTCGGCCAGGTCGGTGTCGAAGTGCAGGCTGACCTGGTTCATCCGCCGCGTGCCTTTGTCGGTGGCGTTGTAGCTGTTGGTCATGGTCGGGTGCTGGTGGGCGTCCTCTTCACTCAAGTAGCCGGGTTCCTGCGCCTCGGTTTCGTAGTGACGGGCGATCAGGCCGATGCGGTAGCTGTTGTCGTCCGGGGTGTAGAACCATTTGCCGGACATGGAAAACCTGTCCGCCTCGGCGTGATCGCGGTAACCGTCGGATTTCTGGTAGGCGAAGAAGTAGTTCTGCGTCCAGTTGCTGCCTTCGATGCCTTTGGCCAGCTGGGTTTCCTGGGTGTTGTAACTGCCGTAGCGCACCCGCGCCTTGGTGTAGTCGCCGCCGGTGCGGGTCAGCATATTGACGTTGCCGGCGATGTTGTTCAGGCCGTAGCGCGCATCGCTGGTGCCGCGCACCACTTCGATGCTGTCCAGCTCCATGGGGAAAATCATGTCCATGAACGGCATGTTGCCGTCGTTGCTGTTGCTCGGGATGCCGTCGATCAGCAACTTCACTGCGTTGACTTCGCCTTCGCCGTTGAAGCCGCGAAAGGAAATCTTGCCGGAGGTGGTGCCTTGGTTGAACTCGGTGAGGATCACACCTGGCGCGCGACTGAACAGTTCCCAGCTGTAGTTGACCGGCATTTTTTCGAGGATGTCGGCGCCGAGAATGTCCACCGAGCTGAGCACGCTGCTGGTGCTCAGCGGGCCGCTGCTGGCGCTGGCGCCCTGGACCGTGACGGTGCCGAGGGTGAGGGTGGAGTCTTCGGTTTTACCGGTTTCGGCCAGCGCCGAGGACAGCGGATTGAGGGCGAACAGGCCGATGGACAGCAAGGGCCATAGCGGGCGGGACACAGAGACACGCTTTGCGCGAGGCAAAGTCATTCGAGCAGGCATAACGCACCATTCCTGATGATCAAGACACTTCGAGGACGCCCAGGCGGGCGGCTGACAAGCAGATCGCGCCACCTATGGGGCGGCGCGGGTGTCGATCAAACGGTAGGGGAGGCGCGCGGGCTCAGGCTCGGCCAGCGGATTCTGGGGTGCAGCGTCGGCAACTCGGGGTTGTCGAGGGTGGTGTCGGGGGCGTATCGCGGTAGGAAATGCCTGTAGTAGTCGGATGGCAGCGCCGCCAGTCCGGCATGACCGCAGCAGCAATCGCTGTGTTTCATGGCGGTTTTCGACGGCGCCGACTGGAGCGGGTCGATCAGCGTGCTCAAGTTGGGAGGCAGCGCTTGCGAGGCGCCCCCCGAGCAGAATCCGCCCCACATCAACAGTCCCATGTCCGGCGTCTGCATGGCGCGGCTGAGCGGCATGGCCAGCATGTTCAGCACGATGGCCAGGCAGGCTAGCCAGGGACTGATGCGTTTGAAACGAGCCATGAACGAAGTCGATTGAAAGGGGTGAACATTTAGCGGCAGTTCAGGCGCAAAGTAAAAGCCTGTCTGTGCGCTATTTTGCCGCAGCTCGTGGGCGTGATCCGCAACCCCGGGTAGCGATGCAACGGTCTGTTTTTGCGTGGCTTATGCCGAAAAAAATGCCCCGAGCATGTCGGGGCATTGGTCAGGCGGGCTGTTTTGGGGTTGCGCCGTTCAGCGACGAACCTCTGTCGCGTTCGGGCGGTTCTTCAGGTTCTTGTCGGCCTTGTAGCGCAACGCAACGTCCGGCACCGAACCGCTCTTGCCGGTCTCGACCCAGTTGCGAATACGGCTGGCGTCGGCGAAGTGGGTGAACTTGCCGAAGGCGTCGAGGATCACCAGCGACACCGGGCGGTTGCCCATGCTGGTCACCAGCACCAGGCAGTGACCGGCCTGGTTGGTGAAGCCGGTCTTGGTCAGCTTGATGTCCCAGTTGGCGCGGTTGATCAGGTGGTCGGTGTTGGAGAACCCCAAGGTGTAGTTGGGCTTGCGGAACGCCACGGTCTTTTCCTTGGTGGTGCTCAATTGGCTCAGCATCGGGAATTTGCGCGCGTAGGCCAGCAGCTTGCTCAGGTCTCTGGCGGTCGACACGTTATGGATGGACAGGCCGGTAGGTTCGACGTAATGGGTGCTGGTCATGCCCAGCGCCTTGGCCTTGGCGTTCATCGCCGCAATGAAGGCTGCGTAGCCACCCGGGTAGTGGTGAGCCAGGCTCGCGGCGGCGCGGTTCTCCGAGGACATCAGGGCGATCAGCAACATCTCCTTGCGCGGCATTTGGCTGCCGATTTTCACGCGGGAGAACACGCCTTTCATTTCCGGCGTGTCGGTGATGTTGATGTCGATGTACTCGTCCATGTTCTGCTTGGCTTCCAGCACGATCAGGCCGGTCATGAGCTTGCTCACGGAAGCGATCGGCACCACCACGTCCGGGTTGCTGGAATAGATGACTTTGTTGGTTTGCAGATCGACCAGCATGGCGCTGCCGGAAGCGATTTGCAGTTTTGAGGTGTCACGCGGGGCCAGGGTGGTTTCGGCGGCGTGCGCAAAGGTGCCGGTGAAAGCAAATAAAAGGCTGACGAGAGAGAGACGAATTTTCACGCGGATGAACTCGCTAAAAAAAGTAAGAAATACCGTTCTGCAACGGGCTTTATGAAAAATGACGTTACATTTTAGGAGTATGGATCAGAAAACGATAGAGAGCCTTTAAATAAAGGCTGTAAGACGATGATTGGTTAGGCTTGTAGCCCATCGCGGGCAAAAAAAGGCCCGCTATGAGGGCGGGTCTAATGGGGATTTTCAAAGGAGTAGAGGTAAGTTGCGCCCGATCCTGTCGATGGCGGGTGAAAAGG